>Ga0272441_10011695_pt1 | contig 12963 bp, 10 predicted proteins | sample SSMProp6N_FD_193582 | JGI IMG/M metagenome (GOLD analysis project Ga0272441, IMG submission 193582) | Marine sediment archaeal communities from Little Sippewissett salt marsh, Falmouth, MA, United States - SSM-Prop-6N | ecosystem: Environmental > Aquatic > Marine > Wetlands > Sediment ...
TCGCGTGTGTCGCCCGACTGCCGTCGGGGGTTCGTTCTCGCGTGTGTCGCCCGACTGCCGTCGGGGGTTCGTTCTCGCGTGTGTCGCCCGACTGCCGTCGGGGGCTCGTTCTCGCGTGTGTCGCCCGACTGCCGTCGGGGGCTCGTTCCCGCGTGCGTCGCCCGACTGCCGTCGGGGGCTAGTTCTCGCGTGTGTCGCCCGACTGCCGTCGGGGGGGCTCGTTCTCGCGTGCGTCGCCCAACTGCCGTCGGGGGCTCGTTCTCGGCGACGCGTTACTCGAGGACGGCGAGGATGTCGCTCTCGCGCAGGATCATGTACTCTTCGCCGTCGACGTCGATTTCCGTGCCGCCGTACTTGGCATAGACGACGGTGTCGCCCTTCTTGACGGCCGGCTTGGCCCGCTGGCCAGAGTCGAGCATCTTGCCGGGGCCGACGGCAATGACTCTGCCCTGCTGGGGTTTCTCCTGGGCGCTGTCGGGCAACACGATGCCGCCGCGAGTGGTTTCCTCTGCCTCGAGGGTCTGCACCACGATACGATCTTCAAGCGGTTCGATCTTCATGAATCAATCTCCGTGTGTCTTTTCGAGGTTCCAGTTATTCGGTATCACGCCGGCCGCAAGCGGCCCGGCCTACGTTGTGCGATTGCGAACTCCCAAAGCCGGTGTCGGGAATCGCTTACATCATGCCGCCCATACCTCCACCCATGCCACCCATGCCACCCATGCCGCCGCCCGGCCCGCCGGGGCCGCCGGGCGGTCCCTGCTCGTCCTTCGGCTCAGGCTTTGTGGCAACACAAGCGTCGGTCGTGACGAGGAGCCCCGCCACGGATGCGGCGTTCTGGAGGCCCGACCGGACAACCTTCGTCGGATCGACCACGCCGTCCTTCAGCAGGTCACCGTACTCACCCGTGTCGGCGTTGAAGCCGAAGGCGCCCTTGCCTTTGAGGATCTTGCGCACGATCACGCCGCCCTCGTAGCCGGCGTTCTCGGCAATCTGCCAAGCGGGCATGCGAATGGCTCGGCGCACGATGTCGACGCCGGTCTGCTCGTCATCGCTGACGGTCTTGACGTCGTCCAGGGCGTCGATGGCCCGCAGAAGGGCCACGCCGCCGCCCGGCACGATGCCTTCCTCGATGGCGGCCCGTGTGGCGTGGAGGGCGTCTTCGACGAGGGCCTTACGTTCCTTCATTTCGACCTCGGTGGCGGCGCCGACGTTAATCTGGGCCACGCCCCCGGAGAGTTTCGCGAGTCGTTCCTGCAACTTCTCGCGGTCGTAGTCGCTGGTCGTGGCCTCGATTTCGCGGCGGATGAGATCGACGCGGCCGTGGATGGCGTCACTGTCGCCTGCGCCCTCAATGATGGTGGTATTATCGTTGTCAATGGTCACCTTCTTGGCCTGGCCCAAGTCGTCGATGGTGATGTTCTCGAGCTGAACGCCCAGGTCCTTCATGATGGCCCGGCCGCTTGTGAGCGTGGCGATGTCGTCGAGCATGGCCTTGCGGCGTTCGCCGTACCCCGGCGCCTTGACGGCGCAGCACTGAAGCACGCCGCGCAGTTTGTTGACGACGAGGGTAGCCAGGGCCTCGCCCTCGATGTCCTCGGCGATGATGACGAGCGGGCGTTTGCCTTTCGAGATCTTCTCAAGGAGCGGCACGAGGTCTTTGGCCGACGAAATCTTCTCTTCGTAAATCAGGATGAGCGGCCGGTTCAGCACACACTCCATCCGGTCCGGGTCCGTTACGAAATGCGGACTCAGGTACCCGCGGTCGAACTGCATGCCCTCGACCACGTCCACCTCGGTCCAAAGCCCCTTGCCCTCCTCGACCGTGATGACGCCGTCCTTGCCGACTTTGTCGAACGCGCTGGCGAGCATTTTGCCGATTTCGGCATCGCCGTTCGCGCTGATCGTGCCGACCTGGGCCACCTCATCGGCCTTTCGGACGTCGATGGGCTTCGACCGTTTCTGGACGGACGCGACAACGGCCTCGACGGCCTTCTGGATGCCGCGATTGAGGGCCATGGCGTCGGCCCCGGCCGTGATGTTCTTCAAGGCTTCCTTGAAGAGGGCTTCGGCAATAACCGTGGCGGTGGTCGTTCCGTCGCCCGCCACGTCGCTGGTCTTCGAGGCGGCCTCCTTAACGAGTTTGGCGCCCATGTTCTCGTACTTGTTGCGGAGGGTAATCTCCTCGGCCACCGTTACGCCGTCTTTGGTGATGGTGGGGGCGCCCCACCCCTTGTCCAAAACGGCGTTGCGGCCACGGGGCCCCAGGGTGGACTTGACGGCCCGCGCCAACTTCTCGACGCCGGCAAGCAGCCCCGCCCGGGCCTCCTCTTCGAAAGCCAACATTTTGGCTGGCATGCTGACACGTCTCCTTTCCTGCTCAGATGACCGGTGTGCCTTGCGAACAGCCCCGGGCTAGTCGCTCCCTGCGGATCCCGGCTAGTCGCTCGCCCTCGCGATGCCTACAAAAGAGCAAAACAGGTGCCAAAACAGTGGTCCCGCCCGTAGAACCGCCTCCGACGGCCTTAGCGTGGCAGAAACGCCCTTTTCTGCCCGTCCTCAGGCCGATTTGTGGCTTCCGGGAACCGAGCGAACAGCCGTTTCGGCAGTCCACCCCGCCCCCGGGTGCCATAGTGGCAGACCGCCCAAGGCCCCATTGCACCGGCCAGGCTGGACGTAACCCCCAGAAGTGGTCGATGAAACCCCGTAACGGCCTCTGCCCCAGCGTCCGGCCGTCGGCCTTGCATGCTACCGGGTGTGCGGCTACGATAGGCCCGTACCCTGGGGGACCCGTTTCCAAGAGAAGGAGCCGCAATGGCTAAGAAGTCTTTCGTCCTCGACACCAACGTTCTTCTGCACGACCCCAGCGCCCTGAAGGCGTTCGCGGATAACGAGGTCGTTCTACCGTTCCAGGTCATCGAGGAGCTCGACAAGTTCAAGAAAGGGTCCGACGAGATCGGGCAGCATGCCCGCCAGGTCATCCGCGAACTAGACCGCCTCCGCAACAAGGGCCGACTTGTTGACGGCGTGCCCATCGAGGAAACGGGCGGCAGCCTGCGCGTGGTCCTGAACAACAAGCCACCCGACCATCCGAACCTTTCGAGCGGCAGCCCCGATGACCGCATCATCGGCGTGGCCTATCACCTCCTGCAGGAGGCCAAGCCCACGGTCTTCATCTCGAAGGACATCAACGCCCGCATCAAGAGCGACGCCCTTGGTATCAAGACCATGGACTACGAGAGGCACAAGGTGGACTTCGAACAGATTTACCAAGGGTATCGCGAGATCGAGGCCGACCGGCCCACCGTTGACCGGCTGGCGAACGAGAAGGCGATTGACCCCCCGGCCGATGACTTTCAGCCCAACGAGTTCGCCATTCTCATCGACGCCGAGAACAAAGACCATCAGGCCATCGGCCGCTTCGATCCCCACCAGGGTAAACTCGTAACCCTCCGCTACGGTTCGAAAAGCTACCAGAACGTCTCGGCCCGTAACCCGCAGCAGCAAATGGCGATCGAACTTCTCATGCTCGACAGCGTGCCCCTGGTCACGCTGCTCGGCCAGGCCGGCACGGGCAAGACGTTGCTGGCCGTGGCCTGTGGCATGCAGAAGGTGATTGCCGAGAAGAAGTACGAGAAGCTGCTCGTGTCGCGCCCCATCATTCCGTTCGGCAAAGACATCGGGTACCTGCCCGGCGACAAGGACGAGAAGATGTACCACTGGATGCAACCCATCTTCGACAACCTGGCGTACATTCTCCGTACGAAGAAGTCGGGAGGCGACGGCGGCATGGACGACCGCATCCAGGCCCTTATCGACGCCGGCCAAGTCGAACTCGAAGCGCTGACCTACATCCGCGGCCGGAGCATCCCCGACCAGTACATCATTGTTGACGAGGCCCAGAACCTGACGCCCCGCGAGATCAAGACCGTGGCCAGCCGCGTTGGCGAAGACTCCAAACTCGTTCTCACCGGCGACCCGTACCAGATTGACAACCCGTACCTGGATTCCTCGTCGAACGGCCTGTCGTACGCCGCCGAACGCATGAAAGGCCTCGAGTTGTGCGGGCACGTCATGCTGACGACCAGCGAACGGAGCGAGTTGGCGAGCCTCGCAGCACAGCGCCTCTAACAACACCGACATGCAGGGCCACCGTTGTCGGACCGGGTCGCCCCGCCTTCCGCACGCGAACGAAAGGACTTCCGATGCCCGAGGAAACCGTTTCCTTCCAGGACTTCCAGCACTTGGACCTGCGCGTCGGCAAAGTGCTCGACGTCCGCGACCACCCGAACGCCTCGAAACTTTACATCATGGACATCGACCTTGGCCCGGAACTCGGCACACGGCAGGTCATCGCCGGCATGAAACCCTACATGCCGCCCGACGCCCTCCAGGACATGCTCCTCGTCGTTGTGGCGAACCTCGAGCCCGCCGTGATTCGCGGTGAAGAGAGCCGCGGCATGATGCTCGCCGCCGAGGACGCCGATACCGTGGTCCCGCTGACGCCGGCGTCGCCGCTCGCCCCGGGGTCGAAGGTGCTCTAGGCCAAGTCGTTCGAGCCCGACGCGGCAGCGTCGGGTCACGTTCGATGTGTCGTGGCACATGCCACGGCAAATGAGCATGACCCGCCGCTTCCGCGGGCGGCTCAAGCAGCATCGCCCTCGAACGCCGGTACAGTGCCGCGAACGTTTGCGTTGTGACGGCCGGCCCGTACGGGTACAATCGCGCGGTCCACAAGTCCTGGGGGTGCCCGTGGGACGAGGCCCGCGAATCTTCATCAGCGCCGGCGAAGCGTCCGGCGACCTCCACGCGGCCGGGCTCATCCGGGCCATCCGCCGACGGGAGCCGCGGGCCGACATCCTGGCCATGGGCGGTCCGCGGATGCAGGCCGCCGGCGCACACCTCCTGGCCGACACGACCCACGTCGGCATCATCGGCCTGGCGCCGCTGCTCTCGGGCGTGTCGCATTACCTGGGCCTGCTCAGCCGGGCCGACCGGTGGTTGGCGTCATACCGTCCGGACGCGGCGGTCGTGATTGATTGCCCGGGCTTTCACTTTCTGCTTGGCAGCCGCCTGCGTGCCCGGCAGATTCCCGCCCTGTGGTACATTCCGCCGCAGGTCTGGGCGTGGGCGCCGTGGCGGGTGGCGAAACTCGGCCGCCGATTCGCCCACGTGGCCTGCGTGCTGCCGCACGAGAAGGCCTTCTTCGAGAATCATGGCGTGCCGGCCACGTTCGTCGGCCATCCGGTCGTCGAGCACCTGCGCGCCTACGAGCCGGACGAGGCGTTCATCGCAACTCTGCGCCCGGAGCCCGACTCGCCCCTCGTGGCGCTGTTGCCCGGCAGCCGGCGGCAGGAAGTGGCCGGCATCCTGAAACGGCAACTCGTTGTGGCCGAGGCCTTGACGCGCGCCGACCCCCGATGCGTCTTCGTGTGCGCCCTGGCCCACGAGGCTCACCGCCCCTGGGCCGCCGACGTGCTGGCCGGTTGCGATCTGCCTGTCGGCACGGTCGTCGGAAAGACCTCCGAGGTTCAGCTGGCCGCCGACCTCGCGCTCGCCAAGTCGGGCACCACCACGCTGGAACTCCTGACGTACGGCACGCCGATGATGGTCTTCTACAACGTGGGCTGGGCGGAATGGAACCTCGTGGGCCGATGGCTTGTGAACCCCCGATACCGCGACACCCTCAGCCTGCCGAACGCCCTGGCCGGCCGCCACATCGTTCCCGAATCGATGCACGACCGGCCGGTCACCGTGCACGAGTGCGCGGAAGCCGTCCGCCTGCTCACCGACGACGCCCGACGCCGTCGCATGCAGACCGACCTGCAAACCATCCGGCGAAGCCTGGATGTGCCGGGGTCGGCCGACAACGCGGCCGGCCTCGTCCTGGATATGGTGGGTCGTCCGGCGCCACGCCCGTCGCCGTGGCGTTCGGGGTTTGCGATGTGATGGTCGCGTCCCAAGACACGGCTTGGCAGGCGACGCGTGCGCCGGGTGCTATTTGTCCTGGTAGTAGTACGGCTGCACCCAGACCTCGACGTTGCGGACGAGTGTGCCGGCGGTGTGCCGCCATTCGATTTCGACTTCGCGGTCGGCGCCCGGTTCGATTTTCTCGGTGGCGCGGCTCTGGGTGGCGCCAACGATTTTGCCCTTCGCGTCCAGGAGAATGGCCGACGCCCACAGGTCGCTCACGGGCACCCTGCCGTGGTTCGTGACGACCGCCCGGATGAGGCCCGTTGGCGCGAGCGAATTCGGGTTGCTGACGGGCACGGGGTCGCTGGCCTCGAGGGCGGGCAGGTTGCCCGGCACGCCCATGGGGTTCGTCTCATAGGTCGAGAGCAGCCAATACTTGGCCCGGACACCGGGATTGTGCGTGCACTTGGCCACAATGGGCGCGGTGTACTTGGGCGGAACGTTCAGGATAATGGCGGTGGCGTCGCCCACCTTCTCGCCGTCCTCGCTTACCCACAACTCGACCACGATGCGGACGGCGTAGATCATGCTGTCGGTATTGTTCGTGATGTGGCCCACGGCGTAGGTCACGGTCTCGCCCGAGTACCCGCGCAGCAGGCGCGAGATGTCGGCCGTGATGGCCGCGTTCACGACGTCGGGCCCCCCGGCTCGGATTGCCGCGGGGTTCGCGTCAGCGGCGCCCGCCGCCCCGGTCCCCGCACCGGAGGGCTCAAGACCCGGAACGGTCGTTGTGCCCGGCGGCGCCGGCGTAGGAGGTGTGGCGCTCGCCGTGTCCTCGGGCTGTTTCCCGGACGGGGGGCTGTAATCATGGAGGACGACAACGAGCCCTACGATAGCGCCCACCAGGGCCAAGCCGATGACCACCGCAAAGCCGATGGCCACGTTCCGGCTCTGGACGCCCGCGTGCGAGACGACCGGCCGGTCGGTGTCGGCCTCGCCGTCGGCTTGGCGGCGCCCCTGCCGCGGGCCAGTCCGCCCCGCCTGCCGTGACGCGGGCCGTTTGGACGGCCTCTGCCCGGGGCGTTTCGTGCGTCGCTTGGGGCCCGGCCGAGGTTCCTTCAGGGCCCGGGCGGCGGCCTCGGCCGTCGCGGTCGGCTGCTCGATGCGCACGGTCGTCTTGCAATGCGGACACAGGACCTCGCGGTTCAACTGCTCCGGCAGCAGCCGAAACCGCTTCTGGCAATACCCGCATTGGGCCTCGATGGTGTCGGCCATCCGGAAGGGCCCTCCTCTCTCAGTGGATACGACCGAACCGCCGATTCGTTGGCACCTAGGCATCGCCGGACGGCTGCGCCGATTCTATCACTCGGCGGACGCCCGTCAAGCAACCGCCGGGTTCGCGCCCGCCGGTCGCCCGCATGCCAGTTTTTCCTTGACCCCTTGGAGCCCCTGGCCGATAGTAACCGCGGGTGGCGTGGCGCGATAATAACTCGGCTCCGGGCAACTTTCCCTAGGGCCCGGGGTCAACGCGCCGAGTTGAACCAACGGCCTCGGGACACCCGCCCGGGGCCACTTCTGTTCCGGCAACGTTGCCAGGGAGATCACGATGCACACGACGTACCGGAGCCATACCTGCGGCGGCCTGACCGCCCAGGACGCCGATGCCACCGTCCGCCTGGCCGGCTGGGTCGATTCCGCCCGCGACCACGGCGGCGTTATCTTCATCGACCTACGCGACCGCTACGGCCGCACCCAGTGTGTGTTCAACCCCGCCGGGAGCCCCGATGCCCACGCCCTGGCCGAGAGCCTTCACAACCAGGACGTCCTTGGCATCGAAGGCACCGTTCGCCCTCGGCCCGACGACGCCGTTAACACGAAGATTCCCACCGGCGCAATCGAGGTCCACGTGGCCAAAGCCGAGATCCTCGGCAAGAGTGCCGTGCCGCCCTTCGAGATCAGCGATGACGTCGAGGTGGGCGAGAACGTGCGGCTGCGGCACCGCTACGTCGACCTGCGCCGGCCCGCGATGCAACAAAACCTGCTCACCCGCGCCACCATCGTCCGCACGATGCGCCGCACGCTCGAGGACCAGGGGTTCGTCGAGGTCGAGACACCGCTGCTGACGAAGTCGACCCCCGAGGGCGCGCGCGACTTCCTGGTGCCCAGCCGCGTTAACCCCGGCCGGTTCTACGCCCTGCCCCAGTCGCCGCAACTCTTCAAGCAGATCCTGATGATTGCCGGCTACGACCGGTACTACCAGATTGCCCGGTGCCTGCGCGACGAGGACCTGCGGGCCGACCGCCAACCCGAGTTCACGCAACTCGACGTCGAGATGGCTTTCGTGGCCGAGGACGACGTTATGGCCGCCACCGAAGGCGTTGTGGCCGCCGTCATCCGCGAGGTCGCGGACGTTGACGTGGCGGCGCCGTTTCCCCGCTTGTCGTACGCCGACGCCATGCGCGACTACGGCACCGACAAGCCCGACCGGCGGTTCGGCATGCTCCTGGCCGACGTGGGTGAGGTGGTCAAGGCGTCGGACTTCCGCGTGTTCACGGGCTGCCTGGCCTCGGGCGGCGAGGTGCGCGGCATCGCCGTTCCGGGCGGCGCGGCGTTCAGCCGAAAGGAGATCGACGACCTGGCGCCCTTCGCCGCCGACTTCGGCGCCAAAGGCGTGGCGTGGCTCAAGTGTGGGCCCGACGCCGTAACGGGCCCCATCGCCAAGTTCTTCAGCGCCGACCAACTGGCCCAACTCCGCGATGTCCTCGGCGGCGGCCCGGGCGACCTCCTGCTCTTCGTCGCCGACACGCCGGCCGTCGTGGCGGCAAGCCTCAGCGCCCTGCGCCTGCACCTTGGTCGCCGCCTTGGCCTTATCCCGGACGACGTGATCGACCTGCACTGGGTGGTCGAGTTTCCCCTGCTCGAGTGGGACGCCGAGGCCAACCGTCACTTCGCCATGCATCACCCGTTCACGAGCCCGCTGCCCGCCGACATGGACAACCTGGAGTCGGACCCCGGCTCGGTCCGTGCCCGGGCGTACGACCTGGTGCTGAACGGCGTGGAACTGGGCGGCGGCAGCATCCGTATCCATCAACCGGACATCCAGCAACGCATGTTCCGCCTGCTCGGCATCGGCCAGGAAGAGGCTCAGCAGAAGTTCGGCTTTCTGTTGGAGGCCCTCCAGTACGGCGCCCCGCCGCACGGGGGCATCGCGCTGGGTCTTGACCGGTTCGTCCGCCTCATGATTGGCGCCGACAGCATCCGCGAGACCATCGCGTTCCCGAAGACCCAGCGGGCCCAGTGCCTGATGACGGCCGCCCCGAGCCCCGTGGACGAGAGGCAACTTGAGGACCTCCACATTCGGCTCCGGCCCGAAGCCAAACCGGACGCGTAGCGCACGGTCGTTGCAGGCCACGGCCTCGCCCGGCACCGCTGGCGCCTTCTGCCCCAGTGCCCGCCGACCTGCATGACCCACGGAAGGAGGAACCCGCCTTGTCACCTCCCCGCCTGATTGCCCTCGTCGCCACGCTCATGGCCGCTGCCCTTCTTCTGGCGGTACCTCTTTTCTCCCCCGTGACCCAGCCCACGGCCGTTGCCGCCGCAACGCAGGCGGTGCAGCCCGCGTCCGGCCAACCCGCCGGCGTTCTGGCCGAGGGCACCCGCTGGGCCACACCCTACTACGTTGTGGACTCCGGCAAGCCCGGGCCCACGGTTCTCATAACCGGCGGCGTCCACGGCAACGAACCCGCCGGGGCCGAGGCGGCCGACCAGATCCGACACTGGCCCCTGGCCAAGGGCCGCCTCCTACTCATACCCCGCTGTAACGTGCCGGGGCTTGAGGCAAACAAGCGCCACATGCCCGGCGAGCCCGAGCCCATCGCCGACCTGAACCGCGACTTCCCCCGCGCCGGGGAGGCCAACACCACCCGGGGCCCTGCCGCCAAGGTCCTCTGGACCTTCATTCAGAAACACCGGCCCGATTACACGCTGGACCTGCACGAGGGATCCGGCTTCCGCTCGGCCGGCTCCAACAGCGTTGGGTCGAGCATCATCCGTATCCCTCATCCCGAGGCCGAGCGGCTCCAGAACCGCATGCTCGAGGCGGTGAACGCGTCGGAGCCGGAGCACCCCTTTGCCCGGCTCCGCGGAGGCGCCAACGGGTCGCTGGCCCGGGCGTGCGGCGAGCGGCTCGGGGCCAGGGCCTTCATCTGCGAGACGACCTCCGCGGACCAGCCACTCACGCGGCGGGTCCGGCAGCACCGGATCATGGTCCACGCCCTGCTCGACGTCCTCGGCATGGCCGCCGCGGGCCCCGATGCCCTGTTGCCGCCCAGGCGCGAGGGCGAGCCCGTCCGCGTGGCCTTCTACGCGGGCACCGGCACGGGGGGCAGCAAGACGCAGGCGTACCAAGCCATCCGCGCCGCCGAGAACGACCGCATCGTCTGCGTCGGCGAGGCCGAGGTCCGCCCCGACGTGCTCCGGCAGTTCGACGTTCTGTTCGTACCGGGCGGCTCGGGCAGCAAGCAGGCCAGCGCCATGACGCCCGACGGGCGCGAGGCCGTCCGCGACTTCGTCCGCAAGGGCGGCGGCTTTGTCGGCGTCTGCGGCGGGGCGTACCTGGCCACCAGCCATTACACGTGGTCGCTCGGCATCCTTGACGCCGCCGTCCTCGACACGAAGCACTGGAAACGCGGCACGGGAAAGGTGGAGGCGGAACTCACGGACGCCGGTCGGCGCGTGCTGAGCCATGAGCCATCGACCCTCACCATCTACTTCGCGAACGGACCGCTCCTGGCGCCCGGCAACAAACCCGACATCCCGGACTTCGAGGCGCTGGCCCACTTCCGCGGCGACATCGCCAAGAACGGGGCGCCCTCGGGTGTCATGCCCGGCACGGTGGCGGTGGCGTGCGGACGCTTCGGCGCCGGTCGCGTCATCGTTTTCAGCCCGCACCCCGAGAAGACGAGCGGTCTGGAACCCCTGGCCCTGCGAGCCGTTCTGTGGGCTGCCGGCCGATAGGAGCCGGCAGCGCGTTTGCGCGTGGCCCCTCGTGCTCGCGTCACGGGCCCGGCGCGCGTTTTTGCGTGCTTTTCTCGGCGCGTTCTGCACGGAATCGCCATAAAGCCGCCACGCACTGCCTGCTGTAAGTGACTGGCCCACAAGCGCTTATCCCAGGTTTTCTCTGCCACGCCGACAGGCCGTTTGCCCCTTGGCCGTTTCTCTCCATAGTCATCCTCGACGGGCCAGCCCCGCATCGCGGCGGTGACGCCAGGCCCGCAGAACCTGTAACCCGGAGAGAACGTATGCCGATTCGCCTTCGCCAGATGCTTACGGTTCTTGTCGTCGTCCTGGCCCTGGCCGTCCTCGCCTCCGTCGCGCACGCCGGCATCATGCTCGAGAGCGGTAACGCAGCCGCCGTCGTTAACACCGACGACGTGGCCGGCCTGACCTCGTGGACGGTCGGCGGCACGGAGTACCTGGGCCGGCAATGGTTCTGGTACCGGCTCGGGACGTCCGGCGGCGAACACCCGCTGGACGACCTCTCGCTCATGATGCACGTGGCGGCCGACCTCGACGGAGACGGCCGCGACGAAGCCCTCGCCCTGTCCTACGCCGGCGGCGGCCTCCAGGTGGACCTGACGTACATCCTTTCCGGCGGCGATGATGCCGGCTCGGCCAGCCTCAGCGAGACCGTCCGCCTGCGGAACACCGGCACCGAGACGCTCGACGTCCACTTCTTCCAGTTCGCAGACTTCAACCTTGGGGGCGACGCCGACAACGATACCGTGCACATCGGTGGCGGCAACACGGCCGAGCAATCCGACGGGCTCTTCCTGTCGGAGGTGTCCGTGGCCCCGGCGGCGGACCACTTTCAGGCTGATGCCGCCGCCAATCTGCTTGCCCTGCTGGGCGACGGCGCGCCCACCACCCTGGACGACGCCCCCGGCCCGGTCACGGGCGACGTGGCGTCGGCGTTTCAGTGGGACGCCGACCTTGCCCCGGGCGACAGCCTCGTTCTGAGCGAGAACAAGCACGTGGTGCCGGAACCCGCCACGCTCCTGCTGCTCGTTGGCGGCTCGGCCGCCTTACTGCGTCGCCGCTCGCGCCGACGCTAGGCCGACACCGCCCCTGCCGCACCCACCAAAACCTTGCATCACCTTTCTCGACGGGGTACGTTGAAGTTCCAGGCGCCCCACGGCCGGCGAGGTGCTTTGCCGCCGCGGGTGCCCGCGTGAACCCCGAACGCAGAAAGGATGCACCATGAAGCGCATCGCCCTCCTCGTAACCACGGTGGCCTTGGCTGCCGGCCTCTGCCCCGCCGCCGCTAACCCCGAAGGCATCCCCGCCGACTACGCCTGCGTGTACAAGCAGGACTTTGCCGACGCCAAAGCCATCGACGACTTCGTCTTCAGCGACCCGAATGCCTGGAAACCCGGCGACGCCGCCGGCAAGAAGGGCCTGGCCTACGACAACTCCGCCAAGTACAAGCCGAAGGTCCGGTCGCCCCGCATCATCGCACTGGTCAAGGGCCTCAAGGTGAAGGACTTCGTCCTGGAGGCCGACATTTGCCAGACGGGCAAAGAGTACGGCCATCGCGACGCGTGCCTTTTTTACGGCTTCACGAACCCGTCGAACTTCTACTACACGCACATCGCCACGAAGGCCGACCCGCACGCCCACAACATCTTTCTCGTCAAGGACAAGCCGCGCACCGCCATCGCCACCAAGACCACGAAGGGCATTGACTGGGGCCAGAACGTGTACCATCACGTGCGGCTGGTGCGCCGCGGCTCGGACGGCACGATCCTCGTCTATTACGACGACATGACCAAGCCCCTCATGGAGGCCAAGGACACGAACTTCGACTGGGGATGGGTTGGCTTCGGCACGTTCGACGACTCTGGGCTCGTCACAAACATCCGCCTCTGGGCCAAGGACGTGAAGAAGGAAGCGTGCCCGTTCTTTGCGGGGAAGAAGTAGGCGATACCGCTCCGCGCAGCGGGTGCCCTCGTATGTGCCGCGGCCAGCGCCGAACCATTACGATATGCTTAT
>Ga0272441_10011697_pt1 | contig 12962 bp, 9 predicted proteins | sample SSMProp6N_FD_193582 | JGI IMG/M metagenome (GOLD analysis project Ga0272441, IMG submission 193582) | Marine sediment archaeal communities from Little Sippewissett salt marsh, Falmouth, MA, United States - SSM-Prop-6N | ecosystem: Environmental > Aquatic > Marine > Wetlands > Sediment ...
ACCATGCCCCCTGTCCCATGCTGACAACGCCCGGCATAATGCGGCCGGTTACCCTGGCCGCGATCCGCATTGTACCGCGTTCATTGAATACACGCACAGGGTCTCCGTCGCGAATGCCGCGTTCTTCGGCGTCAACAGGATTGATCCACACCGTGTGGGGCTCGAGATCGCGCAGCCAGGAGAGCGTGTGCATATTGGAATGGATCCGGCGTTTTGAATGCGTGCTGATCAGCTGCAGAGGATAGGCGCCCTGTTCAGCCTCCTGCGGCCCCTCCCACGGTTCGATCCAGGTCGGAATTGGAGGCAGCTGCGGATCATGGCGTTCGGCGATCGTGTTTGAATAGATCTCAATTTTACCTGAAGGGGTGTTGAACGGTCTATCCGTATCAAGGTGTTCGAACGCAATCGCCGGGGTTTCCCGGTGCATGCGGTGGATGCCCATTCGCCTGAAGCTGTCATAGTCGGGCAGGTTTTCGCCGTGGGCCATGCTGCGCGCCTCCTGCCAGAAATCGCGCAGCCATTCATCATCGCTCATTTCTCCGAATGCGTCGATGCCAAGCCGGGGCGCGAGCAGGCGGCAGATTTCAATATCTGACTTTGACGCGTGCAGGGATTCGACCACCTGTTGCATGTAGATGCAGTACGGTCCGCCCTGCCAGGGCCGGATGATATCATCGCGTTCCAGATGCGTGTTGACCGGCAGTACGATATCGGCGTACCGGGCCGTGGCGGTCATCACCTGCTCATGCACCACCACGAAATCAAGTTGTGAAATCGCTTCTGCAGCGCGGTTGCTGTTCATGAACTGGTTAACGGGATTTGCGTTGGTGATATACGCCATTTTATAATCAGCACCGTAGCCTCCCTGTGTGCCGGTGAGGATCGCATCCCACAGTTTGGTTATATGGATCGCTTTTCGCTGGCGGGCGCCCTCGGGCAGGTTGCCGGGAATATTGCGGGCAATCAGCCCGGTTCCGGCCTCCGGTTTCAACCCGACCGGGGCAAGGCCGAACCCGGCCGGCTCTCCCCCGTAGATGCCGATATTGCCGGTCATGGCGGCCAGGGTCGCGGCAGCACGGTGAAACTGCTCGCCGAACGCACTGCGGCCCGGGGCGCCCAGCGTCAACAGCTTGGCGGGTTTTGTGGTGGCATAGCGCCGGGCAAGTTCGATGATCCGTTCTTTTGGCACGCCGGTAATTTGAGCGGCCCATGCCGGAGTTTTGGGCCGACCGTCGGTTTCACCCAGAACATAGTGCGCGAAGCGGTCAAACCCGCTTGTGTATTTGGCCAGGAAATCGCGGTCGTGCAGGCCCTCGGCAATCATGACATGCGCCATGGCGATCAGCATTGCCGTGTCGGTGCCGGGGCGGATCGGGATCCACTGCCGGGCGAATGCCGCGGCCGAATCCGTGAAGCGGGGGTCAATGGCAACGATGTGCGTTCCCTGTTCCCGGGCCTGTGCAAGATACCAGGCTGTATTGGTTTTTTGAACGGTCTCGGCAGGATTCCAGCCCCACATCAAAATCAAGCGGGCATTGAGAATGTCGTCCGGCGTATGCCCGGCCACAAGCGTGCCGTAGGTCGCTTCCGATGAAAACAGGCTTCCCCAGAACGAGGCCGACCCCCAGCAGGGTGTGAACCCACCGAACAGGGTCAGAAGCCGGAACACGCCGAGCTGGCTGTGCAGAAACGTGCCCGTGTTGCCCGAGTAGGCGATGTACATGATAGCTTCGTTGCCGAAGCGCTGCCGGATGTCGAGCATGCGCTCGGCCACCTCGTTCAGGGCCGCATCCCAGGACACAGGCTCAAAGGATCCATCTCCGCGGTTTCCCCTGCGTCGCAGCGGAGTTTGCAGGCGGTCCGGGGAGTACAGCTTCTGGCGGTAGGCACGCCCGCGTACGCAGGCGCGCAGCTGCGGCTCAGCGCCGTCGTCGGTTTCAATGCGCCGGACAACGCCGTCCCGTACGTGCACCTTGAGCACGCAGCGGCCGCCGCAGTCATGCGGACAGGTGGTGATATGAACGGTTTCCCTTTCGGGGGGGGATGTGCTCATGGCTCAGGGGCAAATCTTTTGATCGTCGGTTCCGGCGTGCCGGGTGTCACTTTGAGCCGGGCTGTTTCTGGGCGTCGGTCTGCTCGATCGTGAACGAGTTCATTGAAACCTCGGTGTCGCCGGAGATGGAAATGCGCACGGAGAACTTTTTTTCGATCTCGCAGATCTCACGGCGCAGACTGTTGAGCATGTAGGCGGCAGAGCCCGGGCTTACGCGCAGGTTGAGAGCGGCTACGCCGCCGCCGGACAGCCGCGCGAGAATGTCGCGCATGGCCGCCCGGGCGATATTCTCGCGCGAGCGCACGCGACCGGTGCCGCCGCAGTGTGTACATTCACGATGGCTGTAGTCGGACAGGGGTGAACGCAGGTGCTCTCGGCTCATTTCAAGCAGTCCGAATTTTGAGATCGAGGCGATCTCGATATTGGCCTTGTCTATCTTGAATGCGGCCCTGAGCTGGCGTTCGACCTGCTGGCGGTTCTTGGCCTGGCGCATGTCGATGAAATCAATGACGATCAGGCCGCCCAGATCGCGCAGGCGCAGCTGGCGCGCGATTTCTTCGGCAGCCTCAAGGTTGGTGATCAGCGCCGATTCCTCGGGGTCTTTTACCCGGGTAAATCGTCCGCTGTTGACATCGATTGAAACCAGCGCCTCGGTGGGGTCGATGCACAGCCTGCCTCCCGACTTGAGCGGCACCTCGCGCTCGTACAGGGGCTCGATCTGTTCTTCGATGGTGTATTTCTGGAACACGGGCTCACGGCCTTCGTAGAGCCTGACGATTTTCTGGTGCTTGGGGATGACCTGCTTGAAAAATTCACGCACCTTGCGGAACACCTCGGCATTATCGACCAGTACCTCGGAGATATCGGTCGTATAATAATCACGGATGGCCTGGATCACCATGCTGCTTTCCTGGTACACAAGACTTGCCGGCGGCAGTTCGGCGGCGCGCGCCTGCACGGCGTTCCAGAGGCGTACCAGATAGTTGGCGTCCGCCTGCAGCTCCTTTTTCCCCTTATTGAATCCCGCGGTCCTGATGATAAATCCCATATCGGAGGGGACCTTCAGCTCGCGGCCGATGTCCTTGAGCTTTTTGCGTTCAGTGCTGTCTTCGATTTTACGCGAGATCCCCGTGCGGTTATAGCCGGGCATCAGCACAAGATAGCGCCCGGGCAGGGAAACATAGGTTGTCAGCGCGGCCCCCTTGTTTGCTTTTTCATCCTTGGTGACCTGCACGAGGATTTCCTGGTTTTTGCGCAGGATTTTCCCGGGCGGAATTTTGCCCCTGCTCGAGCGTTCGGATTCATGCCGGTACTGGGGCATGACGTCATCGAGCGGCAAAAAACCGGGACGGTTGCCGCCGTATTCGACAAATGCCGCGTACAGGCTCGGTTCCACCCGCTGTACTTTGCCCTTATAGATATTGCCGCGCAGTTTTTCGCGGCTGGTGGTTTCTATGGACAGGTCATGCAGCACACCGTTGTCAATGATGGCGACCCGGCTTTCATCCTGATGCACCACATTGATGATCATTTTTTTTTGTTGATTGTGTTTTGCACGCGAACGAGACAACGCACTGAAAAGATTCATTGATACAACCTCTTGGTATGGTTCCCGTTCACGTGGATGCCCGGCGAGACGCTGCGGCATGGCCGGGCAGAGGTCTGCACGGCAGGTTGCGTGACAGGAGCGGTGTTTGATATGGTGCCGGCATCATTCCCGCTCTTCATGTCCGGGGCAGTAGACGGCTGCTCCCGGGCTGTCGGGTTTCAGGTCGCGCAGGGCGGCGAGCAGTGCGTGGGCGTCGTTGAGGGCGACGTGCGGCGGGTTGTGTACCCGGCGGTAGTTCCATTTGCTGAATGTCGCTTCAGCGTACGGCCGAGGAAAGGGCCCCATTCGTTTTTCGAAATCGGGTCCTTTCATGAAAAGCACTTCCGGTTCATCGGCGTTGTCAAGCTCCACGGCAATATAGGAGGCGTCCGGTTCTTCTTCGAATAGAATCGCTATGAGACGCGGCATGTAGCAATAATACTGTTCATGCTTGGGGATAGTCAAGGCAAATATTTTCGGTCCTGTGCCGGCAGGTGCGGCAGGGCGGTGCCTATGAACTTGGCGCGTTTATGCACTCGTGAACTCTGCTGCACCGGGGCGTCTTTCATCCTGTTGCGAATTTCAGCAAAAAAATATCTGAAAAAATAAATTGCATTTTTTTTATATCTGGATATAAAAAAACTTAAGCTTTCATGCCGGGGGCCGATAATTAATTTAAAATTAGCGTATTGAAGCGGTTTTAGTGCAACTGATAGTGGAGGGATGAGCAACGCTGGTTTTTTATGCAGTACTAACCACCTAACATGCAGGGAGGGCAACGTATGGCAACTTCAAAGCAGGTTAAAAACAAAATCAGCAGCAACAAGAAGAAAGTGGCACGGCTGGAGAAAGAGCTCAAGGCGGCCAAGGCTGTCGCAGCGAAGCTGCAGGCCGAATTGAAAAAGGCTGTAGCCGCTGAGAAGAAGGCTCCGAAGAAGAAAGCTGCGAAAAAGAAAGCGGCCCCGAAGAAGAAAGCAGCCGCGAAGAAGAAAGTAGCCGCGAAAAAGAAGGCAGCTCCCAAGAAAAAATCAGTTGCCAAAAAGAAAGTGGCGAAGAAAAAAGCGGCTCCCAAGAAGAAAAAATAATTTTTCTGCCGTTAGCAGACTGTAGGTATCAGGCATCCCGGTTGCGTTCTCGCAACCGGGATGTTGTTTTGTATACTGTTACGGGCGGTTACACGATCAGCCAGGGCTGCGGCAGGAATATTTTTTCGTAGGTCTTGAAGGCATAGCGGTCGGTCATGCCGGATATGAAATCGCATATCAGTCGGCAGGGTTCCTCCCCGGAGTCGGGTTTGCCCGCTTCGCGGGCAAAGGCTTCGGGAGAGGCCGTATAATAGGCATACAGTTCGCGGATCACCTTGGATGCCTTGACAAAATCATCATGTACCTCGGCGCCGTTGTAGACCTTGCGGTCAAGAAACCTGCGCAGGCACATGGCGGCTTCCAGCATATCGCGGCTGGCGTTTATATGGTCCAGGCCGGATTTCAACGTCGTATTTACGACATCAAGGACCATGCGGCCTATACGCTGTGAATGCGACCTGCCCAGCGTGTCCATGCATTTACCGACTTCCGATTTCAGCTCGCTGCGGGAGATGACCCTCGCGCGCAGCGCGTCATCCAGGTCGTGGTTAAGGTAGGCGATCGAGTCGGCCACGCGCACGATCTGACCCTCGAGGGTCAGCGCCATGCGGGCGGGGTCATCGGGCACGATCGGGCCGCCCCGCTTTGAGTGCTTGACGATGCCGTCGCGCACTTCGAAGGTAAGATTCAATTTCTCGATGTCATCCACAACGCGCAGGCTCTGCTCGGGATGGCGGAACCCGCCGGGAACAATCTCGTTGAGGACTTCTTCTCCCGCATGCCCGAAGGGGGTATGCCCCAGGTCGTGACCCAGCGCGATCGCCTCGGTCAGGTCTTCATTGAGGGCCAGGGCCCGGGCGATCGTGCGGGCGATCTGGGCAACCTCGAGGGTATGTGTCAGCCGCGTGCGGTAATGATCCCCGCTCGGGGTCAGAAAGACCTGGGTTTTGTGCTTCAGGCGGCGGAAGGCCTTGGAATGAATGATGCGGTCGCGGTCCCGCTGGAACGCCATGCGCAGGTCGCATTCTTTTTCACGCACGCGCCGGCCCCGGCTCTCACAGCTGAGCATTGCGCTGGGGGACAATAGTGTGCGTTCGCGTTTTTCAAGTGCTTTTCTGATGGTCATGGGGTGAACCGGGGGCTCGCGGTGGTTTTTTTTGAATTATACGGTATGCGCGCGTGTTTGCCAAATAAAATCGTTTTTGCGCGCCGGGCGGAACAGCCACCCCCGGCAGACGCAGGAGGCGGCATCCCGGCATGGCCGGCACGGAAGAAACGGCATACGGCCCTGGTTTCCGAACGGGTTGACCTTTTGCGGCGGCCATGCTACTTCTTTGACGGTATAATCCTCACGAGAACTGCACATGGCACAGAAGGCGACAATACTTGTTGTCGATGATGAGCGCAGCATCCGCGACATGCTCTCTATTTATCTTGAGCGCGAGGGCTTCGAGGTACAGTGCGTCCCCGACGGGCAGGCCGCCCTTGAATGCTGTCAGGCACAGCCGTTTGATATCGTGATAGCGGACATCAAGATGCCGAAGCTGGACGGCATCGCCCTGCTGAACCGTGTACGCGAATTCGCTCCCGAAACCATCTTCATCATGATTACCGCCTTTGCCTCGCTTGAATCCGCGCGCGACTCGATGCGCCAGGACGCCTGGGACTACATAACCAAGCCGTTTGATGTCAAGGATATCAGGCGCCGGATCGATGAAGCCCTGAGCCGCAAAAAGGAACTGGTGCCCGCGAACGGGGACACGTCTTCCGTTGAATCGCCTTTCGGCATGATCGGGTCCAGCCCGGCCATGAGCAGAATTTTTGATCTTATCCCGCGTGCGGCCTCTGCAAAAAGCAATGTGCTGATAACCGGAGAATCAGGTACGGGCAAGGAACTGGTGGCGCGCGCCATCCATTATCACAGCAGCCGCAGCGAAAACGCCTTTGTGGTGATTAATTGCGGCGGCATTCCGGAAACATTGCTTGAAAGTGAGTTGTTCGGCTATAAAAAAGGGGCTTTCACCGGCGCGCAGCAGGACAAAAAGGGGTTTCTCCAGGCTGCCGATACCGGGACCCTGTTTCTGGACGAGGTGGGCGACCTGCCGCCGTCCCTGCAGGTGAAACTGCTGCGCGTGGTTCAGGAGCGCAGCTTCACCCCGGTCGGCGCGACCGATGAGCATAAGGTCGATGTTCGGCTTATCGCCGCCACCAACAAGGACCTCGCCGCCGAGGTCCAGGCCGGCCGCTTCCGCGAGGACCTGTTCTACCGGCTGAATGTCATCAATATCAAGCTTCCGCCCCTGCGCGAGCGCAGGGAGGACATTCCCGTGCTGGTCGAGTTTTTTACCCGCAAATTCGCGCGTGAAATGAACAAGGATATCGGCCCGGTATCGCCGTTCATCATGGACTGCCTGTGCGACTATCATTTTCCGGGCAATGTCCGTGAGCTTGAAAACCTGATCGAGAAAAGCGTTGCCCTGGCCAAAACAAGCATCATGCTGCCGGATGTCTTCATCGAAAAGCAGGAGGACGCGGCCGGACCCGGCGGGGTGGAGGATATTTCCGGCGGTATCCCGCCGGAAGGCGTCAAGCTGGACGAGATCCTGGACAGCGTTGAGCGCCGACATATCGACGCCGCCCTCAGGCAGGCCGATGGCTCAATAAAAAAAGCCGCCGAAATGCTGGGCATTACGTTCCGTTCCATGCGCTACCGCCTTCAAAAACATGGCATTGCGAAATAACACCCCTGCGCCCCTGCCCATCTCATTCGACCAGGCTCCGGAAAAGAGCCGGGTGCTCGCGCAGCCCTGGTTCCGGAGGCGCCTGCAGTGGTTCATGCTCTGCCGGGTTTTGGTGGCCTCTTTTTTCCTCGGCACGGTCGCCATAGCGCAGTTCCGCCACGGGGATTCGCTGCTGCGCCCGGAGCTCGTGTGGATATACGCCCTTGCGGTCTGCGTGTATTTGTTGAGCCTGGTCTATGTGCTGCTGCTGCCCGCGCTCAGGGACCTGAAGCCGTTCGTCTGCGTGCAGATCGCCCTTGACCTGCTGTGCATTGCCGTGCTGCTGCTGGCAACGGGCGGCATTGACAGTATGTTCGCATTCATGTTCAGCATCGAGATCATCGCGGCCAGCATACTGCTGTACTGGACCGGGGGGATAGCCGCTGCCGCCTCGGCCAGTATGCTCTATAGTGCCACGGTTGTTTTGCAGCGCATGGGTATTCTCGTTTCCCCGATAGCGCCCGAAACCCTCATATCCGATTATTCCGGTGTTCCGCTGTATTTCCCGATCATTGTCAATACATCTTCGTTTTTCCTAGTCGGGCTGCTTGGCAGCTTTCTGGCCGACCAGAACCGCCGTTCGCGCCAGAAGCTGGCCCAGCAGCTGGTGGATATCAGCAACCTTGAGGCGCTCAATGAAAACATCATCCAGAGCATAACCGGCGGGCTGATAACGCTTGACCTGCAGCGCCGTGTCGTCGGTTTTAACCGTGCTGCTGCCGACATAACCGGGCTTTCCCCCAAACAGGTGCGCGAGCGGCCTTTCGACCTGGTGTTCCCGGGGCTCGACCTCGGGCTGCGCCAGTTTTACGAAAACGCCCGCATTGCCCCGCTGCGCATTGAGCGTTCCTGCAAACTGCCGGGCGGAGATGAGCGCTTCCTGGGTTTTTCGATCTCAATCCTGCGCGACTCGCGCGAGGCGGCCATCGGTGTGATCATATCGTTTCAGGACCTGACCGGGTTCAGGGAGCTGCAGGCCTCGCTGCAGCGCATGGACCGCCTTGCCGATATGGGGCGCTTGGCAGCAGACTTTGCCCATGAAGTGCGCAACCCGCTGGCCTCCATCAGCGGCTCGGTGCAGGTGCTGCGCCAGAGCCTGCGTCTGGACCATGAGGATGAGCGCCTGATGGATATCGTGGTGCGCGAAAGCGGCAATCTCAGCCGGCTGATCGCCGATTTTTCCCGGTTCGCGCGGCCCGAGGGCAAAGAGCGCCAGCGCCTCGTGATAAAGGCCGTGGCCGACGAAGTGCTGGAGATGTTCAGCAACAGCCCTGAATACAACAGCGGGGTCAGCCTGGTCAACAGTCTGGGCCCTGATGTGTGCATCGAGGCCAATGAGCAGCAGTTTCGCCAGCTGCTGTGGAATCTTGTGCTGAACGCTGCCCAGGCAATCGGTAGCCAGGGCCGGATCGAGATCGACTGCCGCACCCGTGAAACCGGTTTTGCCTGCCCGGCAAACATTGAGCGTTTGTACGGAACCAGTGCTTCGGACTGGGTTGAACTGCAGGTGCGCGACACTGGTTGCGGCATTCCGCACGCTGTGCTCGACCGGATTTTCGATCCGTTTTATACCACCAAGGACCGGGGGTTCGGGCTCGGGCTTTCAATCGTACAGAATATCATAGAGGCGCACGACGGCCTGATCATGGCCGAAAGCAGCCCGGGGCAGGGCACGGTATTTTACTGTTATTTTATCCGTTCCGGTGCGCCTGAAGCCGGCTGCTGACATTTTACGGACAATCTGGTGACGAAAATTGTCACTCCGCATGCTCGATACACACGCAGCTGTGCCGGTTATTTTCTTAACCTTTTGTTTTTGCTTGTTTAATTTTTTTTGCCTTCTTTTGGCACATGCCTTGCATTAATCCCTGTGTAAGAAAAAATCTCAAGCTGAAATGTTTTTTAACCGAAGTAGTTGTCTAAACATGTAACGCAGCACACAGGAGGAACACGGTATGATGATTCACAAGGATGCAAAAGGTTTTACCCTCATCGAGCTGATGATCGTCGTGGCGATTATCGGGATCCTGGCGGCAATCGCGGTGCCGAACTTCGTGCAGTACCGCAACAGGTCACGCGTCGCAGCAGCGGTCGGTACCTCTGAATCGATCCGCGGTGCCATGGCGGCCTATGCCGCAGATTCAGTTGCAAACCTTTTCCCCAACGGTGACGGCGCAAGCTGGGATGATATTACGGACTGGACTAGTCTTGTCAGCGTATTGAACAACAATGGCGCCGCTCTTAAGGAGACCTCCGGTGCACAGGGTATGGATTTTGAGGAATTCGTGACCTGGGACCTCGACGGTGACGGCACCGCCGGTGACGACTATTATTTCATTTTCTCGACAATAGGTGTTCCGGATGCACTGACGGGAGCAATCATTGAGGTTCGTTCAAGCGGCATCGCGCGCTGGACCCGTGCGGGCTGAGGAACGCTAGGCAGTACAAGCTCTGCGAGGGCAGCGGCCACTGGATCGCTGCCCTTTTTTTTTGTATGCTTACCAGGCGATGATCGCACGCACGATACGCATAATCCTTGTTTTCCTTGCAGCCGGACTTCCGCTGCTGATAAACCCGTTTGCGTTCAATGCCGTTGAACTCATAAAGCGGGAGTCGGCCTACGCGCTTGTCTGCCTGCTCGCGGTGTGCGTGCTTGCGCAGGCGCCACCCAGGAAAGCCCTGCGCCTGTATGCTTTGCCCATAGGGCTGCCGCTGTTTGTGTTTGCGCTTTCAGCCTGCATCGCAACAGCGTTTTCAATCAATCCCGAATTCAGCCTGCGCGGCGATTTTGCACGCGGCGAATCCTTTTTTACTATCATAACCTACGTACTGCTGTGCCTTGTTTTTGCGTTTTGTATCCAGACATTCGCACAGGCCCGTGATTTGATACGGGCGCTGTGCCTTGCCGCTGCATGCATTGCCCTGTATGGCATTATCGAGTTTTTGTGCCTGCAGGCATTCGGCATATCGCCCCTGCAGCATTTCCGGCCGCCGGAGCTGCACCAGCCGTTCATTTCGGCAACAATGGGAAACGCCAATTTTCTCGGACGTTTTCTCGTGCTGGTGCTGCCCCTGTTCGCTGCCGGCGCCGCGGCGTGTGCCGGCTCAAAGAGGGCCCTGCTCTGGGCCGGGGGCGGCGTGCTGTGCATCACAACCCTTGTGCTGACATACAGCCGGGCGAGCATGGCAGGCTTTGTCTGCGGGGGTAGTGTGTTTGTTGCGGTGCTGCCCGCATCGGCCGCGGTTGTCAGGCGGCGGGTTGTGCTGGCGGCCGGGGCGGCTCTTGTGACGATCGCCGCGGTCGGCCTGATCTCCAGCACCGTGCGCGGCTCCGGGCAACAGGCGTTTTTTACTACCATGACCAGGCGCGCGGTCGAGGCCCTTGATGTCAGGCAGGGTGACGGCCTGGGCACGCGCCTGTTCACCTGGAAGCGCTCGATCCCCGTTATCCTGGAACGTCCATGGTTCGGCCACGGCCCGGATACCGGCTTTGATGCACTTGTTCAGGTGAACTTCGAAAAATCAGCCCGCTTTAAAATCATCGCCATTCTCGATCACATTCACAACAATTATCTCGACATCGCCCTTACCCAGGGACTGGTCGGCCTGGCGGCGTATCTGGCTGTGCTGGTGATATTTATGCGCGGCCTGTTTACGGCAATTCGCGCGCCCGACACGCATCCCGAGGCGCGCATGCTGCTGTGCGGTCTTTTCAGCGGGTTTGCAGGCTGCCTGGTCAATGATATGTTTACTTTCAGCACGGTAAGTGTTTCAATGACATTTTGGTCCCTGATCGGCATCGGGTATGCGATTCAAAGTTTTCAACAAAAGGGCTGCCGGGCATGAAACCGGCTGATTCCGGCATCGCAGTGCGCGCGCCGTTGCCGGTAGTCTTTATCGCGCGTTATTATTATCCCTGTATCGGCGGCATTGAAAAGCAGGTGCCGAGCCAGGCGGCTGCGCTCCGGGACAGCGGTATACGGGTTGCCGTTGTTACCGGCGGGTTTTCGCCCGGCTTTCCCCGGGTTGAACGGACACGCGGATTTCCGGTGTACCGCCTGCCCAGCCCGCGCATAAAAATGATAGGGGCCCTGGTCTTCCTTATGCATCTGGCCGGGTTTCTCTACAGGCGCCGCAGCCGCTACGGGGCGCTGCATGTGTTTCAGGTGGGATACAGCTCCGCGCTTGCCTGTGTGATGGGTCGGCTGTTTGGCATTCCGGTTTTTTTACACCTTGCGGGCAGCGGCCGCAGCGGTGATATGTACCGTCATCTGAAGACACCCTGGGGATGGCTGTTTCTGGCCATGTGCCGCCTGGCCTCACACATTGTTGTGTTGAATACCGAGATGCTGCAGGAACTCAAACTGTTGGCGTATCCCCGCCGGCGCACAACTTTTATTCCCAATGGGGTTGATGCCGCACATTACAGGCCCGCCCATGACCGCGCAGCCGTGCGGAAGGCCCTCGGCCTGCCCGGGCACCTGCGCGTCGTGCTCTACACCGGCCGTCTGTCCGCGGAAAAAGGGGTGGCGGTGCTCCTGCGCGCTTTTGCGCGGGCATGTCCCGGCGCCGATACCCGCCTGTGTATCGTTGGCAGCGGCCGTGAACACGCCCGCCTGCGCATGCTGGCGAAAAAGCTGTCTATCGAACACAGGGTGTGTTTCGTCCCGGCCTGCAGCGATGTTCGTCCGTATTACCAGTGCGCGGATGTGTTTGTGATGCCGTCCTTTAACGAGGGTATGTCAAATTCGATCCTGGAGGCCATGGCCTGCGCCCTGCCGGTAATCGCTACGGGCGTCAGCGGTACCAATAGCATGGTGCGCGACGGTCATACCGGTCTGCTGGTGCCGCCGCGCGATCCGGAGGCCCTGGCCGGAGCCCTGCAGCGCCTCTTGAATGACCCTGCCGAGCGATCGGCAATGGCAACGGCCGGTCGGTGCCGTGTCGAGGACGCCTATAGCGAAAGCAGCGTGGTCAGGGGTTACCGGCAGCTCTATGAGGCTGCCGGGCTGAGCCCATAACCGTGGCCATGCAGATCGAACGACTGCCCGGGGTCCGGCTGCCTATATATCAGGCCCGGTCGTTTACACGCCTGCTGTTATCCGGGCTTTTGCACTGCGCCGTATCGGTCCGCATACCGCCGCCGGCGGTGGATTGGCATGAATGATCACATGATGGGTACCCATGTCCTGCCCTGAATAAACGCCATGCACAGAACGCCACCCGAAAATAGCCTCCCGCACACACAGCCGTTTCGTGCAGTGCGCGCCCTGCCAGCGCTCTGTGCATTCATACTGACAGCAGTCCTTTTTTTCAACGAGGTCGTTTTTCAGGGAAGAGTTTTTGCGGCCCGGGACCATTACCTGTTTTTTATGCCGCGCCGTTTTTTCGCCCTTGAAATGCTGCGTGACGGAACCTTGCCGCTGTGGAACCCGCTCAATGCCTGCGGGGTGCCG
>Ga0272441_10011699_pt1 | contig 12961 bp, 5 predicted proteins | sample SSMProp6N_FD_193582 | JGI IMG/M metagenome (GOLD analysis project Ga0272441, IMG submission 193582) | Marine sediment archaeal communities from Little Sippewissett salt marsh, Falmouth, MA, United States - SSM-Prop-6N | ecosystem: Environmental > Aquatic > Marine > Wetlands > Sediment ...
TTTTTTGAGATATTTGATGTTTTTTCACCCTTATTCATTTTCATGATCAACATCTCAAAAATGAGGTGGTCATAAATATTTTTACATATATTATATTATCCGTATCTCGATTATTCCTTTCACTTTTCACACTCCTTATGGACATAATTTGATTTTTTAGATCATCGTCTAGTTCAAGATATTTTCAGGTTCTCTTTATCCTCCTTGATGAGCTTGATCTCCCTGAAATAGACCGTTGCATCATAGCTTTCAAGAAACTCCAATACTTTCTCAAGATTATTTGGTCCGATTATTATCACACCTCTCAATAGCTTTCTGTGAGGAATATCATCCAGCAAACCATGTCTATGATACCTGTATTTGCCTTTCTCAGAACTGGTATCTTGGCCATAGAAATGCTGGCAGAACTTGCTCAACTCCACATTCTTCTTTCTTGGAGGTAACTTGAAGATTACGATATATCCAGTCAATAGGTGCAGAACTGCACTTAGATACTTAAACCTTACGAACAGGGATTCTGGGCAGCCGTTATTTTCTACCTTTACAGGGATTTCTTAGATTCGGAAAAGCATCCTCTTCGGTATCGAATGATCATGTTTGACTATCTCTGTTCATCTTGAGGGGGTTGGGGAACACCCGATATCAGAGGGGGTGGGGGTGGAATTGTAGGGGTGGGAGGCACCTCAAGCGTTGCCGAGGGAAGGGTTTCAGTAGGTGGTGCCTCGGGGAACGAAGGAGCGACCGATCCGGTGCCGGGTAGGGATGCATTGGATAGATCATCAGGGTACTGCATCATGGATGCTCCTTCCCTTGATTCCTCGGTGACCACATCTTCAGGTTCTTCCGGATAGAATTCCAAGGGAGCATCCGGGGAGTAACTCCCGACGGCCATCTCCGGGTTATTTGGATTATTGTAGGATGCCTCAGGTGTGATTTCTTCTCCACCGTAGCCTGCCGCATCATATTCCCCCTGTCCAGTCATCAAATCCGAGGGTTCGGCCTTCTTCTTTTTCCTGATGACCATCACAACCACCAGTATGATTATCAATAGAAGAACGGCGACTGCAATGACAATGATCCACAACCAGGGGAGGCCTCCTTCCTCTTCTTTCACGGTTACACTGACGGTGGCGGTTGAAGTCGACCATCCGTCGTCGACCGTCACGGTGAAAACATAGTCTCCTTTCTCGAGGTCGGTTACGGTTATGGGATTTCCCACTTCCTTCCAGGCGGGATCGAGATCATGGGTCCAGGTGCAGGTGACCGCTTTATTTTCAGGGTCGCTGACATTCACCGATAGGGTGAGCTCATCTCCAATAATGATCTCATCCTTGCTCGCGCCGGCAGAGCTTATTTCCGGAGGCAGGTTATCATTGATGGTGACCTTGATGGTTTCAGTTCTGGTATTTCCCAGTCCATCCATGATCTCCACGGAAAACAGATACACACCCGGGTCGAAACCTGTCAGGTCCAGGGAGCTCCCCGTATCGGTCCATTCCGGGTCCCCATCATGAGTCCAGGTGTAGGTCAGATCCTCCGATTCCGGGTCATCAGCATCGACCATTATGGTGAAGGGATCACTCTCCAGGACCGTCAGGTTCTCGGTCTTGTCCGTGATATAGGGGGGCAGATTGTATATCTTCGGGACCTTATCCTCGGAATTGGGTATGCCATCCCCGTCCATGTCATCATCATCATTATTGAAAATCCCATCATCATCAATGTCGTTATCAACGATCTCTCCTGCTGTTTGCGGGATATCATCCTGGTAATCGTTCACGATCACGGTCTTCTGAATGGCCCCGGTTTCGATATCCGTGATACTGATCTCGTAGATGTCCAGGGTGAATGTTCCCGTGGCTTCGTCCTCTTCCGCGCCAACCATGGGTTTGACCGGTATGTCACCCGGATCTTCAAGGACGGCCACGGTCTCCCCCGAATCGGTGATGTATTCAAAACCATACTGAGAGGTCATGAAATCGCCACTTCTCGTCCGGGAGAACAGTCGCTGCTCCCCGTATTGAACCTCGAGAAAGCATGAAGGTGAATCAAGGATCATGACTAGGATCTTGTCATCATTGTCGGCAACGACATAGGGGTAAGGAAAGGGCTCGAAAGAAGTGAGTGGAGCTCCGGGAACCTCCGTTTGGAGGTCTCCGACCTTGAGGTTGATCGAATCCCCTCCCATCTTGAAACCGGGTTCATCGGTTGTGTTGAAGGAGACAGAAAGAGTGATACCTTCACTCAGGTCGTAGACTGGATTGTCGCCATCGTCGTAATCCTCTATGAAGTCAAGTGCATCGTCTACGTTCCCTGCCGTGTCATAATAAGGAGTTTCTCCACCCTCTGAACCTGTAAAATCGTCCTGAGCCTCGAATGTGATCTTATCGGTGGGAGCGATATCATAGTTCCATTCATGTTCACCCTCCGTCTTGTACCATTCATGGGAACCCGACTCCATCGTGGAGCCCGGTATTGTGACTTCGATGGTATCAATGTCGTTATCGGGGTCCTTGTTGTAAACCTCGAACTTCAGTACGGCTGGTTGGCCGGCTCCAAGGACGATCAAACCCTCCGGGATGGAAGGGTCCTGGATGTGCCCCTGTTCCATTATCACCTTTGAATCGACCTCTCCAGGTCCGAAATGTTTCCCGAAATCACCGTGGGGAACGTCAAGGACTATCACTCCAACTAGCGCCCCGATGGTGAAAAAGGCGATCAATAAGGGAAGATACCTTTCTCCAAACTTTTTGCGGTTCATATACTCTACTCCTTTCTCTCTCGCCAGATATATGTTTGACATATTACTTAGGGAATACTTAATACTTTGCAGAACCGGTGATAATGAAAAGTATAAAAAATTTTTGAACTGACTAATCGACACGGCACAACGGTAATTTTCAGTGATTTGCGGTCGTTCTAATAATTCTTGAATAGGAACATCTATTTAACTCCCAAAAACACAGAAACTGTTAAATAATACTGTAAATGAAGAAATAAAATATATATAGCATAATATCAAATATATGCCCCATTTCGTTTGGAGTTAAGCTGATACCCCCCTTCAAATAATATCTAATATGTGTGTCTATATCTTTTTTTAATTAATAAAAGATCTCTAAGGGAATGTATGATGATATTGGACTCAGATTCCGGTGGCCGAACCGAACTGTTCTTACAATTACTTGAACTTAATTTTTATTTCTCGGACACATCCTTAACTATTGAATTATGCTAACTTCTATACCCTTTAAGTCTATTTCAATCTCAATTTCAGTAAATGATAAAGCATATATTGAGGACATTCTAAATCTTTCACTTCGACGATTACACACATGTTTTACGAGACCAATGCTCATTAAATCTTTTAATATTCTATAGCAGAGCGATTGAGATATGTTGCATTTTTTCGATAATTCATATATTGATAGTTCCTCCCCTTTTAAGGTAAATATTACCAATAAATAAGAAGGTGATGATAGAGTTTTTCTTATCATTTCAATATTTACATGTTTATTTTTCATTTCTTGCATATTAACAAGTCTCCATAAAAAAATAATATTTTTTTATTAATTTATTTGATTTGACATTATAACTTATTAATATAATAATGACAATAATGACAAGAAAAGTAATCGTCATATTGATTTCCTCGATAAGAAATTTCTTCCACTAGTAATAATATTTTTTGGTACATTTTTTGATACTTTTTATTATTTTGTGGTCAGCATCTGAGACTTTTTATTATTTTGTGGTTAACACCTCTTATCCCATTGATATTATATTACCATAAGCCTATTTCCCGGATTTGCGATTACGGCTCCTTTGCTCTGTCATCGCCAACTTACTTTTTCCCAATTTCGCCAACTGAAAAATTTTCTGGTCTATGATAAGAATTATGCTATTGCAGCGAACTAAGGTTAAAAAACTGGTAGATTATGTTCTTCAGGCAAGTATGACACAAAGAAGATATTCTTTTATGAAAGAAAAGAGAGTTGAATTCAAGATTATTATTGAATATAAAGTCTTAAATAATCAATAGGAAAATAATAAAAAATGTTTCTGGAGTCGTTAAAAGAAAAAGTGACTGTTATTTTTTCAATATCATAGTTGATTCTTATTCTTCTTATTTTTGACATATAATATATTCTTTTCCTTCCAACTTTATTATTTTCTTCCATACATGACAAAATGTAAAAGTCATATTTCTTTGTTTCTTGTATCAATCTATAAAGTTTTGTTTTACTAATATTTGTTTTTTTTTCTAACTTATCAATATCCATCGGTTTAGTTGATGTTAATTTTATAACGGTTGCAAAATCATAATCTAAAATATATCTATTTAATAATAAAGGATCGTTAACAACCATTTGGAATACCTCTTGTTTAATCAAAGCAAATCTCATATGTTTTATATATAATTTATGATTCATACATTGAACAAATAAGAACACAAATTAATTCTAGTAATATTCAACATTTACTATTGTATTCGATTCTTAATCATTTCATAATTCTATAAAGGGAGCTTACATACACTCATTGGTTCAATTATAGGCTCATCAATTCAACATCTCAAGAAGGTTAACACACCTAATCATTATTCGGATGTTGCCTCCCTTTTCATCAATTCAATCAATGATGGATATGTTTGCGCAACTATTTTTAACGTTAAGCATATAAACGCCATTATAATTAATAGGTGGGGAGTTTTTGTTCAGGCAGAACTCCCCTAGGGGAGTATTGGGGAATAAAAACATTTGAAACTGCCATTTGCTAGTCCTTTTCATACTTTATTGCTATAATCACCTCATATTGCTAGTTGTCTTTTCTGCGATTATTCAATTCCTCTTATAGAGTTGAGGGTATTTACTTTTAGGGAATTCCTCCTCGACCGATTTTATTCTACTGAAAATTATTACACTCATGGATATTAAAAATAATACAAATAGAATTACAATAATTACAATTATTAAATAAATAAAGGTATTATCTTCTTTTTGATCTTTTGCATCCATGATTGTTGGATCCCTGCCCCCCTCAAGGTATTCTTCGAGATTGGTATCACCATCTCCATCGAGATCTCCATCTGATGTGAACATAATCATCCATAACGGGATACCATCTTCATTGAGATTAGTAAACAATTCATCAAATCCATAGGTATATTCCCAGTTGTCTGGCATCCCGTCTCTGTCTGTGTCCGAATTCTTGGGATTGGTTCCGAGCTCGTACTCCTTCAAGTTGGTCAACAGATCATTGTCGTAATCTCTTTGGGAATCATCAATCGTTTTATCAAGGCCACTTTCATCTTCCCACCAATCTGGCATTCCATCCTGATCAGTATCCGAATTTTGATCATCCTCTATAATAATAATGTGAAAATAATCATATGCGCTATTATTCGAAGAATCAACAACGGTGAGGGTAATATTATATAATCCTGGTTTATCAAACAAATAAGAAAAGGTTTTCCCTGAGATAGTAGTTTCAATATTATGATTATAAGTTATTAACCAAATCCAATCAATGATTCCTATATTATCAGTAGAGAGCTCATCGGTGAATCTTAAGACCGTCCCTTTTTTTTCTTTCACATCTAGTGGAACTTTTACAGTAGGTGGTAAGATGTCAACCACTTCAATTTTATATTCACCCTTATCCGTATTACCTTCAACATCTGAAATGGATAAATAAAGAGTGACATGACTGGGTCTTTGAATATTATTATATTCAAATACTGGATCAAATCCTGTTATTTTTGTATTATCCTGAAGAACGAGTAACCATTTATAGGATATTATACCAATATTATCTGTGGAATTTGTGGCATTTACTAAAATACCAATATGAGTGGCAACTTTCTCTGACAATCCCTCGATCACTATAATTGGAATCTCATTATCTTTAATGGAAATAGTATAATTGGATGTTGAGATTGGATTGATTCCATCATATACATTTAATTCAATAAGGTATATTCCTGCATCAGGGAATGAATATGTAATGTTTTCTCCAGGGATTGCTTCATTATTAATAGACCAAATATAGCTCACAATCTCAATATTATCAGATGATTTGGAAGCACAGAATATAACTTCTTCATTCTGATATGCATATTTTGGACCTACGATAATTGCTATTGGTTGTTCATCATCAAATATTTCAACGCCAACATTAGGTACGGTCACTTCATTATTTGAGGTATCCCAAACCCTGAAATAATAAGTCAAGGTCCCTATATGATCATTCAGTAATTGAATTCTCCAATAATAGGTTTTTTCTTTTAAAAAGGTCAGAGAATGAGATTTCCAATCTTCCCCTGGAATTATATAATTAACCTCCACACCTTCCATGTCAATATTATCAGTCACATTCAATTTAAACATGAAATAATCTCCAGTAGTGCCATCAATATCTGAAAGATCTTCTAGAACCGTTGGAAGGTCGTTATCAAGGACGAAAATGGAAGTGACTTCATTTTGGATTGTGTTTCCAACAAGGTCCCAGGCTTGGATATAGAAACTGAATCTGGTAAGTTTGTTTGGAGCAATAGTTGAAAAAGAATAAATACCAGAAGTAGAAGTGCTTTCTATTAAAATTGGATTATCATATCCAAAGAAATACCACATGACTACTTTTTCGATACCAACATCATCATTTACCTCTACAGAAATTTTTATTTCATCCCCCGTGTACCCATATTCCGGATATATAAGATTTGTAATCTCGGGAGGTAGGTTGTCAATTATTTCGAGCTCTTTCCATCCAGTGATTGTTTCGAAATTCATATAGTCTTTTGCAATAAATCTATACTCAATTTTCCCAGCTTGAACTGGAAGATGTATATAATAATAAAAAACATCACCACTAAGACTAGTCATTACATCAACAGTTGATGTCGATGACCAAGAATATTTATATTCAATATCTAACTTTATAAGTTCGATATTATCATTGCATAATGTTTTAAAGTAGAAATCCGCACCCGCAAATCCAGTTTTTGGGGTCATATCAGAAAAAATCTCAGGAGGATCGTTATCTACTGGTGTCCTTGTTGAAGTCAGAGTTGTGATAAAATTATCTGAAGTGTCAATCACCGTGAAATTATATCTCATAGTAATGATAGAATGAGGTAAAATAAAGATTAATGAATAAATTCCCATTGAAATTTCAGTCATTTGAGGGGAATAAGTAACAAAACCGGGATATTCAATGTTGACTTGTACTTTTTTAATATCAATGTTATCTTGGACTGATATGAGAGTAAAATTGAATGGATCGCCAGTATTTGCTGTGAGTTGAGAGGAATCTGGCCAGGAAAAAGTTGGTTTGTCATTATCCATAACAGGTGTGGAGTTTGTATTTTGCATCCAATTGCCAGCTTTATCTATGGCGAATATATAATAAGTTAAAGGAGATAGAGTATGTTGAATATAAAATGTTGAACTGATCCAAGCACTAGTTATTGAGTCATATGAAAGAGAATAATTGGTATAACTAGACCAATCCCATCCATAACTTGCATTTACATTGGCTTTTACTATTTTTTCATTATCGATATTGTCGAATAAGTATATTTTAAATTGGTATAAATCACCAGTGAATGCTGTTTCATTACTGAGGTCCTTTTTTATTTCAGGACAATCATTATCAGTAACTTTTAATGTCACAACAGAACTTGGTCCAGATGCCCAATGATTTCCATCTTTATCCCAAAAATCATAGAAGTAATTTATCGAATCTAGAGAACTCAGTGGTATTCTTGTAGTAGTCAAACCAAATTGGTTTGATCCTAATCCATAGCCAACAACTGAAAGGTTTTTTATTGAATGATTGTGTGTCCCATACCAAAATTCTACAAAGACACGCCCAATTCCCACATTGTCTCTCATTGTGATATTAAAAGTAATTTGATCCCCGGTAGTTGGATACTTGTCGGTGTTGTCGCTTATTAGAGTTGGTGCTTTGTTATCTGAAATATTAATAAAATCAATAGAGGAAGTTCCAATATTCAATGAATTATCAATCACTCTGAAATAGTAATATAACCTAGAATAATAATTACCAATAGAAATTTTACCACTGTATGTATTTCCAGATACTTGAGAAAGATAAATTGACTTGAAAAGCTCAATTGTATCTCTATAGAAAAATTCCACTGTATTTCCTTGATAACCAATATTATCACTAACATCAACTGTTAATGTTAATTCATCCCCAGTTTCAGGATTAGCTGGATCAATGGAAATATTTGAAAAAGTTGGTTTATCATTGTCATATACGGTTACATTTGTATTTGTACCAAAAACCATATTACCAGTTGTATCCTTAACATTTATGATTCTGTATACCATATTTGAAAGTGAGTGGTCAAGTATTATCGTTTTACTAAATGTTCCATCACTATTATCTTCAAGATACTCTGTTCCACCTAACATGTTATGTGTCCAATCTATCCTGATGTTACCTATCTTAATGTTATCAAAAGCTTTTATATTAAAAATGTAAGAATCTCCGGTAGATCCTATCGCTTTGCATTTATCTATAAATGTTGGGTTATCATTATCCACAACATCAACAGTGAATGTTTGGCTATAATTCGTATGTATATAATCTGATGCTGAATAATTATATGATAATAATAGAGATCCATCTGGATTTATTACGGCATAATACCGATTAAGTTTATAATGCTTTAAGGAAATTGAATGCCACGCCCCATCATCATTGTAGTGAAGTTTTAATGAATTTGTATCTATTTTTCCGTTATCTGTTATGTTGATTGATAGATTAACAGCTTCGCCAGTAGTTGGATTTAGTGGAGTGATTCCAGAGTTGTAAAATTGGGGTCTATTAACTCTTTGGTGTTTAACAGGCGTTGTAGCATTATTTGAAGAATTGTCGAATGCAATAGAATAATACCAAAGATGATTATCAGATGAAGCAAGATTGAAATTGAAATGATACATGTTAGTTGAGAATGATAAAGATAATATCTGAATATATGGTAATGATTTATTTGTTCTGTAGAATAAATATGTTGATGAGATCTTGATGTTATCTTTCCAATCGATTGATATACTTTGAGTTCCAGACACTACTTCGGTTGGTTCTAATTTATAAGCCGTATATGCTGGAGGCGTTACATCTGTTATAATTTTATGAACTATCGATGAGTTAGCCCAATTTCCATTAAAATCTGATGCCGAGAAAAAATAATTCAGTTTAATATTTATTTGGGAAGGTAAAATAATTTGCATGTTATAAGGAGGAATTATTTTAAAAGATTTGTTTGTATGGATTCCAAAATTACCTAACCAATATTCTACAAAAACTCCAGTTATTCCAAAATTATCAGTAACATTCACTCGAAATGTAAAAGGGCAACTCGCATGAGCACTTTGGTCTGACAAATCTGAGGTGAATATAGGAGCCCTATCATCCTGAATATTTTCACCATATTTTAATAACACTGCATCTGAGTTGGCAATACTTCTATCATATGAACCAGATGTAGTAGGAAAATCTGATGAAAAAGTATATCCTGATAGGTAAGCGATATTGTTTGTATCTATTACTAATTGTAATCCATAATCATTATCTGAACCTCCGAAAAGAGATGAATGAGATATAGAATTGCCATTCGCAGAAAGGTTTACAAAAAAGAAATCATAACCTCCTGCATTATTTGTCTGATATGCCCCTGAAGTTATTGGCCATTGTTTTGAATCAGTGTTTTTTGCATTTGTAGATCCAATAAAATATACATTACCATTAGATCCAACGCTAATGGAGTCATATCCAGAAATATCATCCTCACTACTTCCTAAATAAGTTGAATATATTAAACCTTTTCCCGTTGAGTTAATTTTTGTAATATACGTATCGTGGGAACCTCCTGTGTAAGATGTAGAATAAGCACCAAGAGTTGTAGGGAAAGATGTTGTATTGGTAAAACCACAAATAAAGGTATTCCCATTATCGTCGACATCTAATCCACCACAACAATCATCTCCGTTTCCCCCTATCAATGTTGAATACCCAAGCAAGGTACCATTTTCAACTATTTTTGAAATAAAAACATCATTACCACCATTATATGTGGTATCAAATGCACCAAATGTCACAGGGAATCCTAATGATGTTGTGTTACCGCTCAAATATATTTCTTGATTTGAATTCATTACAACATTAAATGCACATTCAGATTGATTTCCTCCCAAATAAGTTGAAAAAATCAAATTGGCACCTTTTGAATCAAATGTTGTAATAAAGGCATCTTGAGAGGTTCCATTCCGTGACTGAAAAGCACCTTTTGTATAAGGATAATCTCCATATTCCGATGTTACCAAGGAAGAATATTGTGTACAACCAACTATTGTAGCATTCCCATTCCGGTCAACATCAACATCGTATGCATAATCAAAAAATGCTCCACCAATTAGAGTTGAATATACTAAACTTGATCCATCAGTTGAAAGTTTTACGAGAAACGCTTCAGTGTAGTTATTATATGTAAAGGAACGCTGGTAGGCACCAGATGTTGTAGGAAAGATTTCTGAACTAGAATAATTAGTATAACCCGTGATATATGAAAATCCATATTCATCAACATGGAGATTCATTGCATAATCATCTCCATTACCACCGATAAAAGTAGAGTAAAATAGGTCGCTACCAGAATAGTGAAATTTTGTAATATATGCATCATAGCTTGTACCTTTTCGGGAAATGGAGTAGGCGCCTGGGGTTGTTGGAAAATCACCTATATCAGAATATGTAGTGTAACCCGTTATATATGGATTTCCTTTATTATCTACCCCCACACCATTACATTTTTCTTCACCATATCCACCAATAAAAGATGATAAATATAGTGGATCTATTATAATTGGTCTAGTTCTATCATATGTTTCTAACTGAAAAGTGTAGGATGTCGCATCTATAATTGAAAATTCAGCGTTTATTGCCTCCTTTTCTTTATCAGCATAATGAACAAATAAATTTGAATCTTGAATATAAACCTCTTCATTCAAATGGATAAATAGGTCATTTCCACTGGATTGAACATACTCTCCCCCCTCAATATTAATCACAATTGAACTAGGCGATGCAAAGGGGTCAAGAAGAAATTCATATTTTAAATTCCCAACTGAATGGTGATACTTTAAATCAATACCCTCCCAAATATCCTCATAATATAGTTCTTGGTATAGGGGGACCCCAGTAACCCAGTCATTTTTTGACCCGATAAGATAGTTATATTTTCCTAAGATTTCCTTATTTCCTATTATTTTCTTTGGATCGGACTCTTTAAATGTTAATTTTAATATTGAACCTTCTTTTATTGTGGGATTATAATTCTCATTTGGAGAAATTATATTTTTTTCATTTTGTATAATATTAAAGACCATTTCATTCTCCGAAAAACCCACAACACCGAATGATGTTGTCGTGAAAAAACCCATTTCCGAATCCCATTGACCTTTATTCTGAATGAAAGAGTTTTTATAATAGTTTTTGTCCGGATCATCAAACACTATTCCGGATGTCTTTTTTTGTTCTAAAATCCCATTTGAATATCCTAAATGTAAAGGGAAAAGTGATAGGAAAAGTAATATAATAATAATAAAAGCCTTCACTTTCGAATTTTTTAATTCCACTTTTTTTCCTCCTTATATGATTTTAATACTAAATAGCCGATACCCATTAAGCAATAAAGCCATGTTTTCTTTTTTATTAATAAATTATAGAGTGGTTTTTGAAATATAAAAAAATATATTGCATTACCACTCATTATTATCATACAAATCAAATATTCCATCAAAATGATATTGTATTGTTGAGATAGAAAACATTACTATATAATATTGTGGTTCTACAGTTTTTCATCCTTTTCTGATTTCTGCATTTTTCTAATATAGCATATACGTATAGATTTCACTATATATTGAAAGCTTGTTGTACTGAAATCATGTTCTCAAATGAATCGATCATTACACTGTCAGGTTCACCAAATTCAATAGCCTGGCAGTTGGAATGGCACTCATTGGCGAGACCAAGAGCCAGATACTAATTCTCTCCATCGTTGGCAACACATTTACAATAAACTTGCACACGATCTCGGCTCATTCGAAACTGACTGAGAATTCGACGGCTGCAGGTAAACGACCAATCATCCCGATTCCAACCAGTGTGACGGTTTCCTAATAAGGAACGTTCTTGGAGATAAGGCCGACGATAATGATCGACAGGAACGGAGAGGATAGCACCGGATACGTCTACAACTTCTATGGACGCTACGGACGGACACCAGCTTCAGAAAAGCCTTCAGGTGTACATCTCCAGGTATGACGAGATTATTCTTGCGGATATTATGGGGAATGAAAAGAATGAGCTGGTGATAGGAATCAACGGATGTGATAGTACAAGAAACCTGAAGCTCAGGATTTTCGATATCAAGAGCGGGGAACAAACAGGAATCCACTTCTGGCCCTGGTTCACGGGGGTCTGGCGCCGAACGTTTTAGAGTTGAGAATCCTCCCGGCAGGATAACCCCTTTTAATGAGTCCCTCCGCCTCTTAATAATGACATCAATGTCCCAGCTCGTTCTATACAGATGTAAGATCCGGCAAAGCTCCCTGTCAAGAATGAATATGTGAATGGAAATCAGTCTCGGGTTCGGGAGTGATGCACAATTTTCTAAAACCCCCTCATCCTCGAGAGGCAATCCTCCTGTCATGTTGTTTCGAATCCCCAAGTCTCTCGCGGTCTTCATGTATTCAAGGGGTTCTTTGGATCGGTAAGAAAGATGGATATCATGTGATGGTTTCGGGAGTTTCTCCTTCGATGACATCATCCTTCTTTTCCCCATCGGGAGGAGGGTTCTCCGCCTTCTCTTCCGCGACTTCTCCCTCCTTGATCTTCTCCATCTCATCCGCCGCTTCTCTCACCGTGT
>Ga0272441_10011700_pt1 | contig 12960 bp, 6 predicted proteins | sample SSMProp6N_FD_193582 | JGI IMG/M metagenome (GOLD analysis project Ga0272441, IMG submission 193582) | Marine sediment archaeal communities from Little Sippewissett salt marsh, Falmouth, MA, United States - SSM-Prop-6N | ecosystem: Environmental > Aquatic > Marine > Wetlands > Sediment ...
TGCGTACATCGCGATGATGACCCCCACGACCAACTGGGGCACGCCGCGCCGCCACAAAGCCTGGGCCAGGGACAGACGCGGCGCGGGCTCCTTCAGCCACTTGGCCAGCAGCTTGCGCCCTGAGGCGATGCCCCTCTCAAGCTGGCCCGGCGTTGGCGGCCTTGTGGTGAAGGTGTTCTGCAAGAAGTACCCCAACGGGTGGCGCATGAGCCAGCCCATCAACCCGATGAGCACCGCCAGGGGTGATGCCACCCCCAGCAACGGCACGCCCACCAGCATGGCCGGCAGCAGGCCCGCCAGCAGATTGCTGCCACAGCGGCGATGCGCGCGCGGCATTTGATCCACATACGGCTCCCACATGTAGGGGCCGTATCGCTCGATCGCGTGCACCGTCATGTGCTCGGCGGCATGGTGGGCGGCCAGTGGGGTGGACCGCAGCAGGACCAAAAAGGCGAAGAATCCCAGCAGGTTGACCATGATGCGGGCCACGGACCACACGAGTGGGTCGGCGGGCCCCCCCACCTGGAGCAGGACCGCCGGCAACGATAGGTCCCACACCTGCAAGTGCCTGTCCAGCACCCACGCCAACACGTACGTGGGCCCAAGGGAACACATGCCCAGTGTCACGATGGTGAACCCTGTGAGCACCAGGCTGAGTGATGACCCCGTCGAGGCCGTGCCGGTTGACAGGAAGACGCCGTGGGGCATCGCCGTGCCCGAGATGCGGGGCTTGGGCGGCGCGGGAGGCAGAGGGTGCTGCGCGGGTGTCTGGTAGGGCTCGTAAGACATGGCGGTGTGTGCTGTCACGCCCCGTGCGACCGTTTACGTGTCCTTGCACGAGGTCGGAGGATATGATATCATAACTTCTCGCGATTTGTCCTGCTATTGGTTGCTGTAAGCGCCCCAAACGAAGGGATCGGATCACTGTGGCGAAGGTCTGTGAAATATGCGGGAAAAAGCCCTCTGTCGGCAGCAACGTTAGTAACTCATACCGGCACACAAAACGGCGCTGGCTGCCAAACCTGCAGCGGGTCAGGGCCGCGACCGACAAGGGCAATACTCATATGCGAGTATGCACTTCGTGCATCAAGGCCGGCAAGGTGCGTAAGGCCGGTTAGGCGGCCATGTGTGTAAGTTGCGAAGGCGGCCGGGCGAATGACCCGGCCGCCGTTGGTTGTGGCAAAGTGGCCTGAAAGCGATTATAGCACAGCCCCAAGAGCAGCCGCAATATGGGCCGATCCACGGGGAGCACTCACGATTGCCCGCCCCGGGTATACCAAGCAAGTGCCGCGATGCAACCCTGCATGCCCAAGGGATGGCCGGGGGACTTGTCGCAGGGCCCCCACACCACGCGATATGTCTCGTGGCGCATGTGGTAATCGACGGGGATGGCGCACATGGAAAATGAATCCCCACAGCCCTGTACTGCCACCGATACCGGCGCGGGCGCAATCGCCGGCCCTGTCGGCTATGAGGCTGAGGACCGGCTGGCCTACTTGGACCCGATCCGGACCATGGCCCTTGCCATATGGGGAGGCGCCTGCTGCGCTCTGGGCGCCAGTTTCTACACCGTGATGCTCGCCGGTGGAGAGCCGCCCCACGCATTACCGCAGCCCATCGCCGGCCTCGCCCTGGGTGTCGGGCTTGCCTTCGCGGGCCTGCTGGGCGCCCAGGTATTTGCGGCCACTGACGCAATCACCTCTCCTTGGTTGACTGGGCGCCTTGGCACCGCCGACTATGCTCGGGGCTGCGCGATCATCTACGCCGGGAACCTCCTGGGCGGCCTCCTCCTGGCGTGGTTGACGTACGCTGCGGCGCAGTACGTGCTGGGCACTCATGGCGTGGGGCTTGCCGCAATGAGAATCGCCGCCGACAAGTGCGAGATGCCTTTCACCGTGGCCGTGGTACGCGGATTGCTTGGCAGCATCGTGCTATGCCTCGGCTTTTGGCTGGCTTGCCGGGCAAAGACGATGGCGGGGAAGGTCCTGACGGTCATCATGGCCGCGACGGTCTTCGTGTCGTGTGGCTTCGAACACTGCGTGCCCAATATGTACCTGGTTCCGGCCGGTCTGTTCCTACAGTGGGCAGGCGCCGTGGGTGTGTCGGAGCCCTCCCTGTCTCTGGGCGCCTTTGTCGGCCGTTGTCTTGTCCCATGTACTATCGGGAATGCCATCGGCGCTGGGCTGACCATGGGCGGTCTGTACTGGATCGTGCATGCGGGCCCGGCGTCGCCGACCATACGCCGGACCCGTCGCCCCAGGTCGCGGAGACGACCGCGCAGAGACCTGCCGGAGGACGCCGCGGCCCGACCTGATCCGTACAGCCCACGCACGTCACGAGGCCACCGGTCTGACTAGGCCCCGCTGGCACGTGCAGACTGCGCTCAATGGTCGCATCCTTATGACGGAACAAACCCATCCCACAGCCGCCATCAAAACCCTCGGCTGCAAGCTAAACCAGTTCGAGAGCGAACAGATCCGCGAGCAGTTGGCGGACATGGGTTGCCGCATCGTCCCCTTTGAGACGTCGGCGGATATCTACGTCATCAACACCTGTACAGTTACGTCCCGCACTGATCGCGACTCCCGGCGTCTGATACGCCACGCCAAGAAGCTCAATGCGGCGAGTTTTGTGGCTGTGACGGGGTGCTACGCCGAGGTGAACCCCCAGGTCTTGCGGGACATTCCGCAGGCCGACCTGGTGGTGGGCAATGCAGGCAAGGCCCAGCTTGGGCACCTCATCCGTGCCCGCCTGGACGGGTCGCTGCAGTGGCCGGACCCCGACGCAGACGGGCCAACATGCTTCCGGGGCTGCGAGCATAGTCTGGTACGCCGTTTCGCGGACCACACTCGCGCCTTCGTCAAGATCCAGGAGGGCTGCGACGGGCACTGCACATACTGCATCATCCCCGGGCCAGGGGCCGCAGCCGCAGCACCCCCTTCGCGGACGTCCTGTTGCAGACTCTCCGGCTCGTCGAGGCCGGGCATCCCGAGATCGTTCTCATCGGCACCCATCTTGGGCAGTACGGGCGTGATCTTCCCGACGGCCCGGATCTGGTACAGGTCATCGAGAAGCTGTGCCGGATACCCGACCTGGGGCGCATCAGGCTCAGTTCCATCGAGCCGTGCGAGGTACCCGAAAGCCTGATTGATCTGGTGGCCGGCCACCCCAAGGTGTGCAGGCATCTGCACATCCCCTTGCAGAGCGGCTGCGACAGCGTGCTCAAGCGCATGGCCAGGCCCTACGACGCGGCCTTCTACGCCGAGCTTGTTCGGCGCACTCACCTGGTTGATCCCGGCATCTGCCTTGGCGCAGATGTCATCGTGGGCTTCCCGGGGGAGACGCAGGAGGAATTTGCGACCACCCTCAAGATGCTGCAAGCGCTTCCCTTGAGCTACCTGCACGTGTTCACCTACTCGGTTCGTCCGGGCACGCCGGCGGCCGAGATGCCCGACCAGGTGGACTATGAGACGAAGAGAGCGCGCAATCACGTGCTGCGCGACCTGTCCGAGGCCAAGAGGGCGTCCTTTGCTCGCTCGATGATCGGCGCCGACCTGGAGACAGTGCTGGAGCGGCCGGCCAAGCACGAGCCAGGTGTCCTAGACGGCTTGACTGACAACTACCTGCGGGTGTACACGGAGGGTTCAGCGGACCTGCTGCACACGCTACGGACCGTCGTCGCCACGGCGGCGACCGACGGTTACTTAAGAGGCTCTCTGGCCACCGAAGCCGGTGAGGTGTGAGGCTGTGTGGGGGCGGCAGGCACCCAAGGCACTTGTGCGCCGCCGCGCTGTCTACGGATACCAACACGATGTAGGAAGCGTCCTATTGATGTCGAGGCACAAAGCTACTCTCTCGATCCTGCAGGTCATCGCTCCGCATCGCTACTCGGGGGCCGAGCGCATCGCCATCCACCTGGCCGATGAGCTCAGGCGCCGCGGCCATCGCGTTGCATTCGCCTGCAACGACCATGAGGGATTCAGGCAACAACTCGCGCACCATGACATCGACTGTCTGTCCACTGCCATTTCGGGCAAGCTGAACCCTCTGCGCCTGTACCGTCTTGTGCAGGTGGGCCGGCGATTCGGCGCCGACGTCATCCACACTCACCTGTCCAGCGCCGCCTGGCTGGGAAGCCTTGCGGGCCGTCTGCTGCACGTTCCGGTGCTGGCTCACGTGCATGCCCTGAACACGAAAACATGCTTTGTCCGCGCGGACATGCTGGCCGCCTGCTCGGAGGGTGTCAGACGTCACCTGCTCGCGCAGGGCCTGCCTGAGGATCAGGTCCGGGTCATCTACAACGGCATCGACCTGGCCAGGCTGGCGGGGCTCAGGCCTCTGCGCGATGTAAGGGCCGATATGGGCATTCGCGATGGTCAGCCGGTCATTGGGGTGGCCGCACACCTGACACCCAAGAAGGGCCAGCGACACCTCATCGAGGCCACGGCGCTGCTCAGGGACAAGCAACCGCGGCTCCTGTGCTACCTGTTGGGAGAGGGTGAGCAACGCGCCAAATTGGAGAGCCTTGCCGCGCACCTGGGAATCCGGCAAAGCGTACGCTTCATGGGGTACCGCCCAGATGCCGTCGACCTGATGCAGGCGATGGACATCGTGGTTCTGCCCTCGGTGCGCAAGGAGGGCCTGGGCCTGTGTCTGGTGGAGGCCAGTGCCCTGGGCAAGGCCGTCATCGGCAGCGATGCACCGGGCATTGACGAGGTGATCCGGAACGAACGGACAGGGCTTCTGGTACCACCCGGCAACGCCGAAGCGTTGGCCTCGGCCGTTGACAGACTCATCGGCGACAGGGGCTTGCGCGAGCGGATGGGCGCCGCCGGCAAACAGCGCGTCCGGGAGCTGTTCACTCTCGAGCACATGGCGGACAAGGCGGAGCAGTTTTACTACGAGATGATCCAGGCGCGTTGAGGCCCCGGCATCCCCGGGCCGATCGGGGCCGGCCCGTTCGCGTCGAGCGGTCGCACAGCCATCGCCGTGCCACCTGACTTGCGGATTCACACACCCTACAGGGGGAGTTGCCCATGATCTCACACAGCGCTCCGAAGATCGGTTTGCTCGGCCTTATGCTGGAGCTTTACGACAAGTCCAACCCTGAACTGCGACCGGCTCAAGATCAGTTCGCCCGCCAGGAGCTCGTCCCCAGATTCGAGACCATGGGGGACGTGGTATTCAGCGGCATCCAGAATACCCGCGAGGGTGTCGCGGCTGCCGTCGACGAGTTCATCGCCAGTGGTGTCGACGTCGTGGTGACCGTTCACTTCTCGTACTCGCCCAGCCTGATCACCCTTCCTGAGCTCCTGCGCTGGCAAGGACCCCTTGTGATGTTCAACACGCAGCGCATCACCGGAGTGACCGATCAGTTCTCACGGACGGACCTGCTCCAGAACCACGGGATGCACGGCGTGCAGGACCTGGCGAATACGCTGAACCGTGCAGGGCGGGACTACAACGTCGTCACCGGCCACTATGCCGATGAGGCCGCCCTGAGGGAGCTCCAGGATTGGGCCGCGGCCGCACGCACCGCCAAAGTGCTGCGCCGGGCGCGACTGGGGCAGATAGGCTACGCCTTCCAGGACATGGGTGACTTCGGGGTGGATGAGACCCTCTTCTTGGCCCATGTGGGGCCACATGTGGTCAAGGTGAGCCTTGACCTGCTGGCCGAGGCGCAGCAGCAGGCGCCCGCGGATGCGGCCGAGGCCATCGTTGCCGCCGACCGCGAGAGCTTCGAGGTCGACCCGGAGCTGACCGAAGCCGAGCATCTGCAGTCGGCGCGCATGGAGTGGGCGCTGCGCAAGGTCCTCACCGACCTGGACCTCGACGCGATCTCCATCCACTATGAGGCCCTGTCGGCCGACCCACGGTTCCAGGCGCTGCCCTTTGCGGCGGCCAGCAAGCTCCTGGGCGATGGCTATGGCTTCGGCGGCGAGGGCGATGTCACATCCGCCGCAGCCGTGGTCGCCATGCAGCACCTGTGCGAGACGGCCTCCTTCTCGGAGATGTTCACCATGGACTTCGACGGTGATGCCATCTACATGGCCCACTACGCCGAGGCCAATCCGAAGATGGCCCGACAGGACCGCAAGCCGCGGCTCGTCCGCCGCCCGGGCTGGGTTGGCTCCGGAGGAGTGTCGACCTCCATTGCCTTCGCCTTCGAGCCGGGCCCGGCCACCCTAATCAACCTCACCATCGGCGAGGAGGGGCGGCCCAAGCTCATCGCCCTGGACGGGTACGTCCAGCCCTTCCACCTGCCCGACTTCGAGACGCCCCACTGCAAGTTCGCGCCGGCCGCCCCGGTGGCGGAGTTCCTCAACGACTACGCCGAAGCCGGAGGCTCGCATCACCTGGCCATGTCCTTCGGGGATCATCTGGGGCGCGTCACCAAGCTCGCCCATATCATGGGGATCAACTGGACTGTGGTGTAGTGCCCCATGTGACAATACAGGCATCCTCCACTTGCCAACCGGGCGGAGGGCGTCTTGCTTGTTACGTTGCTTTGGCGGGCCGCTACTTGCCCTTCAACAGCTTCTCTATCTGGTGGGCGATTGCGTCCCGCTGAGCATACAGCGCGTCCGGATCCCGGGTGAAGCTCGTGAGGCCGTCCGTGATCGGCGCACACGCTTGCCTACCTGCTTCCACGTCGCCCTGCAGGTCTGAAAGCAACCACAGGTACTCGTAGTCCTCGATTCCGTCGCGGATGTTCGCCAAGCGGATGCAGCCGAAGGGCCCATCCTTGCCGGGGTAGAGCAGCTCTCCATCGCCGTGCAGGCTGGTCCACCGTCCGCCGGTTGTGATACTCCATTTCAGGCGAGGCCCATCCTTCTCCGGATCGATGATGTAGTCGTTGTTGGCGCGCGACCAGATGTTCAGGCCCCAATACAGGAACCCGTCCATCTTCTGCTGGTAGGCCTGCCACCAGATGACCCGCGCCTCAATGAGGGGGTCGTCGGCCAGCCAGTTGGCGTAGGGGAACCTTGGCCCCAGGCAGATGTACGACCACACCTGCAGCCCGGCCTTGCGGCACCTCTCGGCCTGCTCGAACCGGTAGGCCGAGGACACCGGGCAGTTCCAGTCCACGTTGAGGTCCCGCATCACATCCGGATCCTGGGGCACCTTGGCGGTGGTCAGGGTGGGGATGCCGTAGCGCTCCTTGATGAGCCCGAAGTACTCCCTCATGACGGGCCAGAAGTCCTTGCCTCGCTCATCGAAGGTGTATACGTAGGCCTTGTCGATGAGCTCCCGCGCCTTCAGCTCCGCCACGTACGGGTCCAGCCGCTTGATCAGGTCCGCCTTGAAGGCCGGTGTGTACACCTCCAGCGGGCTCCAGCACACCCATGTGCTCTTGCCCCGGGGACGCACCATGTTGATGACGTTGAAGGCGTTCAGGCCGCTGCCATAGTAGTGCTCGACGTCCTCGACTGCCGAAGGGTCTGTCCGCGAGATGTCGTCGGGGTTCAGCCGGTGGTTCAGAACATAGTCCCCGTAGGCTTGCCGGAGTTGCGGCGTCAGCTCCCCGTAGATCTTCTCCAAGAATCCGTCCATCAGCGCGAAGGCGGTCTTGATGTGCGGCTCAGTGGGGATGTCGAAGTCATACACGCGGGCTGTGACGTTGGTCCTGTACTCCGGCGCGTTCGTGGGCTTGAAGGCCACCTGTCCGCGATACACTCCCGCCGGCGTTCCCGGGGGCGCATACACGGTGAACCACACCGACTGCGTCACCCCACCGGGCACGGTGAACTTGCTCACAGGCAGCAGTGGATCGGGCCACCAGCCGGGCACCGCATGGGACATGAAGGGGTGCTCATGGAGCTGCTCGACCTTGACAAAGCCCACCTGGCGCCACTGGATGTTGGCGCGGGAGATCGCGTTTCCTGCTCCATCCGCCAGATCGGTGATCTCGACGGTGCAGTCGGCAAGTTGTTTGCCCGGCGCCGCGCGCAAGGCCACCTGGAAGCTCTCATACTCGTTGCCCGCAAGCGCGATGTTGGCCGCCGGGGCGCCCTCCTCGGCAACGTTCGGCTTGGGCAACTGGTGCTCCAGAACCCTCTTGGTGCTGGGCTCATTCCACGCGACGTAGCCCGTACCCGCGCCCGACCGGGTCTTCACCGCGGTTTCGTGAGCGATCGCCTCGCCAAGCAATGCATCGGTTGCCGCAATGCGGATGGTGTAATCGCCTCCGGGCAGCAGACGTCCGTCATCGTCGGTGCCCGGCCAGGCCAGCACTACGGCTTGGCCCGTGCCCTGCTTCGTGTGCACCTGCCGGGCGCCCCGCAGGATCGAGGCGGTCCATTCCGCGTTCAGTGACAGGGAAGCCGCGTAGTCAATGCTGTTGCCGCCGTACAGGCTTGGCCTCACGGCCGTACGCTGCACCTCGAAGGGCGCAAGGCTCAGCGAGACGTTGTCAAACCATGCCTTGCCTGTGCACCGGCGGAACAGGATGAAGTACTGGATGCGGCTCACGGGCTTTTCGACGCCGAAGACGAACTCGATGTACTGCCAGTCGTGCGTTCCGCGATTGAAGTCCTTGCGCTGGCCCCACAGGTTCGTCCCATCCTCATACCAGCAGTCCATGTACAGCGAGTAGTCGCTCCCCGCGGCCCCCTCACACTTGCTCCACCCAGCCACCTTGAAGGGGTGTCTGATGGGCGGGTCAAAGGTCAGTTCCTGCATGGCGCCGTAGGTCTGGTCATCCGTGTCGCTTTCGCAGGTGAAGCAGGCCCTTCCGTCCTGGGCCCCCTCCCCCGCGACGGTATACCCCCTGCCGACGGGCTGCCAGGCCGTGACTTCAGCGCCGGCCGTCCGCTCGAAGCTGGGGTTGGTGAGCACATTCTGTCCGCGCTGCGGGGCCGCGAAAAGCTGGGCTGCCAGAGCTATAGCCATGAGCGTCAGAAGGCGTCGCATCTGTATCATCCTTCCCGTGTCTGTACACCGACAGTTTCGCCCGTGGGAGCCCGGTGGCCTTCCGCACGGAGACTGCCTCAGGCGCGGACACTTCAGTGGGCGCCGACGGGCGCAGGTGGTAGGGCCGGTACGTCGAAGGAATTCGCAGGTGTACCGGGGGGGCCGATGCTAGGAGGTAGCATTCATGTTGGGCCTGGTGGTCGACAGAGACGAGGCCCTTAGCGGACTGATCGCCGCGTGCCTGGCGCGGGACGGGCTGCGGGTCCAGTGTACCGATGGTCCGGTCGGCGCCGCCACCGCCCTTGCTCGACAGGCCTATGACTACCTCATCATCGACCAGGCGACCTGCTCCCGTGACGACTGGCTGCGGCTGACCGGCGGCGGTCACATGCCCACACTACTGCTGTGCACTGACCCGGCGAAGGCATGGGCCGGCCGCACCGGCGACCCCGTGATCCAGAAGCCATTCAGCCCGCCTGAGTTCGTCATGCGAACGCGCCTGTGGCTCCTCGAGATCGGGCTCGCGCAGCCGGAGGCATACCGGATACCCGCCGCGGCCGAGGCGTTCTTCCTGGACATCGGAGCAGGCAGCGGACAGTCCACCTGCGCCCTGGCGCGACAGCATGGGCCCGGGGCCGTCGTGGTGGGACTGGACCGGCACTTCGGTGCCGCGGTGAAGGCACGCGAGGATGCAGCGAAGCTGGGCTTCGCCAATCTGCTGTGGGTGGTGGGCGACGGCGCCTGCCTGCCCTTCTCACACGGGGTCTTCGCGGCGGTGTCGGGGGTGGCGTACGTTCAGCAGGACCCTCAGGGCGCTGAGGCCGAGTGTCATCGGGTTACCCGATCACCCGATCAGCCCACCTGAGGGCGCGGCGGTACTTCCAGCAAGCGGGCTCGCTTCAGCCGCTTGTAGATGGCGGCCAAGGAGGCGACTATGGCCTTGACTAAGCGCTGCTGGTGTCTCACAGTTCTCACCATGGGGCTCGCGGCCGCGTCTGCGGGCCTGTGTCAGCCCCCAGGCGCGCAGGAAGCGCCCTCCGCGGAGCAGTTCACCAGCCGTCTACAGTCCCACAGCAGGCTCGAGCGGCTTGCGGCGGCCAGAGAGCTCCTCGAGACCGGCGCCGCCGAGCGCTTCCTTCCACAGCTTCAGCAAGGCCTTCGAGACCCGGACACGGCTGTGCGTATGGTATCCGCGGTGGCGTTGGGTACGGCGCCCACTGCCAAGGAGGACACCGCCTCGGCCTTGATCGGCGCTCTGGAAGACAAGCAAGCGAACGTCCGCATGTACGCCGCCAGGGCGCTGGGCTGCATGCAGGTAGGCGCTCAGGCGAATACGGAGGCTCTCTCGGCGAGGCGCAATGATCCGGACGCGGGTGTGCGCAACGCGGTCACGTGGGCCCTGGAGCAGATCACGGCCTCCCAGACCGGGCGACAAGGGGCGCGATCCGGCGGCGCGGTCCCAGGCGGCGCTCGGCCGGGTGAAGAGGCCGCCGAAGGGGCAGAATCGGGTGGCGCCGGGGCACGCCAGCCGGCTAAGCGGACCGGCGGCGGGGGAGGCGATGCGCAGGGCGCACAGAAACCCCCACGAGAGACAACGACCACTGCCCCGGCGGGCTCGGTGCAGGGGCTCATCGCCCAATTGACGGCGCCTAACGCGGATACCCGCCTGCAGGCGGCCGAGGCTTTGGGCAAGATCGGCCCCCCCGCAAAGGCGGCGATCCCCGCCCTCGAGAAAGCTTGCCAGGACCCGGATGAGCGCGTTCGCCGGAAGGCATGGTGGGCCCTCAGCCAGATACGCCGCCCCACAAACACGGGAGGACAGCAAGAGCCCCCGGAGCCTGTGGAGCCTGCCGCCGGCAGGCTCTTCTTTTTGCCTGCGTGCCAGGATGTAACCCCCGGTGGCATCGTCCCGCGCAAGCCTGAAGGCGGCGAGAGCGATGACCACACAGCCTACTTGTTCGGTCTGACGGACCTGTACTGGGTAGACGTGGCCGCAGCCACCGCGTACCGGCAGGACGCCAAGCGCCGGGGTCTGGAATCCACGGGGTCGCTCATGGACATGCTCATGTCCGATCCCGGAGGCGAGCAATACCTCTCCACGCACCCCGTGCTGGGTGTCTACGAGAAGGACCACGTCATCGCCATCGCGTGCAACCGCCAGCTCCGCTTCATGTACAAGCGCTACGACTCTGAGGGCCAAGAGCACAGGCACGGCGGGGATTTTCACATGGCGATGAGCAATGGGCCGCACGTGGCGCGGGCGGAGATCTTCTCCTCCGAGGGCTTCCGCTTGCAGTACCAGATCGAGTTCGACTTCGCGACAGGCGTCGACAACGACCAACAGGAGATCTCCGAGCTCAAGCAGTACAACACTCCCGGCGATGTGGCCACCGACCTGCGGCAGATGGTGGCCGATGACGCGGACCTCACCGCGCAGGACCGGGCGCGCCTGTGCCTGGAGATCGCCAACTCGCTTACGTACACAGCGAAGCGCCTCATATGGGCCAGAAGCTACCGCGCCGACGCGGCGGCGCCATATGCCTATGAAGCCCTGGCGTTCATGAAGATGGCCAAACGCTTTGATGACAACGTGAACCTGCATACCACGCACGCGAACGACCTTCTACAGCTCTGCGCCATGCTCAACACCCAGGAGGGCTACTCCATCGGCCTGACCGTCATCCGTATGGTGCAGGACAGCCTATCGGGTGTCAGTCTGACGTCGACGAAGGCCCAAGACCGAACAGGATGGATCGTCCTGGCCACCTGCCGGCGGATGTTGGGCAACATCGCGATTGCCTACCGCAACGATGTCGACCTGTTCTGGCACCACGCCGAGGAGTACCTGAAGTACGCCGGCGACATGCGTCATCCTGTGTCGGGCGAGAAGATCAGAGACATCGGCCCGGACAAGGAGCGCGATACATGGCCCCAGCGTGGATGGTGGCGGGACGAGTGGAACTCGCTGCGTCCGGACGACCTGCTCCACCAGCAGGTGGATGACGACGGGGAGGAGCAGAAGCCACCTGACCCACAAGACCGGCGCCGGAAGCTGTTGGCGAAGCTGAAGGAGGCGCTGCAGGAGCTCGATGAGCAGCGGGCCCAGGAGACCAGGTGGCTGCATTCCGTGCGCAAGGCATTCATGGCCGCCGAGCGCAGAAAGGCCCTGGTGCGGGGCATGCTCCGCGTGCAGGCAGGCGCCGCCCAGAAGATACGCCACCGAATTGCCCAACTGCGCAAGATCCTCGCCGAGGCGCCCAAGACCGAGGGCACGACGCATCTGGAGAACTTCTTCAAGTTCCTGATGGATAAGTGGGATGATGCCTGGGGTCCTCCCCCCGGACCGGACCAGGACGTCGTGCGCATCATCAAACAGCAGATCGCCGATCTTTCGCAGCAGCACGAGCAGATCTTGCGCGAGCAGGACGCCCTCATCAAGGACACCGTCGAGACTTACTACCAGAGCATCATCCTCGAGGTCGAGGCGAAGGGCGACAAGTCCCTGTGGGAGGACGTCCGCAAGGTCTCCCAGTTGATCAAGAGGGATGCCGGCGAGATGCTGGCGCTGGCCAAGGCCGAGCTGTATCTCGCCTCGGGGCAGGGAGGCAAGTTCAAGGTGGCGGCGCAGGGCGCCATCGCCGACGGCAAGTATGAGGCCCAGGTCCGCCTCATGCAGGCCCTGCATTACCACTCCAATAACCAGTTCCGCCACGCCATGGCCATGTACCGCCAGGTGATGCAGCTCACGGCCCCCAAGGACTCGGAGAAGCCGGCACCCCTGACGAGGGAGCAAGCCCAGATCACCGGGGACGAGAAGTCGATGTACCAACGGGCCAGGAAGATGGTCTGGACCCTCGAGCACGCCTACCTGAACGCCATCGACGAGAAGGCCTCAGGTGAGGCGGCCCAGGTGCGGGCCAAGTCGGCCGAGAGGCTGAAGAAGGGTGGAGAGGAGGGGTGGTTCGAGTGGCTCAAGGGCCACCTGAAGATGGGCGTGGTGAGCGCCACCAGCGCCGTCGTGGGCCGGGAGGACGCCCTCGAGGGGCT
>Ga0272441_10011701_pt1 | contig 12959 bp, 8 predicted proteins | sample SSMProp6N_FD_193582 | JGI IMG/M metagenome (GOLD analysis project Ga0272441, IMG submission 193582) | Marine sediment archaeal communities from Little Sippewissett salt marsh, Falmouth, MA, United States - SSM-Prop-6N | ecosystem: Environmental > Aquatic > Marine > Wetlands > Sediment ...
GGACAGCGGGAAGGCATCCATCCTCTTTCCGTCCAGCTGATAGGATTGGCAGACCTCGATCTCTTCCAAGCCTGACAGCACGTCTAGCTTGGTGATCGCCAATGCGGTGCAGCCATTGAGTCGCACCGCATGGCGCAGAGCCACCAAGTCAAGCCAGCCGCAATCCCTTGCCCGGCCTGTGGTCACTCCGAATTCGCCTCCGATCGTACGCAGCCGCTCCTCTAACTGGCCAGACAAGCGCGTGGGAAATGGACCCACGCCGACGCGCGTCATGTAGGCCTTGAACACGCCCAGCCGCTCCTCGACATCGGGAGCAGGAATACCAATCGAGTTACCAAGACCCGCAAACGTCGTGGAAGACGAGGTGACGAATGGATACGTCCCGTGATCCATATCGAGCAGTGTTCCCTGGGCCCCTTCGAACATCACGGCTTCGTCACCCTCAAGCGCCCGACTGATCGCTGTTGTCGCATCACCGACAAACGGAAGCATCGGCTGAGCAAACGTCAGCTGTTCATCGAGAAGCGAGGCTGCATCAAGAGCTTGGATACTTGGCTCATTCGGCCACGCTCGCTTCAGCAACCTCACTCTCTGCTCCAGCCGCTGCTTGGCAATGTCTGGATACAACAGATCCCCGGCCCGAATGCCTAGTTTGGCTGCCTTATCTCGATACGTCGGAGCAATGCCACGCCGTGTCGTGCCAAAGTGCTCGCCACTGCCTTCCAGCTCCTCCAACATCCGATGATAGGGCATGATGACGTGCGCATTCTCCGCAATCAACAGGCGGGGTCGCCATCCGACATGCTGGGTAATCGTCTCCCACTCCTCTCGCAGAACGGCGAAGTCGATCACCATACCGCTGGAGAGCACCGAAATTCTGTCGGGATAGAACGCGCCGGCGGGGATCAGATGGGTGCCGAATTTCACACCCCGATCAATCACCGTGTGTCCTGCATTGGGGCCTCCGTTGAAACGAACCACCATATCGGCGTCCTTGGCTAGCAGGTGTGTGATCTTCCCTTTCCCCTCATCGCCCCATTGCAACCCTAGAACTGCAGTAGCCATTATTCCTCCTACGCTGAGCCGTCGGCCACTGCCCGCCGGCTCAATCCAACAGTGATTGACATCTCGCCGAACTCAATGCTCTCTGAATACTCGGCAGCTTCCGTAGCCGACTCCTCAACAGACAGTGCGAGGATCTCTTCGGCAATCTCATCACGATTCTCCTCAATCAACGCTTTCAACATCTCGTCGGCTTGATAGGTCACGTCAATGCGATCCGTTACTTCGAACCCGGCATTCTTGCGCGCCAACTGAATGCGATGTGTAAGCTCTCGGACAGAGCCTTTGGTTCTCAATCGCTCGTCCAGCTTCGTATCCAGCAGAACACGAAGGCCACCTTCTTCTAGCAGCACCAGATGACCAGGCATCGTCTTATCGTAGCCAACGTCCTCCGGCATCAGTTCGACCGACTGGTCGTCCCATTCGATCGTAATCGGACCAGACTCAAATCGCTCTTGAAGATCAGCTGCCTGTTGCTGGCGGATCCATTGGCCCGCCTTGTTTCCCAGCGGCCCCAGTCGTGGGCCCAAGGTCCGGAAGTTCGGCGTCGGTGTCTCCTCAAACAGCACATCGAGCGTGGCCAATCCCTCCATGGTTTCCACATTTAGCTCCGTGCAAATGAGTTGTGTCAGCTCATCTGACAGCGGCTGATCCGTTTTGACCTCGATGATGACTCTCGCCAAGGGTTGCCGCACCTTGATCTGCGCCTGATTGCGCGCTTGGTGTCCCAGGGCAACGACTTGTCGAACCCGCGCCATGTCCTGCTCCAACTGCGCGTCAACGTTCTGGTCGCTTGCAGCCGGGAAGGAGCAGAGATGGACCGACTCCTTGTCATCCGATGTCCGCAGCGATCGGTAAACTGCCTCGGACAGAAACGGCACAAACGGAGCCAGCAGCTTGGACAGCTCGACAAGCACCTCACGCAGAGTGGCGTAGGCGGCAATCTTGTCCGGCCCCATCCCGCCACGCCAGAAGCGCCTCCGTGATAAGCGGACGTACCAATTCGATAGATCCGTAACCAACGTGTCGATGGCGGCTGTGGACGGGAGCACTTCGTAGGCCTCCAAGCTCGCATTCACAACCTGCACGGTTGAGGCTAATCGCGACAGAATCCATCGATCAAGAACCGACTTCGACGATTCATCCGTGTGATGAACCTGCGCATCGAATCCGTCAATCGAAGCATAGAGCGCAAAGAAGTCATAGGTGTTGCGAATCGTATCCAAGAATCGATAGAGCGGCTCCTTGACATCGGCATCTCCCAGGCGCTTCGATTTCCAAGGGGCGCTAGACGAGTACAAGTACCATCGCAAGCAGTCGGCACCATAGGGCTCAATCGCGTCCCACGGGTCAACAACATTGCCCTTGCTCTTGCTCATCTTGAGTCCGTTCTCGTCGAGGCCCAACCCCGTACCGATGCAGTTCTTGAACGGAGCCTGCCCGTGAATGATGGTTCCGGTCGCCAGCAATGTGTAGAACCAGCCTCGCGTCTGTTCCATCGCCTCACAGATGAAGTCAGCCGGGAAATTCTCCTTGAACAGTTCCTCGTTCTCAAACGGGTAATGCCATTGCGCCGAGTGCATGCTTCCCGAATCGAACCAGGTATCGATGACGTAGGGGACTCGATCCGCTTGCCCTCCACACGCGTCGCACTTCACGCTCACTCGATCGATGTACGGACGGTGCAGTTCGACCGTGCTGGCGAGGTCTGAATCGAGGGCTCGCTCCACCAATTCAGCGCGGCAACTTACGCTGGTGACTTCCCCGCAATCCTTGCAGACCCACAGATTCAGAGGCGTTCCCCAAAAGCGGTCCCGCGACAGAGCCCAGTCCTTCAAGTTGGCAAGAAATCCAGCCATGCGCCCTTCTCCAACATGCGAAGGATGCCAATGGATGGACGCGTTGTTGGCGATCATCTCCTCTTTCACATCCGTTGTGCGGATGTACCAGGAGTCGTGTGCGTAGTACAACAGCGGCGTATCACAGCGCCAACAGAACGGGTACTCGTGCTCATAGGGAACAGATCGATAGAGCAGATTCCGGGCCTTCAAATCTTCGATGATCCGAGGATCAAGATCCTTAACGAATTCTCCAGTCCCCATCGGAAATTCATCCGTAAACTTGCCCGCCAAATCGACTGGCTGTACGAACGGAAGGCCCACTTCTTGCCCCAGCTGATAATCGTCCTCACCGAACGCCGACGCGATGTGAACGATGCCAGTTCCGTCCTCCAGATTGACAAAGTCCGCAGCGTAGACGCGATGAGCTGACGGCTCTGAGGTGAGAATGTACGGAGGCTCGTATTGAAGCCCGACCAGATCCGCCCCCGAGAACTCTCGCAGGATTTCGAAATCTCCCCGAAGCGTCTTCTCCACCAGCGTCTTCACAAGTAAGAAGCGTTCGTCGCCTTGTTGCGCTTCAACGTAGATCGCGGCAGCGGCAACGGCAGCGGCTACGTTGGCGGGCAACGTCCAGGGTGTCGTCGTCCAAGTTAGAATCGAGGTGCGAACACCATCGCGAACCTTGAAGACAGAACGCTCGTCACTGACAACGGGCAGTCGAACCGTGGCCGTCGGTTCCTCGACGGTCTTGTATCCCTGCGCCACTTCGTGCGATGACAAGCCAGTTCCGCAGCGCGGGCAATACGGCAACGTCTTGTGGCCTTGGTAGAGAAGGCCTCGGTCGAACATCTGCTTCAGTTCCCACCACACCGTTTCGATGTAGTTGTCGGTGTAGGTCACGTAGGCATCTTCGAAGTCGATCCAGAAGCCCATGCGCTTCATGAGGTGCTCCCAATCCGATTTGTATTTCCAAACCGACTCTTTGCACTTCTCGATGAACTTGTCGACCCCGTAAGACTCGATCTCCGGCTTGCTGTTGACGCCGATCGCTTTCTCTACCTCCAGCTCGACCGGCAACCCGTGCGTGTCCCACCCTGCCTTGCGAAGAACGTAGTCGCCCCGCATCGTTCGGAAGCGGGGGAACAGATCTTTGTACACGCGCGGCATGAGGTGCCCGAAGTGGGGCTTGCCATTGGCTGTCGGGGGCCCTTCGAAGAAGACATATCGAGGCCCGTCCTTCGTCGCCGCCAGCGTCTTGGCAAACGTATCGTGCTCTTCCCAGAACGAGAGGATCGCCGCTTCTCGTTCGCTCGGGTTCCGAGTGAGTTTATCATACCGTTTCATTAAGATCTCCTTGCTTCCAACACAGCATTACGTCTCTCAACGACACAAACAGCAAATGAAAGAAAACCGAGTACGCCCCTAGAGGGGCTTGGTAATATAGATGAGAAGTGGCTTATACAGCGCTTTCCTTATGTTCATCATGAATCACGCGCCATCATAGCTACATGAAAACGCGAAGTCAAGATCGGATCAGGGTTTCCCCCCTCGCTGACCAGGCGCCGGCTCGCGACACTTGTCCACAACGTCCACCGGACCAACGTTCGCTCCTCTCGTCCTGTTCGACCGTGCCGGATGCTCTCATGATATTTACAATGGAGCCATCATGACAAGACACGTCCGCAACCGAGTTCTCCCGTTCGCTCTACTGTCTATTCTGCTCGTGTTGCCTGGATGTTTCGGGCCATCTGCAGGCCCAACGGCTGTGTTGACAAGCGCAGCGGTTACCGGACCCGCACCATTGGACGTTGACTTCGATCTATCGCTCTCTTCTCATCCCCACAACTCGCCAATGACGTTTGAGCTGGATTTCGGAGACGATTCCGATCCCGTCAAAGGCACCGAGTTCGACGTCATTCTTCCCCATACCTACGCCAACGCCGGAACCTACGAAGCCACCCTTGTGGTCATCGATGAAAACGGTCGTTCGGACACGCATACGCTAGGCATCATCGTAGATGAAGCCGGGCCACAGATCGGTCTTGAGATTGGGAACACAGCACCCGACTTCGAAGGACACACCACAGACAGCGAGCTCGTGAAGCTGTCCGACTACGTGGGCCAGGTCGTGGTGCTCGACTTCTGGGGGACCTGGTGCCCGCCTTGCAGGAACAGCATGCCTCACCTCGACGATCTGGTCTCGGAATACGGCGATCAAGGACTTGTTGCAGTCATCGTGTCCACCGATGATGTCAAGCAGGATGCAATCGATTTTCTAGCGGCCAACGGATTCACCCAGTTCGTCAGTGTGTGGGAGCCCGGCGGCATATACGGCAATCCAATCGACTTGCTCTATAACGTTACCTCGTATCCGACCGCGTTTGTGCTGGACCGCCAAGGCGTCATTCGCATCATCAACATTGGCTATCCTGGTACCAGCCCGATCACGGGAGCAGTCATCGAGAGCCTCTTGTAGCCAAGCAGGAGCCCACTTCTATCCGCCGTTCCTATCTGCTCGCCGCAAGAACAGGATCACTCCGACGGATCCAATCACACCGACAAAGCTGCCGAACGGGAAGACTGCGCTCAGCCCGAAGAGATCGGCGATCGCGCCACACATAACGGGACCGATCATCTGGCCTGATGCAAAGGCCGACCCGTGCAATCCGGCCAGCGTTGCCATCCCGTGCGATCTCCCTAGCTCCGTTCGGATAGCGAGAATCGACGCACGCGAAAATGCGGACAACATCCCAATCAGAAAGACGACGACCATCACAGCGGAGAACGAACGGACAATTGGAATCAGCAGCAGCAACAGCGGGGAAGCAAAGCTTCCTAGTACAATCTGTGGATTCCGTGGCCAGCGATCGGCGAGGAATCCGAACGGAATCTGGAACAGCCCGCCTGCGATGAAGTAGGCGGACATGATGTACCCCACATCGGCCGCCGACCAGCCTAACAGGGAGACAGCGAACAGTGGATAGAACGTATTGAAGCCTTGTCTCCAGAACCCGCGTGTTCCCACGTAGATCAAAATCGCCTTGACCGCATTGTTCTTGGTGATTCGCCGCATTGGAATGATCGATCGCTGAACCCTGGGCGATGCCTCGTTGGCCCGGCCATGATCAGCCGGTACCGTCGCTGCTACCAGAACGAGCGACAGCGCGCTCAGGATTCCCATGCCGGCAAACGCGGCGTGATACGACCACAAGTCAGTCAGCACGCCGCCCAGCAGCGGGCCCAACCCGACACCGATGAACATCGAGGCATAAAACAGGTTCATCATCCGTCCCTCTTTGCCCAGAGGGGTGATATCGCCGACGTAGCCCTGGGCAATCGGAGTCACCATCACCGATGCCGCCCCTTGGATCACTCTCACCAGCATCAGCTGCCAGGCGTTCCCAGCCAGTGAATAGCAGAGCGAGGCGAATGCGAACAATCCCAGTCCAGTGAGAAGGAAGCGCTTGCGTCCGATGCGATCGGACAATCGCCCTACAAACGGACCCAACACCCCCCGAGACAGTGAAAACGCGCCCATGATCATGCCAATCATGATCCCGCTGGCTGAAAACGTCTCGACGTAGAGGGGAAGGATGGGAGCGATGATGCCAATCCCCAGCATGGCCACAGCGACGGCGATGAACAAGCTAGCGAACGTTTTCCACATACCACCAGTCCCCCACCCATCCACCTTACTTCTTCGGCAAGATAGAGTCCAAGAGCTGTGGCGCGTGCGACCATCCTCGAAGCGGCGAAGAGCACGCGACAACAAGCAAAGTACCGGCTCAGAGAGTCGATCTTTCTACGATTGCCCGCGCAGCGACTCGTTGCACAGCTCATCCAATCTTGTGTTGGCTTCTGGGCTCTCCATTCGATCATTGTGAATGACGCGTGGTCCGTCTAAGATCTTCCCATCCCACACGACGAGGTCGATCATGAACAGCACCTTCGCAAACGTCGTATCCAGCTTGCCCGCAGACTACGCCGACCTTCGATTCGAAGAGAATCGCAAGGTTCGCATTGTCTACGAGGGCAAGGAACTCACACAGGTGGCGACCACGCTGACTTCGGGTGGCCATGTGCGTGCCTATGCCAACGGAGGCAAAGCGATCGCTTCCTTCTCGGATCCGGGACGTGCCGGACCGATTGCAGAAGCTACGTGTTCATCCGCGATGCTTGTCGGCAACAGCCGAGAGAAGAAACTCAAGGTTGCTTCAGCGCCGGTGATCACCGAGAGTTTCCTCGCCTCGCCATCGCGAGATCCGCGCAAGGTTTCTCTCAACGAGAAATTGGAGCTCACTACCCATTACAACGAACTGGTTCTTCGAAATCCTAACGTCATCACTACCCAGACCGTGTATGACGAATTCACGTCGCGCCGAATCTTCGTCAACTCCGACGGATCGATCATCGAATACGAACTGATCAACGTAGGAGTATTCGGCATGATCGTCACCAAGAAGCGCGATGTGGTTCAGCGCGTACGGTTCGCGTTCGGTGGCAACACGGACTTCGCTCCGTTGCTGAATCGCGAGCAGGATCTTGCCAAGCAAATTGAGAAAGCGTGCGAGTTGCTGGATGCCGAACCGGCGAAGGCGGGTGTGTATCCGGTTGTGCTCGATCCTTCGGAGTCGGGCGTGTTCATCCACGAAGCGTTCGGGCACCTTTCGGAAGCAGACGGCCTGCAGAACAACCCGTCGTTCCGTGCTAAGTTGCAGCTAGGGAAGACGTTGGGGAAGCCCATCCTGAATGTCGCCGACGATGCCACGTTGGAGGGCCTGCCCGGCAGCTTTGAGATCGATGATGAAGGCGTGCGTGGCATGCGAACGCCACTCATCACAGACGGCGTCCTCTCAGGCCGCATGCACTCGCGCGAGACGGCAGCGGAATTCGGTGAGCCTCTGTCGGGCAACATGCGCGCCGTCGATGTGCAATTCACTCCGATCGTCCGCATGTCCAACATCTTGATCGAAGCTGGCAATTCAACGTTCGATGATATGGTTTCGTCAATCGACGACGGCTATTACCTCGTCGGTGCCAAGGGCGGCCAGACATCGGGCGACCAATTCACGTTCGGTGCCCAGTGGGGCTATCGTATTAAGGGCGGCAAGCTCGCGAGCATGGTCCGGGACATCAACATGTCAGGCGAGCTGTTCTCTACGCTGCAAGCCACTTCCATGATCGGCAATGACGTGAAATTCGGTGAGCGCGGCGGATGCGGAAAAGGCGGTGGTGGTCCTATGCAAATGAATCGCAAATCCGGGAAGGGGTCTCCCCACATCAAGATCGACGCAGTCACGATTGGAGGCATCTAATGCACCCCATCATTGAGAATGCCAAGCAAACCACAGATCAAGCCGAGCTCTATTGGAACCGCTCTCATTCGATCGCCGTCCGCTATGAAAATTGCCGATTGCAGCAAGTGACCGAGAACGACGTTTCTGAAGCCTCGCTGCGCGTGATCAAACAAGGCAAGCTCGGCTCAGCCTATGCTGTCTTTCCGGACCAGGAGGGTTTCCTGGACAACGCGATCACCAGCGCGGCGTACGGCGATCCAGCTCAGTTCTCGTTCGCAGGCCAAGCCGACTACCCGCAGCTGGCCACCTACGACGAGGATGCCGCTCAGTTGCAGTCCGCTGACCTGATCACCCTATGCGAATCGATCAAGTCCAAACTTCAGAAGCAGCTCCCCAATGCCGCTCTCGGGATGGGTGCAAAGCATGTCAGAACTGAGCTGACCATTCAGACCTCAAACGGTGCAAACGCCGAAGCCAAGTCTACCGAGGCCAGCTACTACTTTGGTGCTCCCTTTAGAGGTGCCGGTACGGGCGTATTCAAGTTTGCATCAGGAGTCTCATCTCCCGTAGTCAACGACCGATTGTTGGACGAGTTTGTCGAGTGGTACAACTGGGGCAACCGCACGTCGACACCATCAACTGGCCGGCTACCTGTCATGCTTACGCCTCAGGCCTCGTTCCTGATGATGATGCCGCTGCTGGCCGGCGTCAGCGGTGATGCAGTGTGGAAGAAGACGTCTCCTCTAACCGACAAGATTGGCGAGCCCGTCCTCTCCGACAGGCTGACCATTCACGACAACCCGCTGTTAGCTGGAAGTGCCGATGCCCGCGCATTCGATGACGAGGGTGTGCCATGCCACAAGCGTGCTATCGTGAAGAATGGCGTGCTTCAAGGCGCGATTTTCGACCAGCGCGTAGGCGCAGCCATGGGCCATCCGTCGACAGGGAATGGTTTCAAACGCACGATGTTTGGAAGCGGCAATGAGACGCCCGTCAATCCATGGTTCTGCTGCCCAACGATTGAGCCTGGCGATACCTCCTGGCGGAAGCTGATGAGCAGCATCAAGGAAGGATTGCTGATCACTGGCGGGATGGGATTCCATTCCGGCAACTACCCGCAAGGTCAGTTCGCGGTGCAAGCCGTCGGATTCCACATCATCGACGGCGAGGTCGTTGGCCGCCTCGACAAGACGATGATCTCCGGCAACATCTATGAGGACTTCCAGAAGATTGGCGCTCTCAGCAGCGAGACAGGACCTTCCGGCGGATTCCTTGCCCTCGGGGAGTCGCCGTACATCCTCGTCGATTCACTGCAAGTCGCCGGGAGGTAGCCGGATGGATCCGCTGCTGTTCCTGCGGAAGTAGCTGCATTGGCAGGCTGCGTTTTCGCGATGGGTGCGGAGAATTGGCAACCTTGGGCGCGGGCGGAAGGTCTTCTTCTGCCCGCGCTCTCTTTGTCGAAACGGGCGCAGGTTGCTGACCCGCAGTCCCTTCGGTATCGTCAGCCCAATTATGATATCGACTGGAGGAAAATCATGCTTCACGTTCTTGAGCACCCTCTCATCCAAAGCAAGCTGACATTAATGCGGGACGTCGACACTGGCAATCAAACCTTCCGACGGCTGTTGGAAGAGCTAACGGCGTTCATGGTTTACGAAATCACGCGCCAGTATCCACTACGTGATCACCCCATCAATACACCGCTTGAAGCGATGACAGGACGCGTTCTAGAAACAAGTATTGTGCTCGTTCCGATCCTACGCGCGGGAACCGGAATGCTAGGTGGTGTTCTGAATCTTGTTCCAATGGCCAAGGTGGGGCATATCGGGCTGTTTCGCGACCCCACATCGCTGGAGCCCGTAGAATACTACTGTAAGCTTCCTCCCCGCCTATCGGAAGCGCAGATCATCCTGGTCGATCCTATGTTAGCTACCGGAGGCAGCGCAATCTCGGCAACGGACATCATTAAGCGAGAAGGCGGCAAAGACATTCAATTCTTGTGCCTGGTCGCCGCACCGGAGGGCGTGGCTGCCTACAGCTCCGCGCACCCCGATGTGCCTATCTATACGGCGGCCATCGATCGCCAGCTCAACGAGAAGGGCTACATCCTGCCCGGACTTGGTGACGCCGGTGATCGCATCTTCGGAACATGAGCGGAGCATTACCCATGGAGAACAACATCCGTGTGATTGAAACGCTCGTTGTGCACGAACAGGACGCACGCAAGCGCCTTTGGGGCATTTACAGGGATGCGTTTGAGCGTCTAAATCGACGAACGCCCATCTATCACGGCAGCTATGCCCCTTCCCAATTCGACGATATCTTGCAGGACGAGGACTTCACAAAGTTCCTCGTTTATGCCGGCAACGAACTGGTAGGCGTTACTCTGATTACCAACGTGCTGGCCAAGATCCCGTGGGTCAATGCCGAGTATTTCGAAGAACGTTACCCGGAGCGAACGCGCAACGGCGATGTCTATTTCCTTCCTGCCGTTGTCATCGACCCCGACCATCAGGATTTGCGGTTAATCGGTGCAAAACTGCTGCAGCAATCTCTCACTACGTTGGGAGAAGACGTCGTCTTGGCTGTCGACTACTCGGAAACGCTGCGCCACAGTTTGCCTGCATTCGTTCGCAGGGGACTAGGGCGAACGTTCAAGGGAGAGATCCTCGATCGCTTGGTTTATCAGATTTTCTACTACAAGACACCGAGTTAGCAGGATGGAGGATCGCTGATTCCTCGTTCGCAGCAAGTTAGCTTCCCCGTTCGTAGGCGCGAATCAACTCGGGAAGAGCTGCAAAATCGCGAATGACATGATCGGCGGCAGCCGCAACCCGCTCGTGTTTCGGGTTGGCGGCAATCGCTAATCCAACACGCTCAAGAACAGGAATGTCGTTGGCATTGTCTCCCACGAAACAGATCCGCTGCAAGGCCAAACCCAGTTCAGTTGCCAGCTTCTCCAACGCTTCTGCCTTGGACCACAAGTCAACGGCAACGTCGCTTTCCCCAGTGAAGATGCCTCCCACAACGGCCAGCCGGTTGGCCCACACGAAATCCAGATTAAGATCCTGAGCCACTCGGTCTGCTACCAAGTCAACTCCGGAAGACAATATGCCCATCCTGTAGTGATGTTGCAGTTCGGAGATCGCTTGAGGCACCCCGTCGGCATAGGGTGGGGGGAAAATCTGCTGTGTGATCTGATGGACAGAGATCCCCACCAGCAATTTCGCCTGCTCGGATACCCATTCGGTATACGCTTGTTTACGTGGGAAGTAGTAGCGAAGCAGCTGTTGAGAGCGCTCGCCAACGCCGGCGGCGGCAGCGAGCGCTCCCCAACTGGACTCGAAATCAACATTCTGATACCGAACGAGGGTTCCGTCCAAGTCGAAAATGACTGCATCCAACTTGCTCATCGATCGACTAGGGCAACACAAGCCTGCATCCAGCGGCGATTCCGAGCTCCTCCATCGTCCCGCTGGGCAGTTCCAGCGCATACTTGAACGGAGAGCTAGCCGTGTACACCGTGGTTGCTTCTGACACCATACCCGCTCCGCCGACCCACTCGCCATCCGCATTAAAAAACGCGATATCGAGATCGAACAAGACACTGGCCATCGTGAAGCTGGTCTCGATTTCATCCTCGAACACGAACAGGATCCCAGGAAAGCCGGCGATCAGCTCGGATGGGAACCCGCGAAACCCCGTCGCGCGTTCGTGCGCCTTGGAAGCGGTGTATGCCGGAACCTCAATCAGATCACCTGAATCGGTCTCGATGTTCACGGTTTCCAATTCGAGCGTCCCTACGATCCCAAGCCCTAATTCGCGGGCATCGACGCTCGCCAGCGGCGCCGTGTCGTCAACTCCGTCACCTTCAGCCGCAAGAGAGCTGTCGAATCCCCAGAAGTTGCCACGTCCATCCACTGTCCACACATTGTTTGCTCCGTGGTCAGCAACCAGAGCGCGGCCATCGTTCAGGAATACATTCTCCGTAAATCGATTTCCAGCCGAGTCCATGCTTGTGTAGACGTGACTTCCATTATCCACCAGCACATTCCCCCGGAACGTGTTCCCCTGCACAGTCGAGCGCTGGAATGACTCCGGGAACAGTATGCCGTTCGAGTGCTGCGCAAACAGGTTGCGCTCAATGACATTGTTTGATCCCGAGATAGACAAGCCGTACCCGCCCAGGACGACCGTGTTCTCGGTTACTGAGTTGCCGAAAGCCTGAGCGTCTAGGATGACCCCCGTCTCGCTGCCGAAGACCAGGTTGCGTTCAATGACATTCGACATGCCAATCTCAACCACGATTCCCTGAGTCATGTTCCCGTGATTGTCGATGACGAGATTCTCTCGGATTCGATTCTCGCTAGCTCCCCCCAGAACTACAATGCCGCCCACGTTCGAGATGAGCACATTCCCGAATACATCATTCTCATCGGACGCCAGCAGCCGGATGCCGATGTCGTTGACGAGGATTTCGTTGTTGCTGATCGTATTCGAGCCAGATAGCGTCAGCTGAATGCCCGCCCAACGGTTGTTCTTGATCCCGTTCTCTGTAATCACGTTGTTGTAAGATTCGTAGAGACTGATCCCGTGCTCGGTCGTCACGTTCGTCGTTCGATGAACCACGTTGAGAGTAACCGTAGAGTCTTCAACAAACGCCAGCAACAGCCCATCTCCATTGACCATTTCGTTGTGAGATAGCGTGACGTTACGACTGCCGGCTACAGTGAGGTGCGCACCGGTTAGATCGGAGATT
>Ga0272441_10011705_pt1 | contig 12957 bp, 10 predicted proteins | sample SSMProp6N_FD_193582 | JGI IMG/M metagenome (GOLD analysis project Ga0272441, IMG submission 193582) | Marine sediment archaeal communities from Little Sippewissett salt marsh, Falmouth, MA, United States - SSM-Prop-6N | ecosystem: Environmental > Aquatic > Marine > Wetlands > Sediment ...
ACGCTGAGACGGCTGTGCGAGACGATTGCGGACGATCTCAAGGCGATGTGCGGGAACGAGGCCGCGCACCCGCTGACGCTGGGGATGCGGCTGCACCACACCGTTTGTGAGGGCGGACAGACGTGGGACATCCCGCCGGTGCTGGCGCGGGCGATGTGTGTCAGCCCGTTCGACGGGGCCATCCACGACGCCACAGGCATTGCGCTGGGGTGTTCGGCGTTCGGGTTTTATGACGATCCGGTTCCGATACCCGGTGTGGATCGTTTTTTTGAGGGCCGCAGCGCGTGCGCCACCATCCGGGAGATGCTCCGGCCGCCGCAAAGGACGTTTGACGCATGGTGGGTGGTGGGCAAAGACGATTCGCTGTCGGACGATGTGGGGCCGGCCGTGCGGAAGGGCTACCGGTGTTTTAAGCTAAAGGTGATGGGTCGGGACAATGCCGCAGATGCGGCGCGTAGCGTAGAGGTTTACCGTGCGGTGACGGCGATGGGGGCGCGCAATCCCCGGTTGACGGTTGACAGCAATGAGGGCAATCCTGACGCCGATAGCGTGCTGGACTATCTGACGCGTCTGCGGGAGGCCGATGGGGAAGCCTTTGAGGCGCTGGCGTATCTGGAACAACCGACGGGCCGGGATATTACCGTTGACCGGTACGACTGGCGGGAGGTGACGCGACTCAAGCCGGTGATGCTGGACGAGGGGCTTACGAGCCTGGCGCTGCTGGGCGAGGCCGCATCGCAGGGGTGGAGCGGGCTGGCGCTCAAGACGTGCAAGGGCCACAGTTTTGCGCTGGTCGCGGCGGCGTGGGCACGGCAGCGCAGGCTGCTGGTGTCGCTTCAGGATCTGACCAACCCGGGCCTGGCGGCAATCCACGCGGCGCTGTTTGCGGCGCATGTGCCGATGATCAACGGGGTGGAGTTGAATTCTCCGCAGTACACGCCGGCTGCCAACGCGGCCTGGCTGCCGCGCCTGAGCGGACTTTTCGAACCGGCGGATGGGGTGCACCGCCTGCCGGATGCGGTTCCGTTGGGTTTGGGATCGGTATTGTGAGGGGGCGCGCAGAAAGAGTTGACATGGAAATGGAAACGGATTTACTTTGAGATGGCTCTTGTGGGGAGTCATCCCTGTATTTTGTGGTGCGAATTTCTACAAAGGGGAGATGTATGGCGCGTGGAGCCTGGAAGACGTGGGGACAGGTTCTGTTGCTGATTGCGGTGCTGTATCTGTTTCTGGTCAGTATCGGGCTGATGGGTGGGGCGTTCAAGCTGTTCGGCAAGGGGGTGGCGGAGCAACTGGTGAAGACGACCTCCAACCCGCTTGTGGGATTGTTTGCCGGCATCCTGGCAACGACGCTGGTTCAGAGTTCTTCCACCACGACATCAATTGCCGTAGGGCTGGTTGCCGCCGGCGGCCTGACGATACAGGGCGCTGTCCCGATTATTATGGGGGCCAACATCGGTACAAGTGTGACGAACACCCTGGTTTCTATGGGTCATATCACGCGAAGAGAGGAGTTCCGGCGGGCGCTGGCCGGGGCCACGGTGCATGATTTTTTCAACCTGATATCCGTTCTTGTGCTGTTCCCCCTGGAGTTGTTTTTTGGCTATCTGCAGATGATCTCGGGATTTGTGGCCGGCATCTTTGTCGGGGCGGGGGGAATGAAGTTCGCCAGCCCGATCAAGATTGTGGTTTCTCCTGCGGTCCATAAACTGACCGATCTGCTGTGGCAGAATCCGACGCTGATTTTGATCGTTTCTCTGGTTGTGATGTACATCGCCCTGAAGTTTCTTGTGGACCTGACCAAGGGTCTGGTCGTGCGCCGGGCGGAGCGATTTCTGCATCGTTATATGTTCGGCGCGCCCCTTCTGGCCATGTTTTTCGGGATGGTTTTCACGGCTCTGGCGCAGAGCAGTTCGATTACGACTTCGCTTGTGATCCCACTGGTGGGGGCGGGCATCCTGACCCTGGAACAGATTTTTCCGTATACGCTGGGGGCAAATGTGGGGACGACGGTGACGGCGATGCTGGCGGCGCTGTCTACGGCCAATATTGCGGCGGTGACCATTGCGTTTGCCCATCTCAGTTTCAATATAAGCGGCATTGCGCTGGTCTATCCGGTTCGGTTCGTGCGTCTAATTCCCATTCGGATGGCTCGGTTGCTGGCCGATCTGACGAGCCGCTCCAGGGGCGTGGCGGTTGCGTACATTTTTCTGGTTTTCTATGTGATTCCCGCACTGGTTGTGTTCTTCTGGAGATAGGATGCGGTTGGGTTACGGCCGATTCAAGTGCGTGATGTATCCGCGACAGCGATGTGGGCAAGCGCTTTCAGTGGAGGATATATGACGCGGGAGGGATGGAGAACCTGCGGGCAGGTTTTCCTGTTGATTGCTGTGCTGTATCTGTTTCTGGTCAGCATCGGGCTGATGGGGAGTGCGTTTAAGCTGTTCGGAAGGGATCTGGCCCGGCAGCTTATTGAGATGACCTCCAACCCGTTGATCGGTCTGGTTGCGGGCATTCTGGCCACCTCGCTCGTGCAGAGTTCCTCTACCACCACGTCGATTACCGTCGGGCTTGTCGCGGCCGGGGGATTGAGCATTGAGGGCGCTATTCCGATCGTAATGGGCGCCAATATCGGCACGAGCGTGACCTGTATCCTGGTGTCACTGGGGCATATCACACGCAGGGAGGAGTTCCGACGGGCGCTGGCCGGGGCGACTGTCCACGATTTCTTCAATCTGATGACTGTCGTGGTACTTTTCCCTCTGGAGGTCATGACCGGTTATTTGCGGTATCTCTCATCGTATACCGTCAGTGCGTTTGCCGGTGTGGGTGGTCTGAAGGTCGTCAGCCCGCTCAAGATGGCCGTTCAGCCCGCGGTGAATGCCCTCACCGGCCTTTTGTGGCAGAACGGCACGCTGGTTTTGGTCGTTTCGCTGGTGATGCTGTATCTGGCGCTCAAGTTTCTTGTGGATCTGACCAGAGGTCTGATCGTGCACCGGACCGAGAGGTTTCTCCATCGATATCTGTTCGGCGCGCCCCTTCTGTCCATGGCGTTTGGTCTGTTGCTGACCGCCCTGGTGCAGAGCAGCTCCATTACCACGTCGCTCGTGATCCCGCTGGTGGGGGCGGGTATCCTGACTGTCGAGCAGATTTTTCCCTATACGCTGGGGGCCAATGTGGGGACGACGGTGACGGCGATGCTGGCGGCGTTGTCCACGGCCAATGTGGCGGCGGTGACCATTGCATTTGCCCATTTATTTTTCAATGTGTGCGGCATCGCCATGGTCTATCCCATTCGCCAGATCAGATCCATTCCCATTTGGATGGCGCACCTGCTTGCGGATCTGGCAAGCCGGTCCAGAGGGTTGGCTGTGGCATATATTCTAGTGGTATTTTACGTGATTCCCGGGCTAATGATCTTTTTTGGGAGGTGAGTTGACCTATGATGAAAGGCATATGGGGGGACAAAAAGCCGAGCGGCCTCGTCTACGATGCCCTGGATGAGACTTGCCGAATGCTGGCCCTGGAGGAACGTATGTTCCACGCGGCCTGCGACGCGCTGCTAGCGGGACAGGAACCAGTGGAGGACGTGGCGCACGAGGATGAGGACATCAACGTGGGCGAGCGGATGGTGCGGCGGATGGTGTTCGAGCATCTGACGATGAATCCGGATCAGGATCTTCCGGCCAGTCTGGCGCTGGTCAGTATCGTGCATGATGTGGAGCGGATTGGCGACTACAGCAAGAGTCTGCTGGAGTTGGTCCGGTGGTGTACCGTGGATTCGGGCGAAGGCAGGTACAAGGATGAGTGCCAGCAGATCAGAGAGATGATCGAGCCGATGTTCGGACAGACCCTGAAGGCCTTGCGGGAAAGCGACCCGGATCTGGCCAGAGAGGCGATGCGGCAGCACCGGAAGGTGAAGGCCCGGACGGATGAGGTGCTTGAGAAGGTGATGGAGACCCCGGAAGTGCATCACGATGCGGTGCTCTTCAGTGTGGCCTCTCGGTTTCTCCGCCGGGTGAGCGCCCATCTTTCAAACATTGCGTCGAGCATTGCCAACCCGTTCGACAAACTGGCGGAGGATGAGGCAGAGCCTGGGTAAAAAGACATGACGATATTTCGATTTTCAACCGGTATAGCCGGACTGTCTACGGACAGTCCGGCTTTTTTATGGCGGCCGTAGAGACAATGCCCTGAAGCGGTGTGTCTGTCATCCAATTGTAACATGAGCGACACATTCGTGTCACACAGGGCGGGTATTTTACATCCGTCCAATTGAGATGAGCGCTCTCTGAAGGCTACGCGATCAATGTCAACCCCTCTTATCTACAAGGAGGATTCGTATGAAACTGAAGCTACTGCTGTGTGGGGCTGCGGCTTTGGCCTGCCTTATGGCGTGGATGCCGGCGCATGGAGTGGAAGGGAAGCTGGGGGGCACCCTGTTCGGGGATTACTATTACGTGGCCAGCGGGGCGGACAAGAAACAGAACGGATTCGAGATCCGCAGGGTTTACCTGACCTATAATCTGAAGTGGAGCGATGTGTTTTCCGGACGGGTGCGGCTGGAGGCCAAGGACGCCGGTTTTGGGAAGGGCGCCAAGATGGAGCCTTTTATGAAACACGCGTATTTGCGCTATCGCAAGAACGACCGGGCGGTGTATATGGGGCTTTCCGGCACGCCGACTTGGAGTGCGTCTGAGAAGGCATGGGGGTATCGGTCGGTTGAGAAGACAATCATGGACCTGCACAAAATTGGGTCTTCGGCGGATCTGGGGGTCGCATTTAATGGGAAGCTGGACGCATCCGGAAAGATCCGTGCGCAATTGATGCTGGGCAACGGCAGCGGGCAGGCCTCGGAGGTGGACAACGACAAGAAGGTCTATGCCCTGCTGCACGTCAAGCCGGGCAAGTCGGCCGAGGCCACGGCGTATGTCGATTGGGAGAGCAAACCGGGGGATATGGACCGGATAACGCTGGCCGGCTATGTCGGGCTTCCCGGCAAGTCGTTACACGGCGGGATTGAGGGGTTCGTGCGGATCAACAAGAACCAGGCCGCAGGAGAGGATGTCCAGGTGCGCGGGCTTTCCGTCTTCAGCGCACGGGAGGTGAGTCCAATGGCCAACGTGTTCGCCCGGTTCGACGTTTTCGACCCGAGCAACAAGGCCGGAGACGATCAGGAGTATCTGTTCATCGGCGGCATCGACCTGATGCCTGCAGAAGATGTACATATTATGCCTAATGTGCTGGCCACCGTCTACCAGGCGTCCGGCGTGGACGCGGTGGTCATCCCACGGGTGACGGTTTGGTACAATTTCTGAAGGGTGTCAAGGCGGCCTGCAGAAGACATCCTGGGGACTGATGAAAGAAGTGCCGAATTTGACACAAAACTGTAACATTGGCGGTGTAAATTCCGTTGACATGATGTCAGCGTGATCCCTTCTTTAGACCCCTCACACAGGAGAGAGATCCCGATGTTCAAAGGTATTCTAGGAGGATGTCTTGCGGCTGTGTTGATGCTGTCCGGCGTTAAGGCCCAGGCCCAGAAGGTGCAAGTGGACGACCGCATTTCCCCTTACCAGAAGGTGAGCGGGATTTCCGGAAACGCCAGCAGCATCGGTTCGGACACGATGAACAATATGATGGCGCTGTGGCTGGAGGAATTCCGCAAGTTTTACCCGAACGTGCGCATTCAGATCGAAGGCAAGGGGTCCAGCACGGCCCCGCCGGCGCTGATCGAGGGAACGGCGCAGTTTGGGCCGATGTCCCGCCCGATGAAGGCCACGGAGATCGACAAGTTCGAGGAGAAGTTCGGGTACAAGCCGACGGTCCTGCGAACGTCGCTGGACGCCCTGGCGGTGTTTGTGAACAAGGATAATCCGGTTAAAGGCTTGACCTTACAGCTCGTGGATGCGATTTTCTCCAAGACCCGCAAGGGCGGGCATGCGGAGGATGTTAGCCGGTGGGGACAGGTTGGATTGATCGGAGACTGGAAAAACGCTTCCATCAGTCTCTACGGGCGGAATTCCGCATCCGGCACGTACGGATTTTTTAGAGATCACGCGCTGTTCAAGGGGGACTACAAGGATGAGGTGAAGGAGCAGCCGGGATCGGCGTCGGTGGTTCAGGGGGTGGCGGAGGATCGCTACGGTATCGGCTACAGCGGTATCGGCTACAAGACGTCCGATGTGCGCGTGGTGCCTCTGGCCATAAACGCAGGGGAACCCTTCAAAGAAGGTACGCTGGGGAACGTGATTGACGGTTCCTACCCGTTGGGAAGGTTCCTCTTCCTTTGCGTCAACAAGGCGCCAGGAAAGCCGCTGAACCCGCTGGTCCGGGAGTTCTGCAAGTTCATCTTCTCCAAAGAGGGCCAGGAGATCGTGATCAAGGACGGGTATATGCCGGTGCCGTACGAGGTGGCTGTGGAAGAGTTGAAGAAGCTCGCGGCGGAGAGCCAATAGACAAGCGCCGGACTTATTTCCGGCCCGAATCCGGCGTTGTGTCGTAGGGGCGATCCTTGTGATCGCCCGCCAGGGATCGGCCTGGTTTTTGAGGACGAATCAAGATTCGCCCCTACGAAAACCGGTTGCGCAAAGGAGACAGGGGGTTCGGCTTGCAGGATTTGCAGAAACCCGATCGCACGAAGCGCGTGGACATCCGCACCCTTCCCGGGGTGACGCCTGCGGCGCGAGCGATGGACCGCGTGGGACGGTGGGTGATTGCCGTGGGGGGCATCGGGGTCATTGCGGTGGTGCTGGCGATTTTTGTGTTCGTCCTGCTGGAGGCGTATCCCCTTTTTCTGGATCCGGACGTGGCGGCCGTCGGCACGCTGGACCTTTCCGACGGGGGGAAGGCGCTTGCGGTGGGCACGGACCCCTACCGGGAAGTGGCCTACGTCGTGCGGCCGGAAGGGGTGGATTTTGTGCAGCTGGCAGACGGCAAGGTGCTGCGTCAGGAGCGGCCGGAGGCATTCGCCGGAGGGCGGGTGGTTTCGGTCTACCGCTCCCAGAAGGACGGCTATCTGGGGCTGGGCATGGATGACGGGGCTGTGGTGGCCGTTCGCATCAGCTTCCCGGTCCATTTTAAGGACGACACGCGTGAGGTAACGCCTTCGCTGAAGGTCGAGGGCCGTATTCCGCTGGGCCTGGAAGGCGACGCCATTTCCCGGGTGGCCTACCGGAACGACGACTATGGCCGGGCAACGGTTTTGGGTATCACGGCATCGGGCCGGGTCATGCTGGTGGCGCTTGCACAGCGGCGCGGGCTGCTCGGCGGGGGCAAGGTTGAGACCTATTCGTATGAGTTGACCGGGGAGATTGAGGGGCGTCCGACCGTGGCGCTGACGGACGCGCAGGGGCGGGCGGTGCTGGTGGGCACGGATCGGGGAGAGGTATTCTGCTGGAAGTTCAGCAGCCCGAACGTGCGGCCGGAGCGGACGCAGCGTATCCAGACGGCGGATGCGGGGCAGGCCATTACGGCGCTCGAGTTCGTGCTGGGGGATGTGTCGGTTGTGGTCGGCGATGCCGCCGGGCACGTGAGCGCATGGTTTCCGGTTCGGCAACCGGGCCGTTCCGGCTATATGGCGTATCAGAAGATTCACGCGTTTGCGTCTCACCCCGCCCCGGTGATATCGGTTTCCGCCTCTTTGCGGGACAAGCAGTTTCTGAGCGCGGATGCGAACGGAGGGGTGGCGCTGCACCATTTGACCTCGGAACAGTCTTTTTTCAGGCTTCCGGTGGGTGAGTCCGGGATCCACTCGCTGGCCTTTGCACCCAAGGCCGACGGATTTTTGTGTCTTGGCCGAGACGGGCGCATGGCGCATTTTGATCTCACCAATCCGCATCCGGAGGTGACGTTCCACACGCTGTTCAGCCGGATCTGGTACGAGGGATACGAGCAGCCGGAATACGTGTGGCAGTCCACGGGGATGACGGATGAGTTCGAGCCCAAGTTGAGCATGATGCCCCTGGTGTTCGGCACGGCCAAGGGAACGCTTTACGCCATGCTCTTTGCCCTGCCGCTGGCGGTGATGGCGGCAATTTATACCTCCGAGTTCGCCCGGCCGGAGATCCGGAACACGGTGAAGCCGGTCGTGGAGTTGATGGCGTCTCTGCCCAGCGTGATTCTGGGATTTTTGGCGGGCCTGTGGCTGGCGCCCCTGCTGGAGGGGGAGGTCGTGGGCGGCCTGCTGATGCTGCCCGTGGTGCCGGCCGTGGTGATTGTGATGGCGTGGGCCTGGCAGTACCTGCCCAGAAGGGTGGCTGTGTGGCTGCCCGCGCAGTCCGAGATCTACGTACTGATCCCGGTGACGCTTGCCGCCATCTGGCTGGCCTTTGCCCTGGGACCTGCGCTGGAGCGCACGGCTTTTGGGGGAAGTTTCCGGCACTGGCTGATGGCGCATTCCGGCACGCGGTACGACCAGCGCAACTGCCTGGTGGTGGGGTTTGCAATGGGGTTTGCCGTGATTCCCATCATTTACACGATTTGTGAAGACGCCCTGTCCAGCGTGCCCGGTCACCTCCGGGCCGGATCGCTCGCGCTGGGGGCCACGCCCTGGCAGACGGCGCTACGCGTGGTGCTGCCCACGGCCAGCCCGGGGATTTTTTCGGCGGCAATGATCGGGTTCGGCCGGGCGGTGGGGGAGACGATGATCGTGCTGATGGCCACGGGCAATACGCCGATTATGGATTGGAGCATTTTCAACGGGATGCGCACGCTGTCCGCAAATATCGCGGTGGAGATTCCGGAGGCGCCGCATGAGGGCACGCTGTACAGGGTGCTGTTCCTGACCGGCGTGCTGCTGGCGGCAGCGACCTTTCTGGTGAATACCTTAGCCGAGGTGGTGCGGCAGCGCTTGCGGGAGCGATACAGCCGGATATGAGAGGGTTCTGGAAAACGGGTCAGCCGTTTATCTGGCTGACGGGCGGTTCGCTGGCCTTTTGCCTGCTGATGATTGCGGGACTGGTCGTGGTGGTGGTCTACAACGGCCTCGGGTTTTTCTGGCCTGCAACACTGGTGTCCTGCCGGCTGGCGGACGGGAAGACGGTGATGGGAAGGGTGTGGAACCGTCAGGAGATTCCGTCCGAGCAGCGTGGGGCGCCGGTGCGGCATCGCATCCAGCTCAAGGTGGGCAACCGGGACGTCTATGGCATCGATTTCCGGTGGATTGACGAGGATCAGATCCGGGCGCGGACCGCACCTGCCAATGCGGTGACCTTTGAGCGGCGGGAGTGGGGTCACATGTACGGGTTTATCCAGGGGGTGTACGACGCCGAACGCCAGGTGGTCGGGGAGGGCGAGGCCGGATGGGCGGCGCTTCAGGAAGGCATGGGGAAGGCGACCGCGATTCTGGAGAAGGTCCGGGAGATTGAGCACGGCGCCATTGCGGACCTGAACCGCCGCATCGAGCAGCTTCGTCTGAAGAAGCGCCGGCTTGAGCTGCAGGGAGGCGAGGCGGCGGAGGTTGCACAACTGGACCAGGAAAGCCGGGGTTACTGGACGCGATATGAACGTCTGGCCGACGAGCTTTCCCGCCTTCGGGAGGGGGCCGAGACCTGGCGCGTGGCGATTCTGCTGGCCGGAGGGGAGACCCACCGGATGCCGGTGGCCAATATCGTTCGCGCCTACCGTCCCAATCGCATGGGCCTGTTTGGCAAGGCCGGCACCTATCTGGAACGGATGTGGGAGTTCCTGTCGGCCGAGCCCAGAGAGTCAAATACGGCGGGCGGGGTTTTCCCGGCCATATTCGGGACGGTCATGATGGTGTTTCTGATGAGTCTGGCCGCGGTGCCGTTTGGGGTGCTGGCGGCGCTTTATCTGAGGGAGTATGCCCGGCAGGGGACACTGGTACGAGCCATCCGGATTGCCGTGAACAACCTGGCCGGGGTGCCCTCGATCGTGTTCGGCATGTTCGGCCTCGGGTTTTTCGTCTACGGGGTGGGCGGCAGCATCGATCGGCTGTTTTACCCGGAGGCCCTGCCGGCGCCTACCTACGGCACCGGGGGCATTCTGTGGGCGTCGTTGACGCTGGCCATTTTGACGGTGCCGGTGATGATCGTGTCCACGGAGGAGGCGCTGTCGGCCGTGCCCGGCGAGGTGCGCGAGGGGTCGTTGGCCTTAGGGGCGACCAAGTTCCAGACGATCTGGCGCGTGGTGCTGCCGGGGGCGCTGCCCGGGATTTTGACCGGGATGATCCTGGTGATTGCGCGGGGCGCGGGAGAGGTGGCGCCGCTGATGATTACAGGGGTGGTCAAACTGGCGCCGGCGCTGCCGGTGGACGCGGTGTGGCCGTTTTTCCACCTGGAACGCAAGTTTATGCACCTGGGATTCCACATCTACGATGTGGGGTTCCAGTCGCCCAACGTGGAGGCGGCGCGTCCGATGGTGTATACGACCACGCTGCTGCTGATGGCGCTGATTCTTGCCCTGAACCTGACCGCCATCCTGGTGCGCAACCATCTGCGTAAGCGGTATGTAAAGGTAGGGCTGTGAAATCTGTAGAGATCAGGAGTACGACCCATGCACGGTGAGCCTGCCAGGGAGATGACAGAGACGGCCGCTTCGGTTGTGGAGAGGTCGATTGTGGAGGTGGCGGGTCTGAACCTGTGGTACGGGGAGAGTCAGGCGCTGTTCGACATTCATCTCCGGGTGCCGGAATACCGGGTGACGGCGTTTATCGGTCCTTCCGGATGTGGGAAGTCCACCCTGCTTCGGTGCATGAACCGGCTGAATGATCTGATCGATTCGGTCCGGACCGAAGGGACGATCGAGGTCGCAGGCGAAGACGTGTACGCACCGGGTTACGATGTGATTTCCCTGCGCCGCCGCGTCGGGATGGTGTTCCAGAAATCCAATCCGTTCCCCAAGTCGATTTACGAGAATGTGGTCTACGGCCATCGGATTGCCGGGGAGAACCGACGGTCCGTGCTGGATGAGGTGGTGGAACGAAGCCTCAAGGCGGCGGCGCTGTGGGGGGAAGTGAAGGATCGGTTGGGCGAGAATGCGCTGGGCCTTTCCGGTGGGCAGCAGCAGCGGCTGTGCATTGCACGGGCGATTGCGGTGGATCCCACCGTGATTCTGATGGACGAGCCGTGCTCGGCGCTGGACCCGATTGCGACCGGGCGCATCGAAGAGACCATCGCGGAGCTGAAAAAGCAGTATACAATTGTCATTGTGACGCACAACCTTCAGCAGGCATCGCGCATTTCCGATTATACGGCGTTTTTCTACCTGGGGAAACTGGTGGAGTTCTCGCCGACGGAAGCGATGTTTACCAACCCCAGGCTGAGGCAGACGGAAGACTACGTGACTGGACGGTTCGGCTAATCGCGGAGGATAGAGAGTTATGGAGCGAACGCTCGACGAGCGCCTGGATCACCTGAAGGGCCAGTTGTTGAAGATGGGGGGGGCGGTGGAGGAATCCATCGCGCAGGCGGTTGGCTCCCTGGCGGAGCGGGACAGCGACCTGGCAGAGACGGTGATTGAGGGGGGGAAGCGGATCGATGAGTGGGAAATCCACGTGGAGGAGGAGTGCCTGACGCTGCTGGCCACGCAGCAGCCGGTTGCGCACGATCTGCGGCTGATTGCGGCTACGATGAAGATCAATTACGATCTGGAGCGGATTAACGACCAGGCGGTCAACATTGCTCAGCGGGCGCTTGTACTGAACCGGATGCCGTCTCTCAAACCGCTGATCGATATTCCGCGGATGGCGGATCTGGCGCGGGGGATGGTCAAGGATGCGCTGGACGCCTTTGTCAACGAGGACAGAGATCTGGCGGACGAAGTGCGGCGGCGGGATGACATGATGGACGATCTGAGGGACCAGATTTTCCGGGAGATGCTGACCTATCTGCACGTGGGTTCCGATCCAGACACGATCGACCGCGGCATCCACCTGATTCTGGTGTCCAGGCATCTGGAGCGGATGGGAGATCATTCATCGAATATTGCAGAAAACGTGGTGTATCTGCGTCAGGGCCGAATCGTTCGGCACCAGCAGGAGGCGCTTCGCCCGCAAGGCGGTGACACCGCATAGCGGCGCATCGCCTACCGGACAGCAAGAAGCCCCGGAGGGGAACACCCTTCCGGGGCGTGATTGTTTTCTCTGCGTCTTTGGATGAGATCCTGAGCGGTGGGCGCTATATGCCCAGGTTAAAGGACAGGCCCGCCTGGATGACCACATCCCGAACCGCCATCAGGTCCGACCCGAACGTGTAGATGTATTTTACATGGCCGAAGATCCCGCTTTTTTCACCCATCGGGATTTCCGCCCCTGCGGCAACACTGGCCATGAGACGGGTTTTGGAGGCGCCGTTCCCGGAGCTTCGGTTGAGGCCGCCGCCAAAATCGATGTAGGGCTTGAGTTTGGGCGTGGGGAGCTTAAGGCTGAAGAAGTTTCCGCCCACATTGGTGGTGGTGATGCCTTCTTTTTTGAAGAATTCGGCATAGGTGCTGAAGAAGGGCCCGAGGCTGGCCTTGACCATGGCCCCGAATATCTTGCCGTCCGGGATAAAGCCCGCGCCTGCCTGGACCGAGGCGAGGCTGAGGCCGTATGCATTTGTGGAAAGGAGGATTCCCGACAGCAACAGGACCAGGAAAAACACGCGTTTTCGGTTCATTATGATGCCCCCGTTCTGTGAGTGGATGGATTCCAACGGTCTGTTCGCACGATTTTTGTCCTTCAAAGGCTTATTTTAATGTAAACAATGTTTGCGCGGCAGACCAGCATCTTTTCGGGTGCGCGATTCTGCAGAGTTTCCCTTGCCACTTTCCCGCAAATCCTGTATTTTTCCGTCCTGTCCGGATATGTCCATAGAAATCCGTATAGTTAGACGTGCTGCAGGGGAATCACGAGGCCCTGGAGGCGCGGACGTTTCCCGTGGCGGGTATTCCGTGGGAGGATCTGGCATTCCAGAGCACGGCGGATGCGCTCAGGGACTGGGTGGGCAGGCGCCTTCC
>Ga0272441_10011706_pt1 | contig 12957 bp, 5 predicted proteins | sample SSMProp6N_FD_193582 | JGI IMG/M metagenome (GOLD analysis project Ga0272441, IMG submission 193582) | Marine sediment archaeal communities from Little Sippewissett salt marsh, Falmouth, MA, United States - SSM-Prop-6N | ecosystem: Environmental > Aquatic > Marine > Wetlands > Sediment ...
CCAGCCTACGACGTGTGAAATCGATCCCGACTGTCCGGCTTCCGCCTTTAGACCGATCCGATCGCCCACCCGGTCTGCCCCGGCCGCCGTCAGAATCCCGATGATGATCCGCCTCAAAACGCTTGCGAAGAACCAACCCAGCGTCAGGATGACCACGGCGACCAGGATATTGGGCAGATACGCCAGCACCTTGTCCACCATACTCTGCACTGGCCCCAGAATGCCTTGGAGTGCCAAGGCTCCAAGAATCGCTGGCAGAAACAGGAGGAACACCAGCCAATAGACGACATCCCCGATCGACTTGGCGAGGCCCGGCGACGCCGCTGGTGCACGCTTCGCGCTCTCGAGCGCAGGCGTAACGCCACCGGCCTTCTGCTCGGCAGGAGCTTGGGTGGTGAATCTCAGTCGCTTCTCCAGGTTGACCTTGCCTAAGGCACGCACGATGATCCATCGCAGTACCTCGGCGGTAATCCAGGCCGCCAGAAGCAAGGCGCCGGCCGCAATCAACTGCGGCACATACCGCATTACGGTATCCACTGCCTGACGAAGCGATTCGGATAGCGCCCCCAGTCGCAGGACGGACAACGCACCGATCACCGATAAGGATAAGATGACCCAGAACACTGCTGTGGCTACCCAGTTGGCCAGCCTGCTGCGTTCACCGGATTCCTTACCCATGGCCGTCCCCAGGCGGTCGTCCACACGGGTTCGTGCGACCAATTTGCGGGCAATTCCGGCCACAAGCCAAGCCACAAGCCAGCCAATCACCAAAACAGCCACGCCGCCAACCAAGTACGGCAAGTAATCCCAGAACTGAGTCGTAAGTTGCCTTAGCTGTTCCATTGGTGTGTCCTTTCATATCCTTGCGTCGTTCTCGACGGACTGGCTGGACGTCTTAATCGCGGCCAAGTCCCGCCTGCCGAATCATGCGTCTCGGCGGCGGGCAGCGTGGTCGTCACCCTCGATGCCGCGCACTACCCAAAGTGGGCCAACGCAAGTTCCACCTGGGCATCCAGAAGCTCCTGGTCCGGAATCGTGGCATTGATGATGTTCTGCGCCTGCGATCTGGCATAGCCTGCCTCTTTCGTGCCAGGATGGGCGGACATCACCTTCAAATAGAGCTTCAGGGCTTCGGGGAGGTCGTGACCGGTGTAGTGCGCGGCGTATGCTGCCGCATAGTCTCGGCCCGTCTCGGTAAGTTCAGTGGCAATGCTCATGTTTCTCACGCTTTCAATGTATTGGGTCTCATCCACGAAGGCCTTCCTCGCGACGGGACACAAAAAAAGCCGACGCGGTCGCTCACCGGATGGGTGATGCGTCGCATCGGCTTACTCGTCAACGGGCCTCCCGATTCAGCCGGATTGCCCTTTATCTAGTCATCCGACTTCGAGCCCATACTTCTGCATGGGCTCCCTGCCGATGGAATTATAGCAGGGCGAACACGCCACACGACGAAATCTCGCAAACCCCAGCCCGCGGCGGCTACACTTGGATTGGCGGTTCGGACGCAGGACTATAGCCTTTCAAGGCTTCGCGATCATTGCTCGCAGGCCGATGGACCCGAAATAAAGTGCTTTCAAGGAACCTATGAAGACACAGGGCGAAATCGAAGCCGCTGTCTGTCAGGAACTCACCCGCTTTGAACAGGAGTATATGGGCCGAGGCCCCAAGGACATCCACGCCCACCTGATCGGCGACCTGCTCGTGGTACGCCTGCGCGGCGTCTTGACCGCAGCCGAACAGCAACTGGTCAAGACGCTCCCGCCCGAGAAAGGCAGAGAGCTTCTCAAGCAGGTCAGGACGCAGCTAGTGGAAACGGCAAGGCCAACCCTGGAGGCCATGGTTCAGGAAATCGCCGGAGTCAAGGTGGTGAGCCTGCACCATGACATCAGCACGGCAACCGGCGAAGAGATCGTGCTCTTCACGCTGTCCGACCCGCCCGTCTTTCGGGAGACCAGAAAGAGCTGAGCCCCCAGGGCCAACATCGCGCCGCACGCGCGGAGAGACGTTTCGCTGCGGCGAGGTCACCGGAGCAAAGGGTCCTGGAATCGAAACTATCTCCGCTGTCACATCGTGCGGCGTTGGCGGCGCGGGATGACGGAATGGGCCGGCCCTAATGGGCCGGCCCATTGCCATCGGTCGGCGGACGGCGAAGTCGCTCTGCGGTTGGAATTCCCGCTGCCTGGAGGCTGTCTCAGGGGGCGATGTGGACGCTCTTGAGCCGGCCGGGCCACATGTCCAGGGTGATCTTGCCGCTGGAGACCTGGATGGCGTCCCCAGTCACGGCATCGGTCACCGTGCCGCTGACGGGCAAGGTGATCTCCACCGATTCCTTGTCTTCCAGGCTGGTGTTGACGATGGCCAGCCAGATCCCGTCACTGGCCGTGGAGATCGACCTGACGATCACTTCATCGTCGCTGGCGGCGCCCGTTTCGGTCGTCATCGGGAGCGCAGGCAGCGCCAGGAAGTTGGCGTTAAACTCCCGGGCATAGCCTGGGAAGCCACGATTAAAACCGTTGGCCGAAAGATATCCGATGTAGTACGGATCGCCGTAGGCGACCGCCCTTGCCTCTGGCAGCACGGAATACGGCCCGGCCAGTTCCATGTCAGCCACGAAGTACCCAACCAGCTTGTTGTTCAGGCTATCGCTCATGCAGTCTTCGTTCAGGCAGTAGTGGCGGGTGATGGCCAGCCCCGTGTTGCATCGATACGCGTCGAACCAATCCGAATCGGCAACCGTGTAGAGGTTGTTGAACACGTAGGCCATCATCACGCCGTCGTTGCCCTGATAGTTGAGCGGGTCGCCTCGCGGAATCGAATGCGGCCACTCCCAGGCACTCCACGTCCAGGCAGGCAAAGTCATCGCCTCGTAGTGCAAGTCGTTGGCCACCGCATCGTCGTATCGCATCGGAACGGCAACGTAGGCGGCCCATTCCGTAGCGTCGTCGGCGACCACGTCCGGCTGGTCGTTGGGATGCTCCACGCCGGTCTCACTGGGGTCCCACGTATAGAGAATGAAGCAGTCGTCGTCGACATTCGTCTGGAGGTAGTCCCTCAGTTCGTTGAGATACATCTTCCGCTGGTTGAACCACCAGTCGTAGTAGTCTTCCAGGAGGTTCTGATCCGCCTGCAGGTCGGCTCGCGTCACGCTCGGGATAATCTGCAGATCGCTCGAAAAGCGGGTCAACGTGGAATCCTCGGCGAAGCCCATCGGAATGGCGCTGATGCGAGGCCGCAGCCAGGCACCCAACACGTTTACGCCATCGGTGTTGAATCCGGGCTGATTGTCAAACAGGAACTGCATTGCATAACCGTTGACGCCGCCGGCCGTGACAGCGATTGTCGCCAAGTCCGTACCCTGCCCGTCAATGCAGCCGACGATCAGGCATTCCAGCGGTGTGCTGACCGGGTCTGGCGACTTGAGAAGCAGGTAGCGGCCCTGCGGGGTGATCGGCGAGCCTGTGACATCCACATCCTTAGTCCACCGGTTCAGGGCGCCAACCTGACGCTTGGTTATGAAATTGAGGGTGGTCTCCACGATCGCCTCGGGCGGCGGAGTGCCGCCGGCAAAGTCATTCGGATCGTCGTGCCAGTAGACTGCTGCGAATGGGCTAGCATCACCGCCGTGCCATATGAGCGATCGCGTCCAGGTCTGGCATATCCGCACATCCTGCCATCCCGTGCCGAAGTCGATGTAGCCCCAGGTTCCGGTGCTGGTCGAGCCGGCCCGCTCCGTCCCTTCGTTGTAAATCGGACGGTTGCCCTCGTGCAGCACCGTGATGGTCTGCTCCAGCATACGGGTGGCGTCCGTGATCGCGTCCGGATCGGACACGTCGATATTGATCTCTTCGCACCATTTGATCTGGGTGTAGCCGTCTTCCAAGGCCAGCGGAATGCAACGCTTCTTTCTACCCAGCGCCTCATCTCCATCGCCGTTGCCGCCGGCGTACTCGTAATACGGCAATACGTCGAGGTCGTAGTCGCCGGCTACCAGCATCTGGAGAATCTCTTCCCAGCGGGTTGCATGCACGGTGTGATAGAACCAGCTATCCATCCCGTCGCCGTACTCCGAGCAATCCCAGCCCTGATTGGCACCGAACTCTAGCAAATCCTTACAAAATGTATTCATGCCAAGGAACTTGCAGAGACGGGCCTTGTACTCGAACCAGTCCACCTCTTCCGCGACGCCCCGTTCGGTGAGTACCGTCGAGCCTATTACGTTGTCGGCCATCTCTTCGCGCCAAAACAGATGGCGTTTTGGCAGCCCTTCAGGTAGTTCCGGCAATGAAAGCGTATACGCACCTATGGCAGGCGCTTCGTACAGCGCGATCCGCCGCACGGCCGCCCCAGACGAAGTGGGGTCCTGATGCGCACCGTACTGGCAGATTAGCACGTGAAAGCCGTCAGCCGGCAGATAAGGCCGCGCACCGGCTCCGTAAGGCTTCTCGATGCCAACGAACCGATCGTGCAGGTGGAATAGTTGCTGCCACGTGCGATACTCGCCCGACAGGCCATAGTGGATGGACTCGGAATTGCTGGTGACGTTGTCCGGGTTCAGGCAGTCGCCGAGCGTCGTTCCGGTATGAAAACCGCGATTGGTCTCGCAACCCTGGTTGATCACGACCATGCTTCGCGGCGCATCTTCGGGGTACTCCACCACCAGGATGTACGCGTTGCCGGCCGTCAGCCCGCAATTGGCCCCCAGGACGTACCCGAAGTAGCTCGGTTCGTCCGTGTCATCGGGCAGTGCGCGGCAATCGTCGCTGAGAATCACTTCCACGTCGCTTATGCCCTGTGAAGATTCCAGCAATGTATGGGGCTCGTTGGGGTCCCCGCAGATGACCTCGTCCACCAGCGTGAGCTGGGAGAAATCGAACGCCTCCGGCTCATCCAGTGACAACGTAGGCATCTGGGGAACCGGCTCGATCATCACCGCGTCGGCCATGGTGAAGCCCTGGCCGTCGACGACCTCGACCTTCACCGTCAGCGTATTGCCCGTGATGGTGAAATAATCATCCGTCGCCGTGGTCACCTCATCCCAGTACCAGCCGAAGTACTCGTAATCGATCGGTACGGTCTGCTGGTTCACGTAGGCGGTCCCCAGCGACGTCCCGCCCATCGTGCCGTCGTAGATCGTATACGGAACGGCCGCGTTGCGGTTGCCCGAGGCCACGTACATCGCCCGGACGTAATACGGCCCGGGGAGAAGCCCGTCGAACTGGAACGTCACGTACGAGCCGACCTGGTTGGCCGCATAGGCCATGTCGTCCTGGAAGCCCTGCGTGGTGCTCTGAGTCCACGGGCCGCCATACTCCGTGTAAGCGGCGTCGCCGTTGTCGATGACCGTTAGCGCAACCTGGGTGGGCGGTTCCACGGTGATGGTGACTTCGTCATATGCGGTTTCGTCGTCATCATCTGCCGTGAGTCGAAGTACGTACACGCCGGCACTGCCGAAGGTGGCCGTCGTATCCACCGCATACTCATCGCCGAAGGTCACCGTTCCGGGGCCGGACTCCTTGGTCCACTCACTCGCCACACTACCCGGTGGGTTTGGCAGGCCGTCGTCACTAACCGTGCCGTCAAGACTGACCGTATTCGTCGGCAGCGCGATCATCGCATCGCTACCCGCATCGACCACTGGCGCGGCGTTGGTACGCTCCAGCAGCACGCCGTCAGCCATGGAGAAGCCCTGACCGGGAACCACATCGATCACGACCGTCAGCGTGGTCCCCGTGATGGTGAACACTCCGAGTTCGTCCCAATTGGCTCCGTCGTATGAATAGCCGCTCGGCGTGGAATACTTCTGATCGACGTAAACGGTCCCCAACTCCGTGCCGGCCGTCGTACCGTCATAGACGATGTACGGTACGTACTGATTGCGATTGCCCGAGTTCACATAAGTGGTCCGGACATAGTATGCACCAGGAGTCAGGTCGGTGAATTCGAACTCGGCGTAAGCGTCTATCCCGTCGGCATTGCCCGCCTGGTCGTTTAGATAGCCGCCCGTGCCGTGCCACCAGAACCCACCGCCATACTCCGTGTAGCCGGCATCGCCGTTGTCGATCACAAAGGTGGTCTCGGCCTCGACCGTGATCGTGACTTCGTCATAGGCCGTCTCGTCGCCATCATCGGCCGTGAGACGAAGTACGTACACGCCATCGGCGCTGAAAGTCGCCGTGGTATCTACCGCATAGGCGTTGCCGAACGTTACCGTGCCCGGGCCGGACTGCTTGGTCCACTCGGTCGTCACGCTGGCCGGCGGGTCCGGCAGGCCGTCGTCGCTCACCGTGCCGTCCAGATTCACCGTGTCCGTCGGCAGCGTGATCGTATCGTCGCTACCGGCATCGACGGACGGCGGCGCGTTGGCCTCCTCGATCAACACCGCATCGGCCATGGAGAAGCCCTGCCCGTACACCACGTCGATCACGACCGTCAGCGTGTTGCCCGTGATGGTGAACGTGCCGAGTTCGTCCCAGTTTGTACTGTCATAGGTGTAGCCGCTCGGCGCGGAATACTTCTGATCCACATAGACCGTCCCCAGCGCCGTGCCGGCCTCCGTGCCATCGTAAACCGTGTAAGGCACGACGTCGTTACGATTGCCGGCGTTGACATACGTGGTACATACGGCGTAGGACCCAGGAGTCAGTCCGTTGAACTGAAACGTCGCGTAGGCATCGTACTGATCAATCTGGCCGGCCTGGTCGTTCAGATAGCCCCCGCTGCCATGCCACCAACTGCCGCCGTACTCGGCATAGCCGGCACCGCCGTTGTCGATTACGTCCAGCGCATAGCCCGGAGCGACGACCGCCATTGCAGTCAACAGACAGACAAGTGTTTGAATCAAAGGTACGCGCCACATGGTTTTGCTCCCGTGCTAGAGTTGTCTGAGACCCGTTTCGTAGATTGGCTGGTGATATGTCATAAGAAGCACCCCCCCGGCAGCATGAATTTGTGTTCACACTGCCGAGGGGCTGCCATGAAAGCTACTGCGGACCTTCGATCATCACGGCGTCGGCCATCGAGAAGCCCTGTCCGTAGACCACCTCGATCTTGACCGTCAGCGTGGTGCCCGTGATGGTGAACGTTCCGAGTTCATCCCATCCCCAACCGTCATACGAATAGCCGCTCGGCGCGGAGTACTTCTGGTCAACATAGATCGTTCCCAGCGACGTGCCTGCCTCCGTGCCGTCATAGATCGTGTAAGGCACGTACTGGTTTCGGTTACCTGAGTTTGTGTACGTCGTGCGAACGTCATACGAGCCTGGCGTCAGCCCGTCGAACTGGAACGTAGCATAGGTGTTGGCCTCGTCCGCGTCGCCGGCCGTGTCGCCGAGGTAGCCTTCGCTGCTTGAGTGCCACCAACTGCCATTGTGCTCGACGTAGCCGCTATCGCCGTTGTCGATCAAGAACAACGTAGGTTGCGGCGCCGGATCGACGGTGATGGTGACCTCGTCGTACTCGGTCAAATCGCCATCGTCGGCCGTCAGACGCAGCACGTATACGCCGTCGGTGCTGAACGTGGCCGTGGTATCCACGGCGTTGGCGTTGCCGAACGTTACCGTGCCTGGGCCGGACTGCTTGGTCCAGGTGGTGGTTACGCCGGCCGGCGGGTCGGGCAGTCCGTCGTCACTCACCGTTCCATCGAGGTTCACCGTGTCCGTCGGCAGCGTGATGGTGTCGTCGCTGCCAGCGTTCACGCTCGGAGCCGTGTTAACGCGTTCGATCATCACGGCGTCGGCCATGGAGAAACCCTGCCCGTAAACCACGTCGATCTTGACCGTCAACGTAGTGCCGGTAATGGTGAACGTCCCGAGTTCATCCCAATTGGCTCCGTTGTACGAATAGCCGCTCGGCGCGGAGTACTTTTGATCGACATAGACCGTCCCCAGCGACGTGCCCGCCTCCGTCCCGTCGTAGACCGTGTACGGTACGTACTGATTGCGGTTGCCCGAGTTCACATAGGTCGTGCGGACGTCGTAAGCGCCCGGCGTCAGGCCGTCGAACTGGAACGTGGCGTACGAGTTCGTCTCATCCACATCGCCGGCCTGGTCGTCCAGATAGCCGCCCGTACCATGCCACCAGGTTCCGTTATGCTCGGTATAGCCGGCGTCACCATTGTCAATGACCACCAGTGCGGGCTGAGCCGCCGGACTGACTGTGATCGTGACTTCGTCGTAGGCGTCCAGGTCACTGTCATCGGCCGTGAGGCAAAGCACATATACGCCATCGGTGCTGAACGTAGCCGTGGTGTCCATGGCGTTGGCGTTGCCGAACGTTACCGTGCCCGGGCCGGACTGCTTGGTCCAAGTAGTGGTCACGCTGGCGGGCGGGTTCGGCAGCCCATCGTCGCTGACCGTACCGTCGAGATTCACCGTATCCGTCGGCAGTGTGATGGCGTCATCGCTGCCGGCATCGACACTCGGAGCGGTATTCGTCGCTCCGCCGACCGACTCGATCAACACCGCGTCAGCCATGGAGAAGCCCTGCCCGTAAACCACGTCGATCACGACCGTCAGCGTGTTGCCCGTGATGGTGAACGTACCGATCTCGTCCCAGTCAGCGCTGTCATAGGTGTAGCCGCTTGGGGCGGAATACTTTTGATCGACGTAGACCGTCCCCAGTGAAGTGCCCGCCTCCGTGCCGTCGTAGATCGTGTACGGCACGGCGTCGTTGCGATTGCCCGAATTCACGTACGTCGTGCGGACGTAGTAGCTGCCCGGTGAAAGCCCATCGAACTGGAACGTGGCGTACGAATTCGTCTCATCCACATCGCCGGCCTGGTCGTCCAGATAGCCGCCCGTGCCATGCCACCAGGTTCCATTATGCTCGGCGTAACCGGTGTCGCCGTTGTCGATGACCACCAGCGTGGGCTGGGCTGCCGGACTGACCGTGATCGTGACTTCGTCGTAGGCGTCTAGGTCGCTGTCGTCGGCCGTGAGGCGAAGCACATATACGCCGTCGGTACTGAAGGTCGCCGTGGTATCCACGGCATTGGCGTTGCCGAACGTCACCGTCCCGGGCCCGGACTGCTTGGTCCAGGTGGTGGTCACGCTGGCAGGCGGGTTCGGCAGCTCATCGTCGCTGACCATGCCATCGAGGTTCACCGTGTCCGTCGGCAGCGTAATGGCGTCATCGCTGCCCGCATCCACGCTCGGGGCCGCGTTGGCTGCAATGGGCGTGGACGTCAGGCGAACATTGTCGAACGCCAGTTTAGTGGTGGTATAGGCTCCTTCCCGCCCCAGGTGAATCCGCAGCGGGACCGTCGTGTCGGCCGAACCGTTCGTCTGAACGACGAGGCTCTTGTCTTCAAACGCCCCGGCCGTGATGTTGGCCGTGTCGCCCGTCAACGTCCCCAGCAGCGTATCGCCGGCATACAGCTTGATGTAGTACGTCGTGTCCGTATAGCCGGCGTCAAGGATGCGGCCGACCGCCACCGTCAGCATGTATTGAGTATTGATCTCCTGCAGATCGATGAGTTGCTGGCTGATGTCGCCGGAGTTGACCCACAGGAACTGATACCCGTCCGCCGGCGAAGGCAGCGTCTGGTCCACGCCGCCGACCTTCGAAGTGTTCGAAAACTGACTGTCGCTGGAATTGCGGACACCCAGCGCGTTGGTCGATCCGACGTTGACGGTCCATCCCACCACCTGCTTGTTGGTGAACGTGCCGTCGTTTTCCATCGCCGGCTCTTCGAAGGATGGATGGAACACGCCAAAGCCCTTGGGACCGTCCGGGCCGCCCAGGGTCGTGGTGCCCGTCGTCGTGTCAGCCACGGCTTGGAGATAGACGGCATCGTCGTAGCCGATGTCCCACTGCGGGGTGCGGTCGGCGACGCTCCGGCCATAGATGGTGCTGTAGATCACCATGCCGGCCAGATAGCGGCCGGGATAGCCGGCGTGGTAGAGATCCGTATCGTGCAGCATCAGGTTCACGTTGTGATAATTCAGATGCCACGCTTCCCCTACCGGCGCGACGGTCACGTCATCGGTGTCCTGTGCGGTGGAATTATTGGGGATGTACGTGTCGGCCGCGTCGTGATAGTGATAGTCCAACTGGCCCTGCATCTCGTCGCGGTCGGCGTAGTGCGTCGGGTAGTCGCTGTGGTTCTCGTGCCGCGCCCACGTCTCGTAAAGGATGATCTGGGCGTTCGGGCTGTAGGTCTTGACGCGGTCGTACAGCCACGTCGCGTCGGCTTTGAACTGGGCCGGGTCGGCGTTGGTCGCCGTCGTACTGTCGGTCGGCCGGGTGGAGTATTCCTGAAGCACCACGTAATCCCAGCCGCCCTGGTCGATCGCATCCAGGGTGTCCTGATTCGTGGTATGCCATTCCAATGTCTGACTCACCACGGCCGTGCTGGTGACGTTGGGCGGCTGCCAGCCGGCGTCCATCGCGATGCGTTCGAACGTCCGCGGGACATCCTGAACCGTGAAACTATTGCCGATGAACAGCACGTTCAACGGGACATCCTGACCAATCGGATTCACGGTAATGGTGACGTCGTCATAATCCGACAGTTGGCTGTCGTTGGCCGTCAGGCGAAGCACATACACGCCATCGGTGCTGAACGTGGCCGTAGTATCCACCGCGTTGGCGTTGCCGAACGTCACCGTGCCCGGCCCGGATTGTCTGGTCCAGGTTGTGGTCACGCTGGCCGGCGGATTCGGCAGGCCGTCGTCGCTCACCGTGCCGTCCAGACTCACCGTGTCCGTCGGCAGCGTGATGGCGTCGTCGCTGCCGGCATCGACGCTCGGGGTGGTATTGCCGCTCGTCCCGGCCGGCTCGATCAACACGGCATCGGCAATAGAGAAGCCCTGCCCGTAGACCACCTCCAGCTTCACCGTCAGCAGATTGCCGGTAATCGTGTAAGTCCCGGCGAATTCATCCCACTGCTTGCCGTCGTACGAATAGCCGCTGGGGAAGGTCTTCTGGTTGACGTATACGGTCCCGAGGCTCGTCCCAGCCGTCGTGCCATCGTAGATCGTGTACGGCACGGCCGCGTTGCGATTGCTCGATGCGACGTAAGTAGTCCGGACGTAATACTCGCCCGGCACCAATCCGCCGAACTCAAACGTGGCATAGGAGTCCGTCTCGTCGGCGTCGTAGGCGATGTCGCCCTTGTAGCCGGAGGAAGTGCTGTAGGTCCACGAGCCACCATGCTCGGCATAGCCCGGCTCGGCGTTGTCGACCACGCGCTCGGGGCCCTGCCCCTGGTCGTATACCGTCACGAGCACTTCATCGTGCCCCTGCCGGCCGCCGTCGTCGGCCACGAGAACCAACTCGTATGTACCCACGGCGGAGAACGTGGCGGCGGTGTTGAGCGAATTGGGCGCACTGAGCGTCACCGTACCCGGCCCGAACTGCTTGGCCCAGGTCAGCGTAACCGCGCCCGGGGGGTTCGGGTCGCCGTCGTCCGTTACGGAACCGCTCAGGCTGATCTGATTGGTTGGCCAGGTGATGTAGTGGTCCACCCCGGCGTCGACCACCGGCTGGTCGTTGTCAGTACTGTTGGTGAGCGTCTGGTTGAGGAGCCAGTCGTACATGTGCTCCTCCCCGTACGCCTTGTGCCAAATCGAATGCGTTTCGTCGTCGTATTCCGTGTAGCGGAGATAGTTCTCTTCGTAGAACGTCGTGCCGTCGTTGTAGTACGGAGCGCCGGTGTTGTAGTAAGGGTTGCCCGCATTGGCATCCAGCGGGAAAACCAGCGGCGGCTTACCGCCGTCTTCGGAACGAATGCCGTTCACAGCCTGGCGGTTGGCCCCCAGGAAATCGTCATGCCCTTCAAACAGCCAGAACGGCTTGCCGACCAGCAGATGGTCGTTCGCGCGTTCGCCGCCGCAAGCTGAACAGATGCCGACTCCGGCAGCCAGCATGTTTCCATGGTTCTCAAGGGCGAGAAAAGTCGCACCGCCGCCTGCCGACAGACCGGTCACATAAACTCGATCGGAATCGATGCTGTAAGCCGCGATGGTATCGTTGACCTTCTGCATGGCGTAGGCGATCTCGCCCGCGGTGAAGAATGGGCTCGAAGCCTGCGGCGCGTACAGAAATATCTCCCGCTGCTTGCATTCGTTGAACAGCGTGTCGATGTTGCTGTTGACCTGTTGGACGTTGTCCGTGCCGTATTCCCCCGCTCCATGGAAGAACACGATCAGCGGATAGGACTGCTGAGAATCGTAGTTGGTCGGCACATAGAGTCGCCCGACCATCGATCCGTAGTTCCAGACAATGAACTCGCTCGGATCAGCTGCGTAAACCGTCCCGGCCGCAATGGCCAGAATCATCGCAAGAACGCAAAAGGACTTGGACATGGGGAGTTCCTTTCTTTTCGAGCCCTTCTTAAGCCCGGAGTCCTGACCGAGGGCTGCGCACACTCGACGCGTACCGCGCCGTGGTCGACCACCGAATCCCTCGCTCGGATACGCCGGAACCAGGCGAGGTCCTCCAAGCAGGCCCTGACAGGCCGGAGACGTGAGGTGATGCATGACCTGCCCATCGACCTCGCCACATTACCTCAGTATGCGAAAACCCCGAATCCGGTCATGACTCATATTGCGACATTTAACTCAGTTTTTACGCATGGCGATACAAAGCGGTCGGCATGTGGGTATGACGCGGTTAGACTGATGCAAATCCCCCATCCGACCAGATTCGTATGAGCGCGGTCAATCGGACATTAATGGGCCATGCAGGACTCGAACAGGCTGTGGACGGGCTCGCCGCCGTCAGAACGAGCTGACAGGGAACGCGTTGACTCCTCAATGGCTCACGGCGTCCCGATCCGCGCGCCGGGGTCAATCCGGCAGGCCGTCGGTTTGATGAAGCCGTCCTGGACAATGGCGGTGAGCTTCTCGCCGGTTGTGTAGTGCCATAAGAGCATGTCTTGGCCCCTGTTGCTGCTTCGAAAACTCGGCCTTGGCGACGACGGATCGCGAGTATAACCTGACTACCTAACAGAAT
>Ga0272441_10011707_pt1 | contig 12956 bp, 9 predicted proteins | sample SSMProp6N_FD_193582 | JGI IMG/M metagenome (GOLD analysis project Ga0272441, IMG submission 193582) | Marine sediment archaeal communities from Little Sippewissett salt marsh, Falmouth, MA, United States - SSM-Prop-6N | ecosystem: Environmental > Aquatic > Marine > Wetlands > Sediment ...
CCGAGTCCTGGAGAGCGGCCTGACGCGCACCGGCCAACAGTATTACGCCATGGACTACGTCGATGCGGTCCACCTGGATCGCTGGATTCTGACGTCGCAGCCGGACACGCGCGCGACGTTGCGCCTGGCCGTGTTGCGTGGCGGTGCTGACGACCTGGGTCTCGCGGCTGATGAGGCGCGCCACGCCGAAATCAAGGATCCGCGGGCGCACCTTGTCGGCATGCGTCTCGACGAGGATGTTGGCAGGTTTGAGGTCCCGGTGAATGACGCCTTGCTGGTGAGCATGCTCGACGGCGTCGCACACCTGCGCCAGCAGTTCCAGCTTCTCACGCGACGTCGGTCGGCGCTGCTCCACGTACGCGTGCAGCGGTCGGCCATCCACGAATTCCATTGCGATGTACGGCTGTGCGCCGGAGTCCGTGTCGGCGGCTCCAGCGTCGAAGATCTGCGCGATCCCGGGATGGTGGAGGCGACCCAGAGATTCCATCTCTGTCTGAAACCGCTGGAGCAGTGTGGGGGACACTCTGTCCGGCCGAATGACCTTCAGCGCGACAACCTGCGACGTGGCGTCGTGCTTCGCGCCGTAGACGACCCCCATGCTTCCGGCGCCGAGATAGTCGAGCACTTCGTAACGGCCGATGCGATCCGGAAGATCGGTCTTGAGTGCCGGATCGACATCGACGAACTGGGAGACATTGAAACCGACGCCGAGAATCGGGGCGTCCAGACACTTCGCGGCCGGCTCGTCATGGGCCAGGAGCGAATCGACATCGGCCCGCAACTCGGCATCGCCTGCGCACGTCTCATCCAGATAGGCAGCGCGCTCGCCATCGGCGAGGGCGACCGCCGCATTGAACACTCTCATAATGCGCTGGTGCCGTTCCGGAGTCATCGCACGCCGTTATCGGTTTCTCGGTGCCCGTCAGCCTCGCTGAGCTCGCGGTGCAACCACGCCCGGGCACCACGCCAGTCCTCCTGTACGGTTCGGCGTGAAACATCCAGCGCCAGCGCAGTTTCTTCTTCGGTCAGCCCCCCGAAATAGCGCAGCTCGACCACGCGAGCCTGTCGAGCGGAAAGTTCTGCGAGCCGAGATAAGGCGTCGTCAAGCTCGACCGGGTCGATCGGCCCATCCTCAACCGCCAGCGTCTCAGCGTCGAGTTTCACGCGGCGAGCGTTCGGGCCACCGCGCTTGAGCCGTCGTCGAGCCCGGGCGTGGTCCACGAGCACCCGCCGCACCGCCTGAGCCGCCGCGGCACAGAAATCAGCCCGGCTGGGCCAGACCGCATCATCCCCGCGCTGCGCCAGACGCAAATACGCCTCGTTTACCAGGGCAGTTGTCTGAAGCGTATGCCCCCGCCGCTCGCCGCGCATATAGTTGGCGGCCAACCGCCGCAGCTCGTCGTAAACCACTGGCATGACTTCAGTTAGGCTGGAACTCGCGTGCGAGTCAGCTAGCGGCGCGGCGTCAGCCTCCACCCCAGGATTCGGGTTCTCATCGTCCATAGCTCCGCCGGAGGCAGCAAGAAACCAGGAAATCGGTCGCGCTTCCAGACTCCGATTATCGCTGTCCGGGGGGACAGACTCAAGGAATCCTGAGGCCGGATCTGCCCTGTCACCGGGGCACGGGGGGGAAGGTCTGGTCTCGTCAGGTCGGCAGGTGATCGAAGCGCGTGGTCGTCGCCCATCTCTGCATGGGTATGATGAGGGCCTGAGGTCTCGTTCCACGCGTGTGGATGTGCATGAAGCACTTGGACAGACGAGGACGCAAAGCGTTCTTCCTTGCCGCGTGCTCGTGTCGAGCGGACTTACCGAAGATTCGTGCAAGATCAGGCGACGGCTTTCAGAGGGACAGTGCAATGATGACAGCCACGGCGCGTGCTTTGAAGACAATCACAATCCTACTGGCAGTGAGTCCACTCCCGGTGGCGCTGGGTTCGACAGGGGCTATCGTCTTTGACGACGCGGTTCAGCTTCAAGCCGGCGGTGCGCCGCTTGACCTAGGATCTCACGCTGCGCCGCACCTGGTAGACTGGGATGACGACGGCGATCTGGATCTCCTCGTGGGAGCGGCCGATGGGTACATATGGCTCTTTGTCAACTCCGGCTCAACTAGCGCTCCTGTCTTTGAGGCGGGCGGCTACGTCGAGGCAGATGGCGCGCCCATCCGGCTCGGAACCGAATACACCACCGCGTGCTTCGTCGACCTCAGCGGCGATGCATTGCCCGATCTCGTCGTGGCGCACAACAACTCAAGCGTGGGCTACTTCCCAAACTACGGCACGCTCGCCGCGCCGAGCTTCGTGGATTTTTTGCCGTTAGATGACGCGGGTGGCGGTCCACTGCTGCCGGACTGGTGCGGTGCGCGAATCGACGTTGCCGACTGGGATGGCGATGGTCTGAACGACATTGTCGCGGGCGGCTTTGATGGCTGCCTGAGTCTGTTCCGCAACATTGGCACGTCGACTACTCCTTCCTTCAATGCACCGGGCACAGCTTTCACACTCGACGGCCAACCGATTTGCTGGCCACATAACATCCATCCGAGAGTCTTCGATGTGAATCAAGATGGAGTTGAGGAGCTAACCTACGGGATCAACTGGGGGTATTTCGGTATTCTCACGCGGGACGGCCAGTCCGCATCGACCGCGCTGCGCTCGCACCTAACTGCCTTTGACTCACTCGGCGCGCAACTCAACATCCGCACGCTCATCGGCGACGACACGATACCCGATTACGCCGATCTAAACGGGGATGGTACGTTAGATATGATCTCTGGCGGTTGGAACGGCAAGCTGTTTGTTCTATACAGCGTTCCCCACGCGACCACGCTCGGCCGTCTGGACCAGATCATGGCCGCTCACCCAGCGGATCTCGGCGCCACGCTGGCCGGAGACGAGGACTTACGCGCCGAACTCTTCGGTTTGCATCGCGTAATGCGCGCCTTCACCGGCGACTTCCTGCCACCACTCTCAACAAGGCAGGAGGTGGCCGACTGGTACACTGCGCACATCGGCACGTACTCGCAGTATTTGACCAAGCAATACCTAGACCCGGCGGTCCATCCGTATGTGCCCGTGCTGGCCGGGCAAGTGTGGGTGAACCTGTTCGAGGCGCTGCCGGATAGTCCGTCTCACCGGCTTCACGTGGCGGACACGGCCGACATGCAGGGTCTCTACCGCTCGATCCTGCTCGACTTTGGCACGCTCTTTGTCGAGAACAGCTCAGCGGATGGTCCGCAGCAAACCGTCGTCCATGACTACCTGGGGGGGTTGCCGGCAGACCTTTGGGATGCCGAAGTCATCACGATCCGCGACTTCCTGGGGTCCGGCCTGCCATCGGAAGTGTACATCGACAAGCGCACCGGGGTGAACATCTTCTCTGTGCGTGTAGGAGATTGGACGGAGAACTCCTTCCCGCCCGACTCTCCTCCCGGCTACGTGGACGTGTACAGCGTTGTTCTCGCACACGAGATCAACCACACGGTGGACGCCCATACGATCGCGGCCGACCCTTGGCTGAACGAGCGCAAGTACACGCTTATCGAACAGGCCGCTCCACCCGACATCATATTCCTCGACCACGCAGACGGGCTGGGAATGGACCTGGAGGCCACGCAGGCACACTTTCTGAGTCAGGGGTACTGGGACGGCGACCCGGGTACATGGTGGGACGCCTGGGACGCATACTGGGCCACTGGCCCCGGGGTGGGCTACGAAGAGAACTGGCTGCGGAACAACCTCGATCTGATGTGCGCAGCCCCGCAGGAGGCCTTCGCCACGCTCGCCAACCAGTACTTCACGAACAGTCACATGATGCTGGACTTGGCAGTAGCGCGCTGGAACCGTGGCATTACACCCTGCATCAACCAGTTCATCTACTTCGTCGAGGTGTACTCCGAAGGTGGCGGATCTGCCCACAGCTATCAGATCGATACGGCCGGCAACATCACGCGCGGCGTCTTCGACCTTCACCGCAATGATGACGGACACATCGATCGAATAGCGATTGGCCCGCGCGCCTGGGGATTCGAACTGGATGACGACGGTTTCGTGATCGCGCTGTCGGAACCACCGCCCGCAGAGGGTATCTACTGGAACAACCCAGCGGGTGGGACGTTCTCCGCGGGAACCAACTGGGTCGGCGGAACGGCGCCTGGTTCCGCAGATGGCGCGGTCTTCGACTTGGACAGCGCGTACATGGTGGACTTCGCTGAAAACGCGGACACGTTGTGGCTGTCTGCCGGGAACGGCACTATCACGTTCGACCTGAATGGCAACACGTACACGCTGCTCGACACGGCGTACTATCCACTCCAGGTTGGCGACGCGACTCTCACTCTGATAAACGGCACGCTCGATGCATCGGCGATGGACAGTAAGATCGATGGGGCTTCGGGTGAGCTCATCGTCAGTACTGGTGCCAATGCCGCTCTCGCAACGACGATTGTTGGCAATGCTGCATCCGGAGTGCTCACGGTTGAAAACGGCGGCGCAGTCCAGAGCGAGGATGCCGGCATCGGCGTGGAGGCTGGCTCAAACGGCGTGGTCACTGTGGATGGTCTCGGATCAACGTGGACCCTGGATCAAGGTGTCTCTGTCGGCGTATACGGCCACGGCGAGTTGACGATCGCTGGCGGCGCAAATGTGCAGGCGGTGTCACAGCCGCCCTATGTCTCGGCAATAGCAGGGGGTGCAGGTGGCGACGGCCAGGTCGTTGTGACGGGAACGGGCTCTTCCTGGGACGTCAACAAGCTGTACGTGGGTTTCGGGGGCGTCGGGTTGCTCAACATCGTCGATGGAGGCGCCGTCGACTGCCCGGAACTGAACATTGGCTATGATCAATCAAGTGTGGGCGTCGTGGCAGTCATAGGCCCTGACTCCACGCTGGACTGCCAATTCGTGAATGTCGGTGGTTTGTTGTGCCAGGGAACGCTCTTTGCGGCAAATGGCGCCGTTGTGTCAGCGAGCGCGATCTATGTAAGAGACGACCCTGGTAGCGTGCTTACAGGCGATGGCACAATTCAGGCCACCGTATACAGCAGCGGCCTCGTAGAGCCCGGTGCCCCTACCGGTACGCTCACGGTAGAGGGGTACTTCCAGCAATACCCGGTTGGCACGTTGCACATCGAGTTGGGAGGCTTGGGGGCTGGCGACTACGACCGGCTGGCCATTACACAGGGAGCGCTGTCGGACAACCTGCAAATATCGCTGACGGGTGGTTTTGACCCGCAGCCGGGCGACAGCTTCGAGATCTTCACGGCCACTGGCGTGTACACCGGCAGATTCGATTCGATCCTTGGTGCGGATTTAGGCGACGGCAGGATCCTGTATGTCGAGTACGAGGAGAATTCAGTGCTCGTTCATACGGACACCATGTCAGGGCTTAGCATCGTGCCAGCGTCGATGGATTTGCCGCTCGGATTCCCAGCATCACTGGCCGCAACAGCGGACGTAGCCATTGCGAGCCAAGCCGACGTGTCCGCGTCGGCCCAGTGGACGTCAGACGACCCCAACATCGTATCGGTAGGAGAAGCGGGCGATATCCTCGCGGAGTCTCTTGGTACGACGACCGTACGCGCCGCGTTCGCGGGCTTCAACGCGGAAGCCGTCATTACCGTCGTGGCCCTCCCGGCGCAGATGGCGACGGACCGTGTGAGCGTAAGCAGCGACGAAGAGCAGGCTGAAGGCAATACCGGCGCGGTCAGCTTGCTGAGCCTCTCTGCTGACGGCCAGACCGTGGCGTTTACGAGTACCGCCGCGAACCTCGTCGCCGGTGACACGAACCAGTGCAGGGACGTGTTCATTCGAGATATATCCCTGGGTGAGACCAGTCGTATCAGCGTCGATTCGGTTGAACAAGAAGCCAACGATACCAGCAACGATCCCAGTTTGTCTGCCGACGGCCGCCACGTCGCTTTCGTAAGCACCGCGGACAATCTGGTACCGGGCGACACGAATGGTCAATCAGACATCTTCGTGCACGACCGCCTTACTGGGCAGACCGCACGCGTCACTGTGGACGGCAGCGGTGGCGAAGCCAACGGCGCGAGCTACCTGCCCTACATATCCGGGAATGGCCGGTTCGTCACGTTCCACAGCGGCGCGGACAATCTCGTCCCCGGCGATGCAAACGGTGCGTGGGACGTGTTCGTGCACGACCGCGACCTGGACGAGAATGGCACCTTCGACGAGCCGGGTGGCACTGCCACAGTCCGCGTGAGTGTCGATTCGGCCGGTACAGAGGCCGATGGGGACAGCTTCAGCATGAGCATCTCCTCGACCGGTCGCTACGTAGTCTTTCTCAGCGGGGCCTCGAATCTTGTCGCAGATGACCTCAACGGCGCCTACGACCTGTTTGTTCACGATCGCGATGTCGATAGCGACGGTGTCTTCGACGAACCGGGGGCGATCGACACGGAGCGCATCAGCGTTCATTCTGACGGGACAGAGGCCGATGCACACAGCGATCAGGGCTGCATCAGCGCCGACGGTCGTTACGTCGCCTTCCTCAGCGACGCCACCAACCTCGTTGACAACGATTCGAACGGCCAGCGCGACGTGTTCGTGCACGATCGACAGACTGCCGAAACGTGGCGCGTCAGCACGTCTTCGTACGGCGCTGAAGGCAACGGCGCCTGCGGATCGCTGTCGTTGAGCGCAGATGGTCGCTTCGTGTCGTTCCGTAGCTTGGCCGATAATCTCATTCCTCACGACACGAATGAGGAAGGCGACATTTTCCGCCACGACCGGATCAACGGCGCCACAGTCCGCATCAATCTCACGTACTTCGGTGGGCAGGCAAACGGCCTCAGTGGATACACCGCCACGAGTGCCGATGGGCGCGCCGTGGTGTTCAATAGCTACGCCACAAACTTGGTTCCATTGGACACAAACGGCTGGAGCGACGTGTTCGCCCGCTTCGACCTGCCCGGCGACATCGACGGCGACCGCGCCGTCGATATAGCTGACTTCCAGGCCTTTACGGACTGCATGACCGGCCCGGGGTTCACGTATGAGGAAGGCTGTGCCAGCGCGGACATCGGAGGTGATTGGGACGTGGACCTGCGCGACTTCGCCGAGCTTCAGACGTCATTCGGAACGACAGCGCCCTGACGGGTTCATGTGGCAGCCCTTGTAGGCTCGCGCCCAGGCTAACACACACAGGAGGCAAGCGATGCGGAGTAGCCGAACTGGCCTCGGGCGGCAGTCCGCTCTCATGTCGATCGTCGGTACCACGGCACTCGGCCCATCGGTTGCCGCCATGCTGGCAGTGTCGCTGTTCGCGCTCCCACCAGCCCGCGGCGTCGCCATCGATTGCGTCTCGGCCCCCGGCGCGGAGAACTACACCGGTGTCCGTTACGACGCTGTCCTTATCGAACAGGAACTGTCAGAGACCGAGTGGCTGATCATTTTCGGCGGGAACAGCTTCACGTACGACGGCGGCTATGAGCCCCACTTTGTCGACCTGATGGTGAAAGCGAGCTGGTCGCAGGTGCATGACGACGGGCTGTGTGCGTCGGGCTTTCCGCCGCCGGATGAAACGCTGGACCTCTTCGGTTTCGAGATCGGCTTGAGCGATTACGAAGATGGCTCCGGCAACTGGGACAACGACATCGGTATGTGGCCGCAGGACCCGGCTCTCTTCCCGCGGCGTTTCACGAACATCGACTCGTTCGACCCCCAGGCGGCGGACAAGATCATGGCCGAATACCAGGTGTACGAAGGCGGTGATCTGTACGGAAAGCAGATTCACGTTGAGCTGGTGCGACAAGAGGAAACAACGCTGTCGCCGAGCATCAACTACTACAAGGACCCCGACAATGGCTGCGCCCCGAACAGCCAGGACAACATCCTCTATCGACGCTGGACCGTGACATTCGAGGTGCCGTCAGACGGCACATCCTCTGTTGTCGATTTATACGTCAACGCATCCCAAGCGGCTGCGATTGCCTACAACGGGGCGCTCAACTTCTTGTGGGAGAACCCTGGAGCAGCGAGTGTTGAAACCGACCAGTTCAAGGTCATCTACTACAACATCGAGTTCAGGACGCCCGACGGAAACTGGATTCCCGCCCGCCGCTACCTGGTAGACTGGCGAACTCCCGTGGCTGAGTTGCCGACCGACGCGCAGGGCCGCCTGATTGGTGGATTCCGAAAGACGTATTACGGCGCGAAACCGGCCATCGAGGCGTCATTCGGGTATGGCGTGACCGATTATGTGGCCGACGGCGACCCCGAAGGATATGACCCAGAGGAGACGAAAGGGGTGATTGACCTGTCGGTGGGCATCGCGGACTTCCTGCTCTTCGCCCCGTGCATGTCCGGGCCCCATGACTCCGCGAACTGGGTCATGCCGTCACAGGAGTGCCGCGACCGTTTCGATTCGGATGCGGATGACGACATCGACCTGGCTGACTTCGTCGTGTTTCAGCGAACATTCACTGGGACAGTGCCGAGCATCTGCGATACAGACTGCAACGGCAATCAGATTGCGGATGAGATCGACATCACGGCCGGCCTTAGCGATGACTGCAATGCGAATGGAATCCCGGACGAGTGCGAAATTGGCGACGATCCGCTACTCGTTCTGCGCGACGCGTTCTGTGATACGCAGGACGTCAACGGTTTGCGCTACGAGAGCTACGCGGACAATCGTCCGGGCGGAATTCCGGGACCGGGGCAGGAACAAGTGTCGCCGCTGGTGTACTCGGGCACAATGTCGTTGGGGGCCGGATCGGCGACGTTCACTGGCCCGACCTACACGGATCCCACAGAGTTCTTCCCGAACATGCAGTACGAATTGGAGCGTGACTTTGTCTGGAGCCACCCGGGATCCAGCAGCCCATCAGGCGCAATGAGTATGGGGGCGGCGATCACGTACATCGTGCCCACAACTGAGACATATTCTATTGTCGGCGATTTTGCCCGGGCAAACGACGCCCGGTACGCCGGCAACGGCGTCGACGTGCTGGTCTTCGTCAACACCGATAGCGAAACACCGCTCTTCTCCGCGTCCATATCGTCGAACCACGAGGTCGACGCCGACGACCCCTTCGGTGGGACCAGCGTGTCCCACTTCGATCTGTCCACGGATCTGACCTCGGGTGACGAGCTGCGCTTCGTGGTCTTCCCCGGCGCGCCGGGGAGCCTGGACATAGGATTCGACGCGACGGCACTTCGTTTCGCGATCGGAGTCGATCGTGATGTGGACGACAACGGCATCCCGGATGAGTGCGAAGGCGGGGATTGACCGTCGGGCGAGCCCACTGCCGAGCGTGTGGCGATCCGACGTGACTGGCGACAGAGGCCGCGACTGCCGGAGCAGTTGGTTGTCAGCCGGGGGGGGGCTCGCGGCCAGAGGCTGGGTCGCCTCGGGATTCACGATCGCCCGCATGCTCCAACCACGCGTGGTTGCCAATCCGTTTGATTCCGCGCACTGCTTGCGCATCGCCCCGGCTTCGTGGTAGATATGCGAGCAATTCCCGCTGTCGTCGCATCAAGAATCGACATCCTGCCGCCGCCGTCCAACCGCCGTTGCGCGTCCTGCCACGGCTGAACGATGACACGCACGCGTCCTGCGCCGCGCTGGGCGGCAGTCGCACGAGTGCCGTCGTCTGAATGAACCTCCCTTCTGCGCCCGCGAATGGGCGTGGAGCAACTCGTTTCCTGAGTTGCCCACGCCCAATTCATAGCGGTAGCGCTATTCAAAAACCCCGAATGAGAACTGCGGCGCGCTTCACGCGCGCCGACCACGTCGTCGCTCCGTTGCCAAACGACATCCGCTCGCCAAAGCGGATCTCGCCAGACCACGCAGCTCTCGTGCCACAAGCCGACCGGGCAACACGCCCGGCCGGCACGCCATCGAGACGGGTTGAACCCGTCGCCGCTTTCGTCGTCGCATCATGTCCGGCACCACCCGGACGCGCGAACGACCCCGCCACTGCCTTGCAGCGGTCTCGCTCCACCGGCACAAACCGGCGGACTTCTACTCGCGGCACACTCCCACACTGCGGCATTTCAATCACCTGGCCGACCACCCGCGCGAACAGCACGGGGACCAGGCACCGGGCATCACCCCGGCCACCGCAGCGCTTCCCGGATTAGTGGTGTCCTTTGTTCGATCGGTCACGTCGCTAGCGGGCGTTACCCCGCGGGTCATCGTCGCACGTCTCAGGCTCCCGCCCGAGCGCAGTTTCCGAGCAGAAGACTGCTCGATTTCAGCAGGCCGAAACGAGAAGCACCCGCTTACCCACCGACGATGGTTCTTCGCTGTTCGGCAGCGTCTCCGATCGAACTTACTGGCAAGCCCTCGCGGGCCTTTCATGGTTGAGCTTTTCGCGGCCCTGGGGTTTGCCCAGGGTCCCCGAACCCGGTCACAGGTCCGGTCGCGCGCGTCGCCGCGTCGCGAGCTCCCCACGCCAGCCGAGGTTGAACGAGCCTGACGGGCTTTCCACCCGATATGGTCCGCGCGCACGCGGACTATGGCCCGAACCCCCTGGACAGGATTTGCACCTGCTTTGAAACACCACGACCCCGCCACCGGTCACTTCACATAGCCGTCGGCGGGGCCTGTCTCCGTCGCCCCATTTCGCAATGGGAAGGAGCCATCGGATAGAACGCCGGGATTGCTCCTCGATTGGCGTCGAGGCATTACTCCGACGAGCCTCCGTCGAGCCGGACAAGCCACTCTCATGGCATCCGGCTCTACGGGTCAACGCGGTGGCGGATGATGAACCCCGCCGCCTTAGCCGAGGTGGTGAGCCCCGGTTTACCGGATCGCGTCGCCCGTCTCGATGACGTCAGCCACGTTTTTCGTCGCTGACGACAGCAGGGCCACAGCCCCGCAGAACCAGCCTACCGTACTCGGAAATTGGCGTCATCGGCCACGGCGGCGAAAATCCGCGTCGCCGCCTTGACTTTGACCGTAAATGTGTTAGCATATAAGCGAACACACGGAGGCCCTGCCTATGGCCACACGAGAGCGAACATCCAATCCGCCACCTATCGGCGAGACCCTCCGGGCCCGCCGGGTTGACGTTCTTAAGAAGGGGCTACGCGAGATGGCCAAGCTCCTGAACATCGCCCCCGCCCACCTCACCGACATCGAAAAGGGCCGGAGGTCGCCATCGGATGCGTTGCTACTCCGTATCGCCCAGCAGTATCAGATGGACGAGGCCGACCTGCGGACCGCGTGGGCCAAGGCCGAGGGCATCGTCGGCGAGGTCGCCACGCAAGATGCCACGACGGCCCGCAAGGTTCCGGAGTTCTTACGCACCGCCCGGAACCTATCGCCGGAACAGTGGGACAAGCTGATTGGCCAAGCCCGGCGCATGGCTGGCAAGGAGAAGAGGGCGAGAGGCTAGACGATGCCTGCGGACGTGCCATCCAAGCTGTTGGAGCCGCGACGCGGAGGCCGGGTCACCGACCGGCGCGCCTGGAGCTGCCTCGACCGCTGTCGCCGCAAACTCGGTCTGCGGGATCTGCCCTTGCCAATTCCGGTAGACGAGTGGATCGAATCGCCGCTGGGAATCCGTTTCGGTTTCGACGACCTTTCGCATCTCGGTAATCACGTGCTCGGCGCCGCGTTTGTCGAGGAACGCGAGATACTCATAGACCAGAGAGTGCTGGATCATGATGGTCGATATCGGTTCACGTGTGCCCACGAGCTTGGGCACCTAACGCTGCATCGGACCGTCCGCAGCCGCTTCCTCGAAAGCAGCATGGACGTCAGTTTGTCCGCCGACCGCTACGAACGACAGGCCGACCGGTTTGCAGCGTCCTTCCTCATGCCACTACCGATGCTCGAACGGGTGATCGTTGAGGCTCTCGACGAGCGAAAGCTAAAGCGTATTGAGTGTGTCTACGAACTCATGCAGCCCACGGTCGAGTCAGAGTGGCTGTGGCGATACCGCGTATTGCCGGCCGTCACGAAGCGGTTTGGTGTATCCGTATCGGCCGCCATGTATCGCTGCGCGGACGTTCAGCCGCTCATCACGGACACCAAGCCGCTCTTGCCGCGGAGGTTGTTCGACCGACTGTTTCAGCGCGCTACGAACGACGATGACGTTACCGCCGTCCAGGTCGTGGATGGCGTGCCGCAGCACCGTGACCTATTCACGCCCGGAGGTAGTCCGTGAACGCCGTAGCTAGGCATTGCGATTTTTTTGCCAAGCGTGTTCGCATGTTCGCGAACATATAACGCAGCCCGTTGGAGGTTTGAGATGAAAACGAACGACAGTCGACCCGACCGCGAATTCCGAGCAGGCCCCCTGTTCGCGGCCGTATGGATGGAACCCCGCAAGTCCGGCAACGGCGAGGACCTCGTGCACTCTATCAGGATCCAGAAGCGCTACCGCGACGAGCGTTCCGGGGAATGGAAGTCCACCGGCTACTTGCGTCCCGAGGACCTACCGAAGCTCGCACTGCTGGCGAACCGCATCTACGAGGACATCTACCTCCGTTGCCACGCGATGAGGCCGGCGGCACAGCCGCAAGCGTGACATTTGTGAGAGCAGCTCAAGTGGATCCGCCAGTCGCGCATAGACGAGTGATAAACGGCAGCCACGATGTCCAGCGGCCCCTCCAACAACGGCGAGCACACCGAGGCGGGCATCCCCAAGATCGCCCTCTCAGCTGAGGAGGTTGCTGATGCGCTGGGCATCAGCCGGGCTCACGTCTTCAAGCTGCACAGCGGCGGGCGGCTGCCCCGGCCAATCAGGCTGGGTCGTGCCGTCCGTTGGCCGCGAAAAGATCTGGAAGAATGGCTTGCAGCGGGGGCCCCGCCCCGCGATCGTTGGGAGTCAATGAAGGCCTGACGCACGGCGGTCCTGCTGCGTCTGGCCCAGGAGTTCGATTATGCACGTCTACAGAAACAAATACCGCGACCGCAAGGGCACACTTCGCTTGACGACCAAGTGGTACGTCGAATACCGCGATCACAAGGACAAGCGCCGGCGA
>Ga0272441_10011709_pt1 | contig 12955 bp, 15 predicted proteins | sample SSMProp6N_FD_193582 | JGI IMG/M metagenome (GOLD analysis project Ga0272441, IMG submission 193582) | Marine sediment archaeal communities from Little Sippewissett salt marsh, Falmouth, MA, United States - SSM-Prop-6N | ecosystem: Environmental > Aquatic > Marine > Wetlands > Sediment ...
AATACGGCGGGCCTTCTGCGCCCGCACCTTCGCCTCGTCGATCTCTCTGGCCTGAGTTACCGACTCGCGTATAACCTGGGGGGTGATCTCATTGAATACAATGCGCTTGATCGGCAGATCGGGTTGCTTTTTCTGGATGGCGTTTTTCAGATGAAAGGAAATTGCCTCTCCCTCCCGATCGTTATCCGAGGCCAATAGAACTTCCTTAGACTTGGCCGCCGCCTTCTGCAGGGCCTTCAACACCTTTGCCTTACCGCGGATGGTGATGTATTCCGGCTGAAAACCATTGTCAACATCGATGGCTAAACGGGATTTCGGAAGATCCACCAGATGTCCCATCGACGCTTGCACGGTGTACCCGGATCCCAGATATTTCTCGATGGTTCTGGCTTTGGCCGGGGATTCGACAATGATCAATGTCCCTTTGCTGTTGTTTGCCATTTCACTCTCTTACATAAACTCTGCTTTCGCGCCGCACAACACGTCCCGCCATTTCGGCTTCCACGACTCCGGCTACCCGCTCCGGCCGCTGCGCGAGTCCGCGCGCCGGAAGACGGTCGCCCCGCCTCCATCCCCACTCGGACAGGATATCGGCCGCCGCACCGACCACAGTAGCTCCCTGCTCCGCCAGGGCCCGCGAACCGGCTCCCCGCTCGCCGCATGTACCGACACGGTGAACGGCCAGCTCTCTACCCTGTTCCAGGGCGTAATCAGCGGTGATCAACGCCCCAGAACGAAGCGGAGCCTGCACAACCACGGTGGTGCGCGCCAATCCGCTGATAATGCGGTTGCGGGCGGGGAAGTTGCGTGCCAGCGGGGGAACTCCGGGAGAATACTCACTGAGGAGGACACCGCCGGAGGCGAGTAGACGGCGTCCGACCTTGGCGCTGGACCCGGGAAACAGGATGTCCACCCCGTTTCCCAGCACGGCCAGGCTCTTCGCTCCGGCATCGCAGCTTCCCCGGTGCGCTTCCGCGTCGATCCCCCTCGCCAATCCCGACACGGAGTTCAAACCCCGGCGGCCGAGATCGAATGCCAGCGCGTACGAACACTCCCTGGCTTGTCCGGTCGGATGACGGGTACCCACGATGGCTACCAGGGGCTCGGACCAGTCGGGCCAGTCGCCGCGGTGGTACAGAACCAACGGTGGGTCATACACTTCCCGCAGTTGCGGCGGGAAAGCGCTATCCCAATAAAAAGTGCATTGGAACCGTCCCCGAGTCAAGCCTTTTCGATCGTTTTCAGCCGAGGCCAGATACTCCACCGGTGGCTGCGCCGGATGATCGAAACGCCGCCCGAGTATGCGTTCCAGGTCCGGCCAGCTCAGAGAAGCGAACGCGCGTTCCGTCCCGCATGCCGCCAGAACTCGAAATTTCTCCAGCGGACGCAAGCAGCAAATCCGATTGACGGCCAGAGCCACCTGCTCACTGGGCGCCATACAACTGCTCCTCGATCTGCTCGATACCCTTTCGGGCTTCCCGGCGGATGAGTTCCACATTGCTGAGAGATTCGATCTCCCGATACACTTCGATCGCCTCCTCCAGCCCACCCCGCAGATAGTATACCCGTGCCAACAGAAAACGACCGTCGATGTCTTTGCTCTCCACCGCCAACAAGCTCTCCAAAAGAGATTCGGCCTGCTCGGGCTGATCCAGCTCGAATACGTACAAAACGCTCAGGGCATACAGGGCGTCGGCATACTCCGGGTCCAGGGTCACGGCCCGACGATACATTTTTTCCGATCGTTCCAGCCACTGCGCGCGCTGCTCCTCGATCACCTGGGCTGCGCTCATGCGGGCCGTGCATACACCGGCATAGTAGAACAGAATCGGGTTCTCCGGATGGATAGCGATGGCCTGCTGCAAGGCCTCGAAGGCGGTTCCAAACATCCCGCCGCGCATATACTCCACGGCCAGCATTTTGTAGTAGATACCAAGCTGTCCGGCTGCATCGACGGTTCGCTCAACCTCCTTCCTGTAGCGGCGGATTTCCACCTGTATCTCTTCGACTCTCCGGGCAGAGATTTCCCGATCGGCGTAATCCTGATCCTCCATCTGCACCAGCTGATCCATCATGACCTCGGTGCTGTCAACGCGACCACAGCCGCCCAGGCCGACAACGGCAAATCCAGCGAGCAGCAGGAGCAAGACGCTCGTCGCAGCGCGAAGGAGATGCGCCGATGAGCGTAACGGCGGTCCAAACAATCTAACGTCCAACACAAGCCTCTTGCTTCTATCCGCGCGGATGATAGCGTCGGTGCTGCTCGTGCAGCTCCCGTTCATCCACGTGGGTGTAGATCTGAGTCGTCCCGATATCCGCATGACCGAGGAGAGTCTGCACAGCTCGCAGATCCGCCCCGCCCTGCAGCAGATGCGTGGCGAAAGAGTGACGCAGGGTGTGAATCTTGCCACTGACTCCGGCCAGCGCCGAAATTTCCTTGAAGCGCTTCCACATTCCCTTTCGAGACAGACACCCGCCGCGTTGATTGATGAACACGGCTCGCTCCTTGCTTCCCTTCAGAAGAGCAGGCCGCGCCTCTTCGATGTAGCGCTTCAGCCACTGCATTGCCGGCTCGCCCATCGGCACCAACCGTTCCTTCGAACCCTTTCCGATAACGCGCAGCATCGCTTCTTTCGGGTAGATGCGATCCACGGTCAGCTCCACGGCCTCGGAGACGCGCAGGCCGCAGGAGTAGATCAACTCGAACAGGCTCCGATCCCGGATACCTGCCGGGGTACCGGTATCGATAGCGGCGAGAAAGCGCTCGATCTGCTCGAGGGTGAAGACGACCGGTATCCGGCGCGAAGTGCGGGGCAGTTCCAGATGGACACTCGGATTGTCTCCAATACACTGCTCCCGGTGTAGAAAGGTGAAAAAGGCGCGCAGTGCACTCACGGCCTTGGCCGTGGTTTTTTGGCTGAGTCCCTCGAGCTGTCTGTGGATCAGATACTCGACCAGATTGCCCGCCTTCGTTTTCTCCAGCTCCAGCCGCTCGGAGGCGCAGTATATCAGGTACTGTCTGGCTTCGAGGGTATACACATCGACCGTGGAAGGGGCAAGCCGCAGCTCGGCGGTCAGATAGTCGGAGTAGTTACTCAGCAGCTTCGTCTGGTCATCCATGCACTTTTTTCGCCTATCCGTCTCCCTGATGCAGATATTTCTTCTCCCTGAGCACGGTCGGGACGTTCAGGTCGGCCTCCTTGGAATTACGGCCGAGCAGAAAATCTCCCGATCCCTTGATTCCGGAGGGAACCGGGGAAGCCGGCGCCCCGGCGGCAGCGGTGGAAACTCCCTTGCGCATCTTGATCCATTCATCGTAGGAAATGATATCCGCCTTCTGTTCTTCCTCGGTCTCCGGCTTGGCGGGAAGGCGCCGGTGTCCGTTGAATCCCGTGGCGATCACGGTGACCTTGATCTGCTCCTCCAGTAAGCCGTTTATACTCGTTCCGGCAATGATCAGGGCTTGTCTGTCCGCACTGGCGGTGATGATCTTCAACACTTCTTCGAACTCGCTGAGACACAGATCGCTGCCGCCTGTCACACTCACCAGGATCGCCCGGGCTCCCTCTATTTTCGCGTCTTCCAGCAACGGATTGTTGATGGCGTTGGTAGCCGCATCCACCGCACGGTTGTCGCCGGTACCGATGCCGATGCCCATGAGGGCGTCCCCATTGCCCTTCATAACCGTTTTCACATCAGCGAAATCGATATTGATTTCGCCGGGTTCGGTGATCAGATCGGAAATCCCCTGCACACCTTGCCTGAGCACGTCATCGGCCATCAGAAAGGCCTCACGGATCGGAGTTCGCCGCTCAACGATCTTTAGAAGATACTGATTGGGGATAACGATCAGTGTGTCCACTTCATTTCGCAGCTTGGTTATCCCGTCCTCGGCCAGCTCCATTTTGCGGCGTCCCTCAAAATCGAAGGGCTTGGTTACCACGGCCACGCTCAAAGATCCGAGCTCCCGGGCGATACGCGCAACCACGGGTGCACCCCCGGTGCCGGTTCCGCCGCCCATCCCGGCGGTAATAAACACCATATCCGCGCCTTTCAGCGTATCGCGCAGCTTGTCCTCGTCTTCGAGTGCCGCCTTCTCACCGATCTCCGGTATACCCCCCGCTCCCAGACCTCCGGTCAGTTTCGTACCGAGTGCGAGCTTGCTCTGCGCCTTGGCCATCTGCAATGCCTGGAGATCGGTGTTGGCAGCGATGAATTGAACGTTCTTTAGGCCCGTGGCTATCATGCGGTTGACTGCATTACTGCCGCCGCCACCCACGCCGATCACTTTGATGACGGTTAGATTCCCTGAGAGCTCGTCAGCAAACTCTATGTTCATGTTCCCCTCCCATGAAAGTACTGCTCAAGTTGTATCGAGCCGCGCTGCGGCTTTTGCTTGCCTGTCGCTTTAAAAGAATTCTTTAAACCAGTTCCTCATTCGATCCCATACACTGGTAAATGTTTTTTCGCTCGAGCTTGTGTCCATATAATCCACATCTCTTCTGAGCGCACCGGCCAAAACCAGCCCTACACCGGTCGAGTAGATCGGGCTGTGATACTCCTCCACCAACCCGCCCAGTTTGACCGGATACCCGATGCGGGCGGGAAGATTGAAAATTTCCGTGGCCAGCTCCGCCGTTCCAGACAGCAACGATCCACCGCCGGTGAGCACCACGCCGCCGCCGAGGACATTCAGGTATCCCTTTCTATCGATCTGTTCACGGATCATCCCCAGGATCTCCGCCATCCTCGGTTGAATGATCTCCACAAGCTCGCTGCGCATAATCGTTCGAGGGGGTCGGCCGCCGACTCCCGGGATATGAACGGCTTCATCCTGCTGAACCAGTTGGCGATAGCAGCAGCCCGCCTCTTTTTTCAACCGTTCCGCGGCCTCCAGTGGTGTTTTCAGCATGATTGAGACATCGTTGGTGACCTGATCCCCTCCAATAGAAAGCACCTCGGTGTGGTAGGGCGCTCCCTCCAGATGCAACAACACGTCGGTTGTGCCACCGCCCAGATCGATCAACAGGACCCCCAATTCTTTTTCGTCCTGATTCAACACGGCTTTAGAAGAGGCCAAAGGCTCCAGCACGATGTCATTAACCTTGAAGCCGGCCCGGTTCACACAGCGGACGATGTTTTGTGCGGAGGTTACCGCGCCGGTAATGATGTGCACCTCGGCCTCCAGGCGCACGCCGATCATGCCGATCGGATTCTTGATTCCGCCCTGGTCATCTACGATAAACTCCTGAGGAATGACATGCAGAACTTCCCGATCCATCGGAATTACGATGGCCTTGGCGGCATCGATCACCCGATCCACGTCTTCTCGGGTAATTTCCCGGCCGCGGCCGGTAACCGCGACCACACCGCGGGAATTGATTCCCTCAATATGCCCTCCGGCAATTCCGGTATACACCGAGCCCACCTCGCGTCCGGACATCATCTCCGCCGCTTCAACCGCGGTGGCGATAGAACGAACCGTCGTCTCGATATTGATCACCACCCCCCGCCGTAAACCGCGTGAGGGCGTGGTGCCGACGCCGATGATCTCCAACTGACCGCTGTCGTTGAAGCCGCCGACGATGACGCAAACCTTTGTCGTACCTATATCCAGTCCGATGATCAGATCTTCCGAAGCCACCGGTTTACCCCTCCTCCATCCTGTAGACAACCTCCCCCGTTCGCATGTCCAGCTCTCCGACTTCGTTGAGCATCTGCTGTTTGGCCAGCAGATCGAGAACGATCCATGCGTTGCGCAGCACGGCCGGATCCAAGCGATCGGATAAACGCAACCGTACCGGATACTGCATCGGGTACAGCAATATCTCCGGCAAGCCCGCGGATTGCGGCAGCAGCCGCAGCTCCGATATCAAACGATAAAGCTCGGGATCCTCGCTCTTCAACTTGCTCAGATCCCGCAGAATCGGCTGCACGGTTTCGGGAAGCTTGGCTCCCACCTCGAGCTTTTTGAACTTGACTCCCGTGATCACCGGCAAATCCCATGAGCTGATACCCGTACCGATTTGGAAAACCACTCCCTCCTCGTCGATCACCACCGGGATGCTGGTCCCGTCGGGAGTTGTGAAAAACAGCATAGACAGAGGAATGCGCCCGAACAGGGTAATACGCAGCGTATCGGGGAACGTTTTCTCCACCGCCGCCTCGCGTACCATGGGCAGATCTTCCAAAGCCAGGCGGATCTGCACCGCATCGGCCTCATAGTAGTAACTATTCTCCTCAAAACCGGCTACCGACAGAATCTCTTCTTTGCTCAGCGGCAAGTCACTCGAGATCAGGATATTGCGCAGCATCAGACGCGGGGCTACCAGAAAATGAAAAATCAATTCGCCGAGCAGGAACAGACACAAGCAGCCGACCAGTATCAGCAGAACGCGGTTGAAAACCAGTTCCCGATCCCGCCGCTTCCCGGGTTTGGATCGTTTGTATTTTTCGAAAATCAGGGCTTCCGACACGGTGCTACTGCCTCCATCCAGCCGCCGGATATCCTCGCCCGGCCCCTTGGACCTCCGGTTGAGTTTGTCGGGACAGATTTATCAACATTCCGGCCATAATCATCGTGATGAGCATGGAAGAACCTCCGGAAGAAAACAGGGGCAGGGGAATGCCGGTGGCCGGGACCAGGCCGATTGCTACGGCGATGTTCAGCAGAGCCTGAAGCGTAATCGTGCTGGTGATTCCGAAGGCAAGATAACGCGCAAAGCTGTCCTTGCCTCTCAACACCAGCAAGTACCCACGCCAGGCCAGGAGGGCGAACAGCACCAGCACAAAAACGGCACCGAGAAATCCAGCCTCTTCTCCGACTACGGCATAGATAAAATCCGAATGGGCTTCCGGGAGTCCTCCCAGTTTTTTCACTCCCTTGCCCAATCCCCTGCCCCAAAAACCGCCGCTGACGAAAGCGGTTTGGGCTGCAATTACTTGATATCCGCTTCCACTGGGATCCGCCAGTGGATTGAGGAAAGCCATGAGGCGACGCACTCGATGGGCTTTGGTAAACAGAAGCATCCCCCCCACGGGCACGAACAGCAGGCTCAACAGGACAAAATACACAATGCGAACCTGGGCGATGAGAAACATGGATAGAGCGATCAGGACGATAAAAAAGGCGGTAGAGAAATCGTTCTGCAGATAAATCAGGACAATAAATACAGAAACCACCAGCAAGGGCGGTAGCAGCGAATTGAGCGGATCGTTGATGCGGTCCTGTTTCTTGCTGAAAATCGCCGCGAGGTACAGAACTACGGCAAACTTCACCAGCTCCGAGGGCTCAAACGATTGGCCGAACACGAACAGCCAGCGTCGGGCGCCCATAATCGACCGCCCGATACCCGGAACAAAGGTAAGGATCGTCAGGATGAGGGCCACCGCCACCACGAACGGCGTGGCCTGTTGCAGCAGGGAAAGGGGAGTATGCGAAGCGATCAGTGCCGCGACTGCGCCGAGCAGTACCCAGAGAACCTGCCGCTTGATGAAGTAGTAGGGATCCTCGAAGAGCCTCTGCGCATAGTAGGTGGAGGCGGAGAACAGAACGGACAGACCGATCCCGAGCATGATGAGCAGAATCAGCATCATCAGGGTGTCGGCACGCGGTTTTTCGATCCTCTCCAACTGCTCGACTCCTACTGGATCTTCAAAGTGGACAAACTCAAGATTGCGAACAATCCGCCCAATATCCAGAAGCGTATCACCACCTTGGATTCAGACCATCCCAAAAGTTCGAAATGATGGTGAAGCGGCGCCATCTTAAAAACCCGCTTTCCGGTCAGTTTGAAGGACAGCACCTGGATGATCACCGAGAGCACCTCGATCACGAATACTCCGCCCACGATAAACAGCAGGATCTCCTTCTTGATAATCAGGGCGATGACGCCTACCACTCCTCCGAGTGAAAGGCTTCCTGTATCGCCCATCATGATTTCCGCTGGATGAGCATTGAACCACAAAAAGCCGATGGCCGCTCCCACCAAGGCCAGGCTATAGACGCTGATCTCCCAACTTTGCTGAATAAAGGGGATCTGCAGATACAGGGCATAGTCGGCGCGCCCGGCCAGATAGGAAAGAACGGCAAAGGTAATTCCGACCATGATGACCAACCCGGTGGCCAATCCATCGAGACCGTCGGTCAGGTTGATGGCATTGCTGAAACCCACAAGCACGAGCACGGCGAAGGGAATGTACCATCCGCCCAGATCCACCACCGGAGTTTTGGCGAAGGGTACGTACAACAGGGTAGTATGCTCGTTTCGGAAATAGAACAGCAACAGCACGATCGCCAGGGAGACGATTGTCTGCCCGGAAAATTTGAAACCGGCCCTCAATCCGGCCTGTTTTTTCTTGAACACCTTCAGATAATCATCCACGAACCCAATCACGCCGAAGCCCACGGTCGCTCCCAGCAGGATCCACGTGTAGTAGTTGTTCCAGTCCTGCCAGAGCACGACGGAGATGAGGATGGCGATAATAATCATAACCCCGCCCATCGTGGGGGTACCGGTTTTCTGACGATGGCGCTCCGGCACATCTACGCGGATCGCATTTCCTGCTTTCAGTTCCTGCAGCTTGCGGATCAACCGGGGCCCTACCAGCAGACACAGCACCAACGCGGTCAGCGCCGCGTAGGCGGCTCGAAAGGTGATGTACTGAAAAACATTGAAAACGGTGAAGTATTTAACTAAGGGATACAGCAGCTCAAGTACCATGGCTCATCCTTCGGTCGGCTCCGGTAGCAGTCTTTCCAATTCGACGGCTCGCGAACCTTTTATCAGCAACAGATCTCCCTCCCGCAGATACGAGTGCAACGACTCGCGAAGCGAATCGATATCGGTCATCCATTCTGCGGTCCCGTCAAAGCCTCCGGCGCCGAGCTGCCGGAAGGATTCCTCCAACTCCTCTCCGAAGAGAAACAAACCTTGAAAATCGCTGTTGCCCGCCTCGGCGACTATTTGGCGGTGTGCCTCCCGGCTCTGCCGTCCCAATTCCTTCATGGCGCCGAGCACCGCGATCTTTCTTCCCGGCCACTTGAGAGTGGAGAGAAATTCGAACACCTGATGAAAGGAATCGGGATTGGCGTTGTAACAGTCCTGCAGAATCGTCACCTTTCCGCGAATGATTTCGGAACGGCCGAACAGGGGCTGAACCGCCTCCAGCCCCTCCTTGATTTTTTCTTTACAAATTCCCAATTCTGCCGATACCGATATTGCCGCCAATGCGTTTCGGAGGTTGTGCGCACCAAAAAGAGGGAAGCGGACCCGGAGCCCCTCCCAGTGGATGATGGTACCATCCAGCCCCAGATCCTCACTTCCCTCGAATCCTCGGGTGCTTTCCGGTCCGAAACGGATAAGTTTTGCACGAATTCCTTTCGTCAGTATGTCCTGTAACTCCTCATTTTCGAAAAGAAACGCTCGCTGCGTTCCGTCGAAATACTGAAAGATCTTTTTTTTCTCCCGCGCGATGCCTTCGCGGGATCCGAGCAAACCGATATGGGCGCCCCCGATATTTGTGATCACCGCGGCATCGGGACGGAAGATATCGGCTAACACGTCCATCTCCCCCGGGCGATTGATTCCCATTTCAAATATCGCGGCGCGGTGAACCTGTTCGATATTGAAGCAGGAAACGGGCAGCCCGATCACGGAGTTTAGATTTCCACGGCTGATCACCGTAGATCTGTCCCGTGCGAAGATGCTGCCGAGAATCTCTTTGGTCGTAGTCTTCCCGTTGCTGCCGGTGACGCCGATCCTCAGGCAATCATTGAAGCGACTCAGGTATCCCTTCGCCATTCTCTGCAAACCGGTCAGCGAATCTTCCACCAGTATCACGCTGACCGGCGAGCCGGCAACCGGCAGCTCGCGGAGGCTTTCGCGCCGCTGCTCCCAGCTCGCCCGCGAAGCCAGCACCGCGGAGGCTCCCTGCTCGACGGCCTGTCGGATGAAATCATGCCCGTCAACCCGCTCTCCCGGCAGGGCGACAAACAGAAAATCGGAGCACGCCTGGCGGGAATCGACAACGACTCCCCGTATAGGCCGCTTGCCAACAAATGCAAGACGACCTCCGGCGTATCGGCACGCCTGCTCGGGCTCCAGCCCGGTTGTTCCGGTGAGCGTATCAGTCAACTTCACCGTCCCCCAGCTCGATCTGCAGTACATTCTCAGCCTTGATCGGCTTCAAGCCCAGCTTTTCCACCGCCAATGTCTTGACCCGCTGCGGTGAGCTCAATACGGCCAGAGCCGCGATTACCTTCTTATTCTTCTCCATCCAACTCGTTTGTTGCACTTCCAACCTGCGTACCTCCCGTTCCAACTCCTGAAAGCGGAAACCCTGCCACGTGTTGGCGAAGATCAGGCACAAACAGGCGAGTATCAAAAAAACAAAAAACGGTGACCGCAGCTTCATACGATTTTCTCAACCACCCTCAAACGTGCACTTCTGGAAGCGGGATTCTCTCGGATCTCCACCGCAGGGGCCATCAGCGGCTTACGGGTGAGAATTCGTGCCTCCCTCCGGCCCCCACATTGACAGATCGGCGATTCAGGGGGACAGGTACAGGACTTATTGCGCTCCTGAAAGAAACGCTTCACGATGCGGTCCTCCAGAGAATGAAAAGAGATCACGCCCATTCTTCCACCCTTTTGCAGACTGTCGAACGCCAGGGGCAAGGTCTCCTCCAGAAGATCCAACTCACGATTCACCGCAATGCGCAGAGCCTGGAAGGTCCGCGTAGCCGGGTGAATCCGCCCGTAACGGTAGGAGGGAGGTACCGCCTTCCAAATGATATCGGCCAGACGCTTTGCATCCTCTATCGGCTGCTGTCGGCCGGCCTTCACGATCGCGGTACTGATCGCCGAAGCAAATCGTTCCTCTCCGAAACAGCGAATTAGATCTCGTAGCTCCTCCCGCGAGCTGGATGCTATCAGCTGTGCCGCGCTGGCACCTTTTTCGTTATCGAGTCGCATATCCAGCGGTTCGGCTCGACGAAAGGAAAAACCTCGACCGCTGGCCTGAAAATGGAACATCGATACTCCCAGATCGAAAAAAATGCGCTGCGGTGTCTGGTCCACCAGCTGCGGGAGGGAACTGAAGAAGTCGAGAAAATCCATGCGAAATAACCGGACCCGGCCGCCGAAATGTTCCAGCCGCGACCGCGCGTGCTCGATGATCTGCCGATCTCTCTCGATCCCGATAAGCATGAGACGGGGATCGGCAGTCAAAAAGGCTTCCGCATGTCCACCCTCACCCAGAGTGGCATCGACAAGCACGATCTCCTCCCCCTGCCCACCGAGCAGGTTCAGTACCGGATCCAGAAGAATCGGCTTGTGAATGTACAACTTCCCCTCCCTCTGCTACAGAGCAATCTTGTTTCCTATCTCTTCGGCAGCCTCCTTGAACTTGCTCTCGTTCTGGTCGAGATAAGCCAGGTAGCTCTCCTCGTCCCAGATCTCGATATAACTTTGAATGCCCAAAATGATGCATTCCTTCTTCAAAGCGGCAAACTCCTTGAGCGTGGTAGGAATACTGATCCTGCCCGACCGATCGATTTCGGTTTCCTGAGCCGGAGCGATGATGCGTCTCTGCATGAGCCTGGCTTTCTCCTGAAACAGGGAGGTGGAGCCGATCAGGCTCTGGGAGACTTTCTTCCACTCTTCATGGGGAAACAGCCACAGGCACCGATCCACCCCGCGGGTCAGCACAACGGAATTACCCGCTATGTCGGTCCGGATTCGCGAGGGAATCATCAGCCTGTTTTTTTCATCGAGGGAATAACGATATTCTCCCGTCAACATACCCCAACCTACCACTCAAATGGTAAAATTTCCCACTTTTTCCCACTTAGCAATCTATACTATCCCATCTAATGCAATTGTCAACATTCTTTTCCAGCGGTTGGAGGAGTTTTCCGGTGAACATTCTCAATATTACTACATATATGTTATGCAAAAGCGTGAAATTGACGTCGGGGCGAGAAATCGGTATCTTGAGTAGGAAAAGAACGTAGCAATCCGCGGAACAGCCGGGACCGTGCTCGCCCGCGGTATAGAACATTTTTGGGTTTCCAACGATGAAGAGGGGGAGAGGATTTGTCACTGTATCGAGTTCATTTCAAGTGGAAAGACAAAGAAGTACAGCTCACAGCCAAGAGCCTCGATTTAACTCACCCCTACTTCGTATCGATAAAAGATTTGGTCTTCTTGGACAAGAAGACGCTGATCATCAATCCGGCGGAGGACGATGTCATCAAGGCGTTTGGCAATTCCAAACACCTCATGATACCCTTTCAGACGGTCCTGTTGATCGAAGAGATCGAGGAGCAGAAAGCCGAAGTTCGCCGCTTCACCCTGGTCGATCAGGATGACAAGCACGACGACGGTCGGGAAGAGCGTGAAGATCGCGGCGATGCGCGATCGTAAGCGATCCAGTTGATGCAGGAGAGACGGGGAAATCGATGTTTATGCGAGAAGAAATGTCCGGCGAAGAAGTACAGCTGCATGTACGCGGAGCGGTCGACAAGCAGGCCGCCGAGGAGTTCCAACAAGTTCTTCAGGAACTTGCCTCAGGAGATTACAGGATCATCACCCTGGATCTCTCCGAGGTACCTTCGATCAACTCCACCGGCATCGGCAAGATCCTGCTGCTTCGCAAGAGCCTGACCGAACAGGACCGCACGATTCGTATTCGCGGTTGCAGCGATACACTGTTCAATACCTTTCAGTTGATAAAATTCGACAGGCTCGTGAGTATCGATCGCCAGGGCCTCAGCGGCCCTCAGGCCACGCAACAGCGATAGTCGATCTCCGCAAACAGATTGTTCCTGCTTTCCACTTGGGCAAACCATTCCTGCGGCATGTTGTTGGCCATCAGGGAATCGTAAATTCGACTGAAATTGTAGATATGCTCCTTGCTGCGGCGAACCGCGTACGGCACCATGGTTCCGGTC
>Ga0272441_10011710_pt1 | contig 12954 bp, 11 predicted proteins | sample SSMProp6N_FD_193582 | JGI IMG/M metagenome (GOLD analysis project Ga0272441, IMG submission 193582) | Marine sediment archaeal communities from Little Sippewissett salt marsh, Falmouth, MA, United States - SSM-Prop-6N | ecosystem: Environmental > Aquatic > Marine > Wetlands > Sediment ...
TCAGGGAGAAGCTCATCACGCGCCGGGAGGCGCTGCAGCGCATTGCGCCCGAGGATCTGACGCAACTACTCTTGCCGAGCTTCGCGCCGGCGAGCAAGAAGGGCGTGGCGGTACTCTCCAAGGGGCTGCCCGCCTCGCCCGGGGCGGCCAGCGGCAGGCTCTGCTTCAGCGCAGAAGAGGTCGTCGAGCGGGCCAAGGTCGCTGATGCGGAGTGGGAGAAGGAAAAGAGGAAGAAGGACAAGTCCAAGCGCACACCGAAAGAGACGTTCCTGCTGGTCCGCACGGAGACATCGCCCGAGGACGTGGACGGCATGCACCACGCGGCCGGCATCCTCACCTCCACCGGCGGCATGACTTCCCACGCCGCCGTCGTCGCCCGCGGCTGGGGCAAGTGTTGCATCGCCGGCGCGGGCGATCTTCAGATCGACGCGAAGAAGAGGACCGTCAGCGTCGACGGCAGGAAGTTCTCTCCCAACGATGTGCTGTCCCTGGATGGCAACACCGGCGAGGTGCTGGCCGGCCGCGTCAAGGCCACCGTGCCGGAGAAGATCTCCGGCGACTTCGCCACCGTCATGAAGTGGGCCGATGAGATCGCCACGCTCGGCGTGCGCACCAACGCCGATGCCCCCGCCGACGCGAAGCGCGCCCGCGACTTCGGCGCCCAGGGCATCGGCCTATGCCGAACCGAACACATGTTCTTCGATCCCGATCGCATCATCCGCATGCGGCAGATGATTCTGGCCGAGACGCAGGCCGATCGCGAGAAGGCGCTGAAGAAGCTTCTGCCGTTCCAGCGCAAGGACTTCATCGGCATCTTCACCGCGATGAAGGGGCTGCCCGTGACGGTGCGTCTGCTCGATCCGCCGCTGCACGAGTTCGTGCCGCACGATGCCGAATCGCAGAAGGAGCTGGCCGACGAGCTGGGCGTGCCCGTGCAGAAGATCAAGGCCCGCGTCGCCGCCCTGCACGAGGCCAACCCCATGCTCGGCCATCGCGGTTGCCGCCTGTCGGTGACCTATCCGGAGATCTGCGTGATGCAGACCACCGCGATCGTCGAGGCGGCGATCGCCTGCAAGAAGAAGCGCATCGACGCCAGGCCGGAGATCATGGTTCCCCTCATCGGCACGAAGGAGGAACTGCGCCAGCTTCGCGAGCTGATCGAGGAGACGATCGTCAAGGTGAAGAAGGCGAAGAAGTACACGGGCAAACTCAATATCCCCATCGGCACCATGATCGAGATCCCCCGCGCGGCCCTGACCGCCGACGAGGTCGCCGACGTCGCCGACTTCTTCAGCTTCGGCACCAACGACCTGACCCAGATGACCTTCGGCTACAGCCGCGACGATGTGAACACCTTCCTGCCCGAGTATCTGAAGGCGAATATCCTGCCGAATGACCCGTTCCAGTCGATCGATGTGGACGGCGTGGGGCAGCTCGTGGACATCGCCTGCCGCAAGGGCCGCACGACCAACCCCAAGCTGCACCTGGGGATCTGCGGCGAGCACGGCGGGGAGCCGGCTTCGATCCGCTTCTGCCACCAGGTCGGGCTCGATTACGTTTCCTGCTCGCCGTTCCGCGTCCCCATCGCCCGGCTCTGCGCAGCGCAGGCCGTGCTCGAAGAGTGAGCGTGATGATGATGGCTCGAAGAATGCACGGGCCCTGCCGCGCGGCGGGGCTCCTTTTGTCCCGAACGACGCCCGCAAGCGGAGCAATGACCGATGCCGGCCGCTGAGGGAAAGCCGCGCGCCCCGGGCCGGCGGCGCGCCCTGCTGTGGATGATCGCTCTGATCATCACTCTCGCCGCCGCCGTCTACCAGCGCCGGACCGGGCCTTCCTACCCCGCGCGTGGCGCCGCGGAGCTCGGCGGCGCGACGATCCGCTATCGCCTGCCGCGCACGAAGAATGTCGGTGAGGACGTGCGCATCGCGCTCGCCGTCGAGGACGCGGCGGTGGGCGGGTCCGTGCGCTGGCGCCGATATAAGTCCGCCGATGAATGGTCCACCGTGCCGCTGAAGGCGGACGCAGCGGGCGAGCTCGTCGCGCACCTGCCCCAGCAGCCTCCGGCCGGGAAACTTATGTATTTCGTTTATGTTGACGGCGAGGAGGGACCCGTGTCGCTGACGGGCGATGAACCGGTCATCCTGCGCTACAAGGGCGCTGTGCCCCTCTGGGCGCTGGTCCCGCATGTGTTCTTTATGTTCACCGCGATGCTGGTGTCCAATCGCGCTGGTCTGGAGGCGATCGATCCGCGCGGCCGGCCTCGCCGGCTCATGCTCATCACGATCGCGCTGCTCGCCGGCGGGGCGTTCATCTTCGGCCCCATCGTGCAGAAACACGCCTTCGACGCGTTCTGGACCGGCTTCCCCTTCGGCTATGACCTGACGGACAACAAGGCCCTGATCGCGATGCTCTTCTGGCTGGCGGCGTGGCTGGCGAGCCGCACGCGCGATCGGCGGGGCTGGATCATCCTCGCCGCCCTCGTGATGTTCATCATCTTCATGATCCCCCACAGCCTCCTCGGTTCGGAACTCGACTACACGCAGGCCGCGGGCGCTTCCCCCGGGCAATCTTACGCCGGTTCATTGGGGCTTCCCGCCGCCTGATCCGGAGCATCGGCAGATCATCTGAGAGCTCCTGACACAAGGGACCCGGCGGATGGTGGGACGCGCGTCTCGCCCGTCCGTTCTGATCCGCACGGGCTCCGGCGCCCGTGCCACTATTCTGTTGGGACGTGCTGGTCCGATGGCCTCGGCGCTCGATGCAACACCGTGTCAGCGCTGCGGTATGATCGTGCGCGGCCGGGAGGCATGGCCGGAACATCGGATCGGGAGGTCTGTCAATGTCCACGCGGCGCGAGTTCATGCAGATGGTCGGGATGCTGTCGCTCGCCACCCTCACGCCGGTGCGCATCCTGCTCGCCCAGGCGCGGCAGGAGGCGCTCACCGCCCGGAAGCTGCGGGAGAACGCGTGGTTCATCGAGGGAGGAGGGGGCAACTGCCTGCTTCTCAAGACGCCCGATGGCCCCATCCTCTGCGATGCCAAGACGGCGACGGCGGCGATGGATCTGCACGACCAGACGATCAAGCTCGCCTCCAGCCTGCCGAAGCTGCTCATCAACACGCATCATCATTACGATCACATCGGCGGCAACTTCCTCCTCGCCGAACACGCCGAGGTCATCGCGCACAAGAACCTCAAGCCGCGCATCGAGAAGACGCTCCAGCAGAGCATCCTGCCCGCCCTGCGCCGGCAGGTGGCCGAATTGAAGCAGGCCGGGCGCGCCGACGAGGCCGCGAACCTCGGACTGCGCATCGGGAAGCTCTCCGTGAGAGACTTCGCCGCGGCGCAGGAGATCGACGAGAGGCATGAACAGACCTTTGGCGGCGTGAAGATCCGGCTCTCCCACTACGGGCCCGCCCACACCGACAACGACATCGTGATGTTCCTGCCCGAGTTGAACATCCTCCATACCGGCGACCTCATCTTCCACGAGCTGCACCCTTACATCGATCGCGCCGCGGGAGCGACCACCAGCGGATGGCGAGCCGCGCTGGCGCAGGCGATGAAGCTCTGCAACGACGAGACGATCGTCATCCCCGGCCACGGCGAGGTGACCGACCGGTCCGGGTTGAAAGCGCAGGATGCGTACTTCGTCGAGCTGCGCCGCTTCGTGCGGGAGCAGATCGATGCGGGCCGGACTCGTGAAGAGATTGTGGCGATGAAAATCCCCGCCTTCGAGGGCCGCGGCTTCGAGCAGGTTCAGGCCGTCGCGCTCGGGGTGATGTACGACGAGCTGACGGAGGGATGACCCAATCGCCGATCACATCGACGGCGAGGCGCGGCGCCTACTCGTCGAGTGCGGCCTGGATGTCGGCGATGAGCTTCCTGGCCTGATCGTCATCGAGCTTGCCTGCGTGCCAGCCCATCTTGAAGCCGGTGTCGGGGAGTTTGGGGATGATGTGGATGTGCACGTGCATGACGACCTGCCCGGCCGGGGCGCCCGTGTTGACGAGCACGTTGTACGCCTCGGCCCCGCTGGCCTTCATGATCGCCCGGCAGAGGCGGGGCAGCGTGCGCCCGACCGCGGCGGCGGCCTCGTCGCTCAGCTCGTGCAGATGCCGCTTGCGCTCCTTGGGCAGAAGCAGGGTGTGCCCTCGACTCAGCGGGCCGATGTCGAGGAAGGCGAAAACGTGCTCGTCTTCGTAGACCTTCTGGCAGGGGATTTCACCGGCGATGATCTTGTCGAAGATGGTGTCCTCGTAGTCGCTCATGAGAGGATTGTACAGGGAAGCGACGGAGCGACGAAGCGACGGAGCGACGAAGGAGGGCGGGGGGAAGCCGGATCTGACGAACTCTGCGAGGAAGATCCGGGTCTCCCACCTCTCACCCCTTGCCCACCCGTGCCGCTCATCGCTCATCGCTCATCGCGGGGTGCCATGCTTCATCCGCGGAGCGGTGAAGCATGCCGCCTGGGCATCGTCGGCGATCACATGCTTCGGGTTGACGCCACGAAGCATGGCACCGCGCTCCCCTTCATCGCTCATCGCTCATCGCACCGCCGACTCCCTTCGGTCGCTGGCGGTGGCACCCCGTTTGTCCCCTTATCACTCATCACTCATCGCTCATCACTCATCACTCCCCCAGCGATGTCTCCTCGGCATCCGCCTCGTGCTCGGCCCTCGGGTCGATGCGCAGATACCGGCTCAGGAGGCGCACGCCGATGTAGAACGGGATCGTGTCGGCGGCGGCGCACGCTGCCTTGAACGCGTAGCCGGTCACGATCAGAAGCAGCAACTGCGGCGCGATGCTGCGATCATCGTCGATCACGCCGGCCAGCCCGCCGACGATGTAGGTGATGAGAATCACGGCGACGGTGTCCACCATCTGGCTGATGAACGTGGAGCCGTTGTTGCGCAGCCACAGATGTCGGCCTTTTGTCAGCCGCTTCCAGAAGTGGAAGACGTAGACATCGCAGAGCTGGGCGGCGAGATAGGCGAGCATCGACGCGGTCACCGCGCCGAATGCCAGGCGCTTGACTTCGAAGAAGACGGGCAGTCGGCCGGCTGCGTCGGGGACCAGCTCGCCGGTGGCGGGATCGACCGCCTCGAACCCCGGCAGCGCCCCGCCGAGCCACAAAATGAACATCACCCAGAGGTTCAGCAGCAGCCCGACCCAGACGACGGCGTTGGCCCGCGCCCGGCCGTAGAGCTCACCGATGAAGTCGGTGCAGAGAAACGTAATGGGATAGGGCAGCACGCCGATCGCCACGGCGAAGGTGACGTTGCTGATGAAGTTCGGCCTCCCCCATTGAAAGACCCACGCGCCTCCCTCCTCGGCGGGGCCGTAGGAGGACAGGGCGATGAACCGCGTCACGCCGAGGATGTTGAGCATCGCCAGCGTGCCGAGAAACAGCCCGGCGAGGACGAGAAAGACCCGCTCGCGCCGGGCGTGCAGGGCGGACGCCTCGATGGGGTGCAGCTTGGCGGGCGCGTTCGGCATGAGCCAACCAGCATAACCGGCCGGACGTGAGCGTGATTCCCGGTTGACAGCTTCGTAGAGACGGCCGCGGTCCGGCGCCGCGTCGCTACACTGTTGCCGTATGGATGATCTCAACGCGATGTCGTTGCCGGATCTGTTCGTCCTGCTCACGAAGGATGGCTCGCTTGAGCGGCTCCTGCAGGCCGCCCGCGCCGAGGACCTGGCCGACGTGGGCGACGTGACGACGCGGAGCATGACCGGAATGGACCGACCGGCGGAAGGCGTGGTCAGCGCCCGCGAGGCGGGGGTGGTGGCCGGCCTGGCCGTGGCGCCCGCGCTGGTCAAGGCGTTCGAGACGGCGCTGCTCTTCGAGCCGGCGGCGCACGATGGCGATGAATGCCGGGCCCGTCAGGTTCTCGGTCGTCTTCGCGGCCCGCTGGCCGAGGTTCTCGTCGTGGAGCGCACGCTGCTGAACATTCTCGGCCGGCTTTCCGGCATCGCGACGCTGACGCGGCGGTTCGTCGAGGCCGCCGCACCGGCGAAGGCCGCGATCTGCGAGACACGCAAGACGACACCGGGCATGCGCCATCTGGAGAAGTACGCGGTGCGCTGCGGCGGCGGGACGGTGCATCGCCTGGGCCTCTACGACGCGGTGCTGTACAAGGACAATCATCTGGCGCACATCCCGCCGGAGAGGCTCGACCGCGTGCTGGAGGAATCCATCCGGGCCGCGCGGGCCGGCGGCGCTCTTCGCTTCGTGGAAGTGGAGGTCGACACGCTTCAGCAGCTCGAGCGGGTGCTGACCATCGAGCACGGCCTGCTGGACATGGTGCTCCTGGACAACATGTCCATCGAGGAGCTGCACAAGGCGGTGGTGATGCGTGATACCGAGGCGCCGGATGTGCTCCTGGAGGCATCGGGAGGCGTGACCCTTGAGAACGTACGTTCGATCGCCGAAGCCGGCGTCGATCGCATCTCGATCGGCGCCTTGACGCACGCCGCCCGGAGCCTGGACATCGCTCTGGAGGTGATGTGAGCCCGGCGGCGTCCCGGCCGGTCGACGGCACCGGGTTCGCGCTGCGGCTCGGCGGGGCAGATGGACGGTGATCGAGTTCCGCTGCGCGAGATTTGCGCTTCGTGCCGGCGACGGCGGTGCAGTGGCCGCCGATCCAAGCCGATACACCCGAGGCGGAGGGCCGACACGGATGGGCCGGCCGCGCGATGGCCGCATCCAACCCAAGGGACGCGAGGCGAGAGCGTTGCAAGAGCCAGGAAGACCAGCCATGGGGCTCCGGCAGCTCATTCACGAGGACTGGGTCACCAATTGGAGAGACTGGACCCGGCCGGGCTTTCGCGCCCTGGTCATGTACCGCCTCGGTGTGTGGCGGATGGGGGTTCGCCCCCGCCTGTTGCGCTGGCCGCTGAGCGTCCTCTATCGCTTCCTGCACCGGTGGATTCGCAACCACTATGGCATCGAGCTGCACGACACGGCGACGATCGGCCGGCGGCTTCTGATCGCCCACCAGGGTGCGATCGTGATCCACGAGGGGGCGACGATCGGTGATGACTGCGTACTGCGCCAGGGTGTAACCATAGGTGCGGCAGGGAATTACAGCGTGGATCGGGCACCTCGCCTCGGCGACAACGTCAGTGTGGGGGCCGGAGCGATGATCCTTGGCGGCGTGACCATCGGCGACGCGGCGATCATCGGTCCCAACGCCGTGGTCCTCAACGATGTGCCGCCCGGGGCGATCGCGGCCGCCGCACCCGCCCGCATCATCCAACCCCCACGACCCAAAGAGGCGGCGTGATCGGGCCTGCCGCTTGGGGCGCCGCGGCGGCTGGCCGATATGCACCGGGGAACCGCCCCGGCTGCACGCATCCGATAACCAACACACTATCAACGACTTGCGGTGATCGATATGGCCGGCTCCCTCGCCCTGCAACGTGCGGATGAACTGCGCAAGGACGGACGCTTCAACGAGGCGATCGAGGCCTACCGACAAGCCGCCTCGGGCGAGGAGATTCCGCCGGCGGAGATCTGTCTGAACCTGGCTCGATGCGCACATCACCTGAACCAGGGCGAGGAGGCCTGCCGCTGGCTGAGGCGCCTCGTCGATGCGGCCGATACCTTCACCCCTTGGCAGGCCGGGGCATCCCTGCTCGAGCAGGTCCTCGCCTCGCACCGGCCGTCGGCCAGACGTTCGGCCCGCGTGGCCGTGCTCGGCAGCTACACCACCACCCAGTTCGTCGGCATGCTGCGCCTGGCGGCGCTGCGCTGGGGGATTGCCGTTGAGCTGTACGAGGCGCCCTACGCCCAGTACAGGCAGGAGATACTCGATCCCGCCGGCGGGCTGTACGCGTTCAAGCCGGATTTCGTTGTCCTGACCCTGCACGCGGCGGAGGCGGCGCTGCCGGACTACAGCCGCGCGCCGGCGGAGGAGGTGCAGGCAGAGCTGGATCGCTGGCGCTCGCTGTGGGAGGTGCTCGCTTCGCGCTGCCCGGCGAGGCTGATCGTGCACAACTTCGCCCTGCCCGTCGAGTCGCCGATGGGGCACCTCGCCTCGCGCCTGCCCGGCTCGCGCACGGCGATGATGCACACGCTCAACGCGCGGCTGGGCGAGGCGGCCGGTGAAACCGTCTCGATCGTCGATTGCGAACGTCTTTCGGCGCTGTACGGCAAGCGGCGCTGGTTCGATGACCGCTACTGGTATGTTTCCCGGCAGGCGGTTGCGCTGGATGCGCTGCCGATGCTGGCCCGTCACACGGCCGCGGTCCTCGCGGCGGACCTCGGTTTGAGCCGCAAGTGTCTCGTGCTCGATCTGGACAACACGCTCTGGGGCGGGGTGATCGGCGAGGACGGGCTGAGCGGCATCCGGCTCGGGGCGGGGCCCGAGGGCGAGGCCTTCGTCGCCTTCCAGCGGTACATCCTCCAACTGAAGGACAAGGGCATCATCCTCGCCGTCTGCTCCAAGAACAACGAGGCGGATGCCCGCGAGCCGTTCGAGAAGCATCCCGACATGGCCCTGAAGCTCGAGGACATCGCGATGTTCATCGCGAACTGGAAGCCCAAGTCGCAGAACATCGCCGACATTGCCTCCACCCTCAACCTCGGGCTCGATGCGCTGGTATTCGTCGATGACAACCCCGCCGAGCGTGAGGTGATCCGCCAGATGCTGCCCGAGGTCGAGGTGATCACGCTTCCCGCCGATCCGACCGGTTATGTCCGGGCGTTGGCCGAGTCGCTACTGTTCGAGTCCGCCTCGTTCACCGAGGAAGATGCGCAGAAGACGGTCCAATACCGGGCGCGGGCGGAGATCGCCAGGCTCCAGGGGGCCAGCGAGTCGCTGGAAGACTTCTACGAGAGCCTGCAGATGCGGGCCGTCATTGCGCCTTTTGACGCCCTGCACCTGCCCCGCATCGTCCAGCTCATCGGCAAGACGAACCAGTTCAACCTGACCACCCGCCGGCACACGATGCAGCAGGTTCAGGCGTTCATGAACGACGATGACTGCGTGCACATGTACCTGAAGCTGCGCGACCGCTTCACCGATCACGGCCTGGTGGGTCTGGTGATAGCCAGGAAGGACGGGGATGTGCTGGACATCGACACGCTGCTCATGAGCTGCCGCGTCATCGGCCGCACCGCCGAGCACGCGCTGCTGGCGAAGCTGTGTGAAGAGGCCCGGGCCCGCGGATGCACTTCTCTCCGCGGAACGCACATTCCCACGGCAAAGAACGTGATGGTCAGTGATCTCTTCGCCAATCTCGGTTTCAAGCGGGCCGATGATCCTGCCGGGGCGGCGGAGAGCGCGACGCACTGGATCTATCATCTCCAGGCCGACGGTCCCGTTGAGAGCCGTTTCATTGATGTAAGTTCGACCGACGAGGAGCGCAGGCATGACGCTGCATGAGCGACTCGAGACAGTCTTTCAGGCGGTCCTGGGCAATGATGAGCTCGTTCTGACGGATGAGACGACTCCCGGCGATGTCGAAGGCTGGGATTCTGTGGCGCACATCAATCTCATGTTCAGCCTGGAGAGCGAGTTCGCCATCCAGTTCGCCGGCAACGAGCTGGCCGAGTTCGCGAACATCGGCGAGTTGAAGAGCTATCTGCAGCAGCGCCTGGGCGGCCGTTCCGCGGCCTAGCCCGCCTTGCGCCGGTCGATGGCTTCGCGATAGACCTCGATGAAGCCGTCGACGTGGTGCTTCATCGTGTGATTGTCGAGCACGAGCCGGCGGCACCGGGCGCCGTACTCGGCCCGCCGGGCGGGATCGGTGAGCAGCGCCACCAGCCCGTCGCGCAGATCGCCGGCATCTTCGGCTTTCGCCAGGTATCCGGTGCGGCCGGTGATCACCGCCTCGCCCACGCCGCCGACGTCGAAGGCGACGCACGGCGTGCCGCAGGCCATCGCCTCCAGCAGCACCCGGGCCTGGACGTCGGCGCGGGTGGGCAGCACCAGGACGTCGGCCGCCGCATAGCAGCACGCCTTGCGTTCCTCCCGGCCGACAAAGCCCGCATCGACGACGGGCATGTCCGCGGCGTCCGCGATGGCCTGTCCCTGATCGCCCAGCAGGAGGAGGACCGTCTTCGACTTCACGTCCGGCGGCAGGTTTCGGATCGCCTCCAGCAGCAGGTCCGGTCCCTTGAGCGGGTTGTTCAGCGCCGCGGCGGCGAAGAGCACCACATGCGCATCGTCGGGAAGACCCGCCTCGGCCCGGCACGCCCGCCGGTCGCGCGGCTTGTACACCTCGATGTCCACCGCGTTCGGAATGCAACGGATCGGAAAGCGGCCCAGCATGCTCTCTTCGGCCAGACGCGCCAGCCAGCGGCTGGGCGCCGTCACGATCATGTCCGATCGCCGGCAGGCGCGGTTCTTCAGCTTCCACGCGATGCGGGTGGCGTCGCGCCGCACCGGCGGATGGACCTTCAGGTAGGGGCATCGGCCGCAACCGGTCTTCCAGCGCTGACAGTCCAGAGGCGTGGCGCAGTGGCCGGTGAGATTCCACAGGTCGTGCAGGCTCGTCACGATCGGCTTGGCCCGCGCCAGTTTCGGCAGGGCGAGATAGCTGAAGAAGTTGGAGTGCCAGCCGTGGATGTTGACCACATCGGCCTCGAGAAACGGCTGAAAGCGTGGGAGCTTGAACGTGCTGAGGCAGTGAATGTCATTCAGGCCCAGCCGCCAAGTGAGGCGTCCCAGCCACCGTTCGCGCCGATCGGCGCGGGGCAGCTCGACCACGTCATCGCGCTGGACATCGCGCATACGACAGGCCAGGATCGAGTCGATGCCCGCCTGGCGCAGGCCGCAGTGCAGGCCGTAGGTGCTGATGACGCCGCCGCTGCCGTGCGGGCCGCCTCGCTGGTGGATGAGCAGGGCCTTCATGTCACGTCCTTCCAGCGGGCGGTCTCCCGGCCGTCCATCCTGCCGTGGGCAGTTCCCCCCAGACTGGTAACACCCGGCCGCCGCGGACGCAAGCGCGATGATGCCCCGGGAAGGCGGCGGAGCGGCCCATCCGGTATATCAACGCCGTTTTCCAGATTCACAGGCCCCGCCTACACTACCGGGCTGCGGCGACATCATCGGGCCAGGGCGACTGGGACGAGGCGGTATGACCACGGTTGGCCAACAGCGATTCTCATGGCAGGCGCATCCGGCGCGGGAGCGTGCCGGGTCCGCCGTGTTCGGGGCGGTGGCTGTGATTCTGCTGGCGGCGGCTGCGGGTCAGATGATGCAAAGCCTGTGGTGGACGATATTTGCACTCACCCTCCTCCTGGTTCTTCTCAACCGTTTCTTCTTTCCCAGTCGCTTTGCCATCGACGCCGAGGGCATCACCGCCGTCTATCCGCTGAGGCGCTCGCGGCTGCTCTGGACCGACCTGCGCCGCTTCGTCCATGACCGCTCCGGCGCCTACCTCTCCACGCGGGCGCGGCGCTCCTGGCTGGACGCCTACCGGGGCATGCACGTCCTGTTCGGCGACCAGCGCGAGGCGGTGATCGATCGCATCCGCGCCCACCTGCCGGAAGGAGTCGGTTCGTGGGTTTGAAGGAGCAGATCAGGCACGCGTTCGCCGTGGATCGGCCCGGGCCGGCCGAGCCCACGCCGCCGCAGCGGGAGCCGGTGGACTGGGTGTGTCGGCTGGCGGCGAGGAAGTCCCTGACCGGGCCGGCGCTGGTGGCCCTGGAGTTGTGCCGGCCGTTGAACTGGGTGTTCGCCCAGGGGATGCACTTCTTCCGTCCCGGCGTCTGGGCCGTCACGCCTGACCGCTTCTTCACGCGGTACCGCTCATTTGCCGAGTTTCTCGAGCATCGGGGATCGATCGAATACATGGTCCGCCGCGTCGAGCAGTTCGAGCAGGAGCTGGCGGCGCGGGAGAAGGGCATCCGGGCCGGGCAGGCCGGATGCGTCAGCGAGGAGGATCATGACGACGATTGATCCCGACAAGGTCAACGTGATCCTCGCCACCGACTGCGGATCCACCACGACGAAGGCGATCCTCATTCAGAAGATCGGCGGGGTCTATCGTCAGACGCATCGCGGCGAAGCCCCCTCCACGGTCGAGGAACCTTTCGCGGATGTGACGATCGGCGTGATCAACGCGGTGACCGAGGTTGCCGAGCTCGCCGATCGGCGCCTGATCGACGATGACGGCAGGATCATTCAACCCGCAACGGAAGACGAAGGCTGCGACCTTTACATCTCCACCTCCTCGGCAGGCGGGGGGCTGCAGATGATGGTGGCGGGCGTGGTGGCGGAGATGACCGCGGCCAGCGCGAAACGCGCCGCCCTCGGCGCCGGCGCGATCGTCATGGACGTCATCGCCTCCAACGACAAACGCAAGCCACACGAGCAGATCCAGCGCCTCCGCGAGCTGCGCCCGGACATGCTGCTCATCTCCGGCGGGACGGACGGCGGCGATGTGAAGAAGGTCACGGAGATCGCCGAACTGATCGCGCCGGCCAGGCCCCAGCCGCGCTTCGGAGGCGCCTACCGCATGCCGGTGATCTTTGCGGGCAACCGGGACGCCCGGCCGGCCATCCACAAGGCCTTTGATGAGTCGGTCGATCTTTCCGTGGTGGAGAACCTGCGGCCGGTCCTGGAGCGGGAGAATCTGGCACCGGCCCGCGACGCGATTCACGATGTGTTCCTCGAACACGTCATGGCCCACGCCCCGGGCTACCATCGGCTGATGGAGTGGACCGATGCGCCGATCATGCCCACCCCTCGAGCGGTCGGCAACATCCTTCAGACCATCGCCGAGCGCCTGAAAATCAACGCGGTGGGCGTGGACATCGGCGGGGCGACCACCGATGTCTTCAGCGTCTTCGACGGCACGTTCAACCGCACCGTGTCGGCGAACCTGGGGATGAGCTACTCCATCTCGAATGTCTGCGCCGAGGCGACGATGGCCAACATCCTGCGCTGGGTTCACTTCGACATGGACGAGCGGGAGCTGCGGAACCGCGTGAAGAACAAG
>Ga0272441_10011712_pt1 | contig 12952 bp, 11 predicted proteins | sample SSMProp6N_FD_193582 | JGI IMG/M metagenome (GOLD analysis project Ga0272441, IMG submission 193582) | Marine sediment archaeal communities from Little Sippewissett salt marsh, Falmouth, MA, United States - SSM-Prop-6N | ecosystem: Environmental > Aquatic > Marine > Wetlands > Sediment ...
TATAAAAACGCCGCGACGCGCCACCCTGGCCCGAGCCCGTCGCGGCACGCGCCGGCCGATCCGAATTGACCTTCAGCGCATGACGCCGGTATGATAACGTTTCGTTCGAAGATCGTTGAAGCATGTCTCCCGGTGCTCTTTCGTTGTTTCGTCATTCTCAGGAGAATTCATGCTGTGGACACCTTCGCGCGGCCCGGACGGCGCCGTCTGATCGGCGGGTGAACCGTGTTCATTGACGAAGCGACATTGAAAGTAAAGGGCGGAAAGGGCGGGGACGGGTGCCGGTCGTTCCGCAAGGAGAAGTACGTTTCCCGCGGCGGCCCGGACGGGGGAAACGGAGGCGACGGCGGGTCGGTCCGTCTCCGGGCGAATCCGAACATGTCCACGCTGATGGATTTCCCCAGCCGGACCGTTTACGCGGCCGAGGACGGCGTGCGCGGCCGAGGCAAGAAAATGGACGGCCGGCGCGGCGAATCCCTAACCCTGGACGTGCCGCCCGGCACCCTCGTGCGGGACAAGGACACGGGCATGATCCTCCGTGACCTGACCGAACCGTACGAGACCGTTCTCGTGGCGCGCGGCGGCAAGGGCGGCCGGGGCAACGCGTCTTTCGCGACGCCGACGAATCGCGCCCCGCAGCAGTATGAGGAAGGCGAGAAAGGCGAAGAGCGCACGATTCTTCTGGAGCTTAAACTGATCGCCGACATCGGCTTGGTCGGACTGCCGAATGCGGGCAAGTCCACACTCCTGAGCCATCTCAGCGACGCGCACCCGAAGATTGCCTCGTATCCTTTCACCACGCTTGAACCGCAACTGGGCATCGCGGAGATTGAAGGATACCGCCGGGTGGTGCTGGCCGATCTGCCCGGACTGATCGAGGGCGCGCACGAGGGCCACGGCCTTGGCGACGAGTTTCTGAAGCACATCGAGCGCACGCGGGCGATCTGCCACGTTGTTGACGCCGCACCCTTGACGCCGCCCGCTCCGGCCGAGGCGTATCGTATGATCCGGAACGAGTTGCGCCAATACAGTCCCGCCTTGGCCGCCAAGCCGCATGTCGTGGCGGCGAACAAGATGGACCTGACCGAGGCGGCGGAGAATCTGGACGCCCTGCGCGCGGCCGCTGGTGGGCTGGTCTATCCCATTTCCGCGGTGACGGGCGCGGGGCTGCGCGAGTTGACGATCGCGCTCGTCAAGGAGTTGGACCATGCTGTTGGCGATTGACGTCGGAAACACGAACATCCACTTCGGCCTCTTCGATGGCATGGAACCGGTTCATGCGTCGGCCGTGCCTTGCGAGACGCCGGATGCCTTGCCCGAGGCCGTCGGCGACGCGAACGTCACCGGCATTGCCCTGGCGTCCGTCGCACCGAACGTCACCGAGCGGTTGATTCCCCTGCTGGGCATGCGCTACGTCATGCCCGTGCTCATGGCCGGACGCGATCTGCCGTACGGGATTGACATCCAGTGCGACGCGCCGGAGAAGGTCGGCGCGGACCGCATCCTGAACGCCGTCGCCGCCTACCGGCGAACCCAACGCGCGACGATCGTTGTCGACGTCGGATCGGCCGTGACCGTGGACCTCGTCTCGGAGCGGGGGTCCTTTTGCGGCGGGGCCATCGCGCCGGGCCCCCGTCTCATGCTCAACGCCCTTCACGAACACACGGAACTGCTGCCTGAAACGGTCCTCTCCGAGGCGCCGCCGCGCCTCGGCCGCGACACGCGCGCGGCGATTCGGGCGGGGATCTATTGGGGGACCGTCGGGTTGACCGACCGGCTTATCGCCGAGATTGCCGAAGACCGCGGTGTCCGGGGGCCGGCGTTGATCACGGGCGGCGGGGGCGAATGGGTTGCGTCGCTCCTCAAGGCGGAGGCCGAGTTCGTCGCTCATCTCACCCTGGAAGGTCTGGCGATCCTCGCGCAGGGAGCCGCGTCAACTTGATTTGGCTTTCGCGCGAAGGCATAATGGATTTTCTTGACAGGCGCGCACGGAGCGCCGTTCCGAATTTGTCCCCAAGGAGGTATTGACCTATGCCGCTCGTCAACACGAAGAGAATGTTCGAAGAGGCCATGAAAGGCGGCTTCGCTATCGGCGCGTTCAACGTGAACAACATGGAGCTGCTGCAAGGCATCATGGGCGCCGCGCGCGAGAAGAAGGCGCCGCTGATCCTTCAGATCAGTCGCGGGGCCCGCAAGTACGCGAATATGCGCTACCTACGCGCCCTGATCGATGCCGCGGTGGCGGAAAACCCGGATATCCCGCTGGCCGTTCACCTCGACCACGGCGATTTCGAGACCGCGATCGCGTGCATTGACGAAGGCTTCACCTCGGTCATGTACGACGGCTCTCACGATCCGATCGAGAAAAACATCGCCGACACGAAGAAGATATGCGAACACGCGCATGCGCACGATCCCTACGTGACCGTCGAGGCCGAACTCGGCCAGCTCGGCGGTATCGAGGAAGACGTCGTCGGGCCGAGCGAGGAAGAGCTGGGCAAGTTCCTCACCGACCCGCAGGACGCGAAGCGCTTCGTCGCGGAGACCGGCTGCGACAGTCTGGCCGTCGCCATCGGCACCAGCCACGGCGCGTACAAGTTCAAGCACGAACCGAAGCTGGCCTTCGACCGGCTTCAGGAGATCGCCGATATTCTTCCGGGTTTCCCGCTGGTGATGCACGGCTCCAGCTCCGTGCCGCGTGAGTTCATCGAGAAGATCAATGCCTTCGCCGTGCTCGAGTCGGGCAACAAGGACATGCTCCAGGCCGCGATCGAGAAGGGGTGGGAGCAGATGCCTCATACGATGGGCGTGCCGGAGACGGCCATCGCGGAGGCCGCGAAGATGGCCGTCTGCAAGGTGAACATCGACACGGACTTGCGTCTTGCGCTGACCGCCTCCATTCTGAATGTCTGGGGCACGTGCAACAAGAAGCTGCTCGACTGGATCAAGGCCGGTTCCGAAGGCAAGCAGCCGGAATTCCTCTTCGACCCGCGCAAGTACCTCGGCCCGGGCCGCGAAGCCATCGTGGAAATGGTCGCTCGCAAGATGGACGCGCTCAACGTCAGCGGCAAGGCGCCGCTGTTCGCCTAGGATACCGTTTCCCGGATACAATGCACCCCCGGTTCGCCCAACAGCGAATTGGGGGTGTTGCTTTCAGGCCGGAGAGTCCGGCGAGGAGGACGGTACCATCGCACAGCGCCTCAGACGGTTCTACGCGGAGTTCCTTCCGGGCGTGGGCGAGCGCATCATCCTGAGCGGCGACGAAGCGCATCACCTGCTCAATGTCGTCCGCGTACGGATGGGCGAGGACGTGATCCTGTTCGACGGGAAAGGGGGCGAGGCCGCGGCCCGTCTGGTCTCCGGCCGGCGCCGCGAAGCGTCCCTGGAGATTCTCTCGACGGCGGAGCCGGATCGCGAGCCATTGCGCGAGTTGACGATCGCGTGCGCTCTTCCGCGCAGCACGCGCATGAACTGGCTGGTGGAGAAGTGCAGCGAGCTCGGCGTGGCGCGGCTCGTCCCCATGATTACGGCGCGAAGCGTGGTGAAGCCGGGACCGCGCGAGAATAATCAGATTCGCCGGTGGCATACCACGGCGATCGAATCGGCAAAACAATGCGGCCGGGTCCATCTCATGGAAATCACCAGCGTGCTTCCTTACGCTGCCGTTTTCGACATGGCCGTGGGGGCCGACTTTCGCGTTGCCGCGTCGCCGGAACCCGACGCGGTCCCCCTCGCGCAAGCCGCGCAAGAGCTTTCCGGAAAAGCATCCGCGTTTGCGTTGATCGGACCGGAGGGCGGGCTGACCGAGGACGAAGTCCGGCTGGCACGCGAAGTGGGCTGCGAGGTCGTCTCGCTGGGCAGACTGATCCTGCGCGTGGAAACCGCCGCCGTCGCCATGGCGGCCATCCTGCTCGCGGACGCAAGGGATTGACGGTTGTTGAATGTTGATTGTCGAGTGTTGATCGGCTTCACGCCTTCGCCCGCCTGCCGACTGCGCCGCTTCCGCCTGCTGCCTTTCCGAATTGCCTTGATGGGGTACTATCTTCCGTTTCCGAAGTCAGCCTATGACGTTCGTTCCTTCGATATTCGACGTTCGATGTTCGGCGTTCGACATCCACTCCGTCATTCATCACTCCTCACTCTGCACTCGTCACTTTCGGTCATTCCCACTCGATGGTGCTGGGGGGTTTGGAGGAGATGTCGTACACGACGCGGTTGACGCCGCGGACTTCGTTGATGATGCGGTTGGAGATGCGTCCCAGCAGGTCGTAGGGCAGCCGCGCCCAGTCGGCGGTCATGAAGTCGGTCGTCTCGACGGCGCGGAGGACGATCACGTGCTCCGTGCTGCGCTCGTCGCCCATGACGCCGACCGACTTCACGGGCAGCAACACGGCGAAACTCTGCCCCAGTTTCCGATAGAAACCCGCCTGGCGGATCTCGTCCAGCGCGATAACGTCGGCCTGACGAAGCATCTCGAGCCGCTCTTGCGTGACCTCCCCCGCCACGCGCACGGCCAGGCCCGGTCCGGGAAAGGGCTGACGCCAGACGATCTCCTCGGGCAGCCCCAGGTACTCGCCGATCTTGCGGACCTCGTCCTTGAACATCTCGCGCAGGGGTTCGATGAGCGTGAAGCCCATCGTTTCCGGAAGGCCGCCGACATTGTGATGGGTTTTGATCGTCGCGCTGGGTCCGCCGATGGAGGACTTGCTCTCGATGACGTCGGGGTAGAGCGTCCCCTGGGCGAGGAAGCGCGCCTGGGGAATTCGTTTCGCCTCAGCCTCGAAAACCTCGATGAACAGGCGGCCGATGATGTGTCGTTTCTCCTCGGGATCGAGCACGCCCTTGAGGCGATTCAGAAAGAAATCGGCAGCGTCCACGACGGCGAGATCCGCGTGAAGGTTGTCGCGGAAGGTCTTCTCAACGCTCGCGCGTTCGTTCATTCGCAGCAGGCCGTTGTCCACGAAGATGCAGTGGAGCTGGTCGCCGACGGCCCGGTGCATGAGCGCGGCCACCACGGCCGAGTCAACGCCGCCTGACAAGCCGCAGATGACGTGATCGTCACCGACGGTCTCGTGAACGTCGGCGACGGCCTGGTCGGCCAGAGCGTCCGTCCGCCAGTCGCCCGCGCAGCCGCAGATGTTGAAGAGGAAGTTGCGCAGGATGTCGCCGCCGCGCGGCGTGTGCGTGACTTCAGGATGGAATTGCACTCCGTAGAAAGCGCTGGACTTGTGCTTGACCGCCGCGAAGGGACAGGAAGGCGTCGCGGCCAGGGATTCGAAATCATCCGAGAGCGCGTGAACCTGATCGCCGTGGCTGCTCCACACGACCAGTTCCGGCGGCAGTTCGTCGAAGAGTCTGGCGGACCGGATGACCTTCAGCGTCGTTCGACCGTACTCCCGCGCGGGCGCGGGTTTCACTTCTCCGCCCAGCAGCAGGGACGCGAGCTGCATGCCGTAGCAGATGCCCAGCACGGGAATTCCCAGGCTCAGCAAGCTGGCGTCGCACCGGGGCGCGCCTTCGGCATAGACGCTCGCGGGGCCGCCCGAGAAGATGAGGCCTTTCGGCGCGCGGCGGCGCACCTCCTCGCCGCTTATCGTGTGGGGCACGATTTCGGAGAAGACCCCACACTCGCGCACGCGCCGCGCGATAAGCTGTACGTACTGCGACCCAAAGTCGAGTATGAGAATGGATTCGTGCAAGTGGATATGTCTCTGGACGACGAACGGGGTGGAAACGGCCTGCTCAGCCGAAGTTTGACGTGGAATTATAGGGTCCCCAAAGGGACTAGGTCAACACACACCCGCCAGGGATTCCGTGATCGCGGCAAGGGGGTTCGGCGGGCCGAATTCTTTCACCCCGCATTTTGTGTTGCACAAAAGCCAATGCGTCGCTATAATACGTGGCGTTCATCGAGCATACCTCAAGGCAACTAAGGCCGGACGGGAATTCGCCGATAATCGTGCTTGGGTCGTACACGTTGTCGGTGCTTCATCGAGAGTTTCTCCCTAAATGCGTTCCGCCGTACCGCGCTCCTAGCGCATGGTCAGGCGTGATAAGAGAGGTCCTTCGTGCCGCCTGCCGACAAAGATGTTCAGTCCGCCGTCTTGTCCAGAATTTGTTCAAGCGATCGGCTCCCCTCGGTGCCGGGCGTGGCCATGCAGGTCGTTAAGATCAGCGCCGACCCCAATGTGGATTTCGGCGAACTGACCGCCTGCGTTTCGGCCGATACGGCCCTCACGGCGAAGCTGCTCCGCATGGCGAATTCCTCGCTCTTCGCCAGCAGATCTAGAATCACCACTGTGCGCAACGCCCTGGTCAGGCTTGGCGTGAAGGTGACCCGGATCTCCGTCCTGAGTTTCTCTCTGGCCATGGAGACCCAGAAGAAAGCTCCTGAAAGTTTCGACATGGACCGTTTCTGGCGGCACGCGCTTGCAACGGCGTCGGCGGCAAAGATCTTCGCCCAGGCGGCCCGGTTCCCGCGCCCGGACTACGCTTTCGCGAACGGCTTGCTTCAGGACGTGGGCGTGCTGGCCTTTCATTGCGCCATCCCGGAGGAGTACGCCGCCGTGCTCGCCGCCCAGGCAGCCGATTCGACTCGGGAACTGGCCTCCATCGAGAAGGAAAAACTGTCCGTGACGCACATGGAAGTGGGCAGTGCGCTGCTCAAGTCCTGGAAACTCCCCACGGAAATGCACGAGCCTATTTTCTATCACCATGCGCCGGAAGGGCTCCAGGAGATCGGCAAGAATTCCGACACGCTTACGATGGCTTGTCTCCTGCATCTCGGCGCGAACGTCGGTCGGCTCTTCAACGATCCCGCGAAAGGCATTTACCTCGACAGCATTATCCGCCAGGCGAAGCGGGACTTCGGCCTGTCCGAGGACGCAACGCTTCTCAATCTCGAAAAAGTGCAAAACGCCGTTCGCGAAACGGCGAGCATCTTCAGCATTGACGAGCGGACTATCGAGTCGTATTCCGACATACAGGCCGAGGCCAGCCGTGAAATCGCGCGTATTGCTGTCGAAATGGACGCCGAATCCCGCACACAACGCGAGGAAGCCGTGCGCGAAGCCGAACGTCTCCGGAAATTGGAAGCGGATAACGAGACCTTGCGCCGCGCGGCCGCGTACGACAGTCTGACGGGCCTTCTCGTCCGTCGTGAGTTCATGAAACACGTTGGCCAGGAATTGAACCGTGCTCGCCGGCACGGCCTGGGCATCGGCCTGCTTCTCATTGACGTGGACCATTTCAAGAATATCAACGACACCCTTGGCCACCCGGCGGGAGACGTTGCGCTGCAGAAACTGGGGCAGTATCTCGCGCGGACGGTCCGGACAAGCGACATCGTCGGTCGCTACGGTGGCGAAGAGTTCGTGGTGTTGCTGCCCCACTCGGGAATCGAGTCGGCACTGGAAGCCGCAGAACGCCTGAGACTTGGCGTGGCGGAGAATTCCTCGAAATGGCACGAGGACCTCAGTCAGGTCACGATTAGCATCGGCGCGGTTCACGCCTCGCCCGGAAGGACCGAGATCAATGCCGAGGGGCTTATCGCCGAAGCGGACAAGTGTCTTTACGCGGCCAAGGACGGCGGGCGTAATTGCACGCGATACCTGGACCTTGACGCCTGACGCGGCGCTTTCTTCCGTCAGCCCTCCGGCGGCCCCTGCCGAATGAGTTTCCGAAGCGCGTCCAGCCCCGCCTCGATGGTTTCCTCCGTCGCCGCGTACGAGATGCGGAAGTGGGTATTCTTCTCGGAGAAGACCGAGCCGGGAATGACGAGCAGGTTGTTTCGGATGGCTTCGGCCACAAACTCCATGTCCGTTCCCCACGGCGCCTTCGGGAAGACGTAGAACGCGCCGCCGGGTTTCCGAATCTCATAGCCCGCGTCGGTCAGGCCGTCGCAAATCAGGTCGCGCTTGCGGCGATACGCTTCCGTGTAGGCGCTCGTGTCGGTCTCGAGCGCGGTCAGTCCGGCGACCTGCGCGAACGACGGGGCGCAGACGAAGGAATACTGCTGGAGCATCGTCATGGCCGCGATGACCTCCCGCGGGCCCGCGCAGTACCCCAAGCGCCACCCCGTCATGCCGTGCGACTTGCTGAAGCCACCCATGAGCAGGGTGTTCGGACAGGCCGCGCCGATGCTCGAAGGCGGCATGTCGTAGCTGAAGCAGTCGTAGATCTCGTCGGATAACACCAGCAGGTTGTGTTCGGCGGCCAACTCGGCAATGGCTGGAAGTTCCGCGGCGTCCACCGTCGAGCCGGTCGGATTCGCCGGGCTGTTGAGCAGGAGAAGCTTGGTCCTCGACGTGATCTTTTCACGCAAGCGGTCGGCGGTCACCTTGAAATCGGGGTACGTGTTCACGAAGACCGGCGTTCCGCCGCAAAGGCCCACCAGGTGCTTGTACATGACGAAATAGGGATCGGGAATGAGCGCCTCGTCGCCTTCGTCCACGAGCGCCATAAAGGCCAGCAAGAGTGCGCCGGACACGCCGGAGGTCACCAAGAGCGCGTCGGGATCGTAGCCCTTCTTCTCGTTCACGAGTGCGCGCAGGCGTTCGTGAAGCTCGGGGATGCCCTGCGTAACGGTGTAGCGGTTCTTGCCCTCGCGAATGGCTCGAATCGCCTCGTCTTTCACCGGGTCGGGCACGTCGAAATCCGGCTGGCCGATGGAGAGGTTGATGGGATTCTTCATAGACGCGGCAAGGTCGAAGACTTTGCGAATGCCGGACGCGTCGAGCTTGGACATCCTTTGTGCGATCATTGCGGTCTCCGTATGAATAACGAAATACCGAAAGCGCGAAGGCGCATGATGCGTAAAACGAAATCGCCCGCCGGTGAACCACGGAGGGCGATGAGGGAATTCGTGAAGCCGAACGCCGAGGAACCTCAGGCAGGCGTCTCTTCCTCTTTCTCTTTCTCGGGCGTCTCGCCCTCGGCGCCGGGGACGGCGGCGGGTTCTTCTTTCTTCGGGCGTGCCGCTTTGCGCTTGGCGTGGCGGACGCGCACCTTCGGAAGGCCGTAGATCGAGTCGCCTTCTTTCCAACGCTCGCTCTCGGCCAGAATGACCAGACGCTCGGAACGCGTCAGCACGCTACGCGGCCGAACCAGGCGGGACCTCAGTTTCAGACTCTTGTCGACGCTCATTCGATAATTCTCCCAAGGGCGCTGATTCTCGTAAGGTAGCAGTCCTCAAAAAGGCGCTTGCCCTTGTAGGCCTGCTTCCGAACCGTTTCTTTCAAGTCCAGGGCGGCCCGCTCTTGAAGGGCCGAAAATCGTCCGATATTGACCGTGTAACCGGTCGAACCACGGCCGTCGTACACGAACACGTCGCGGTAACCCATCGCTCGCAGGTCATCCCGCAGACGCATGGCGTTCGCCAAGGGCACGGCCGACATGACCCGAACCGTGTAAAAGGGCTCACCCGGCGCCGGCGGCGCGGCATTCTCCTCAACACCGCCCGAGGCCACCGGCGGAATCGAGCCAACGGGCCTCTCCGAATTCACAGGGGCAGGCCCTCCAACCGGGGCGCCTGCCCCGCGACGGGCCTTCCCGCGGGAATAGCCCACCGCGTAGGCCATGATTGTCAAGGCCATCGCGACCGTAACGCACAGGGCCAACGTTCCGTAAGACAACGTCAGCACCCTGCGGCGAGCGGACCGGTCGCCTGACCGGCTGCCGATGCCCGCCCACAGCGTATGCTGTTTTGTCTCCCCGGGGGAACGGCGAAAAACCTCAAAGAACTCGTCTCGAGGCCTCTTGCTCACACGACCCCCTCCGTTCGGCGATCCTGCGTGCACAGAGGGGAATTTTAGCACAACCGCGTTGCGGCGTCAAAGACGGGATCGCATCGCGGTCGCGGGGGGCGGGCCGGTCAGCTTCGGCGTTTCTCCGGACACGTTTCAAGTGCACGACCCTGGCCCGGCCGGCAGCGGCCGTCACGTCACGCCCGAACCGGCGACGACGCGCCCTCCACGTGCCGCCGCCGGTCGGTTCCGTGGTCATGCTATTACCAGGCTTTCGAGAGGAAGTCGCCCATCGTGTCCACGCGATGGACGTAAACGCCCGTCGCTTCCGCGATTGCAGCGTTGAGCAGCGTCCGCGCGCGGCGAACGCTGACCGGTGGCAGTCCTCGTGATCGAGATTTCCTGCTACCCTAATCAGACGTTGGAGGCGCAGATCACAAAAGGTTTGGCTTTCGCCGCGCAAGTTGTTCACGCGATACGAGAGTCGTTCGAGAACCGAAACGACCGGCGCTTGACTGTCTTTGGGCTGACCGATATAATCCGGTGCTTTCAAGTCGAAAAGTAGACGTGCTTTCGGGGCGCAGCCGTATCATGTGTGAGTGTTGTGGCGCCTTGGCCGGTCTCATAAGCCTGCGGCGTATGTCGCATACGCTCTCGACGAGAACTCAACTCGCAAGACAGACGGGCCGGTTGGCGTACGAATCAAGCCGGGATAAGGGAGTCTGGCCTGATGGCTAATTTGTGTATTGTCGGTTTGCAGTGGGGCGATGAGGGGAAGGGCAAGATCGTTGATGCCTTGGCCAAGGACTTCGACGTCGTTGTGCGCTACCAAGGCGGCAGCAATGCCGGACACACGGTGATCGTGGATGGCGAGAAGTTCGTCCTCCATCTGATTCCCAGCGGCATTCTTCGGGAGGGCAAGCTCTGCGTTATCGGAAACGGGGTCGTGGTAGACCCGGCGCAGTTGCTTGAAGAGACTGACGCGCTGGTGGCGCGGGGCATTCAAATGGACGGGAATCTTTTGGTCAGCGACCGCGCCCATATCGTCTTTCCCTATCATAAGTTGCTGGACCAGCTTAAGGAAGCGGGCGAGGGCAGGATCGGAACAACCGGTCGGGGAATCGGTCCATGCTACACGGATAAGGCCGCGCGCGTTGGCATTCGGATGGGCGAAATGCTCGATGCCGCACGCTTCGCCGAGCGGATACGGGCGAATGTCGAGGAAAAGAATCGCCTTTTGACGGCCTTGTACGACGCCGAGCCGCTTTCGGCGGATGGTATAGTGAAGGAGTACTTGGGGTATGCGGAACGTCTGAGACCGCTGATAGGCGATGCCGTCGCGTTACTGGCTCAATGCCGTCGCGAGGAGAAAGCGATTCTTTTCGAGGGCGCGCAAGGCGCTCTGCTGGACGTCGACTTCGGAACCTATCCTTATGTGACTTCATCGAGCGCTTCGGCGGGCGGCGTTTCCGGCGGAACCGGTGTGCCGCCCAAGGCCGTGGAGAGAGTGCTCGGCGTGATGAAGGCGTATTGCACCCGCGTGGGGGAAGGGCCGTTTCCGAGCGAATTGGCCGACGACGTGGGAAATCTGCTCCGTACGCGCGGCGCCGAGTTCGGCGCGACGACCGGCCGGCCTCGGCGGTGCGGTTGGTTCGATGCCGTCGCCGTTCGGCATACGGTCGCGCTCTGCGGCGCGGATGCCGTTGCGTTGACCAAGCTCGACGTATTGACGGGAATTGATCCGGTTCGCGTGGCTGTTCGTTACCGATGTGGCGGCGAGACGGCGGATCATTTCCCCGCCGATGCCCGGACGCTTGCCGACGTCGAAGCGGTCTACGAATCATTTCCTGGCTGGGAAGAGGATCTCTCAGCGTGCCGGTCGTTCGAGGAGCTTCCGGCCGCTGCGCGTTCGTATGTTCAGGCCCTCGACGACCTCGTCGGGACGCCCGTGGAAACGATTTCCGTCGGCGGCGATCGCCGCGCGACGCTGCGCCGATAATCCAAAAAAAGCGATGCTGCATCCATGAGTGTCAGCCCTGGAGAAAGAGAATCCTTCACACGCCTGCCGCGCCATGTGGCGTTCATCATGGACGGCAACGGCCGGTGGGCGCGCAAACGCGGACTGCCGCGGCGCGCGGGACATCGCGAAGGGGCCGAATCCGTTCGAGCGGTCGTGGAGGAATGCGCGCGCCTGGGCGTCGAAGCGTTGACGCTCTACGTGTTCTCCACGGAGAACTGGTCCCGGCCCAAGTCCGAGGTCGCCTACCTCATGCGTCTGATGAAGCGCTTTTTGGTGGAGCAGCGCGGCGAGCTTTTGAAGCGCGACATCGCCCTGAGGGCTATCGGCCGGCTGGACGATTTTCCGACCGATATCCGCGCCGAACTGGACAAGACGATCCAAGCCAGCAAGTCTAACACGGGCATGGTGCTTCGCATGGCGGTGAACTACGGCGGCCGCCAGGAAATCGCCGACGCCGCCGCGCGCATCGCCGAGGCGGCCGCCGCGGGCACGTTGAAACCGTCCGAGGTTACTGTCGAGATGTTTCCGCGCTACGCTTACGAGGCGGACATGCCGGATCCGGACCTGTTGATCCGCACCGGCGGCGAGATGCGCCTGAGTAATTTCCTGCTCTGGCATCTCTCGTACGCCGAACTCTATTTCACCAAGGTCTGCTGGCCGGATTTTCGCGCGGCGCAGCTCCGACAAGCTTTCCGGGCGTACGCCGCGCGCGAGCGCCGATACGGCGGTTTGCCGAAGGCCAAGAGGTCCAAGGGCGCATAAGCGATCGTCCGACGCCGCTCCGGCCGGCGTCCGCGTGAAGGGGAATCATACGAACGAGACGATTCACATTGAAGACATGGCGCACGCCCGCGCCATCGGGGGGCGACGCGACGAGCATCTCAAGCTGTTGCGCGACGCGTTTCGCGTTCGTGTGCTGATGCGGGGGGGCAGGCTGACTATCGAGGGCGAGCCCGATGCCGTCCGACGCGCGGCGGGCGTTGTTCGCGAACTTCTTGCCCGTCTCGACCGGGAAGGAGAGATCCTTCCGGGGCAGGTCCGACGTGCGATTGAGGCGGTCGTCAGCGCGGAGGAATCCGGCAGCGAAGTTCGAATCGAGGTCATGGCCCGCGGGCGAAGCGTACGCCCGAAAACCCCCAATCAGGCCGTGTATATTCGCGCCATCGCCAAGAACGACATCGTCTTTTCC
>Ga0272441_10011713_pt1 | contig 12951 bp, 11 predicted proteins | sample SSMProp6N_FD_193582 | JGI IMG/M metagenome (GOLD analysis project Ga0272441, IMG submission 193582) | Marine sediment archaeal communities from Little Sippewissett salt marsh, Falmouth, MA, United States - SSM-Prop-6N | ecosystem: Environmental > Aquatic > Marine > Wetlands > Sediment ...
GAAGGAAGAACGCTACTTCACGCCACTGGCAATCAACAGCGTGATTCGTGAAACCGCCGATTTTCTCGTACCTCAGATGAGGCTATCCGGTGTGCAGGTCGAGTTCCAACTGTCGGAAGATCTTCCTGACGTGAAGGGGGACCGAACGCGGCTGGCACAGATTTTTCTCAATGTGCTGGCCAATGCCCGGCAAGCCATGGAGGAATCACCGATCCGGCGGCTCGGCATCCATTCGTTCGTGGATCCCGGGGACGAGCGCTTCGTGGTTGTCGAGATTAGCGACACGGGCAAGGGTTTCTCCGCGGAGGAAGCTCAGAAGCTGTTCCTTCCGTTCTTCACCACCAAGAAAAGCGGTCACGGTACTGGCTTGGGTCTTTCAATTTCCAAAGCGATCGTCAAGGACCATGGAGGAAGCATCGAAGCCAGAGGAGCGATCGGTCAAGGGGCCACCTTCAGCATTCGTCTGCCTGCAATCGAAGAGGAAGATGAGGAAGAGAGGGAAAACCATGCCTGACGGGAAGGCCGGAGATGCGCCGGCGGTTTTATTGATCGATGATGATGAAGCCGCCCGACTTTCCATTGCCCAGATGCTCCGGCTGCGCGGTTTCAAGGTTGAGGCGTTCAGTTCAGCGGAAACGGCCCTGGGCTCACTCGAAAAGGCCAAGTGCATCATCACCGACATCAAGATGCCCGGGATGGATGGCGAACAGCTTCTGGCCGAAGCGACCCGGCGCGGGGTCCTGGCACCGATCTTGATCATTACCGGACATGGCGATATCCCCATGGCGGTCCGCTGTTTGAAGGCGGGGGCTATTGATTTTCTGGAAAAACCCTTCGATGATGACGTGCTTCTGGCCTACGTAAACAAGGCTGTCGAACAGGTAGAACTCCGCATAGAGAGCCGGGAACTGCGTCGGCGCCTCAGCCTCCTTTCCCCCGAGGAGGATGGCCGCTTCTGCATGGTCGGCCGCAGCCGGGAGATGCAGGATGTGTACGAACTCATCGAGGTGGCAGCCCGCAACGATTCCCCGGTTCTCATCATGGGCGAAACCGGTGTGGGGAAGGAGCTGGTTGCCCGGGCGATTCACGCTCAGAGCGCCCGCTGTGAGGCTGCCTTCGTTCCGGTAAACGCGGGAGCCCTGCCGGAAAACCTGCTGGAAAGCGAGCTGTTCGGCCACGCCCGGGGTTCCTTTACCGGAGCCACCTCCGAGAGGGAGGGCAAGCTGGTCACCGCTTCGGGAGGGACCCTGCTGCTGGATGAAATCGAAACGATGTCGGAACGGGCCCAGGTCCAGCTGCTCCGCGTTCTGGACGACGGGATCGTGGAGCCCCTGGGAAGCAATAAACCGAGAAAGGTGGATATCCGGCTTGTTTCCGCCTCCAATGTAAATCTCCAACAGGAGGTGTCCAGGGGGACAATTCGGGAGGATTTTTTTCACCGGATCATGGTGCTCTCCATTGTAGTATCACCGTTGAGGGATCGCCAAGATGATATTCCCCTGTTGCTTTCTCACTTCTTCAGGCTGAGGGCCGATCAAATCGGTCTGCCCGTTCCGCAGATTCCGGAAAAGACTCTGGCCAAGTTACTGGCGTACAGCTGGCCCGGAAACGTCCGCGAACTGAAGAACACCGTCGAACGCATGCTGATCACATCTCACGATGGGGTGGCCGGTGATTTCGTGCCTGATCTGGATTTCGAATCGGGTCACCTGCTCTCCCTGCCGGCCGCTCCCGGATTACTGCGGGAGGAGATGGAGCGGACCGAGAAAACCGTGATCGAGACGGCGCTGCGAACAAACAAGGGCAAGATCAATCCGACCTACCAATCCCTGGGCATCTCCCGGCGGGCTCTCTATGAACGGATGAAGAAATACGGCTTGGAACGGGAGAAGTATTGCTGAACCGCCCCGTTCGAAACATTACGTGCACAGATCTCCCATGGGAGATACGGACCCGTCGAAAGGCGACTCTCCGCTCACCTTCCCGCAGGGCCACCCGGCTTTGCCTCTGCTGCATCCCAAGGAAACGCGAAACCACGGATTTTTCATAGACATATCGTCTTCTATCTCTTTTCCTTGCAAAAAAATAGCGAACAAACCTCCCGAATAGCTTCCGGGAGATAGTCCTGCCTTCAGGTATTCCGCCGGCGCACCTTCCGGCACGGCTGTGGCACGATACTTGCTCTAACGCCTACGGGAAGCAGCGATCGTATGAAACTCGAGGAGTTGATCGAGGTCATCGACGTCCGGATGCTACAGCCGGGCGGGGGGAGGGGGGCCGAGATCGCCCGCGTGTTTGCCGGGGACAAGATAAGTGCGCTTCTGGAACAGGCCGGCCCGGAAACCATGCTGGTGACGAACCTGGCCAACGCCCAGCTCGCCTGCGTGGCCGAACTCATGGACTGCCCCGCGCTTTGCCTGGTAGGCGGCGCGGAACCCGATTCGCAGCTGCTGGAAGCGGCTGTCCGGGCCGAAACGTCCGTCGTGGTCTGCGGGCTGGATATGTTCGAAACCTGCGGGCGACTGCATCGCCGACTGTACGGGGACGATACCCGGCAGCCATGATCACCAGCTGCTTCCCGATTGCGGGTGGGAGATTCGAAGATGCCGGGATCGCTTCCCGCAAGCTAAAGGAGCAACTGAAAAAGATAGGCGTCGCCGGGCAGATCATGAGGCGAATCATGATCGCCGCCTACGAAGCGGAGATGAACGTGGTGATTCACGCCTTCAAAGGAAATCTCTGGGCCAGGTTCGACGGCGAGCAATTCAACATGGAAGTGGTCGACGAAGGTCCGGGTATCGCCGATCTCCATCTGGCCATGAAACCCGGCTTCTCCACGGCCTCGGTGGAGGCGAAGCAGCTCGGTTTCGGGGCGGGAATGGGTCTTCCCAATATCGAGAAGGTGAGCGACCTGTTCGAAGTGTACTCTCAGGTAGGCCAGGGAACCCGGGTGCGCTCGACTATCTACCTCAAGACACAGCCGGTGGAGCAGTCTGCCGGACAGGGCCTGTCCATTCATGAGGAGCTCTGTGTCGGCTGCCTCGATTGTCTGAAAGCCTGTCCTACCCGGGCTCTCAGGGTATGGAATGGGCAACCCCATATCCTGTCCGCTCTGTGCATCGAATGCACAACCTGTATTGAGACCTGCCGGTGGGGGGTTTTCAAGGTCCCGGTTACCCGCAGCGGCAATGCTTCGAAGGAATCTCCGGCCGGCGCACACACCCTCGTCATCCCCAGGGCTTTGCTCACCCAGTTCGGATCGAAGATCCCACCCACAGCGACTCTGGCTGCTTTAATAAGCCTGGGGTACAAGGACATTCGTTTTACGGAAGAGTGGGATCAAGAGCTGCGCCGTATGGTGAGCCGTTATGCCGCGGAGCGGGAAGTGCACCCGGTTATTTCCCCGATCTGTCCGGCCGTGGTCAGTCTGGTCGAAAGCCAGTTCCCCTCACTGATCCCTCAGATAGCCCCTTTCATGACCCCGATCGAAGCAGCCGTAGAGGCTTGGGCTCTGGGCACGGCAAGCTTTGTCCCCGCCTGTCCAAGCCAGCACACCCTGCTCAAGAGGGCCGACCTGTCCGGCCGCCTCCGCATTATCGATCCCGCCGAACTTTCCGCCCGGGTACTGCGCCAGGTTGGGACTCAGACCGAGACACCGGTTCGGATCCGGAAACACAGCGACCGGAAGGGCAGCGGCGGCAACCGCGACCCCGGCGTCCTCGAAGCCTGGGGCATCAGAAACGTAGTGGAGATCCTCGAACAAGCCGAAAGAGGACTAGCCGGGGATTTCCGGATTCTCGAGCTCAGCTGCTGTGAAAACGGTTGTTACGGAACGCCCCTGTTTCAGGAGAATCCCTACATGGCCGAAAAACGCTGGTCCGCCTCCGTGCTCGAGCCCGGCAGACCCCTAAGCGTCGCATCGATCAGACAACCGCGCCGGGCCCGTCCGGGTATGCGGCTGGATCCGGATATGTGCAAAGCGATCGAAAAGCTGGCCCGAATCGACGAGCTCACCACAGAACTGCCCGGGCGGGACTGTGGGGTCTGTGGAGCACCAACCTGCTCGTCCCTGGCCGAGGACATTGTACTGGAGCGCCATCCCGGTCTGGAATGCCCTTTTTCCCCAACAGGAGGTTCATCATGAAGCTGAATCAAATCGCCGCTTCCCTCGACCTGCAGGCACTGACTCCCGCTCCGACGGAGAGCCTGGAAAGCAGGATCACCAGGGCCCATGCATCGGATCTGCTGAGCGACGTCCTGGCCAAAGCGCCCTCGGGTGGGGTGCTGCTCACGATCCAGGTGCACCTCAATGTCATCGCCGTAGCCCTTCATGCCATGCAGGCGGCTGTGATTTTTACCTCCGGCATGGTTCCCGAGGAAGCGGTGCGGCACAGGGCGATAGCGGAGGGGCTCCCCCTCTTCGCTACGAAGCAAAGCACCTTCGATACGGCGGGAAAACTCTATGCCCTTGGTATCAGGGGGCAACATGAATGAAGACAATCCTGGCGGATCTTCACATTCATACGGCTCTGTCGCCCTGCGCCTCCAGGCAGATGCTGCCGCGGAAAATCGTCCACACCTGTCTGGACAGAGGTTTAACCATGATCGCCATCTGTGATCACAACAGTGCCGCCAACGTCTCTGCGGTAACCGAAGCGGCAAGAAAGGAAAGCGGGGAGGCTCTCAAAGTGGTTCCCGGAATCGAGGTGACCACCCGGGAAGAGGTCCACGTGCTGGGCCTGTTTCCGGCCCTCGAGGGTGCGCTGGCCGTCGGCGAAAGCATTCTGGAAACCCTTCCCGGAAAGAGGCTGACCGAAGAGCCGTCGATTCCCGCCGCAGCCAACCCCGGCAACGGGCAGTGGATTCTGGACTGGGAGGGCAGACGCACCGCTACGGAGCGGCATCTGCTGACAGCGGCCAGCGGCTACAGCCTGGAGGAGACGGTGAACCTGATCCACCGGCACGGCGGCGTTGCCGTGGCAGCCCATGTAGACCGCCGGGCGTTCAGCGTTTTGGGACAGCTGGGGTTTTTCCCCGAAATACCGCGGTTCTTCGCAGGGGAGATCTCGGCAGCGGGTGTGGCCCGTATGAAGAGGGGGGAACTCCAGATTGAGGAAATACGGGCACACGATCTTCCCCTGATCAGCGGTTCGGACAGTCACAGCCCGGAAGAGATCGCCTGCTCTTGTACAGCCTTCCAGGTGACCGAGCCCTGTTTCGCCGAGCTGATTTTGGCGATTCAGGGAATCGGATCGAGGAGGTGTTGCATTGCGTGAACTGTCCCTGCACATCCTCGACCTGATCGAAAACGCCGTTACCGCGGGGGCCTCCAGGATCGCCGTGGAGATCACCCAGGAAACCGCATGGAACCTGATGCGCATCGTGGTGGAGGACAATGGTCCGGGTTTGAGTGTGTCCACAGAAACGGCCATGGACCCCTTCTACACGACAAAAGAGGGGAAAAAAACAGGCCTGGGCTTGAGCCTTTTTCGCTTCCGGATCGAGCAGACCGGCGGAGAGCTGACCCTGGACCGGTCAACCCTGGGCGGACTGGCGGTGCGGGCGACCTTGAGCCTGGTGCACGTGGACCGCAACCCCCTTGGAGATCTGGCCGCCACCATATCCTCGGTTGTGGCGGCCAATCCCCGGCTCGAGCTTTCCCTGCGCATAAGGATCGACGATCGTGAACAGGTCATCGTGAGCTCCGAGGTCGCCAGGCAGCTGGTCGCCCCGGGCGGTTCGGCCCTGGCAGCACGCACAGCAGGCGGCCCGGCGGTGACCGGGCCCTTGGCGGTAGCTCACCCATTGGCGGTAGCCCGCCAGATGTATCGGAAAATAAAAGCGGGACTCGAAGCCCTGCAGATCAAGGAGTAACGAATGAACGACAGTGCCACAACGACCGAGAAGCCGTGTGCAGAGAGCACCGGCACGCCCTGCTGCGAAGCAGAGGCATCGGAGGAGGAGCTCTTGGTCAGGTTGGACGGGATCATAGAGGAGTATCGAGGCAAACCCGGTGCCCTGATCCCGGTCCTCCAGATCGCTCAGGGCATCTTCGGGTACCTTCCGGAGAAAGCTTTGAAGCGCATCAGTCTGAGAATGGGGAAATCCTTCAGCGAGGTAGCCGGAGTGGTGGGTTTCTATTCCTTCTTCTCCACAGTTCCCAGAGGCAAACATCTGATCCGGGTATGCCTGGGCACCGCCTGCTATGTCCGCGGAGGCAAGCGTGTACTCGACAATCTCAAGCAGGAGCTAAAGATCGACGTGGGCGGCACCACGGAGGATCGGCTGTTCAGCCTGGAAGTGGCCCGCTGCTTCGGAGCCTGTGGGCTTGCTCCCACGATCATGATCGACGACGAGGTGCACCAGCGTGTCAAACCTCAACGGATCCGCTCCATCCTCGACCAATACCGCAAAGGCGAGCGCGCAATCAAGGAGGCTGCAGTATGAACATCAAGATCGGGAATCCGGAAGACCTGAACAGGCTGCGGGAGCAGGCCAGGGGTGAGATGGAGACGCGCAGCGGTCCCAAGGAGACGCGCATCACCGTTCACATGGGTACCTGCGGCATCGCAGCCGGGGCGCGGGACATCATGGCCGAGCTCACCGAGCAGCTGGCCGGGGCAGAGGTGGAAAACGTCACCCTGCACCAGTCGGGATGTCTGGGTTTGTGCGACCTGGAACCCATGCTCACCATAAGAGACAAGAGTGGTATGAACTACCTGTACGTCCGCCTGACCCGGGAGAAGATCGGGGAAATCGTAGCCGGTCACATCCTTAAGGACAAACCTGTCCGGAAGTACATCTTGGAGGAGTAAAACAATGAATCGTTCCCGAATTAACGTTCTAGTGTGCACCGGAGGCGGATGTGTGGCCTCGGGAGCCATGGAAGTATCCGCAGCATTCAAAGAAGCGATAGACCGTTTCGGGCTGGATGGAGAGATCCGGGTCATCGAAACCGGCTGCCTCGGACCCTGCGCTTCGGGACCGGTAGCTGCAATTTACCCCGACGGTATCCTCTACCAGAATCTCAAGCCCGAGCATGCCGAGGAGATCGTGGAGGAACATCTTCTCAAAGGCAGGATCGTTTCCAGGCTGGCCGCCGAAACCGGGGCGGCCGGGGAGGTAGCACCACCGCTGCAGGAGCTGTCCTTCTTCCGCAAACAGGTAAAGATCGTGCTGCGCAACTGCGGTCTGATCGATCCTCTGCGTATCGAGGAGTACATCGCCCGGGAGGGCTACCAGGCTCTGGCCAGGGCCCTGACCCGGATGACACCGGAGGCGGTGATCGACGAGGTGAAGCGATCGGGTCTGCGCGGCCGCGGCGGGGCGGGGTTCCCTACCGGCCTGAAATGGGATCTGTGCCGAAGGGCTGCGGGAGAAACGAAGTACGTGCTCTGCAACGCCGACGAGGGCGACCCGGGAGCCTTCATGGACCGCAGCGTGCTGGAGGGAGACCCGCACAGCCTGGTCGAGGCCATGGCCATCGCCGCCTATGCCATAGGAGCTTCCCGGGGATACGTGTACGTGCGGGCGGAGTACCCGCTGGCTGTCGACCGATTGGGCAAGGCGATCGAACAGGCACGGGGGTACGGGCTCCTGGGCAAGAATATCATGGGCAGCGGCTTCGATTTCGATTTGGAAATCCGCATGGGAAGCGGCGCCTTCGTCTGCGGAGAAGAAACGGCTCTGATGACGTCCATCGAGGGCAACCGCGGGGAACCGCGGCCGCGACCGCCCTTCCCCGCCCAGCAGGGGCTTTGGGGTCGGCCGAGCCTGCTCAACAATGTGGAGACCTATGCCAATATCCCGGTCATTCTTCTGAAGGGAGCGGACTGGTACGCCTCATTCGGTACGGAAAAGAGCAAGGGCACCAAGGTGTTCGCCCTGGCCGGAGCGGTGAAGAACACCGGCCTGGTGGAGATCCCCATCGGCCTACCTCTGGGGGAGATCATCTTCGACATAGGCGGCGGCATCCGTGACGGAAAATCCTTCAAAGCCGCTCAGATCGGCGGGCCCTCCGGCGGTTGCATCCCAAAGGAACACCTCAACGTCTCCGTGGACTACGAGAGTCTGGCCGAACTGGGGGCCATCATGGGCTCCGGGGGTTTGATCGTCATGGACGACGACACCTGCATGGTGGACATGGCCCGCTTCTTCCTCGAATTCGTCCAGGACGAGTCCTGCGGCAAGTGCGCCCCCTGCCGGATCGGCACCAAGCGAATGCTGGAGATCCTGGAACGAATCTGCGCCGGCAAGGGGGAGGAGGGCGACATCGAACGGCTGGAACGGCTGGGCAGGATCATCAAGGACACCGCTCTGTGCGGGCTGGGACAGACCGCCCCCAATCCGGTGCTCTCGGCGATCCGGCACTTCCGCAGCGAGTTCGAAGCCCACATCCGGGACAAGAGATGCGTGGCCGGAGTCTGTCCGGAACTGGTGCGGGCGCCCTGTCAAAACGCCTGCCCCGCCGGGGTCGATGTTCCCGGATACGTCAGCCTGATCTCCGAGAAGCGCTACGCTGAAGCGTTGAGGCTGCACAGGGAGCGAAACCCCTTTGTTTCGGTGTGCTCCCGGGTCTGCTTCCATCCCTGCGAGAGCAAATGCCGCCGCTCGACCCTGGATAAGGCCGTGTCGGTGCGTGCTCTGAAACGCTTCCTCGCCGATCAGGAAAAGGAGCTGCAGCTGCCCGAGTTCATTCAAGACGAACAGGCCGCCCGGCGAAAGGTAGCCATCATCGGTGCAGGGCCCGCGGGTCTGGCCTGCGCCTACTTCTTGGCTCGACTCGGCTATCGGCCCGATGTCTATGAAGCGGAAAACAAACCCGGAGGAATGCTGGTCCAGGCGATTCCTGCATACAGATTGCCTCGAGAACTTCTGGATAAGGACATCGACATCATTCGAAATCTTGGTGTCAAGATCAAAACCGGGAAACGCCTGGGCAAGGACTTCACCGTCGCGGAACTCAAGGAGCAGGGCTACGAAGCCCTGTTCCTGGCCGTCGGTGCTCCCCGGGGTCTGGCCTTGGGCCTGGAAGGTGAGAGCACCGCGGGATGCGATGAAGCGATCGAGTTCCTGCGAAGAAACAACCTCAACGGCAAAGGCCGGGTCAGCGGGGATGTCGTGGTGGTCGGAGGCGGTAACGCCGCAGTGGACGCCGCCCGCAGTGCCCTGCGCCTGGGAGCCGAAACCGTGACCGTGGTCTACCGCCGTACCCGGGCCGAGATGCCTGCATACGAAGAGGAAGTAGAGGAGGCGGAAAAAGAGGGAGTCCGCTTCCAGTTCCTGGCCGCCCCGGTACGGCTGGTCGCAAACCGGGGAAAACCGGCGGCGGTACACCTGCAGCCGATGGAGCTGGGGAAGTTCGACAGGAGCGGCCGGCGCCGGCCTGAGCCTAAGAAGGGCGCGGATTACACTCTGCCAGCCGATCTGTTGATCGCGGCGATCGGGCAGAGCCTGGAGCCGGCGGAGCTGTTCGACGGGGTACGCCTGAAGCTGAATGACAGAGGCTACATCGCGGCTGATCCGTCCAGCGGACAAACCTCGGAACCCTGGATCTTTGCCGGGGGGGACGCGGTGGACGGGCCCTCCTCGGTCATCGAAGCGGTGACCGCGGGAGAGAAGGCGGCGGTAGGCATCAACAGCTTCCTGGGTGGAAGATCCAAGCCGTTCTGGCGGAAGGATTGCCAGGTCGACACCTTCTTCGACCCCGAGGCGGATCCGGTGGAAACACCCCGGGCCGAAGTCAAGCTCTTAGCGGTTGCCAAACGCAGGGGAAACTTCACGGAGGTGGAATACACCTGGTCCCAAAACGTTGCTTTGGGAGAAGCGAAGCGCTGTCTGCGCTGCGACTACAGAGAACCGGAGTCAGGAGAGTAAAGCTATGCCAACACTTACGATAGACAACAGGACAGTCGAGGTTCCCAAGGAAACCACACTGCTGGAGGCGGCTCGCCGAGTGGGGATCCGCATCCCAACCCTCTGCTATCTGGAGAATGTCCAGGCTATCGGCGCCTGCCGGGTCTGCCTGGTGGAGGTGGAAGGCGCCAAGGCCCTTGTACCCTCCTGCGTCACTCCGGCGGCGGAGGGGATGGTGGTTCACACCAACACCCGGCGCGTTCGGGAAGCCCGGCGCACCGTGGTGGAGCTGATCCTCTCCGATCACGAGGGGGACTGCCAGACCTGCGACCGCAACGGCGACTGCGAGCTTCAGTCCCTGGCCCAGGAACTGGGAATTCGGGAGATCGAGTTTCCCGGGCAGAAGAGCGAGCGCCTCACCGACGTGAGCACCGCCGCCCTGGTACGGGACTCGGCCAAATGCATCCTCTGCCGCCGCTGCGTGACCGTCTGTGGAGAGGTCCAGGGTGTGGCCGCGATCTTTCCCCAGAACCGGGGGTTCGCCTCCGTGATCGGGCCGGCTTTCTGCAGCGATCTCGAATCTGTGGTCTGCGTCCAGTGCGGCCAGTGCGCCGCGGTCTGCCCGGTGGGAGCGATCAGCGAGCGGGATCAGATCGACGAGGTCTGGGCCGTGCTGGACGACCCGTCCAAGCACGTGGTGGTGCAGACCGCCCCGGCCATCCGGGCCGCCCTGGGGGAGTGCTTCGGATATCCCCCGGGCACATTGGTGACCGGAAAGATGGTCAGCGCGCTGCGGCGGCTGGGCTTCGACGGTGTTTTCGACACCAACTTCACCGCGGACCTTACCATCATGGAGGAGGGCAGCGAGCTGCTCACCCGCCTGAAGCAGGCCCTGGTGGAGGGTAAACCGGTAGCCCTGCCCCAGTTCACCAGCTGCTCTCCCGGGTGGATCAAATACGCGGAGCACTTCTACCCCGAGTTCCTGCCGAACATCTCCACCTGCAAGAGCCCGCAGCAGATGTTCGGGGCGGTGGCCAAGACATACTACGCCGAGACGTTGGGCAAAAAAACAGAAGACATCGTGGTCGTATCGATCATGCCCTGCACCGCCAAGAAGTATGAAGCCCGGCGCCCGGAGATGAACTCAAGCGGCGTTCAAGATGTGGACATCGTGCTCACAACCCGGGAGTTGGGGCGGATGATCAAACAGGCGGGAATCGACTTCGCCGGCCTGCCCGATGAAAAGATGGACAAGCTCCTGGGCATGTCCTCCGGAGCCGCGGACATCTTCGCCAACACCGGCGGCGTCATGGAAGCGGCCCTGCGCACGGCCTATGAGATTGTGACGGGCCGGCCGCTGCCCTTCTCCGATCTCCACGTCACCCCGATCATGGGACTGGAGGGGGTCAAGCAAGCGGCCCTCAAAATAGAAGGTGCCCTGCCCGAGTGGTCTTTCCTCGAGGGGGTGACCCTCAAAGTAGCGGTGGCCCACGGGCTGGGCAATGCCCGCAAGGTAATCGAGTTCATCAAGAGCGGTTCCCCGGAGGCCCAGTATCATTTCGTCGAGATCATGACCTGCCCCGGCGGGTGCATCGGCGGCGGCGGTCAACCGCGGATGACCAGCGACCAGGTGCGCCAAGCCCGCATTGCCGCCATCTACAAAGAAGACGAGGGCAAGGAGATACGCGCTTCCCTGCACAATCCCGAAATCCAACTGATCTATGATCGGTATCTGGAAAAACCTCTGGGAGAGAAATCCCACCACCTTCTGCACACCTCCTATACCGCCAGGGAACGGGTGTTGGGCAGTACCTCACGGCCGCAGACCGTGATCTGAGACAGGAGACAGCCATGGGCGTGGTAGCCACGATTCCGGAGAAGTGCAAACGCTGTTACTCCTGCGTCCGAGAATGCCCGGCCAAGGCAATCAAGGTTATCGGCGGACAGGCAACCGTCATAGAGGAGCAGTGCATCGGTTGCGGCAACTGCGTGAAGGTCTGCGCCCAGAAGGCCAAACGCATCGAAGACAGCACCATGTTGGTACGCAGCTTCCTCGAGTCCAGGGACAGGGTCTTTGCCTGTCTGGCCCCTTCCTTCCCCGTGGCATTTTTCCCCACCCATCCCGGGCGGATGATCTGCGCCCTGCGCAAGCTCGGGTTCGGGGACATCTGGGAAGTGGCTTTCGGAGCCGAGCTGATCAGCCGGGAGTACACCAAGGTCTTCAAAGAAGCCCTGCAAACCGGCAAATACGTGATCTCCACACCCTGTCCGGCGATCGTTTCCTACATCGAGAAGTACATGCCTTCCCTGCACCAAGCCCTGGCTCCCATCGTAAGCCCCATGATCGCCGTGGGCAGGGCCATCCGCAAACGCTACGGTTCCGGGGTCCGCATCGTGTTCATCGGTCCCTGCATCGCCAAGAAAAATGAGATCAAGGACCCCAATGTGCAGGGCGCCATAGACGCCGTACTGACCTTCAAGGAGATGCAAACCATGATCTGCGAGGCCGGTATCGACCCTGAGGAGCAGAAGATCAGCGATTTCGATGGTCCCCCCTGTTACCTTGGCCGGAGCTTTCCCATCTCAGGGGGGCTGCTGCGCACTACCGGTCTGCAGGCTGATATTCTGGAAAACGACGTACTGATCACCGAAGGCAAGGACAGGGTGCTGGGGGTGCTCAAGGAGCTGGAGGAGGGCAAGAGCAAAGCCAAACTGTTCGACCTTCTGTTCTGCGAAGGCTGCATCAACGGTCCGAAGATGCCGGCGGAGATGAGTGTGTTTACCCGCAAGGAAAAGCTCACCGACTACATCATCGAGCATAACCGCTTCACGGTACGACGGGATCTGACCGAAGCCCTGGCCGAGTTCGACGACCTGGATCTGTCCCGGGAGTTCAGCTGCCAGACGGTCCTCCTTCCCCGGCCTTCGGAAGAGGAAATCACCAAAACCCTCAAAGCCATGCGCAAGTACGGACCGGAGGATCAGCTGAACTGCGGTTCCTGCGGTTATCCAACCTGTCGGGAAAAGGCCATCGCCGTGTGCCAGGGTCTGGCTGAGATCGAGATGTGCCTGCCCTACCTGGTGTAGGAGCTGGAG
>Ga0272441_10011716_pt1 | contig 12950 bp, 11 predicted proteins | sample SSMProp6N_FD_193582 | JGI IMG/M metagenome (GOLD analysis project Ga0272441, IMG submission 193582) | Marine sediment archaeal communities from Little Sippewissett salt marsh, Falmouth, MA, United States - SSM-Prop-6N | ecosystem: Environmental > Aquatic > Marine > Wetlands > Sediment ...
GCCGAGTCGTTCCACTTCACGCCGGCGTCATGGGCCGCCGAATAGTAATTGTCGCACTTGTAGGCGAACAACGCGCTCTCGCTCAGCACCACGAATCCGTGGGCGAATCCCCTCGGGACCCACATCATCCGCTTGTTGTCGCCGCTGAGCACCTGCGCCGCGTGCCGACCGAACGTCGGGGAGCCTTTTCGCAGGTCAACCGCCACGTCGAGCACTTCTCCCTGCACGACCCGGACCAGCTTTCCCTGGGAAAACGGCGGCCGCTGGTAATGCAGGCCGCGCAGCACGCCGTATCCCGAAAAGGATTCATTGTCCTGCACGAAACACGTTCGACCGACGTGACGATCGAAGATATCCTGCCGGAAGGATTCAAGGAAATACCCCCTCCCGTCCCTGAACACACGGGGTTCGAAAACAATGACTTCGGGCAGCGCCGTTTCTCTTACCTGCATATCGAATGATTCCCTGACTTTGCGTTGAGCGTATGGGCCAAAATAAAAAAACAGAACCATATCGCATGCCGTGACAGGATTTTCCCGCGATGTTCACTGTTCCCCTTCACGCGGTTCAGCCAGAAGCCCCGCGAAGCAAACGCGGCGAAAGACCGGAATGCGACATCTTTTACGTATCCCTGACTCTTTCTGTCGGCGGCTGCAATGCAGTTGTGCAAAAAGTTTTCAGGGCATTGCCGACTTTCATCCTCGATTCCTTACCTTACAGGGTTTGCAGCCCGTAATTTACGCGTAGAATAAAAACGGAATCATAACGAAAAGCGTGGAAAAAATTATTGACGGTATCGCCAGGCACATCAGGTTTCGCCTGGTCGAGGAGGAGGATGCCCCGTTCATCCTTGCCCTGCGTATCGATCCCGAAAAAAGCCGTTTCATCTCTCCGGTTGAAAACGACCTCGAGGCCCAGAGAAAATGGATTCGCGATTACAGGGAACGGGAAAAGCGGGGAGAAGAGTTCTACTTCATCATAGAAGGACTCGACGCAGAGAAACTCGGCACGATCAGGCTGTACGATTTCAGGGACGACTCATTCTGCTGGGGGAGCTGGATACTGAAACATGACGCACCGGCATACGCGGCGGTCGAATCCGCCCTCATGATCTACCATATCGCGATCCGTGATCTCGGCTTCAGGCAATCCCATACCGATGTGCGAAGGAACAACACGTCCGTGCAGAACTTCCTCCTGCAGTTCGGAGCGGAAATCACCGGCGAGGACGACCTGAACACCTATTTCCGGATGACTGCGGAAACGTACGAAAAAACCAGGGTTACCTACAGAAGGTTTCTTGCGAACGGCAGCTGACCGGCAGGAAAATCACCCCGAAAGGATAAAGGAAAAACGACATTTCTATGTGCGGAATCGCAGGCTGGTTCAATGCACCGCCGAACAGTCACCGGCTGGAAAACATGCTGCTGAGCATCCGCCACAGGGGACCGGAAGGCTCGGGAACCTATCAGGACGAGTGGGCGAGTTTCGGCAATACCCGCCTCGCGTTCGTCGACCTCGAACAGGGACAGCAGCCCCTCTCCAACGAAGACGGCACCATCTGGCTGACCTGCAACGGCGAGATATTCAACCATGACGAGCTGCGGAAGGAACTCCGTGGACGTCACCGCTTCAGCACCGGATGCGATGTCGAGGTCATCATCCACCTCTACGAGGAATACGGGACCGAAGGGTTCAGGCACCTGAACGGACAGTACGCTTTCGCCCTCTGGGACACCGTCAATCGAAGGTTTTATCTCTGCCGGGACCGGCTCGGCATCTGTCCGCTCTACTACACGTTCGACGACGGCACGCTGTATTTCGGTTCCGAAATGAAAGCGCTGCTCTCCGTTCCGCAGATACGCCGTGAAATGGATCTTTCGACCCTGCAGGACATCTGGACGTTCTGGACCCCCGTCGCCGGCCGGACAATCCTGAAAAACGTCCGGGAGGTTCTTCCGGCGCATTTCATGACCTTCGAACCGGAGAAGGGGAAAATTGCGGAGGAACGCTACTGGCGTCTTGATTTCACCGAAAAACGCTGGACGGAACCGGACGCCCTCGAAGCGTTTTCCGAACTCTTCGACGATGCGGTCAGAATCCGCCTCAAGGCGGACGTACCGGTGGCCTCCTACCTCAGCGGCGGTGTCGACTCGTCGATGATCGGCGCGTTCGCCAACCGCTACGGCTCCGAGCTGCACACCTTCTCCATAACGTTTCAGCATCCCGATTACGACGAAAGCGAGCATCAGCTCCAGGTGGCCCGTCATCTCGGCACGACCCACCATGTAACCCGCTGCACCGCCGAAGACCTGGCCTCGGTCCTGCCGAAAATGGTCTGGCACACCGAAGTGCCGCAGCTCCGGGCCGGACCGATCTCCATGATTCCGCTTTCGGCTGGCGTGAACGCCCATAATCTCAAGGGCGTCCTGACCGGAGAAGGCGCCGACGAATTTTTCATGGGATACGACATCTTCAAGGAGACGGCCGTGAGAAGATTCATGGCCCGCGACCCCGAATCGCTCGCGAGACGCTCCCTTGTCCGCCGCCTCTACGAATATCTTCCCGACAGGGACCGGTTCAGGGGGCTCGAACTCGCCCTTCAGGAAGGCCTCGACAAAACGGACGATCCGTTCTTCAGCCACCTCTACCGCTGGAACAATACCAGCAGGCTCCAGGGATACTTCCTTCCAGAAATACGTGAAACTCTCGGCCGGAGAAGTTTCGGGGAACGCCTTTCGCATGTACTGCCGAACGGTTTCAGCGAATGGAATTCACCCTCGAAAGCGCAGACGCTGGAAATCGTCACCTTCCTGACGCCCTACCTTCTCTCCTCCCAGGGAGACCGGGTGGCCATGGCAAACGGCGTCGAGGGAAGGTTTCCGTTCCTGGACCACCGCATCGTGGAATTCGCCAACAGCCTGCCCCAGTCCCTCAAGCTGCGGAGCCTGCAGCGTGACAAGTACATCGTCCGCAAGGCGGCCGAAAAGCACTTGCCGCAGGATATCGCCAGGCGCCCGAAATTCCCCTACAGGGCGCCGATACAGGATATTTTCAGGAGCAGGGCTTTCGCGGAACTGCAAGATCTTCTTTCGGAAGAAAGCCTCAGGGAAACGGGTATATTCATCCCGCGTGCCGCGGAAAAACTCCTGAAAAAAGCTCTTGCGGGAAACATGACCAGCGAAATGGAGCAGATGGCCCTCATGGGAATCGCCACCACCCAGCTCTGGCATCATCTCTTTATCAAGAACAATTCACCGGAAAACTAAACACAGACGCCATGTTCAGCGACTTCAGCCCTTCCGAAGAGGCCAACCGCCTCATCTCCTGGATACAGGACTCCTGCCACAAAACCCTGAAACGCGACGGCGGAGTCATCGGCGTCAGCGGAGGCATCGATTCGGCAACCGTGCTCTACCTTGCGGCCAAAGCGCTCGGACCGGAGCGTGTCGTCGCGGTACTCCTGCCCGACAGGGACTCGAGTCCCGACAGCGCCAGATTCGCGACCGACATGGCCGGGCTTCTGGGCGTCAGAACCGTGACCGTCGACATCACGGCGGGCCTCAACGGATTCGGCTGCTACGAAGCCCGCGACGGCGCGCTGAAACAGGCCGTGCCGGACTTCGATCCGGAAAAGGACAAGTTCAAGATCGTCCTTCCGCAGAACCTTCTGGGAGAGGCGTCGCTCAACGTGTTCAGCGCGGTCATCATCAAGGCGGACGGCACACAGTTCCGCCGAAGGCTCACGCCCACACAGATCAACGAAATCGTGGCGGCATCGAACCTCAAGCAGCGCTCCAGAATGACCGTGCTCTACCACGAGGCCGAACGTCGCAACTATGCCGTTATCGGCACCAGCAACAAGAACGAGCACGATCTCGGATTTTTCGTCAAGTACGGCGACGGCGGCGTGGACATGCAGCCCATACGCCATCTCTTCAAGACGCAGATCTACGAGATAGCCAGACACCTCGGCGTACCGCAGGAAATTATCGACCGTCCGCCGACGACGGATACCTACAGCGCGGACGCCACGCAGGAAGAGTTTTTCTACCGCCTTCCCTTCGACATGCTCGACGGCATATGGCATGCCTGGGAGAAAGGGCGAAGCCCGGAGGAAATCGCCGCCGCGTTCGACCTGAACCCCGAACAGGTGAACAACGTCGTTTCGGACATCAGGGACAAGGAACGAACCACGGAGTACCTCAGAATGGCTCCCCTGGTACCCTGACTTTTTTCAACTTATCAAATGCGCCGCATTCCGCAGGAACCGCGGCGCCGAAAACTATTCTGGAGATATACACATGGCATCACTGACCAAGGAGGAAATACGCGAACAGTTGCTGCGCTACCTCGACGAAACCTTCCCGCTCTTCGACCAGGAAGCCCCGGACGAGACCCCCATGGCGGAGCACGGCGTGGACTCGCTCGGGACCACCAATATCGTGGTCCATCTCGAACAGCAGTACCGGATAGAGATAGACGATTCGGAAATCACGAGGGCGAATCTCGGCTCCGTCGGCGCGCTCACGAACTTCCTCGATGCGAAGCTCAATGCGTGAGGAACGGTTGAACCTGTTCGACTATCTGCTCGAAAACGGCCTCCCGGATAACGTCGCAATCATCCAGGACGGAACGTCGACCACCTACCGCGAACTCAGGGCCATGGCCGAAGCCGTCGCGCTGGCGCTCGGGAAATCCGGAATATCTCAGGGCGACCGGGTGGCCATCCTCGCCGAAAACTCTCCCTTCTGGGCGGCCTCCTATCTCGGCATTCTCAAAACGGGAGCCGTGGCCGCACCGCTGCCCTCGCGCCTGACGGCCGACGATCTGGCACGATACGCCCGCGTGCTTGCATGCGGGGCGTTCTGCGCGGACAACCTGCTTGCAAAAAAACATTCGGCACTGATGCCGGACAAGGGCGCTCTCGTCCTCAAAAACGACATCATCGGGCGGAAAGGCGACGTTACCGGGACGATTCCGCAAACGGCACAGGTAGATCCGAAAAGCGATCTTGCGGCCCTGATGTTCACCTCGGGTTCGACCGGCGAACCGAACGCCGTCAGGGTGACCCACCGCAACATCATGGCAAACACTGACTCCATCATCGCCTATCTCGGCCTCGGGCCGGATGACAGGATGATGACGATTCTTCCGTTCCACTACTGTTTCGGCACATCCCTGCTCCACACCCACCTCAGGGCCGGAGCATCGCTGGTGCTGAACAACTATTTCCAGTATGTCGAGGATGTGCTCAACGAAATGGAGACGGAGGGATGTACGGGTTTCGCCGGCGTACCGAGCACCTATCAGACCCTGCTGCACAACAGGAGCTTCCGCAGCCGGCGCTTCGGAAAACTGCGGCATGTCCAGCAGGCCGGAGGCAAGCTTGCCGACCGGCAGATAGCCGAGCTTCGCGCCGCGCTCCCGCAGCACGTCGACATCCATATCGGCTACGGGCAAACGGAGGCTACGGCACGGCTTTCAGCCCTTCCACCGGACAAGCTCGAAGAAAAAACAGGGTCGATCGGCAGGGGTATTCCCGGAGTCTCGCTTCAGGTTCTCGACAAGGAAGGCAAGCCGGTCAAACCGGGTGAAACCGGGGAAATCGTCGCGTCGGGAGAGAACGTCACCTCCGGTTACCTCTTTGCCGACCCTTCGAAAAACCCCTTCCGCGACGGAAAGCTGTATACCGGCGACCTGGCCTATATCGACGATGAAGGCTACATTTTCATCACGGGCAGGGAAAAGGATTTCATCAAGCCCAGCGGCTACAAGGTCATGACCGCCACCATCGAAAACGCCATTCTCGAGATGCCCGGGGTCGCGGAAGCGGCCGTCGTCGGTATACCCGACGACCAGCTCGGCGAAGCTGCAAAAGCCTATGTGGTCGTAACGGCGAACGGGGAACTGTCGCCGGAGCAGATCATTGATTTCTGCACCCGAAGCCTGCCGCCCTACGCGGTACCCCGAAAAGTGGAATTCCTCGACAGCCTGCCGAAAAACGCTTCGGGGAAAATCCGGAAAACAGACCTGAAGAACACCCTCTGAAGAACAACGTCCTCCGTGGCGGGAACCGGCCTGAACACAGGCAGGCACCCTCGTGTGCGTTATTTCGCCAGCCGCCTCAGGACATGCTTCACCTTTTCAGCGACACCTCCGTCCTGTCCCTCGGGCGGAGGCTCGTATTCCGGCAGCTCAGGATCCATCCTGCCGGCCTTCAGATCATGCGGCTCGCTGACAGGACGTTTTTCAATGACAAGGATACTGTCATAGTAATGCAGCGAATGGGCCGAACGGGTAAAATCGGACACTTGCAGTTTGGGCGACTGTGAATGCCACGCGTTGATGGAATCGATAAAATGCTTGCTGTACTCGATGAAGCTGTCCCGTCTGCCATAGCCGCCGCCGTAGTCGGGCCAGTAGGAAGTGTGCAGGTCTTCGCACAGGTACACCCCATTGGCATCGATTGCCGGAAACAGCTCCTCGAAGGTATTTATCTGCTGCCTCATGGTATGCCCGCCGTCATCGATAAGAATATCGATCCGGGGAATATCCTCCTTGAGGGAGCGCAGAAAATCCCTGCTTTCCTGGTCCCCGATAAAAACCCTCACCTGATCGTCTTCGAGCTTCTTGCAGAGAGGATTGATGTCGACCCCGTATATTCGGCATTTCGGGCCGAAATACTGTTTCCACATCTCCAGCGAACCGCCCTGAAAAATCCCGAACTCGACCACATGAACCTCTCCGCCCCTGAATCTCGAAAAATGCCTGTCGTAAATTTCGAAGTAATGCTGCCACTTGTGCAGGAGCCGTCCTTCGTGCTCTGAAAAAAACTTCTCCAAATCGTTCATGGCTACCCTCCGGCCGGTTTCGTTACATGCACTGTTACATACACTGTCTCTGCTTTTCGGATGAAAGATCCGTCGAACTCACTGCACCTGCGTCCCCTGTGAAGCGGGCGGCTGAATCGGTTGAATCACAGGAAAAACAGCGATCGCGACCGCCGGACCGGCGTGACGCACGCCTGCCGTTTCGACAAAAGCGGACAAGATAAAACAAACACTCGTCCATTGGGGATTGGGATACGAAAACGAGGCGGGACATCTGATTCAGGACACTCCCCGTCAGGATACAGGAAAATTCAGCATGACCCCCCCGATTGTTCTGGCTGAAAAAAGCAGTCTCCTCCCGTCCTCGCCGACATTTCAGGACCGAATCAGACCACAGGGATGAACGGGATACCTCTCCACAGGGGCTACAAAACCCACCCGAATATACACCTTTTTCACGTCAAAACAAAAAAAACCCGGAAGAGTAAAAGGGCTAACGTTCAAGCAGCTTCCTCAGGTACTGCCCATACTGGCTTTTGAGCAACGGCTCCGACACCCTGTAGAGATCCTCGTCGTCAATCCACTTCTGCCGCCAGGCGATCTCCTCGGGACAGGCGATCTTCAGGCCCTGGCGTTTCTCCACGGTCTCTACGAAATTACCCGCATCCTGGAAGGACTCGTGCGTTCCGGTATCCAGCCAGGCGAACCCCCTGCCCATCATGGTGCATTTCAGTTTTCCCCTTTCGAGATATGTTTCGTTCACCGAAGTTATTTCGAGTTCGCCGCGGGCGGAGGGCTTGACGTTCCTGGCGATCTCGACGACCTCGTTGGTGTAGAAATAGAGCCCGACGACGGCATAGTTCGATTTCGGTTTCGCTGGTTTTTCCACGATCGAGAGCACATTGCCCGTTTCGTCGAACTCCGCCACGCCGTATCGCTCGGGATCGCTGACATAGTAGCCGAAAATATTCGCCTTGCGCTCTGCCGTCACAACCTGCGCGGCCGTTTTCAGCATGGCGGCGAAACCGTAGCCGAAAAAGATGTTGTCCCCGAGGATGAGGGCCACGTCATCGTCGCCGACGAACTCCTCGCCGAGAATGAAGGCCTGGGCGAGCCCGTCGGGCGAGGGCTGCACGACATAGGAAAGATCGATACCCCAGTCGCGCCCGTCGCCGAGCAGCTTGACGAAAAGATCGCGGTCCTCGGGAGTGGTGATGATGAGAATATCGCGTATCCCCGCAAGCATGAGCGTCGTCAGGGGATAATAGATCATCGGCTTGTCGTAGACCGGCAGCAGCTGCTTCGATATTCCTTTCGTCACCGGGTAGAGACGCGTTCCGGAGCCGCCGGCGAGAATGATTCCTTTCATGACGGTATTTTTTCTTCAATTCCCCGTTGCATCCCGCAACGCCTGCGCGACAAAGAAGACATCCTCACGGGTGAGGCTGGAATACATGGGGAGGGTGATGAGCTTTTCAGCGACCCGCTCCGTTACGGGAAGCTCCCGGCTGAACTCCCGGTAAAACGAAAACCGGTGCACCGGAGGGTAATGCATGCTTGTCTGCACGCCTGCCGAATGAAGGCGATCCCGGACTTCGTCCCTGGCAACAGCGCATGCGTCGGTGAGCACGACGGGAAAAATATAGTTGGAAACGAATTGCCCATGCCCGCGGAAGGGCACGGAAACCTCCTCGATGCCGGCAAGGGCCTCTTCGTACCATCTCCTCACGAAAGCACGCTTTTCGAGATCCTCGCGGAGCTTGCCGAGCTGAACGATTCCGAGGGAAGCCCGAAGATCGTCCATGCGGTAGTTGTAACCCGGTTCCACGACGTCGTAGACGGTGCTGTGCCCCCTGGAGCGCTCGTACGACATGGTCGTCATACCGTGCGAACGCAGCAGTTTCGTCCTTTCGTGAAGAGCGGGATCGTCCGTCACGAGCATACCGCCCTCGGCGGTGCTCAGGTTCTTGTTGGAAAAGAAACTGAAGCAGCCGACATCGCCGAGCGTGCCCAGCTTCCGCTCTCCATACTCGGAAAGAGGTCCGTGACACGCATCCTCGATCACCCTGAGATCGTGAGCGGCGGCGATTTCCGCCACCGCGTCCATGTCGCAGGGAAATCCGGCGTAATGCATCACGATGATCGCCCGGGTCCTCTCGTTGACAAGACGCCGGATATCGCCGGGGTCGATCGTAAGGTCGTCTTCGCCGACGATATCGGCAAATACCGGAACAGCGCCGACGTAGCCGACTGCGTTCACGGTGGCCACGAAAGTCAGGGAAGGGCAGATCACCTCGTCGCCGGGGCCGATATCGAGAACGCGCAGCGCGAGATGCAGCGCAGAGGTACAGTTGGCAAGGGCCAGCGCATGGCCGGAACCGAGCATGGCCGCGAACGTTTCCTCGAACTCGGCTGTCCTGGGGCCGGTGGAAATCCATTTCGAACGCAGGGTCTCGACAATTGCACGCTCTTCGCGTTCATCGAAATTCAGATCAAAAAGAGGTATCCTGTACATCCCGGTTCCCTTTCAGCTGTTGCGGTATTCCTGCTTGTCAGGATCGGTGATGAAACCGTCCCTGATCACCTGGATCACCTGTGCTATGCCGTCCGGCACCTTTTTCGTGATCGAAAAACCCAGACGGTCGGCAATCTTTTCAAAGGAAACCCGGTAGTCCCTGGGGTCCTCGTTTTTCTGGACATATTTGATCCTGGCGTCCGGAAGCTGCTTGACGATCTCGTCGACGATCATCTGTTTCCGGTAATTTTCCGACGTATCGCCGACATTGAACACATCGAAAGCGACCGTCTCCTCGGGAGCTTCAAGAACAGCGATGACGGAACGGCAAAGATCGACGACATGGCAGTAGGGACGCCAGAACTGCTCTCCGAACACCACGAGTTCGCGACCCATGGCGAGTTCCTTGGCGAACTCGTTGACCGTGAGATCGAACCTCGGGCGGGGCGAAAGGCCGTAGACGGTCGAAAACCGAAGCGACGTCGGTTTGCAGGTCCGCTCGCGCGGCTGCTGCAAAAGATGGTTTTCGACTTCCACCTTGGTTTCGGCATAGAGCGACACGGGCGCAAGCCTTGAGTTCTCGTCGACATATGATTCAGGATCGTCCATCTTTCCGTAATTGCTGCATGTCGAGGCGAACACGAAACGCTTCGCTCCGCACTCGTCGGCAAGCCGGTAAAACAGCTTGCTGCCCTCGAGGTTCACCTCCCTGGCGAGCTCGGGCTGTTTCGCGCAGGCCGGATCGCCGACGACCGCCGCCAGATGCGCCACGTAATCGACGCCGTCGAGCGCCCTGCGCACGTCGTCCTCGTTACGCACGTCGCCTTTCACGAATGAAAAATCATCGTCGTTGAGCAGGTCTATGATCGGCTCTCCCCCGAAAGAAAGATTGTCGATGACCCTGACGCGATACCCTTTCCCGAGGAGGAGCCGGACCAGAATGGAACCGATGTATCCGGCTCCGCCGCTGACAAGCACAGTTTGCTTCATATAAAGTATTTTTAACGAATTCAATATAAAAAATTTTCAACCAGATACCCCGCTATCGCCAGCGAAGCCGTTGCCGCGGGAGACGGGGCGTTGAGCACATGCACCTGCGTGCCTTCCCTGACGATACGAAAATCCATGGCAAGCGCGCCGTCGTCGTCGATGGCCTGCGCCCGCACACCGGCAGCGCCTTTCACAAGATCGCCGGAAGAGATCTCGGGAATCAGTTTTCTGGCCTTGGCGAGAAAGGACGCCATGAAAAGCGAGCTGGAAAACTCCCCTGCGGCGAAACGGAAGTTGCCTGCCAGAAATCTCCTGAAACCCTTGCCTGCAAAAATATCGAAGGTATCGACAAGGGAAATATCCCTCCGCGAATACCCCTCACGCTTGAAAGCGAGCACGGCGTTGGGACCGACTTCCCGCCCGCCGCCGATCATGCGGGTAAAATGCACCCCGAGGAAAGGAAATGCCGGATCGGGAACAGGGTAGACAAGGTGGCGCACGAGAGCCTCCGCTTCCGGCTTCAGCGAAAGATACTCCCCCCTGAAGGGCACGATGCGCAGCGGACGGGGTTTGCCGCAGCATGCCCGATACACCCGGTCGGCATGGAGACCTGCGCAATTGACCAGCACGTCGAGCACGAACTCGCGCTCTCCAGCCCTGACGACGCACTCCCTTCCGTTGCCGGCCGATACGCCCCGGACAGGAGCATTGCAAAGAATCCTTCCGCCGTGATCGAGAATCCCCTTCGCAAGGGCTCCGATGACACCTGAGTAGTCCACGATCCCTTCTTCGGGCACCAGCAGAGCGGTGGTTGCCCGTACATGAGGCTCGCGCCGTCCGAGTTCAGCGGAATCGAGAAACGAAAGCCCCGACAGACCGTTTGCCTCTCCCCTTCTCGCAAGATCGACGAGAAGACGGTCCTCCCTTTCGCCGTTGGCGACGACGACCTTGCCGCACAGCTCGTGATCGATGCCGTTATGCCTGCAGAAAGCGACCATTTCCCGTATCCCCTCGACCGCAAGCCTGGCCTTGAGCGAACCGGGTGCGTAAGGAAGACCGCAATGCAGGACACCGCTGTTGTGCGTACTCTGATGTTTTCCCGGAGCCGACTCTTTCTCGAACACCACGATGTCCGAATCCGGATGAGCCCGCGCGGTTTTACAGGCGACGGCCAGCCCGAGAATTCCTGCCCCGACGATACCTATTCTCTTTTTCAACTGTAACAGGTTCCGGAGCTTACTCGTCCGCGTTGAAATGCTCGTTGTATTCCTTCTGCGCTGTATAGTAGTCGTCGATGCGGCCGATATCGAGCCAGTAATCGGTCAGCTCGTATTTCGACACCCGCTCCTGTTCGGCGAGCATCCGCTTGATCAGCATATCCATCCCGAAAAACTCGTTTTCGGGGAAAAAGCGGAATATTTCCGGTTTCATCACATAGATGCCCGCCAGGATATACATCACGATATCCGGTTTTTCCTCGATGCCCGTCACCAGCTCGCCCTCGAAAAAGATGTTGCCGAAATCGAAGGGCATGATCTCTTTCTTGATCGTGAGGGTCAACAACGAATCCTGCTGTACGGCAAAATCGTGCAGTTTTCCGAAATCGACCAGGCTGAGGATGTCTCCGTTCATGACGACAAACGGCGTATCGAGATGTTTTTCGAGCAGCTTCAGGGGACCGGCCGTTCCCAGCGGCTTCTCTTCCCTGCTGACGGAGAGGTTGACGCCGAATTCCGATCCGTCCCCGAAAAACCGTTCTATGTAGTCGGACTTGTAGTTGGTCGCAAGAAAAATATCGCTGAAGCCGAACTGCTTCAGCCGTCCTATCTGGATTTCGAGAACGGATTTCTCGCCGATGGGAAGCAAAGGTTTGGGAATGACCTGGGTAAAAGGTTTCAGGCGAACACCCAGACCACCTGCAAGAATAACTGCTTTCATGGATAGCAAGATTTAAACATGAAGGCAAGCAAAAGAAATGGGGGGGGTTCTCCGGCTTTACCGCAGACAACAGAACAGTCACGGTTAACTTACAAGAAAATTACGACTAAAACGATCAATCTTTTTTTGCCACGCAAGCCCGCGCGAGCTCCCGGAGCACCCAGAGAAAGGGGCGCGCGACCCTTCCGATGTTTCGCGGCTGCTGGGCGAGGCGGTAGACCCATTCGAGACCGCTTCGCTGCATCCATTCCGGAGCGCGCCTGACGGTGCCGGCAAAATACTCGAACGCCAGACCGACGCCCGCGCAAAACGTACCTTCGAGCTTCGGCTGCAGGAGCACCATCAGTTTTTCCTGCTTCGGGGCTCCGAGCCCGCACCAGAAAAAATGAGGCTTCAGTTCGTTCAGCTCATCCGCCAGAGCGTCGATGTCGAAATCCTCCAGCGGCTGAAAAGGTGGTGATACCGCATCCAGTATAACCAGTCCCGGATAGGTTTCGACAAGGGTTTTCCGAATGTTTGCAATCGTCTCTTCCGTGCTGCCGTAGAAATAATGAGTATAGCCTCTCTCGACGGAAACGGAAAAAACGGCGTCCATGAAATCCTTTCCGGAAACCCTGGCGACCCCGGCGTGACCGCGCAGGCGGGCCAGCCAGACAAGAGGCATGCCGTCGGGA
>Ga0272441_10011717_pt1 | contig 12949 bp, 12 predicted proteins | sample SSMProp6N_FD_193582 | JGI IMG/M metagenome (GOLD analysis project Ga0272441, IMG submission 193582) | Marine sediment archaeal communities from Little Sippewissett salt marsh, Falmouth, MA, United States - SSM-Prop-6N | ecosystem: Environmental > Aquatic > Marine > Wetlands > Sediment ...
ACCCCGCCCAGGCGCGTTGACGAGCTCATCGGCAGCGACCTGATGGCCAAGCTCGACCAGGTCGATGTGATGAGCCGCAAGATCTTCGCCGGCAAGCTCCAGGGCGAGCGGCGAAGCAAGAAACGCGGCGTCAGCGTCGAATTCGCCGACTATCGGCACTACGTGCACGGCGACGACCTGCGCTTCATCGACTGGAACATCTATGCCCGCCTGGACAAGCTCTTCCTCAAGATGTTCCTGGAGGAGGAGGATTTGGCGCTGATCATCGCCCTCGACACCAGCGCCTCCATGCACTGGGGCAATCCCAGCAAGTTCATCTTCAATCAACGCCTGGCCATGGCCCTGGGCTACATCGGCCTGGCCAACCACAACCGCGTCACGCTCTACGCCTTCGACAGCGGTGAGGTCAGGCCGCTGCCCAACCTCCGCGGGCTGCGGCGCACGCGGGAGATGGGCGAGTGGATCCTCCATCTCGAGCCGGGCGGAACGAGTTCGTTCAACGACGCCATGCGATCCATCGCCCTCAGCCGGCAGGGCAAGGGCGTGATGGTCATCCTCTCGGATTTCATGCTCAAGGAGGGATACGAGAAGGGCCTGCGCTACCTTGCCGGCGGAGGGTTTGACACCTTCTGCATCCAGGTGCTCAGCCCCGAGGAGGTCGACCCGGGCAAGCACGGCCTCGCCGGCGACCTGCGCCTCACCGACGTCGAGGATGAGGACACCGCCGAGATCACCGTCAGCGCCGCCCTGCTGAAGCGCTACAAGCAGAACCTGGACACCTTCTGCGGCAAGCTGCGGGACTTCTGCGTCCGCCGCGGCATCATGCACCTCACCATCGACACCGCCACCAACCTCGACACGCTGCTGCTGGACTATATGCGCAAGAGGGGGCTGCTGAAGTGAACTGGCTGACGCCCCTCACCGGCATGATTCTGGCCGCGGTGCTCATCCCGCCCCTGATCCTGCTGTATTTCCTGAAGCTGCGGCGTCGCCCGCAGCCCATCGCGTGCACGCTCCTCTGGAAGCGCACGATCGAGGACCTGCACGCCAACGCGCCGTTCCAGCGACTGCGCCGAAGCCTGCTGCTGTTCCTGCAACTGCTGGCCCTGCTGCTGCTGGTGTTTTCGGTGATGCAGCCGCAGATTCAGGCGGCCCGCCCCAAGGGGGGCAAGGTCGTGCTGCTCATCGACAATTCCGCCTCGATGACGGCCACCGATACAGAGAACGGGGACACGCGCCTCGACGAAGCCAAGCGCCGGGCGAAGGCGCGCCTCGAGGCGATCTACGGCGGGGGCTGGCTGAGCGGCTCGGCCGGCGAGACGATGATCGTGGCCTTTTCCGACCGCGCTGAACCCGCCAGCGGCTTCTCCGGCTCCAAGCAGGAACTCCTCGCCGCCGTCGACCGCATCCGACCCACGCACGCGCAGACGCGGATCGCCGACGCCCTCAAGCTTGCCCGGGCCTACACGTCCAACCCGGTGGACCCGTCCACCGGCGAAGCCCGCCCGGTGGGCGAGCTGCCCGAGCTGGAGGTCTTCAGCGACGGCCGGATCGCCGATATCGCCGAGCAGGTGATACGGCGACGACTCGATGCACCCGAGGACAGCGGCCTGACCTATCACCGCATCGGCACGCCGCAGGCGGACAACGTCGCCATCAGCGCCATCGAGTCCAAGCGCCCGTATGACCGGCCGACCACCGTGGAAGTTTTCGTGGCCCTGCTGAACTTCAACCAGCAGGCCGTGTCCTGCGACGTGCAGCTTTCGGTGGATCTCAACGCCCGGGCGGTCGAGGAGGTCACGATCCCTCCCGCGAAGATCGATCCGAACACGGCGGCGCTGCTGCCGGGACGGAACAACATCGTCTTCACCCCCTTCGAGCAGCCGCGCGGTGCGGTGGTCGAAGTGGCCAATCTCCGCGAGGACGATCTGTCCGCCGACAACGTCGTGCGGGTCGTGGTGCCGCCCCCCAAGCGGCTGACCGTCGGACTGGTCGCGCCCAAGAGCTTCCTCATCCGCAGCGTGCTGGAGGGCATGGCGCTGGAGAGGCTGGAGATCCTCACGACCGGGCAGTACGAGCGCCTGGCCGCCGGTGGCGGGCTGGACGCCTATGACGTGATCGTCTTCGACGACTACGCCCCGCCGACGCCGCAGCTCCTGCCGCCCGGCCGGTACCTCACCTTCGGGGCCACCCCGCCGGTCGAGGGACTCAACGAGTACGGCCGGCACCAGGCGCAGATCGTCCTGAACGCGCGGACGGAGCATCCGGCTCTGCGCTTCGTCACGCTCGATCAGCTCTTCATCGCCGACTGCACGCTCGTTCAGCCCGCCGAAGACATCGAAATCCTCGCCGAAGGCACGCAGGCGCCGATCATCCTCGGCGTCTCACGAGGGGCCATGCAGGTGATTCACGTGACGTTCGATCCGCTGGACAGCAACTGGCCGTTCCAGAGGAGCTTCGTCACGTTCGTGTTCAACGCGGTGGACTACCTCGGGAATATCGGCGAAGGCGTGACGGAACGCGGCTTCGCGGTTGGTGAGGCCCTGACCACCCGCCTGCCCGCTTCGGCCACCAACATCGAACTCCGCCTGCCCGACGAGACGATCGAGATGCCGTCGCCCAGCGACCCGACCATGCTGAGTTGGGGGCCGATCCGGCTGACGGGTCTGTACCTTCTGAGCTGGGACGAAGAAGGGACCGACGAGCGGCAGTCGCGCGTCTTCGCCGTCAATCTCCTCAGCGAATCGGAAGGCCGGCTGGACGCCGCCGACGACCTGTCGGTGGGGCAGGAAACCGTGGCGGCGGCGACCGGCGATGCGCGGGGCTACACGCCCCTCTGGCCCTACGCCATCGCCTTCTGCCTCATCGTCCTCACTGTCGAGTGGTGGGTCTATCACCGCAAGACGTACATCTGAGCCTCGGCCGACGCGGACGCGGTCCGGGCAGTCCTGCGGTCAGGCCTGCCCGGTGAGCTGCTTGTGCAGTTCGGCATCGATGCCCAGGTATTCGCACATGTGCTGGTCGTAGACGTTCTGATCGGTCTCGCGGGAAAGATCCAGGCGCAGCTCGTTGATGACCTTGGTGCCCTGGCCGAGCCACTCGCGCCACGTCTCGGCGGAGATGTTCTCGTAGATCCACCGGCCGACCGGGCCTCGGAATGGGGGATCGGGCAATTGCGTGCCCGCCCGACCGCTGCGCTTGCAGTTGAACGATCTGCCCTCCTCAGCCTGCCGCGCCTGGGCCTCGACCTCGGCTGACACCGCCGGCGGCTGCCGGCCGATGCTCGTGAGCAGCTCGGCGATGGCGTTCCTGGGCATCAGGTCGCCCTTGCCCGCGGCGACCTCGTAGCCCCGGTCGAGCATCTCCACGGCCTGGTCGGTCCAGCCGGCCTTGATCATCGCCTCCCCGGCGAGTTGGTAGGCCTTGCTCATGTCCGCGTTCAGCTCGAGGCAGCGCTGGAGGCTTGCCGCGGCCTCGGCGAAGCGGCCGGCCTGGAGATAGGCGTTGCCCAGGCTGAAGTGGGCCATGTCGTTGTCCGGATCCGCCTGAGCCATGTGCTCGAAGCGGGCGATGCGCTCGTCAATGTCGCTCATTGCGGGGATCCTCTGCACGGCGTGAAGGGTGGTCTGCGGGCGCGGCGGCCGCCTGACAGCAGGTGCGGCGAGGGGCGAATTCGCCGTGATGATAGCCCCCCGGGTGCATCGGGCCGCGGTGATTGAGGTAGCATGTCGGTGATGGCTCAGGCGCCCGAGATGTCCGTCGACCTTGCCGGGATCCGGCTGCGCAATCCGATCATCGCCGCGTCCGGCACGTGCGGATACGTGGATGAGCTGGCCGCGGTGCTCGATCCGGCCCGGATCGGGGCGATCGTGACGAAATCGATTACCCGCGAGCAGCGCGAGGGCAACCCGCCGTGGCGCATCGTTGATGTGCCGCACGGGATGCTCAACGCCATCGGCCTGGCCAACATGGGCCTGGAGCGGTTTTTGAACGAGAAGCTGCCGCTGGCCGGGCAGATTGACACAGTGGTGATCGGGTCGATCGCCGGGCACAACATCGATGATTATATCGCCGTCGCCGAGGCGTTCGACGCCGCCGAAGCGCTGCCGATGGTGGAGCTGAACGTCTCCTGCCCGAACGTGGAAGACGGCCTGCAGTTCGGCGAACACCCGGAGAAGTTGCGCCAGCTTCTCGGCGCGGTGCGGCCCGTGCTGGGCCGGACGAAGATGATCGTCAAGCTCTCGCCGAACGTGGGCGACATCGTGGCCATGGCCCGCGCGGCGGTTGATGAGGGGGCCGATGCGCTGACCCTCATCAACACCCTCACTGCCATGTCCATCGACATCGACACGCGCCAGCCGCGGGTGAGCCTGGGCACGGGCGGACTGAGCGGTCCGGCGATCCATCCCGTTGCCGTGCGCATGGTGCACGAGGTCTATGACGCGGTGGCCCGCGGCGCCGAGGTGCCTGTCATCGGGCTGGGAGGCGTGATGAGTTGGCGCGACGCGGCGGAGTTCATCCTCGCCGGCGCGACCGCCGTGGGGATGGGAACCGCCCTGTTCGTCGATCCGAGGGCGCCGCTCAAGGTCGCCAGAGGTCTGGCCAAATGGGTGGCCCGGCAGGACTGCACCTCCGTGACCGAACTCATCGGGCAGGTCCAGCTATGACGGGGACAGCATTGTGAGGCGTCAGGAGCGCCAACGGTTCGATGCCCTGCTCGAGGAAGTGCTGGAAGCGCTGCCGCAGCGGTTGCGCGACCTGCTGGAGCAGGCCCCGCTCATCGTCGAGGACTATCCGGATCCGAAGCTGCTGGCCGAGCTGGGCATGGACCCGGAGACCGAGTCGTTGTGCGGCCTCCATACGGGCGTCCCCCTTACGGAGCGGTCCGTTACCGATAGCCACGACGAGCCGGTCACGATCCACATCTTCCGCGAGGGGATCATCGACGAGGCCGGCGGGTGGGAGCGCTGGCAGGACGAGGATGATCAATGGTGGGGCGGGGAGGAGGCCATCCGCGAGGAGATCCGCATCACCGTCCTGCACGAGATCGGCCACCATTTCGGCCTCGAAGAGGAGGATCTGGAAGCGCTGGGCTACGACTGATGAGGGGAGACGCGGCGCCTTGAACACCTGAAGGCCTGGAGGCGCGAAAAAAACGGTGCCTGGCACCGTTTCGGGGCTTGAAGACCTGAGGGCCTGGAGGCGCGAAAAGAAACGGTGCCTGGTACCGTTTCGGGAGGGCCTCAGGTGGTCGGCGCGAGCAGCCACTGGACGGCTTCGGCGAAGGCGGCGCCGCGCTGCTCGTAATTCTCGAACTGGTCCCAGCTTGCGCAGCCCGGGCTGAGGAGCAGAATGTCATCCGGCCCCATGCGCTCAATCGCCAGCGCCACGGCCCGGTCGAGCGTCTGGCAATAGACAGCCTTGGGGGTGCCGCCGGCCGCGTCGGCCAAGGCACGCCCGGTTGCCCCGATCGTGTACAGGCCGGCCAATTCGCCCGCCAGGTCGGCGATGGATGTCAGGTCGATCCTCTTGTCGTAGCCGCCGGCGATGAGATGAACGCGGTCAGGATGCTCGAACGAGTCAACGGCCAAGACCGTGGCCGTGGGCGTCGTCGCCTTCGAGTCGTCGTAGAAGCGCACGCCGGCGTGCTCGGCGACGAGTTGCAGCCGATGGGGTAGGCCGGAGAAGTCCGCCAGCAGGCCGGCCGCCTCATGGGGGCCGGGGCCCGCGGCGCGCTGGACGGCGGCGAGGGCCATTACGGCGTTGCGCTGATTGTGCCGGCCCGGGATCTTCAGCGGGATCGGTGCCGGCGGATCGGTGCACTCATCACCGACGATGCGCCGATCGCCCGGCTGCTGAAAGGCGAAGATGTTCGCCTTGGACTGCTCGTAGTGCTCCAGGCAGCCGTGCCAGTCGATGTGGTTGGGGGCGATGTTCGTGAGGACGGCCACGCGCGGTGAGAACCCCTCCGCGGTCTCAGAGCCAATGCCCGCGCCGAGCCAGTAGAGCATGGCGCTGGACAGCTCCAGGACGACCCAGTCGGCGGGCCGGATCTCCCCCAGATGCTCCAGGAGGGAGCCGCCGATGTTCCCGCCCAGATGCGAGCGCCGGCCGGCGCGGGAGAGGGCGTGATGGATCATCGCGGCCGTGGTGGATTTGCCCGCGGTGCCCGTCACGCCGATGACGCGCCGGCGATCCAGGCGCTCGATGAGCAGGCGGATCTCCGTGGTGATTGGCACGCCGGCGGACCTCGCGGCTTGCAGATACTCGTTCTCCCAGGGCCGGGGTACGGCGGGGTTGGCGATGACCAGGTCGCAGCCGGTGAAATCGGCCCTCTCATGCCCGCCCAGATGGAGCGTGACCGTGCCGGAATCGATGAGATCGGCCAGTTCGGTCAGGGGGCCGGCCAGCGCCTGCCGGTCCGCGAGATCGGTCACCGTCAGGCGTCCGCCGCGGCCCGCCAGCCACCGCGCGACCCCCAGGCCGCCGCCGAACCGGCCCAGGCCCATGATCGTGATGCGCTTACCGGTGAACTCCTCAAGCATGCGTTCAGTCTATGCTTTGTCGGGAGTTGCGCCCCGGCCGGGGTGCGACCGATGCGCATTGGCCTTCAGGGAACGCCCGACCGTGGATGAAGACTCCTTCCGAACACCCGATCGACCAGCCGCACCGGCCGGCGCCAGCCGACGGCTGTCCAAGCTGGCGGTGACGGCCGTGGTGGTGGCGGCGATCCCTCTCTGCCCGCTGACGGGTCTGCTGGGCGCGCTGCTCGGTGTTCTGGCCCTGCGCCGGATCCGCCTTGCCGGCGGCCGACTCGGAGGGCGGAGAACCGCGCTGGCGGCGATCATCATCGGCGTGGCCTGCGCCTTCGTCTGGTCCGCGGTGCTCGATCGCGTGGCCCATCAGCAGAGGGAATGGCAGGAAAAGGAGATGGTCAGCGCGGTGACGGCCGTGATCGAGGCCGATGGGGCGATCGATCGCAACGCCGCCCTGCAGGCCTGGTCAAGCCTCGACCCGGACCGACCCGCGGCCGAGGAGATCCTCCGCTTCAGCCGGGAGGCGGCGGCGCGCTACGGCCGTTTCGATCGCTTCGCCATCATCTCCACTTCGCGCCGCATTTCGCTGGCGCAGCCGGCGGTGGAGGTGGCCGGCGTGTTCCACTTTGCGGATGAGGCCCCGCTCGGCTCCGCACGCTTTGCGTTGGAAGCCGTCCCGGGTCGATTCATGCCCGTGTTCCGCCTGACTCGGCTGATGATCGAGGATCAGCACCGCGGCAACCTGATCCTGGGCAGCGCTTCCGATGAAGCCGGGGCGGCGCCGGGGGCGCCGTGAGTTGGCGAAGAACGCGCCGGAACCGTACCATGCCCGCACCACCCATGAGGAGACATGCGCATGAGCCAGTTCCAGAGCCCGTTCGATGAGCAGACGGCTGAGCCGCGGAAGACCAGCGGCCTGGCGATCACCTCCCTCGTATGCAGCCTGATCTTCTGTGTCCCGCTTGTCACGCCGATTCTGGGCGTCATCTTCGGCATCGCCGGGATCCTGTCTGTGCAGGGCAACCCGAGGCGCAAGGGGATGGGGCTGGCCGTGGCGGGCCTGCTGATCGGCCTGATCGTGGGCTTCGGCCAGATCGCGCTCGGCTACGCGGCCTACAAAGGCTTCACCGTTTTCCGCGACGCGCCGGTTCAGGCGATGCAGGCCGGCTTCTCCGGCGACCTGAACGGCTTCAAGACCTGCTTCGGCTCGGCGGGACAGGCCGCAACCGATGCGGAGGTGCAGGCATTCATCGACGAACTGCGCAGTCGATACGGCGAGTTTCAGCGGTCGGACCTCGACTTCATGGCCTTCCAGGGGATGCAGCCGATTCAGCCGGGACAGACGGTCTTCACGCTCCCGTGGGTGCTCGTCTTTGACAGCGGCCGCGTGGTTGTGCAACTGACCTTCGACGAGCGCGATCAGCGCGATGACCAGATCATCTTCTCGGCGATCCAGGTGATCGACGCGACGCGCGGCGACCTCTTCTTCCCGGTTAAGGATACGGACGCACCCGAGCCGGCCGGCGATGAGGGTGTCGAGGCGCCCGGAGAGAATGAAGGCTGACGGCACCCGGTGTTCCGACACGTGCCGAAGACGGCGCCACGGGTCCCGACGCCGATACCGGGCCTTTCTCGTCTCCCGGCAGGATCGGCGGGCGATGGTCGGCGAGCCGGCCGCGCATCGCCTGTGTCTTCCATACTGAGTGGGGCCTCCCGGATCTGGATGTGGAGGCGGTCTTCATCCGGTTCGAAGAGGCGAGAAGAAGCCGGCTGATCCTGAACTTCGCCTCCATCCTGATCCATGACGCGGAGCACGGCGATTTGGCCTATCCTGTAACCGCTCTCCCGGCAGAGGCAGGGGCGGGGGAGGTGGAGGGGCCCGCGCCGCCCCACGACGGGAACCCATGACCGACCAAGAGCCGAGTATCGAAGTCCGGGATCTGGTCAAGCGCTTCGACGACCAGATCGTCCTGGACGGGGTGAACCTGGAAGTCCACTCCGGGGAGACCATGGTCATCATGGGCGGCTCCGGGTCGGGCAAGAGCACGATCCTCCGCCACATGATCGGCTCGCTTCTGCCCGACAGCGGTTATGTAAAAATCTTCGGGCAGAACATCTCGGAGCTGGACGAGGAGGGACTGAACGAGGTCCGCAAGCGGTTCGGCATCCTCTTCCAGTCCGGGGCGCTGTTCAACTCGATGACCATCGCCGAGAACGTGGCCCTGCCATTGCAGGAGCACACCACGCTGGCCAGCAACATCATCGAGATCCAGGTCAAGATCAAGCTGGAGCTCGTGGGGCTGCGTGAGCACGCCGACAAGTACCCGGCGCAGATCTCCGGGGGCATGAAGAAGCGGGCGGGGCTGGCCAGGGCCCTGTCGCTGGATCCGAAGATCCTCTTTTATGATGAGCCATCCGCCGGCCTCGACCCCGTCACCAGCGCTGAAATCGACCGGCTCATCATCGACCTGACAACGAAGATCGGCGTGACCAGCGTGGTCGTGACCCACGAGATGGACTCGGCCTTCACCATCGCCGATCGCCTGGCGATGCTCGACAAGGGTCGCATGCTCATGGTGGCCGAGCGCGAAGCGTTCGAGAAGCTCCGCGATCATCCCACCGAGCGGCTGACTGAGCTCGATGAGGAGCATCAGCTCATCCGGCAGTTCCTGCGGGGCGATCCGGAGGGGCCGATCACGCGGCGCAAGGCCGCGACCAGTTATGCTGAGGACCTGTTGGGCACCGCCGAGCCGATGTTCGGCGAAGCGCCGGCGGTCGAGTCGACGCGGGTGGTAAGGTGAGCCGAGGCGTCCGGGACCGCGCCCGGGGCGAGCCGCTTTTCGAGAGGAGTCTGCTGCATGCCGAGCCCACTTGAACGAAGACGGAACAACGTCCGCACGGGCGTCTTCGTGAGCGTGACGCTGATTGTGGCGGTGGTGATCATCGTGGTGCTGTCCGACGTCTGGCGCTCGCTGACGCTGGCCACCTGGCGCTATACGGTGGAATACCCCGTGAATGCCGGCGTGAGCAACCTCAAGTCCCGCGCGGATGTGCGCGTCGGCGGCATGCCGATGGGGGAGGTCGACGAGGTTCGCGCCGTGCTGAGCGCCGATGCGCCGTTCGAGAGAATCGCGGTGGACTTCACCCTGGATCGTCGCGTCCGCCTGCATTCCAACGCGAAGATTCTCGTGACCACACCGCTGATCGGCGCCGATGCGTGGCTTGACATCCCTGACGTGGGGAGCCTGACCGACGAGGAAGGCCGGACGATCGACGATGCGCGCCTGCTCGAAGAGGGCGATCACATCGACGGCACGGTGGCCGTGGGACTGCTGAGCACGCTCGTCGGCCCGGACAATGCCGACCAGACCGGCAAGATCATCGACAACATCACGGAACTGAGCGGTTTCCTGGTCAAGGTGCCCGCTGAGTACGAAGAGCACATCGTGCCCATCCTCGAAAAGGCCGACACCACGCTGGGAGAGGCGAGCGACGTCGCGGGGAAGATCAACAAGGACTACGACAGGTGGCGCCTGACCGTGAACGACGTCATGGACCGCGCCAACAGGATCGCCGAAAACATCGAGAAGACAACGGACGAAGCCCGGGCGATGGTGGAGGAGAACAGCCCCGACGTCGGCGTCTTCATCGATAACATGACCGCCTTCAGCGAGGACGCCAGGGAGATCTCCGACCGCGTGAAGACGGAAACGGTCGACAAGATTACCGATCTGCTGGAGCGAGGGAAGGCGGGCGTGGACTCCTTCGCCTCCGCGATCGAAAACATCCAGGTGAAGCTCGATGCGGAATGGCCCAACATCGACGAGGCCCTGGCCAACGCCCGTCTGGCATCCCAGCAACTGAAGCTGACGATGATCGAGGTGCGCCGCAGCCCGTGGAAGTTCCTCTACCGTCCTTCCCCGACGGAGCTGGAACATGAGATGCTCTACGAGGCCGCCCGCTCCTTCGCCGTCGCCGCCAGCGATCTGAAGGCCGCCTCCGATGCGATGGACCGGGTCGTGACCCTTCATGCCGGCGAGCTTATGGACGATCGGGCGACGTTTGAGCGGCTCAAGGAGAACCTGCAGGAGAGCTATGAGAGGTACAACAAGGCCCAGGAAGCCCTCTTCGGCGTGCTGATCAGCGAGGGACCGAAATGAGCCGCTCCGGAGAAGGCGTGATGAACTTTCGGTTACGCTTGCTTCTCGGGTGCCTGGCCGTGATGGCCGCGGGCGCGGCGCTTCTCTCCGCCCCGCAGGCAGACGAAACCGATGTCACGCATATCGAGGTCGCCGTCAATGACGGCGTGCTGGAGGTGCGGGAACTTCTGCGAAGCGTCTACGAGGCGCTCGATGTGGCGCCGCCCGCGGCCCTCGATGAACTGCGCTGGCCCGTCAGGATCGACTCGGCGCTCGGCCGGGCCCAGCTCGATGCGCTTGGTCGGCGGACCGATGGCCTCGTTACCGCGGAGATCGACGGTGACCACATCACCGTCACGCTGAGCCGCACCGCGCCGGACGCCACAGAGGCGGAGGGGCGGTCATCGCTTGAAAGTCGGCTCAACGGGCTCTGCGCGTCGCTTCTGCTCCAGCGGCAGGGGGCCTTCGGCCTGACATTCGTCACGGATCGCGAGCCGCGCATGGTGCTCCGTCGCTTCCGCCGGGACCACGACCCGATGCCCCGGCGCGTGGTGGTGCTCATCCACGGCCTGGACGATCCGGGATGGATGTGGCGCGATGTGATCGTCGCCCTTCGCCGGGCCGGCCACGTCGTGGCCCGCCTGGAGTACCCCAACGACGGGCCCATCGCCGATGCCGCCGACCTGCTCCTGATGAACCTGATGGAACTGAAGGCGACGGGGGTGGAGCGCGTGGACATCGTGGCCCATTCGATGGGGGGGCTGGTGGCCCGCGATGTGCTGACGCGGCGGGCGTATTACGCCGGCAACGGCGCGGGCGACGATCGATGCCCGGCCAACGATCGCCTCATCATGTGCGGCACGCCCAATCACGGTTCCACCATGGCCCGCCTCCGCGCCATCGCCGGAATCGGCGAGCAGATCTCACGCGCCTTCTCCGGTGACGGAGCGCCGACGATGGGCCAATCGGACGGCTCCGGTGAGGCCGCGGTCGATCTCATGCCGGGCTCGGCGTTTCTGCGCCATCTCAATCGCCGGCCCCTCGCCGGCCACACCCGGCACACCATCATCGCCGGGCGCATGAGCCCGGTGACCGAGGGCCAGCTCACCGCGCTGTCGAGAAAGATCAAGGAGTCGGCCCGCGCGGCCAGCGCCCCGAGGTGGCTGCGCGACTGGCTCGCTTCGGCCGATGAAGAGACCACCGGGTTTCTCAAGGAAGCGGTGCGCGGCCTGGGCGATGGCTGCGTGACCATCGACTCGGCGCGGCTGGAGGGCGTGGATGATTTCATCATCCTCGAGGCGAACCACATCAGCCTCATCGTCAACCTGGTGGAGACCTCGCGCGCGACGCCGCCGGCGATTCCCATCATCCTCGCTCGGCTTGGCGACGCGGACGAGGCGGTTGAGCCGCGGGCGGAGGACTGATGTCGGTGCCGGTTGACAGACAGGACCGGGGGTGCCTGCCGGACCGGAAGCCTCTCAGGCCGCGATCGCTCAATGAGCTCTTTCCCGAACCGTGACCACGCGCAGAGCGCGATGACTCGACCTGCTATGCAAGAGACCCTTCTCAACACGAGCGACCTGGCGGTGAGCGCCGGCGGCGCGCGACTGCTGGAGGGGATCACGATCGAGCTGCGCGCGGGTGAGATGCTGGCCCTGACCGGGCCGTCCGGCTGCGGCAAGACCTCGTTGCTCCGCGCGATCGCGGGTCTGGATGATCCGGACGCCGGCGCGGTGCGGTTTCGAGGCTGCGAGCCGGATGAGATGGGCTGGCCCGTCTTCCGCCGGCATGTGACGTTCGTCCATCAGCGGCCGGTGATGCTGAACGCGACGGTCGAGGAGAATCTCAGAAGGCCGCTGCGCCATCGCCACGTCGCGCTGGACTTCGATCGCGATCGCACCCTTGCCCTGCTGCGTGATCTGGCGCTCGGCGAGGAGCATCTCTCGCAGGAGGCGCGAACGCTCTCCATCGGCCAGCAGCAGCGGGTGAGCGTCGTCCGGGCGCTGCTCATCGAGCCGGAGGTGCTTCTGCTGGATGAGCCGACCAGCGCCCTGGATGAGGATGCCCGGTCGGGGCTGGAGGATCTGCTTCGCCGCGAGGGACATCGCCTGGGGCGGGCCGCGCTGGTCGTGACGCACGACCGAGAACAGGCCCGGCGCCTCTGCGATCGGCAGATGGATCTGCGAGCGCACTTGACCGGCAGGCGAGGAGTTGACGATGGGTGAGCCGCAGGCCGTCGGCGCCATCCCGCTCTCCGCGGTCGATCTCGCGATC
>Ga0272441_10011718_pt1 | contig 12949 bp, 6 predicted proteins | sample SSMProp6N_FD_193582 | JGI IMG/M metagenome (GOLD analysis project Ga0272441, IMG submission 193582) | Marine sediment archaeal communities from Little Sippewissett salt marsh, Falmouth, MA, United States - SSM-Prop-6N | ecosystem: Environmental > Aquatic > Marine > Wetlands > Sediment ...
CGCGCGCGCGCACGAACTGCTCTCGCGTGCGCCAGTTCCTCACTCACTGACCTCTTCCACTACGTCGATGGCCGAGAAGGCACGGTCGAAGACGTAGGCCTCCAAGAGCCCCGTGGACATGCTGTGGGGCGGGAGTTCTCATTGGAGCACGACTACGCCCCAGGAGTTGGGATTCGCCCATACGTCTGGCGTCGGTGTCCAAGCGAGCATGACCGTCCGAATGTCCGAGCCTGACCTGGGGAGGCCCACCTGGTCTGCGCTGTGAACGGCATGCGAGAGGCCCAGCCGAAGTCCCTGTCTCGGAGCCGTGATGCCGAGTTCCTGCCATGGAATGGAGAGTTCGATTGCGTATCCGTCGTCAGTGCAAGCCGCGGCAAACGCCAGATTCGGTGCGACGGACGATACGGGGCCCGGATTCGCGTCTTCATGTCTGACTGCTTGTGCATTGCCGTCCGTGTCAGCCGGGATCGCGGCGATCTTGAGCAGCCGCCCAGGCTCAGCCGGATCGAACGGACTGGGATCGACATAGAACTCAGCGCTGTCCGTCCGCCAGAAGTCCCGCAAATCGTCGGACGAGATGCTCGCGACGATGGCATCGTCGGTGACCTCACATGCCAAGTACAGGTTCTCGTCATCCCAGGACACAGAGAACATGCTCCGGAGCTCCTGCTCAGGCCTGAGAGATCCGAGTACGATCATCTTCTCGTCGACGACGTTCCTAAGCCCCCCCAGCGATTCCCAGTCGGAGAGATCGCCGTCGATTCGAAGGGGAGCAGCGGCTCTGAGGGCGATGGTTCTCTTGCGCGAATCGCGCTCGAGCTTGAGCGTCTCCTCGTACGCGGAGGTGAGTGTGCGTCCTTCGAGTGACCCCGATACGAAGCCGGCGCGCTGCAGAGCGGTCTGGATCGCCGGGATCTGAGTGAAGAGCTCCCAGATGAAGCCGGTCCTGTGGTTCTCGAGCATCAGGAACGTGATTCCCTGATCGATCCCGATCGTCTCCGTCGAGTACCAGGAAGCGTCCGGCTTGAATCCACTGTAGAAGCCGAACTCTCCCCACACCCGATCGCCGTACTTCGTCAGAAGCGTACGGATTCCCTTCTCGGATGCATCCGGCGAGAACGGCATGGCGGCTATGAGGCCGTACGGGTTGATCGTTCCGTCGGTGTGCCCCTTCAATGCGCCGTAGTGACGATAGCCGGCAGGTCCGTCTCCGGCTGTCAACCCCCAAAGATCGTCGCCGAATGCTTCGAACTCCTGTGCATGGTCTGAGACGAACGCTCGGTTTGCCTGGACGGCGGCGACGGTGTTCTGGAAGTAGTCTGCAAAGGCATCATGCTTGTCCCGGAAATCAACCCAACCGTGACTGAAGAGGTGGACGAAGAGGCTCTCCCCGCCCAGTTCGTAGATGTAGTCGCCGATGCCCTCGACGCTTCTCACCGGACGGCCCCACGCAGTCCATGAGTCGGGGGAAAGCGGATGTGTCGAGGAGCCGAGTCCCAGGAGATACGCAATCATCAGTTCCGAGTACGTGTCCCACTTGGAGGAGCTGAAGCCGCTCTCTGGCGTCCATGACATGCAAAGGGTCTCTCCCCCGTTGGTGAACCACGTCCAGTCCGCTCGATCGTAGATCTCTTGCGCGAGGCTCTCGATCTCGGTGCCGGCGAAGTACTCACCAGCGAACAACACACCGGCAAGTAGAAGGGCCGTGTCGATGGAGGAGACCTCCCTCATGGGGCCCGAGGCCTGGCCGCTCTCCATATCGAGGAAGTGCCAGAAGAAGCCGTGCTCCGTCTCGACACCGTCCCGCAGGAAGAGGAGGGTCGTTCGCACGCGATCGTACACCGCCGCCTCCGGGTCCCACGCCGGATCGTCCTCGAGCGTCCACTCGTGTTCCGCTGCCGTGCACAGAACCGTCAGTCCGAACCCTACGGCCGCAATCGAGGATGAGGCATCCGTGCTTCGATCCTTGACGAGCCCCGTCTGCGAGCTTGCCTGCGTCCAGAAGTAGTGAGCGGCTCGCAGCTGGACCTGATCGAGGATCTCCTCGAGAGGCCCTTCGCCGAGGCGACTGGGCTCGACGACCGCACTCGTCTGGGAGCCCACTGCGTCCGCGAGACTCTCGTTTCCTACGGCGTTTCGGAGTTCGATCATCGGCAACTCCACAGGCGCGCTGTCCAGGTAGTCCAGGGCAGCTTCCTGCTCGACTCCGTCCGGCACGATCAGATCGATGATGTTCGGGTCGTCGTGTCCCGACGTGCCACCTCCGAACTCCCAATCGGTCGCCCTTGTCGACACCAGTCGAGCGTTCCCGCGGTCGATTCCGAAGGAGAAGGCGGAGATTCGCCAATCACTGCTCGGATCTCCAATGATCCGCTTGGGCACCCTTCCTACGACCAATCCTGAAGATGCGAATACCTCGATCGAGGAACTGATCAAGTCTTTGGCGCCATCGAGGCCCGATGGGCTCGTGAAGATTGCGCTCTCCCATCCTTGGAGACGGAGTGCGACGTCCCACCCTCGGTCGCTCCCGATCTGCGCGTTGAGAGACCCGTTCGGATTCAGAGAGACGTTCTCCGGGATCGTTCGGTCGAAGATGAGATCCTGGTACCCGCCGGGTGTTGTGTCGAGATAGACGTCGAAGGCCTGTATCGAGAATCCATTTGGAGCGTCCCAGGGATTCCGGAGCCGGCCGCCCAGCTGGAACTCGAAGATCACGTCCTCTGCGTCCTCGAGAACACGGAACCGGACCAGGTCGAACGTCTCCTGCCTGAAGAGGCTGTGTAACGGATAGACGTACGTGCCCGGCCCGTGGTCATCACCCTCCGGGTCGGCGACATCGAGCCAAACGCGTTCTCCTTCATCGTCTCGACTCTGCGCTGAAGCGCCCTCGCTGGTCGAGGGAGTGAAGACCAGGTCATCCAGTACGACGGTTCCTTCAAGTTTTCCTGCCGTGATCGCCCGGTTCTCGAGGGTTAGGACGAACTGCATCGGCTCGGACGACGGGCAGTCCTCAAGGAAGTTGAACGCGACAAGCGGAATCGAGCAATCCACCCACTCATTGCTGTCAACATCCTGGTAGTAGGAGAGCCAGCCGACACCGGGAAGCTTCAGCTCGATCTTCACCTTGTTGGGCGTTCCCTTGAGTCGGACTCCGAGGGCGTACGCCTCGTGATCGAGGAGGAGGCGTTGCAGGTCAGGGTTTTCCTTGTCGAGTTGCAGGTAGAAACCGGCATACGATCCTGGCACGGTCACGTCGTAGTCGAGCCCCAGGGCCTTTCCGGGCTCCTCGTCCAGGCAGTACTCGGCTGCACTTGCGCTCTCCGGGTTGTTGAAGACTCCGCTCACGGTCAGCGGGGGACTGCTAGCGTAGGACTCCCAATCAATGTACGGCTGAGGGTAGCTCGCAACGTTGACGTGATACCAAGTTCGTTGTTGCGACCAGAGAGTCTGGGGTTCATCCCAGACGACCGCCGAGCACTCGCCGAAGTCAATGACGCGGACTGTGTCCGGGATCGGCTCCTCGCTGACCGGCCAGACCTGGGCCGCCGCGATTGCCGGTACCGAGCGAGCTCCCGCATCATCGATCGCCCAGACACTCACTCGATGGGAGCCGGCTTCGTCGAAGACGACCGCTGCTGTGACGCCCCATGCATCGGGGTGTCCGTCGCCATCGAGGTCCCACTCGTACTCGGCGACTTCGCCGTCGCTGTCGACGGACGAAGCGGCGCTGTACTCGATTTCCAGCGGAGCCCGTCCCCATGTCTCTTTGGGACGAATCGATGCCACCGGTGGCTCGTTCAGGTGAAACGTCACAACCGCTTCGGCACTGGCTCCGTCATTGTCGGTCGCCGTGAGTCTCGCCCAGTGGTCGCCTCCCTGTTCGTAAACTCGGTGCTGGGCGAGCGTGTCCGGGTCGACGTGTCGAGTCACTCCGTCGTCGAAGGACCATGTGCACGAGACGACATCTCCATCCGAATCCGAGACTGTCCCAGTGAGGTGTACGGCGTGTGCCGTGCATCCCTGAGACACGAGTTCGGTTCCGACTTCGACGACAGGTGACAGAATCGTCACGTCCGGCGGCCTGTTCGGCCTTGAACTGAGAAGGGCTGCGAGGCCTACTCCAAGTGCCGCGAGTACCAGCGCACTTCCGGCCGCGATTCCGACTCGTTTCCCCGTGTTCATGCGCTCTCCTTTCCCGCACTTCTGAGATGCTGGCAGAGCATGAGGTGTAGTGCCCCACGTCGGCTCTCTAGCGCCGAGCGCATCGGTAGACCGCTGGCTGGATCCCAGCTTCTCCTGGACTCCCTGTGTTGTCGGCGACGAGGAGGGCGCCGGTCACCGGGTCGATTGCGATGGCGGGTCCCTGGAATCCATATCGATACTGGGCTGCGATTCCCTCCTCTTCGCTGAAACGTTCGAAGATCCCACGACGAACGGGTTCGCCATTGATCTCGGTGAACCACTGGATCCGCCCTCCCGACCCGGACTCTGCGACGAAGAGGTCACCTCTGGGTGAGAGAGCCAAGCCCGTGGGGTTCTCGAGATTCTCGATCCGGAATCGTTCGTCGAGATGGCCGTTCGGAAGCAGGCGGAAGACACCGGCGGCCTCCTCATCGACGATGTAGAGGAATCCGCTGTCGTCCAAAGCGAGGGCCGTGGGATGCCGGAGCGACGTCAAGACGGCCTCCGTTCCTTCGGCCACGTGGCGCGACTCGTCCAGCTGGATGGCGAGCACACCGCCGTTTGCGCTTGTCACGTAGAGCGCCCGGCCCTTGCCGACCAATCCGTGATGGCTCTCCCGCTCGGCGTCGAGCGGAACGCGAACAGGCTCTCCACTCTCGTCGCGGAGAATGCCCACGGTGCCCGAGGGTTCCATGAACAGAATGGAGCCGTTCGATCTGAACTGCTCTCCGCTCTGTCCTTCGAAGAGACTGACCGCCACGAAGAGAGTGTCTCCGAGGTTCGTGAGGGCAACCGGCCCGTCAGCGCCTCCGGACAGGCTGAGGCCAAGGTAGTACTCCAACTCGGACTTCGTGAGCAGCATCGTCACGGCCCCGGCCGAGTCAACCTGGAACACGGTGTCCTTGTACGGGTCTCCCACCAACAGGGTCTGACGCGCGGTGTCGTAGCAGAGGGCGATCGGATCTTCGAATGACGTTTCGCCTCCGGTTGCCAGCACCTCCGCGCTCGACCATCCGTCGGGGACGACTCGCCAGAGCGGATGTGCAAAGGCGATTGGCGTCTCCACGAGGTGCTCAATGCCGATCGAGATGCCGAGAATGACGAGAATCGCTCCGGCCACCGCCACCGCGGCATATCGATACGAGCGGCCGGTCTTGGTTCGCCCGGCTTGTCGGACGGTCACGCCTGACCGAGATCGGCTGAGCCTTCTCGAATCCCACGCGTGGAATCTCTTGGCGTCGCGGGCGATCCTCCGCCGATCGTGCCACGACAACGTCCGCCTCTCGGCACGAGGCCCTCTCAAGTTCTGATCGGTGTTGGTCTCATCGCCAGGATCAAGCATCCGGTTCCCTTCCGTCGTGGCTGAGAGCACAGGGCCTGTTCGCGAGCGCCAGCTGCGCGGCCTTCGCCTCCGGCTTTCCAAATCTGATTGAGACCGGGTTTCCGTACCGGCGCCCTCGGCGCCTTCGCAGCCTGTCCTGGTCTGCCTGCATCACGCTGATCACTGCGTTGACCCGCTCGAAGGAGTCCATCCCAAGTGGGACATCTGCGTATCCCTCACATCGATCGGCCACGGCCTGAACACAGAACGGCCAGAAGTCCCTCGCGCTGGACAAGGTCTGCGAGTCGATGGGCACTCTGTTGTCGGACAGGTCCTCGAAGAGCCACTCGGCGACTTCGCTGGCCGGGGTCGCGGCATCCTCCACCAACACGTCGAACAGCAGGCCGTAGGCGAGCTCCCGAACCAGATCTCGGAAGCCTTCGACTCGCTGATGCCACACGGCACGTGCCTGGAGAGTCGCCCCGCCGGGATTCACACCGGACCAGTCGTCATTGACGATGAGAATCCGCGGCATCCCTCGATCCTCAGCGTCGCCGTATCTCGGTGGGCAGTGCATGCTTGCTCGCTTGATTGCGCACGGACATCGAGACTCGGATCGCACGCATCGCGGGCCGAAGGTGTAACGGACCCAAGCGCTCGGACGCCTGGCAAGGACTTCCACATCGAGGCCGTTCTGCAGTTGCTGAAGATCACGGCGACCGGTTCTGTCCGAGCCGAGCCTTCCCTCGAGCCGCCTCAAGGTGTCCATCCATTCCTCGGGAGTGACGGCGCCGTCCATGGATTTGCCGACGGTCGCGTACACCTGCTCGGGCTGTGCTCCGCGGGCCGGGCGCATCGAGTGCACGATCCTGAACTTGTAGTTGCCATCGAGGTCGCTGCGTGTCATGTACATCGCCCGATCACAACCTATCCCGTAGTGCCCGGGGCACCACATCGAAGAATCGCGAGCGAGATGAGCGCACACAGATCGCCGAGAGAAGACCTTCGAAGCGATCCTCCGCGGACCGGGAGGCTCCTCGTCGCCATGCGTCACGGTAGCCCATTGCCCCCCCGGGAGTCAATGAGGATCTCTCGGGAGCGACTCAGAGACCGCACATCCCGGGGAAGCCTGAGAGGCCGGTCGTCTTGGCGTACTCCGGGCTGTGCGCGGCTCCGCTGCGAAGTGCCGTGCGTTCTCGCGGTGCGGGCCTTAGGAATCCGGATCGCGCCGTTTCATGAGCGGGAAAGGAGACTGACGTGAAAGCCCTACAGAGGAAGACGATGGCGCTCTACGAATTCATCGGATCTCAGCTGTATCTGGCTCCGGCGGATCTTGACGTAGGCGGCCGGCCGCTTAGCTCCACGCTTCTGCTGTCGCTCCTCAATTGCATCCTTCGTACGAATGCCCTGTTGGTCGGCGAGTACGGGACCGGCAAGACGTCGATCGCCGAACTCGTCGGGTGCATCGTGGTGGGGTTCCCTCTGAATGCGCTGATTCACTGTCAGCTTCGAGCGTCCCCCGAGATCACCGAGTCGTCGGTCGTCGGTCGGCTTCACTTCGGGGATCTGAACCAAGGGCGGGAGAACGTTGTGTGGGCTCTGTTCGCCAAGAGCCCGGTGCACACCGTCGACGAATTGCCGAGGATGTCGGAGATGCGCCAGGCGCTCCTCCTTGAAGGGATCCGCACTGGCCAGTGGATCTACCTCGGCCAGATGCTGCAAACGGCAAGAAGCGCGCTGTTCGCCACAGCGAACTGGGAGGAACTTGGAGGCTCGTTCGACGTCACTCCCGCGCTGCGGGACCGATTCGCTGTGGCGGTCGAGACGCTCTACGCCGGCGCCAGGTCGACCGCGCGGATTGCCAGTCTGGATCACGAGAAGAGAGTCGAGGACCTGCAGCTCAACTGGCGCTGTGACGAAGCCGTAGCCCTCCTGAATCGTGACTACGATCCGGCCTCGCTTTCATCCTTCGCAGACGAATTCAAGAGCCACATCGAGAGCGTCGGCGTCCCGTGTCTTCGAGAGCCGGAACTGCGTGACACACGCCTCGAGATCCGCCGGATGAAGTTGACCGCGGAGGCTCAGCTGTTCTTCGAGTTCATGACCTCTTCTCTGAACTTCTGCGTTCGAACGGGCATGAAGAGGTCGGCTCGCTTTGGCGAAGGGCACGCAAGCGCGGACTGCCCGTCGGACTGCCGGTTTGCCGGCACCTCGTGCTCTCGGATCCTCAACGGAGGCTCCCGAAGGAAGGAAAGCGACATTCTGCTCTACGCGAAGGCGCTTGCGTGGCTTGTAGGAGCGTCGGAAGTGGAGATTCCGCATCTGAGACTCGTCGCTCCGTACGCGCTTTGGCATCGGTCCGTGTTCGCGAACGGATTCCTAAGCGAACTGAAGAGTCAGCGCAGACGGCTTCCCCTCCATTTGGAGGCAGCTCACTGGTACATCGACGAGCTGGCTGACGAGTTCCGGCGCCGAAAGCCGATGCTTGTTGAGGCGCTTCGCTTCCTCGATGACCGAAGTTCAAGGGAGACGGCCGAGGGGATCCTGATCGATGGGAAGAGCTACACGGAAGCCGAGCTCACGCATCCGTTCCTGATCGACTGCATGCGGCATCCCGAAGAGGCCGTCCTCGGAGAGGGAGGCTGACATGACCGTGGCGAAGCGACTCCTGGCGACCACAGAGCGGATCTGGAGGGAAACGGAGCGGGCGTTTGGATACCCCTTCCTGAGCGTGGAGCTCGTCGGGCAGGCGGCGCCTCCTGCGAGGTTGACGAGCCGAACGATCCAGATAAGCGCTCCGTTCGTCGATGCGATGGAGACGATCGGTGTCGCTCCCGAGGTGACAATCAGCCTTCTCACGGCACGGGAGGCGAACGCTTGGACGCGGATTCCTGCGGACTTCGCAGAGTACGTCGGCCTCTATGCATCGCTTCGTGCGGTTGTCTACTCGGAAACGGTTGCTGCACGGTTCCTTCAATCGTACTTCGATATCTGGAACGACTTGGAGCTCTACCGACACCATGGGCTCGCACGGGAGATCACTCTGGCGTACCGGGCGTCGGTTGCGACGTGCGGCCTCACGGCCCACGACAACTTCTACAAGGTCCTCGCCGCCACGCTGTCCGCGAAACTGGACGGCCGATTCGGCGTCAGGCTGGATGCGGTTCATTCGTCGCTGGTCGAGCAACTGGCCCGGCTCGACTACTTGGCTCCATCCGATCGGGTCGATGAGATCCGCGCATTCGGCCGGATCGTCTCGAAGCTCTTCTTCCTTCGCCACGGCGAGGGCGGCGCTTTGGGATTGGGAGTTGCCGGGCCCCGGCTCGGCCAAAGCGGCGCCGCCAGCAAGGGGGCCGCGACTCGCTGGCCGCTCGGGTCGGACATGGCAAGAGACCTGGGGGGAATGGTCGGGTTGGAGCACGGCATTGCACGCTTCACGGGCAAGCTCACGGAGACCGGGATCTCCGATCTCCTCTTGGAGGCGCTCAGCCGGATGGGCGCCTCCGGGATTGCCGTTGCGGGCTACACAAACGGCCGGTGGTGGTACTACCGAGAGCTAGCGCACAGGTCGCCGATTGCGATCCAGCGGAAGCTTGCCAAGAAGTCCTCTCCCGCGGTTCCCGTTGACCTGACATGCTGGACTCCCGAGGACGAGACTGACCGCATCAGTCCGTTCGCCTCGTTCGGGCGCCTGGCATCGCCGGGAATCACTCAGCGATGGCGGGTCTCCGGTGAGGACAGCCAGTACAAGACATTCGTGCTGCCGTCGCTTCTCATTCTCATCGACAGCTCCGGGTCGATGCCGAATCCCACGACCGCGCTCTCGTACCCAGTGCTGGCAGGAGTGACCGCAGCCTGCGGCTACCTCTCCCACGGCAGTTCGGTCGGAGTCTACAACTTCTCAGACGCCGACTTGGTCCTCGACTTCTCGAGATACGAGGCCGACGTTCTGAAGCATGTCTCGGCATTCAAGTGTGGACGAACGGAAGTCATCAAGCCCGAGATCGTTACTCGGCTTCTCGATCAGGCGATCCGAGACGGTTGCGAGGTTGACATCATGCTGATCACGGACATGCAGATGACAAGCGACGAATTGCAGCGCGTCATGACCATTGCCCGTGATCACGAGGAGGTGCACCGGCTCTTTCTGCTGGTCAAGACCGGGGATGTGTCCAAGATTCGTGCCCAGTTTGAGGGGACGCGGGTGAAGGTCTATCCGGTCAACTCCGAAGCCGACGTCGCTGAGTTGGGCATCGGCATGGTTCGGGAGGCGGCCGATGCATAGCGAAGGTGATCAGATGCAGGCGATCCGGCAGTACGTGCTCACGGCCTGGGGAAGACGCCTGAGCGAGGCAACGCTGGAGCAGCTCCCCCGGGTTGACGCCGGGGCGGGCGCACTGGCGATGGCACTTCGTTGTGAAGGGATTCCGGTTCAGTGCTATCGGCTGGCGAATGCGGACCGAGTCCAGAACCTTGTCTTCCCGTTCATCGCGGAGTCGGATCGAGAGTGGGTTGTGAGCGATCCCGGCAACCCGTACCGCGGCGTGGCGGCTCCCGGCCGCCGCGCCCGTGTACCCCAGTCGTTCCCGGTGAACCGCGTGCTCGTGGCCGAGCCCCCAATGGGTGAGGCGTTCTTCCTCGGAGAGGACTCCGCGTGTGCGTCTTGGTCAACGGACATCGAGGCAGCCGTCTTCTACTTGGCGACGGAGGCCGACACATCCTCCGCCGCGGACCAGCTGGTCGACGATCTCGAATGCCTCGTCGAGGATGCACGGACGCGCGGAAGGGAGGTTCTGTACTTCGACTTCCTCGGGGAGTTGCCCAGTGAGGTCATGCGGCTCATTGGTGGCGGAGGAGAAGGATTCCGACTCGTCATGGAAGCACTCCGGCTTCGATTGTCGTCACCGAGACTCGTCCGCGGTCAGCGAGAAGACGCGCGAAGTCCAGTCTGGGACGGTGCACGTCGTGCGATGGAGCAGCTGGGTGTCGAGGTTCTTCGGGAGGTTCTCGACTCGAGCCTCATGACCCGGTACATCAGTCTCTGCCGAGACCGGAGCGCGCAGGCGGCCCTTGCGCATCTGGCCGCAGGCCAACTCGAGCAGGCGGCGGCGCAGATGGGATCGTTCCTCGAGGATCTGCATCGCCTGGATTGCGGCGTCCGAGCAGAGGCTTCTGTACGACGGATCAAGCAAGTGGCGTCGGAACGAGGGCGACCGATGTGCATCCTCGCTGTACGTGGAATCGATCACTACGGAGTGCTCGAACGGCTGTTGTCAGACCAAGGAGTCGACGTTCGATCGAAGATCCTGGGCGCGGGCCGCTTTGCACCGTTGACGGGCGCCTCGATGTCGCAACAGACTCTCGACAACCTCGACGTTTCGGTGTCCGCGGAGGAGCGACGGGCCATCGCGCTCCGCGAGTGCCTGAAGCATGTGGCGTTTGCGTACGTCACAGAGACTCAAGGCATTCGCGCGTTGCTGCAGTCCTTGGCGGAGTTCCGGATGGACGGCTTGCGGGCGGGGCGAATCGAATCTCTGGTGAACCAGCTTCAGGCGCCGTCTCGTGTGTATCTGCGGAGCCATCCGTACAACCAGGGCGTGCAGGAGCAACTGGTGTACATGCTTAGAGCAGAGCGGATTCTGCCAGAGGCGTGGATTCGTGATCCGGCCGACCTGATCGATTCGGGGGGTGAGGCAGATGGCACAGGGTCAAAGAAGTGAGCTCGCGTTCGAGACTTCCGAAGGCGATCAGAAGGAAGCACTCGAGCTGGGACGGCTGGAGCGGAGCAAGATGGGCGCTTGGCTCCAACTTGAAGTGGCGCAGTACTTCCTACACAAGGGGCAGTTCGATTCCGCCGAGCTATGCCTGGACATGGCGATTCGCCAATCCCGCGGCAAGAACGCTGTGCTCGTTCGGCTCCTAGGTGTGAAGGCCGAGTTGGCAGCGGCGAGAGAGGAGTTCTCGGTCGCCGACGTGTATCTCGCCAAGGCGTCCCAGTTGGCTGCGGCATCTGGAGACAGACTGCTGACCGGCGACGTGTGTGAGAAGCAGGCGAAGCTGTCGGAGACGCGGAAGGACTGGAGGTCGGCTCTCGACCTGTATGTGGCGGCGGCAGGCGTCTGGCAAGAGGCTGGGAATGAGAAAGGGGAGCGGAGTGCGCTGCTAGGTGCTGCGTCGATGGCCTTCCGGCTTCTCGAGTTCTCCATGTCATTGGAGTACTACAGAACGGTGGATGAGAAGTCGCAGGATGATCCGGCGGCCCGACTCCATGCGCAGATTGGCGTGCTCCAAGCCCTGACGGCTCTCGGCGAGAAGGAGGAGGCGCTTGAGCTCTGCCGGAACCTCGGAGGGTTCGTTCGAAGTCTTCCGGGAAAGACATCCGCCAAAGAGGGAATCCTGCATGTCGTTGAGGCGAAGAGAGCGACCAACCTCTCGCGCCTTGGGTATGAGGAACGTGCTCATCGAATCCGGCTGTCCCTCCTGTCCTCCGCGGCAACCAGCCGTCAGAGAGCCATTGCCGCTGCCGAGCTTGCCGATGGCGCGTTTGCCAGGGGAGAACCCGACGAAGCGCGGAGGCTCGAGCGTGATTCGGTGTTCTTCCTCCGAGGGCTCGACGGAGAGCCCCCCGCTGCGCTGTTGGCCTTGAGTCGGCTCAGCTTGGCTCGAGGGGATGTCCACGAGGCGAGCAAGCGTCTGTTCGATGCACTCATCGAGGTGGGGGATGACACCGAGGAGTTCGAGCGCTTCCCTTTCGATCTGCACGACATCGGGGTGCTCACAGTGCTGGGAAAGCTTGCAGAGGCCTCCGCCTTGGGTGAGAAGCTTCGCGCGGAGTGCGTCGGAGCGAAGCAGACACCTGCCGTCCTCAGCAACGTCCTGAACGCGCTCGGTCACATCGAGCTGATCCGCGGAGAGGCCGGCCAAGCTCTTGGCTTCTACTCAGAGTCGCTGGAGATTGGGACACGTCTGCGGTTGGAGATCTTGAGGGCCTGTTCGCTGAGCGGCATCTCGAAATGCAGAATGGCCCAGTCTGACGCGGATGGTGCAACGGGTCCCCTGGCGGAAGCCCTGGCCATCGTCCAAGCCACGCCGTTGAAGCTGCTTCATCACAGCCTGCTGCTCCAGGACGCTGATGTCGCACTCGCGGCAGGGAGACTAGATCCGAAGGAAGCGTTCGATCGCATCAGTGAGTTGCTGATGGCGGGGTATCGGATGGAAAGCGTCCCGCTGGATCTCCAGGCGAACCTCTCGCTAGGCATTCTTTGCTGGCATGAGATTCGAGGACCGGAGACGGCTCTAGACTACTTCGAGGAGTCAGTGACGGCAGCGGAGTCGGGAGGCATGGTGCTCATGGAGTTGCTGTGCAAGGGGCTGTTGGGCTCCCTGCTGCACGACCTTGGCGACAACGTACGCGCGGAGGATCTGCTAGCCGATGTGTTGAAGAGG
>Ga0272441_10011719_pt1 | contig 12949 bp, 11 predicted proteins | sample SSMProp6N_FD_193582 | JGI IMG/M metagenome (GOLD analysis project Ga0272441, IMG submission 193582) | Marine sediment archaeal communities from Little Sippewissett salt marsh, Falmouth, MA, United States - SSM-Prop-6N | ecosystem: Environmental > Aquatic > Marine > Wetlands > Sediment ...
TTTTTCCAGTTCCAGTCCAACGAGATCACTGATAACAGCTTCAGCCACATCTTCAGGCATCATTTTACCGCGTTCCTGGGCGGATATATCGGTTACAGAAAAATTCTGCATCACTGCCTGCACAGCCTCCTTGTCTTTCTTTAATATGACAAGAAGTATACCCCGTTCTTTCCTGTTTTCAAACAGAGGCACCATAGTATTGGGAATATCCTCTATTCCGGACATGAATCCTGTATACTCCTGGTTCTGTACACGGAGATACATATACGAGACAAAATTCCCCGATTCTTTGGAAAGGGGAATCGATCCTGGAGCTGAAATCTGTATACTGCTTTCCAGCAGTGCCCTTTTGTCTTCAATCTGTTTCCCAATTCCGTTCAGCTTCGTACTGAGGGCCGAAACCTTCTTTTCAATTGATTCAAATCTGGGCATAACTTCATCATACACGTCAGGTATGGAGTTACTATACGTGCATTCCGGTGTTATTCCCAGTGTATCGACAATATGTTTAACCATTTCTGCACGCTGGCGGGCCAGCGAATTGACAACCCCTGTAGGGGCAGGCAGCCTGTCTGCCCACGATTCGGCAGCAGCCGCATCGACCAGCTGCAGATAACCTTCTTTTACCAACGCACGGGCTACATCCTGCAGTTGATTCTGCGGGAATAATACCTGGACAAAATCCATCCTTTCCGGTGTAAACATTACGGCTCCCGGCTTTGCTGAGCTGTCTGATCCAATGCAAAAGCAACTGTGTACAACGTACGTATGAGACGTGTCTCTTCTATTTTAAGAAGCATAATATATCCGGCAACTGCACCGATGGAAAAGGGGAATGACTTGAACCCGCTCAGCGCAAACTCCTCGAGAATGTCATGGAGTACCGCTTCAAGGTCATAGGACGTGATATCCTTCTCTGTAAACTCTTTAGAAACGATCTGTCTGTTTGCAAGAATTCCCAGGGCATCATCATTTTTTGTAACATTCAGCAGGTCTTCCCGTTTAAGGCAGTATCCTCCAGGCAGGCAGAAGTCAACACCCTTGTCCGGCGTAAGCTCATAAAAACTGTTGAGCCGTTTCAGCCATAGCACATTTCTGAGATCGACTTCAACACCAATGATCTTCTGCAATATCCGGCGGTCGTTTTTCGGTAATTGCCGGGCAATATCAAACAGGCGCTGGTACATGGTTCTGTCAAGGGCCAATTCTACAGGAAACAGGTTTCCTTTTTTTTCAAAATGGGGCGCTGAAGATGTCAGAGCCTTGAAAAAAGGAGTCTGCTGAAATACTGCAGCGGCGTCTAATATGGTTTTTGCACCGGCGGCTGCTTCAGCTTCATATTCATATACTATCGGAAAAGGATACAGCGGTTTTATCTGCTGCTTGCCTGCATGCCACTGACGCATTACAGATTTAATATTTTCACACTCGTCTTTTTCCAAAAAACGGGTGATAACCTCTCGTACAATTCCTTTCGCCTGTTTCAGGACACTTTTAACGGTTTCGATTCTCCGCTGTGTAATAGCTGTCTCAATATCTGACGGACTGGTTTGTTCCGGCACTGCAGAAGGAGGAATGTGAAGGCGTTCTGCTAAAAGATCAGCAAAGGCCGAAAGGCTCTCTGATGCAGCCAGCGCATCAAAATCCCGCTGCTCAAGAAGCAGTGACTTCATGGCCCGTACTTTGGCATTTATATGGGCGTATGTACCAACCGAAGGCATTATAACACATCCCGCCCCAGTACTTCATTGACAAGGGCTGCCGCATACTTATCGGCCATGCCTTTGATATCTGAGGCCCGAGCCTGCATTTGGGCCTCATCAAGAAGAGCGCGCCGCTGATTTCTGGCCTCTTTCTCGGCTGTCTCCCGGGCATTTTTAACCAGCTGTTGAGCCTGGGCTTCGGCATCCTGAATTATTGACTCTGCTTTCTCTTCTGCATCATCAATACAGGAACGGGCTGTTTTCTCTGCCTTGCTGATCTCTTCTTTTGCCTGCTGTTCAGCCTGGAGCACAGCTTCAACTGTCTGTTCCATCGAACTCATATCTTCCTCTGCTTGCTTTTATACCGCCCGTACATGATACAGTATCCTGTTTCACCCAGTTTTACAAACATACAAAAACATGGACAAAGTATCAATGTTTTAATCATCTGACCGGGCAAATTCGGTTCTGCTTCTAATCAGAGCAGAAACCTCTTTTCTGCTTTTAAAATCCCGTACAAACAGCGTGAACCCTGCAGTCAGGGGAATATAGCTGGTGATCAGCCTCCACATAAGCACGGCTACACCCAGAAGATATTTGGGAAGGTAAAGGGAGAAAAACCCCAGATATGTCAGCTCCCAGATACCTGCCCCCCCTGGTGAGGGCGCAAAATAAATAATGGGCTTCATTAAAAACTGAAGCGCTATACCCCGCGTTACCGGCACATGATATCCGAATCCTGCAACAATGCATAAACCGCATATATAATCAACCAGAAAAGCAGCAAAAATCCAGAAGACTGCTGCGAACAGGGCTTTTTTTCGTTTAATAATATAGAGCCTTAAAACCTGCCTGAACCGTTTCAGTTCAGCAGACATGGCATGCAAATATATATTTTTCTTTTGCCGGCGCACCAGCTTTATCCGGACAAAAATATTCAGCAGGAATCTGCCTGCTGCATGTACTATTTGCGGACACAAAATCGCAATGACAAAAAACAGTATTGCGCCGACAATCGGTATTGAGATTGCTGTGAGAATCTGCCTGAACAGTGTGCCCGGAACAGCTTCCTGGTTCATGGCCAGAAGAATCGGGATATTGACCAGAAACATAAAGACCGGAAGCATTGAGCGCAATACTGACACAGCAACACTTTCGCTGATACGCAGACCTTCCTTGTATAACAGGTACGTGTGAGTAGTGAAGGCCCCGATGACGATGGGCACCACACCGCTGACAAGAGTACCTTCAAGGCGAATTGCCGCGCCCCGAGCCAGGGAGAGCTGTTTACCCGGCCCGTACCTGCACAGCACGACAAAAGCTTGGCCGTCAAACAGCCAGCGAACCGCGGTAAGGGCCAGCAGCACAGGAATATATACCAGTCTGAAATTCAGCAGGCCCTGCCAGGTCCCCCGGTCTGCAGTGACTATCAATATTCCGGTAAAAATCACCACGGACACAGTAATAAACAACAGCACTCCGCGCCGCATACCTGAAGATGTAGACATTCCCTTCATAAACAGCCCGTTATAAATAAGAATTTTAAATTACAGTAATTCTTCCAGATTATCAAGGTTTTTCTTTATAAGTATAACAGAAACAGGATTTTTATATAGGAGTACTTAGAATGATCCCTGATTCCGGGTTTTCGACAAAATAAAGAAACAACTGCTGACGCCTCACACATTTTGCACAGGCCCATGCAGTTCCAATGGGCTTATGCAGGCATAGTGCTGTTTCTAAAATGTATTTTTATGAATATGTAACAAAGATGGCGCTGTGTTGAAATGAGCAGGTAATCACAAACAGCCATTCCGACACAGGCGTAACGAGAACGTTAATTTTCAACCCATCGGGATAAAAAAGTGCCTATAAAATTTCAATATTATCGGCATGGACAAAGGACAGCAGCACGGACCTGTAAAAATAGATCAGATACATTATCAGAAAACCACTAATGCCATGGCAATAGTGCCTGTCTCAGGATAGTCCAACAGCAATATGTGACAATCTCCGAAGGAGAATCCGGTAAGGTTAAGCTTAACTGGATATCGTGTTTTCAATTATCCGGAATCCTAATCTATGAAGGTCGATTTCACCGGCCCGAAAAAAAATCATTACTCCCTTGAATCAACAGAGAGCCCAAAAACAGAGAGGCCCGTGAAAAAATCACGGGCCCTGCGAAAGTAAATATTTGGGGGGGGGTAGAAAAATGAGCCCTTACTTAAGCTGCGTTTTTACTGCTCTCGCGAGTCTCTGTACTCCCTCGTCAATCTGTTTTTCCGAGGGGTAGGAGAAGTTGATGCGTAGTGCATTGTTTCCGCCGCTGTTGGCATAAAAAGCGGATCCTATTACATAGGCAACATTCTCCTCTATGGCCTGCATAAACATCTTTTCTGTATCCACATACTCAGGGAAACTCATCCACAGGAACAGTCCGCCGTCAGGCTTTGTCCATTTGATCTCCGGATGTTCCGGGATATATTGGCCGAGAGCCTCGAGCATCTTTCCTCTTCGTTTAGTATAGAGTTTGATATTATCCTGTATATGGTCCAGTAAAAGCCCCCTTCTCATATATTCATACGCTATAGCCTGAGACATGGGAGGTGTACACAAGTCCATTGCCTGCTTTGCAACAACAAACTTGTCAATGATCTTCTCATGCCCCATAATCCATCCGAGCCTGAGGCCAGGGAAAAGAATCTTGGAGAATGTTCTTAATGATATCACATATCCTTCGCCCTTATCAAGCTCATACAGAGAAGGAACATCATCGCCCACATACCGAAGCTGGCGGTAGGGCGAATCTTCAATAATGATTATATTTTCCTGCCGTACTATTTCCAGCAGTTCTCTTCTTCTTTCAATAGAAAGGGTGACTCCAGCGGGATTCTGGAAATCAGGAATTATATAAATAAATTTCGGCTTGATTGACTTGCTTTTCAAATCTGCGATAACGCGGCGCACATCATCAATAACCATACCGTCATCATCAAGGCTGACGCATTCGAAGTTGACTGAATACCCTCTGAATGCGCTGATAGCGCCCACATATGACGGAGCAGCAAGAATAATATGATCACCCGGGTTGATAAATACTCTGCCAACCATATCGAGGCCCTGCTGTGAAGCAGTTGTCACGATAATATTTTCCGGTTTGGCTGTCACATTATCACTGGCAAGAAACTTTATTATCTCTTCTTTGAATTTGGGGACACCTTCAGTAGCGCCGTATTGAAGAGCCCATTCACCCTCTTTAAGCACTACATCCCGTGCAAGGTCAGCGATTTCTTCAACAGGAAAAGTAAGGGGTGAAGGCAGCCCGCCGGCGAATGAAATGATCTCCGGTTTCTGCGTAAGTTTCAGCAGTTCTCTGATAACTGATTTCTTCATTCCCGTCAGATTGGTTGAATACAGTTCTTCAATCTTGTTAAGCAGCATGTAAGACCTCCCCATGGGTTAGTTCCGTAACAAAGATAAAATACAAAAGGAGACCAGTAAAATCAAGGAGTAAAGCACACTGATTATTACGCGATATTCTCTATTTTTATAAATAGCTAAAATAACTTATGTGCAATAATAACAGAATATTAAATAAATTTATCAATACAATATATTGGAATGATTATCACATGGCAGTATTGACTACAAGAGACCTTTTCAATTTTTTGTAAAAAATATTTTTTTTGCGTTATCCCTAACAAGTCAAACACTGTTTTTATTATACTTAAATCAAATAAAAAAGAGGCCCCCTCTGTACAAACAGCGGGAGCCTCTGATATTTTGACAATCAACAGCTATTAATACATACCTCCGGGAGGCATGGCAGGCATCTCAGGCCCTTTGTTTTCCTCAGGCTTTTCAACAATAACCGCCTCGGTAGTAAGCATCAGACCTGCAACACTTGCAGCGTTTTCCAAAGCTGTTCTTACAACCTTTTTAGGATCAATAACACCTGTCTCCATCAAATCTTCGTATTTCTCGGTCAGAGCGTTGAACCCCATGGATCCTTCTGCCTTTTTAAGGTAATCAACCACTACTGATCCTTCGTGGCCTGCGTTGTTCGCAATCTGCCGCACAGGTTCTTCCAGGGCGCGCCTGATAATTTCAAGACCTATCTTCTGGTCGCCTTTGAGTTTCAGCTTGTCAAGCACCGGAATTGAACGAAGCAGTGCCAGGCCGCCGCCGGGTACTATACCCTCTTCAACTGCAGCGCGGGTAGCATGCAGGGCATCTTCCACCCGGGCCTTCTTTTCTTTCAGCTCCACTTCTGTGGCCGCGCCGACATTCAATACTGCAACACCGCCTGACAGCTTTGCCAGTCTTTCCTGGAGTTTCTCTCTGTCATAATCGGATGTTGTAGCCTCAATCTGCTTTTTGATCTGGCCGATCCGTCCCTGAATGTCTTTTGTATCGCCGGCGCCTTCAACTATTGTTGTATTGTCTTTGTCGATACGCACCCGTTTGGCTTCACCCAGGTCCTCAGCTGTTGCGTTCTCAAGTTTGAAACCGACTTCTTCGGAGACCACCTGTCCGCCTGTGAGAACAGCGATATCTTCCAGCATTGCCTTTCTTCTGTCCCCGAATCCCGGGGCTTTTACAGCGGCAACCTTCAGTGTGCCTTTCAGCTTGTTGACAACCAGAGTCGCCAAGGCTTCACCGTCAACATCTTCGGCAATGATCAGCAGAGAACGTCCAAGCTGTGCAACCTTCTCAAGCACAGGGAGCAGGTCTTTCATTGCAGAGATCTTCTTGTCATGAATAAGGATGGCGGGATTCTCAAGAATCGCTTCCATATTATCAGGATCGGTCACAAAGTAGGGAGAGAGATAACCGCGGTCAAACTGCATACCCTCAACAACATCCATAGTTGTCTCAATGGTCTTGGCCTCTTCAACAGTAATTACACCGTCTTTGCCGACTTTTTCCATAGCATCGGCAATAAGATTTCCGATGGTGCTGTCATTGTTGGCAGAAATAGCGCCGACCTGTGCGATCTCTTTTCTTCCTGATATGTCGTTGCTCATTTTACCAAGGTTCTCCACCACTGCCTTCACGGTCTCGTCAATACCGCGTTTCAGCTCCATGGGATTCGCGCCGGCTGTTACATTGCGCATACCTTCGGCAAAAATACTCTGGGCCAGCACTGTAGCGGTTGTAGTACCGTCACCTGCAACATCACTGGTCTTTGACGCCACTTCTTTGACCATCTGTGCGCCCATATTCTCGATTGAATCTTCCAGCTCAATCTCTTTTGCCACAGTAACACCGTCTTTAGTCACTGTCTGAGAACCGAATTTTTTTTCTATGACTACATTTCTTCCCTTGGGTCCAAGGGTAACTTTCACTGCTTCCGCCAGCTGGTCAACACCCTTTTTCAGAGCCTGACGAGCATCGGAGCCGTATTCAATAATCTTTGCCATTATGATATAACCTCCATATTATAATAATTGCTTGATTCAAAATTATACAATTGCCAGAATATCGCTCTCGCGCACAATGAGATACTCTTCCTTGTCTACAGTCACTTCTGTGCCGGAATATTTTCCGTACAGCACAGAATCGCCTTTCTTTACAGTCATGGCAACCACAGTACCGGAATCCGAAACTTTGCCGGGGCCTACAGCAACAACCTCGCCCTTCTGGGGCTTTTCTTTTGCCGAATCAGGAATAATGATGCCGCCCTGCACTTTTTCTTCGGCCTGTGCAGGTTTTATGACCACTCTGTCTGCTAATGGTTTAATGTTCATCTACAACCTCCTGTTTACTGTTGTCCGTAATATTTTTCTGGTTTCCCTTTTTAACTAATGCCGTATAAAATCAGCAAGTTTGCTCAATTTTTTAGCACTCTATCATCGCGAGTGCTAAACGCATATACAATATAGTTCGTTATTTTCAAAAGTCAAGATTTTTTTTCAGCCGGCACTATTTTGCTCTGTTTTCTGTGTGCGCACACAGCAGTAACCGGAACTGGGTGAGACAAGAGGTGACTATGCAGGAGAAAAGCCGGTGATGTGCATAGAGAAACGACGGCATTAAGCATGTGTTGAAATTACTGATTATTTATGCGGAAGGCGCCCCCACTGGAGTTTCTCACGCAGAATTGTAAAGAAATCCGCTTCTGCAAATGAGACAAACAGTGTATGCTGTTCAGCTTTTTCTATAGAGATTTCCGTTCCAGGAGCAATGGGAATATTGGGCTGTCCGTCAACACTGACAACAGGTTCATAATCCGCGGGAGAAAAAGAGACTGTAAGCTTCCGGTCGGCAGGGACAATAGTAGCACGGGCTGTTACTGCATGCGGACAGATAGGATTTAGTATGACCGCTTCCAGCTCCGGCACCAGAATGGGCCCCCCTGCTGAGAGAGAATATGCAGTGGAACCTGTAGGAGTGGAAACAATGAGCCCGTCAGAAACATACGTATTGAAAAAAACACCATCGACAAAAACATCAGTCCGCATCATACGGGGGCTGTCAGCCCGGGTAAATACAACATCATTAAGGGCGCGGTATGCCTGGTGCCGGCCTGAATCTTTTATTTTTGTTTCCAGCATCATACGTTTTTCAAGACGAAACTCCCCGTTAATGAGGCGCTCAAGCCGCTCAATCATATTTTCGGCTGACGCCTGGGTTAAAAAACCGAGTCCTCCCAGATTTATACCGATCAGAGGAGTGCCTTCAATACCCGGCAGCGATGCCGCGCCCAGCATGGTTCCGTCACCGCCCAGAGAAAGGATAAAATCGCTGCTGCCTGCCATGTCCGTATACGATGCCAGCTTGACATTGTCTGGGCTGTTTTTCACAAGCCTCGTCAGTGTCTCCGGCATTAAAACCGGCAGGTTCTTCTTGTTAAACCACTGCAGCAGCTCGTTGAGCACTTCGCAGAGTCCCGGTTTTTCGGTATTTGCGTATATTCCAAACCGCATGATCAGCAAACCGTCTTTTTTATTCTTTCAGCCAGGCGGGCCGCATCGAGTTCCAGCTCCTTCAGTAGAGTAGGTACAGGCCCGTGCTGTATAAACATATCAGGCAGTCCTATGCGCCTGAATTTCTTGCTGAAACCGGCTTCAGCAAACAGCTCGGCCACAGCAGAGCCGAATCCGCCTACAATTGTGCTGTTTTCGAGAGTTACAACAGTACCGGCTTTTTCTGCAGCCGATAGAATGATATCTTTATCAAGGGGTTTTACAAATCTCGCATTCACTACTGCGGCCTCAATACCCTGCGCATGCAGCAGGTCCGCCGCATCCAGGCCCGGCTGAACCATATCGCCTATTCCGAGTATTGCAACGTCTTTGCCGCTACGCAGCACTTCTGCTGTCCCATAAGGAACGGCCTGAAATTCTTTGTCGAGCCCTACGCCTGTTCCTGCGCCTCTGGGGTACCTGATGGCAACAGGGCCGTTCATATGTTCAACCGCAGTGTACAGCATATGCTGCAGTTCGTTTTCGTCTTTCGGCGACATAATCGTTAGATTGGGGACAAGGCGCAGGTACGCAAGATCAAAGCTGCCGTGATGAGTGGGCCCGTCTTCACCCACAATACCGCCCCGGTCCAGGGCAAATACTACAGGAAGGTTCTGAAGCGCCACATCATGAATCAGCTGGTCATAGGCCCGCTGCAGAAAAGTTGAATAGATGGCAACAACGGGTTTAAACCCCTTCAGGGCCAGTGCAGCGCTGAAAGTCACTGCATGCTGTTCTGCAATGCCCACATCAAAAAACCGGTCCTCATGGGCATTTTTCAGATGGATCATGCCTGTGCCGTCAGCCATGGCTGCTGTTATACCAACAACGGATTCGTTGCGGTCGGCCAGTTTTACCACAGTTCTGCCGAAAACCTCAGTGTAGCTGATACTCTTTTTCTTTTTAGACACACCTGTCTGGGGGCAGAAAGAACCGAGTCCATGATATTTAGTTGCATTCTGTTCCGCAAATTTATAGCCTTTCCCCTTGACTGTTTTTATATGCAGGAGAATTGGGCCGTGGAGCCTTTTTATCTCACTGAGAACCGTGACCAGCCTGGAAAGATCATGGCCGTCCACCGGCCCAAAATACCTGAAACCGAACCGTTCAAACAGGGATCCCGGCGTGATCATGGTTTTAATGCCGTCCTGAATACGCTGCACAGTCTCACGGACAAACCTGGTTCCTTTAGGTATTTTTCCTGTCAGGTTCCATACATCTTCTTTTAATTTGTTGTACAGGGGATTGGTTATGACTTTTGTAAAATAGTCCGACAGTGCTCCCACATTGGGAGATATGGACATCTCGTTGTCATTGAGAATAACGATCATATCTTTTTTCAGACCCCCGGCATTATTGAGCCCTTCAAAAGCGATTCCTCCGGTCATTGCCCCGTCACCTATCACTGCCACAACACTGTATGAATCCCCTTTCAGATCCCGGGCCGCTGCCATACCCAACGCCGCGGAAATTGAGGTAGAGGAGTGCCCAACGCCGAATGTATCATACTCGCTTTCACTGATTTTCGGGAATCCGCTGATCCCCCCGAACTGCCGCAGTGTTCCGAACCGCTCTTTCCTTCCGGTAAGTATCTTGTGTACATAGGCCTGGTGTCCCACGTCCCACACTATCTTGTCTGCGGGAGCATCAAATACTTTGTACAGGGCAAGTGTGAGCTCAACCACGCCGAGGCTCGGCGCAAGATGCCCCCCTGTCTCTGACACTGAAGTAATGACAAAATCCCGCAGCTCTCCGGCAAGCTGTTCCATTTCAGCCATGTTCAGTTCTTTCAGGTCAGCAGGATTCGTAATACGCGGTAATATTCTGGTTTGATTTGTAGTCATATCACCATCCGGTTTATTCAAGGGGTTCAGTATAAAGTGAACCATTATCGTTCAGCAGTTTCTTCACTCTGGCTTCAGCCTCAAGCAGTTTTCCAGAACAGAGTTTTGCAAGGCCAGAACCCTCTTCATACAGAGACAAGGTTTTTTCCAGAGCCGTATCTCCGGCTTCCAGGATCTGCACAATTTCCTCCAGGCGCGAAAACGCCTCTTCAAATGTCTTATCAGCCTGTTTCATGTATCTCCGCCCTCCTGCAGAACCTGCTTAACAACACTCAGTGCCTGACCGCTGGAAAATGTCGTTTCCAGGATGTCCCCCGATTCTACCTGTTCTGATGATGTGACAACAGAGCCGCTGCTTTTCAATGATGTAATAGAGTACCCCCGCTTCAGCACAGAATTCGGATCCATGGCACACAGCCGCCCTGAAATTTTCTCATATGAAGCCCGCGACTTTTCAATACGGCGCACTGCGGCAGCTGAAAGTTTTTCTGCCATTGCGTCGGCCTGCTGCATGCGCTGCTGCACATAGTTCTCCATGCTCCGGAAAGCGTAGCCCGATACAACAGACGCTACAACTCGCTGTTTCCCGGCGATCTGCTGCAGGGCTAGTCCCGCCATATTTTCATGCAATGTTTCTATCGTAAGAAGCAGCTCTTTTTTATCAGGGACAACCAGCTCGGCTGCTGCCGATGGTGTCGGAGCCCGCACATCAGCGGCAAAGTCACAGATAGTAACATCGACTTCATGACCTACTGCTGATACAACGGGTACAACAGAATCATACACAGCCCGCGCTACGATCTCTTCATTAAAGGCCCACAGATCCTCAAGAGATCCGCCGCCGCGGCCTGCTATAATAACATCCACACCGCCCAGGTCATTGAGCTGACCTATGGCCCGGGCGATCTCCGGTGCTGCGCCATCACCCTGAACCCGTGCGGGACTGACAACAATTGTCACACAGGGAAACCGCCTGCCGATGACAGAAATAATGTCCTGCAGCGCGGCTCCTGTGGGAGATGTTACTACACCAATAATCCGGGGAAACCGAGGAACAGGTTTTTTCAACGCATCATCAAACAGGCCTTCTTCAAAAAGCCGCTGCTTTAATTCGAAAAAGGCCTGCTGCAGATTCCCCTCACCTACAGGAATGATTTGAATTACATCTAACTGATACTTACCGTACTTTTCAAAAACAGTTATTCTGCCGAATATCTTCACATGGAGCCCGTCCCGGAGCTGGAACAGCATATTTGCCTGACGCCCCCGCCACAGGACACATGCGATACTTGCACCAGGATCTTTGATTGAAAAATACATATGGCCCGATGAATGGCGTTTGAAATTCGATATTTCACCTTCAACCCAGACAGCAGAGAAAGACCCTTCAAGCAGTTCTCGTATGTTTCCGGTTAATCCAGATACCGTAAATACAGAATCTTCATATCCGGTGTGGCCTTCCCGAAAGAATTCCACAATGCAGGCTCCTATTTGTTATTTTTTCTTGTGACGGTTTTTTCGCAGCCGTTTTTTACGCTTGTGCGTCGCAATTTTCTTGCGTTTTCGTTTCTTACCACTTGCCAAACGACACCCCTCCTTTCCTAATCATCGCTGAGTAATCTGTCAAGATCTGAGAATATATCTATCTGATTCTTCTTTTCTGTCTCTGGTTCTTCCGGTGCTTCCAGCCTGCCTGCATCCACCAGCGCCCTGGAAACTTTTTCCTTGAGCCGCTTTGACGGTTTGAAATCCGGTACAATTCTGTGGGGAATATGCATCATCTTCCCTGTTCTCGGATTCGGCACATTTTTTTCCTTTCTTTCACGCAGGCAGAATGTTCCGAACCCCCTGAGTTCAACCCGTTCTCCCTGTCCGAGAGCGTACGTAATTGTTGCCATAATCCCGTCTACAACCGCGGCAGTCTCAACCTTTGTCAAACCGGTCCCGCCGGCAACAATATCGACAATATCCTGTTTGGTCATATCTGCCCCCTTTATGGCGGTCTAAATAAATTTATATAAAAAAATCATGCCATTGAGTCCGTGGAGAATTCCTTCTGCCTCCTGAAACAGCAAATCAGCCAGGCTCAGCGCCCTCCGCCTCTCTTTCAGCACCTGGGGCTTTCCGTAGATATGGCCCATGCGTGCTGCCAGGCCAAGCGCGTCTTCATAATCGCCCAGCAGGTCAACCAGGCCCAGCTCCATTGCCTGCCTGCCTGTAAACACCCGTCCGTCAGCCACGCTGTACACCTTTTCCCTGGGCAGTTCCCGCTCTTCAGACACAACATCAACAAATTGCTCATAAGCATCATCGATCCACGACTGCAGATAGGCTTTATCACGGGCGGTAAGACTGCGGTAGGGGGTTCCCGTATCCTTGTACGGACCGCTTTTAATCGATGTAAATGTAACACCTATCTTGTCCATAAGCCCCG
>Ga0272441_10011720_pt1 | contig 12947 bp, 11 predicted proteins | sample SSMProp6N_FD_193582 | JGI IMG/M metagenome (GOLD analysis project Ga0272441, IMG submission 193582) | Marine sediment archaeal communities from Little Sippewissett salt marsh, Falmouth, MA, United States - SSM-Prop-6N | ecosystem: Environmental > Aquatic > Marine > Wetlands > Sediment ...
GCAATAGCTGTACTTTTTGCTCCGGTGAAAACTTTTTCCGTTTGTTTGACATCGTCCATTTCCTTTCATTGAAATACATACTAACTCAATTTCAGGAAATGTCCAATTCCGTCTGAAGCAAAACACAAGGAGGGATAATAAAACACATTTTTTTAACATTTCAAATTCTCCATTAAACCTTCGCTTTTTGAAGAATAGTCATATGGCACGAATCCACGATATCTAATCTAAAATCGGCGTTTCCTTGGTTGGGGCTTGAGAAAATGGGGGGCTTAGGGTATAATATAACGTAGCTCAAGCGTTTCTGCTTGAGAATAAAACGGTATCCCGACATCGTCGGGACTCCAAAACTACGAACTAAGAACTACGAACTAAAAATTTGGAAAAAGTAAGAGATCAGTTAAAGGTCCAGCAGGAGCGGGCTGTTTTGGTTGGCGCGATGCTGCGGGGTGAACATAAGACAAACAGTGACGACACCTTGGGTGAACTCACCGCCTTGGCCGAGAGTGCCGGGGCTGTCATTGTGGATCGGTTTATCCAGAAAGTCAACCGCATCAACCCCGCCACCTACATCGGTTCCGGCAAGGCGGAAATGCTCGCCGGACGGGTCAAAGCCAAAGAAGCTGATGTCGTTATTTTCGACAACGACCTTTCACCGGCTCAAATTCGCGAGCTGGAAAAGATTGTCAAATGCAAGGTGCTGGACCGCAGCGAGCTTATTCTTGACATCTTTGCCACCCGTGCCCAGACCAAACAGGCCAGATTGCAGGTCGAACTGGCACAACTCGAATATACCTACCCCCGTCTGACACGCATGTGGTCGCACCTGGATACCGTCGCCGGAGCGGCGGGCGGCACCGGTGCCGGGGCGGTCGGCGGCATCGGCACACGCGGTACCGGTGAAAAGCAGCTTGAGATCGACCGTCGGCTTGTCAACAAACGTATTACGGAATTAAAGCGCGACATCGCCGCCATCGACAAACGCAAGCTGCGCGAGATCGACGGCCGCAGTGACTTTTACACCATCTCGCTGGTCGGCTATACCAACGCCGGCAAGAGCACGCTCCTGAATACCCTGACCGGGGCGCATGTGTACGTGAAGGACCAGTTGTTCGCCACGCTGGACACGCGCACCCGCAAGTGGCAGCTCGATTCCGGCGTGGAGGTCCTGCTCAGCGATACCGTCGGCTTCGTCAGCAAGCTGCCGCACCATCTCGTCGCCTCGTTTAAGGCCACGCTGGAGGAAACCGTCAACGCCGACCTGCTGCTGCACGTGGTCGATGCATCCAGCGTAGATGTATTCGAGCAGATCAAGAGCGTCGAGGACGTCTTGAAGGAACTGGGCTGCGATCAAAAAGAAATGCTCGTACTGCTGAACAAGTCCGACAACATCGCCAACAAGGCAACGTTTGAATCCGTCCAGACGGTCTTTCCGGAGGCGTTGAGCATCTCGGCGAAAACCGGCCTGAACCTGGACCGGCTGGCGGAGGCAATCGCCGAAAAGGTCCGGGGTCAGCACCTTCGCGTGCGCGTCACATGCAGTCAGGCCAACGGCAAACTGCAAAGCTACCTGCGAACAGTCGGGCGGGATTTAACGGAAGAATACTTCGACGGCACCGTCCAGATCGAAACCACCCTCGGCAAAAACCAACTCCCCCAACTCAACCGCCTCAGCCCGCAACACATCGAGTATTTGTAAGGTAGCTCAGGCATCCTGCCTGAGTCGAACGGGTTTCGATACAGAGATGCAATCCCAGAGAAACCGCAAACTGTCATGCCGGACTTGATCCGGCATCTAGGGCGATGACACAGTGCTGAATGATGGAAAACGTGCAATGCAAAGCTAATTTCTGACACGAACTGTCTGGACCCCGGATCGAGTCCGGGGTGACAGTGTTATGAGTATTTAGTGAGAATTCGTGTTTATTCGTGGCTAAGAATTTTTTTTGGCTACAGTCCCGGCTGCCAGAGGTAGAGGAACTGCGTTCCGCCGGACTGGAGCCAGTCGGGCAGATCGATATTCACCAGCGGGCCGATGCCGGACGCCTGGCTGGATGCCGTGCCGTAAATATTAGGCATGGTTGAAAGCGACCGGTGATAAATGACCGTTTTCGCCTTTTCCATGCCCGCCATCTCCTTGGCCCAATCAACGGCGTTATCGGGATAGCCGATCCGATCGATCAGCCCCAACTCTTTTGCCTGTTCGGCGATAAACACCCGGCCGTCGGCCAGACGCCGCAGTTTATTCTTGTCCAACTCGGGCCGGCCTTTTTCGACCACACCCAAAAACTGCTCATAAAACCGGTCGATGATCTGCTGCAAAAGTTGCTTTTCTTCGTCTGTCATGTCATGCAGCGGCGAGCCGATATCCTTCATCTTGCCGCTCTTGACGGCGACCGCTTCGATGCCGATCTTTTCCATCGTTCCGGCCACGCTGAACGTCTGCATGATCGTGCCGATGCTGCCGGTGACGGTGCTCGGCTGGGCGATGATGCCGTCACTGCCGCAGGCCAGGTAATAGCCGCCGCTGGCCGCCACATCCATCATGCAGGCCACCACCGGCACCTTCTTTTTCCGCTTGAATTCAGCCAGCGAGTGATACATCATATCCGCCGCCGCCACCGATCCGCCCGGCGAGTTGATCCGCAATACCACGGCCTTGACATCATCGTCGCTCGCCGCCTTGTCCAGCTTTTCAAGAAACGTGCTGACCGGGTTATCGCCGCTCCGCATCCAACTGTCTTGCGGCTTATTCATCATCACCCCGTCCACATCGATCACAACGATCTTGTCGGTGACGAACCAGCCCGAATCTTTTTTGAGCTGCGTTTCGACCAGTTCCTGATTCCGCGGAACCATCTGAATCTGAAACGCCCCCGTCCCGCACCCGCCGACAAAAAGACTCAAAGAAATACATGCCAACAAAACCCAAAAAAATCGTCCGCTCATATCCATGCTCCTATAAAATTTTTGTAAGCGTTTACACTTCGTAAGAGTTCAAGCTTTAGCTTGCAGAGGAACGTGGGCTTCCAGCCCGCGCCGCGTAAGACAGGTTTATTTCGCAGTGCAGACAGGATGCTTGTGTTCCATTACACACTAAAGTGTGAACTCTTACAAATTATTGAATCTGTGTCCATCAGTGTTAATCTGTGGCTAAAATTATTCCGCTTTCAACTCCCGGGTCATCAGATCGGCGATGGCTTCTTTGACGGTTTTTTCGCCGTTGATGATGCTGTAGATCGCCTCGGTGATCGGCATTTCGACGTTGTGCTGAGCGGCCAGTGCCACGATCCCGCCGCAGGTGGGTACGCCTTCGACGACGCATTTCGTCGAGGCAATCGCCGCGTTCACGCTCATCCCTTTGCCCATATGTTCCCCGAACGACCGGTTGCGTCCCTTTGGCGACACACACGTCGTAAACAAATCGCCCAGCCCGCTCAGGCCGGTAAACGTCTTCTCATTGGCCCCCAGCGCCACACCCAGCCGCTGGATCTCGGCCAGCCCGCGCGTAATCAGTGCCGCCTTGGCGTTGTCGCCTGCGCCGATGCCGTCGATGACGCCCGCGGCGATGGCGATCACGTTCTTCATCGCTCCGGCCAGTTCCACGCCCGCGCAGTCATCGTTGGTATAGACCCGGAACATCGGCGTATTGAACGCCTGCTGGATCTGCTGTGCGAGTGCGGCGTCGTTACTGGCCACCGTCGCCGTCGCCGGCAGGTGCTTGGCCAGTTCGTCGGCGATGTTCGGACCGGAAAGGGTTGCCAGCGGATGGTTTTCGCCGAGAATTTCGGTGATGATCTGTGTCGGCCGCAGCAGGGTGCTGATCTCGATGCCCTTGGTGATGCTGACAATGGGGACTCCCGCCGGAACATGGGTTTTAAGGCGGCCCCAGACGCTCCGCAAAAACTGGCACGGCACCGCCGACACCACAAGCTCGGCCCCCGAAAGGTCGGCTGCATCATCGGCTTGGTAGTTCAGCGCTTCCGGCAGGGGATATCCGGGCAGAAAAATCACATTTTCCTTCGCCGCCGCGATCTTGGCAAGCTCCGCCGCGTCATGGCCCCACATCGTGGTCGCAATCCCATTCTCACACAGCAGCATCGAGCAAACACTGCCCATCCCGCCATTCCCGATTATCGTCGCCGTCTTAAACATCCCCCCATTAAACCACCGGCCCCCAAAATTATCAAGCCCAATTGTGTCAACAAAAGCGCGGCGGCGCGAGCCGCCCGATTGCGTGTACGCAGGTCTTGACATTGCATGATGAGCCCTCTATAATGAAAATATGACAAAAGAAGCCCTGAAATCACAATTACGGCAGGCCATCGAAAGCATCCCCCACAAGGACGCCATCAAGTCCATTGCCCTGTTTGGCTCATACATCAACGGTCAGCCGACAGAGAAAAGTGATATTGACGTTTTGATTGACATCTTCCCCGAATCGCAAATTGGTTTTTTTGAGTTATACGATATCCAGGAAGCCCTTGAGAACCGCCTTGGCAAATCTGTTGACCTGCTAACCCCGCAGGCCCTCAGTCAATACATCCGTCCACAGGTGATGAAGGAAGCCGAAACCGTCTATGAAAGATGACCTGACGTATTGTCACCATATTGCTGATGCCATCGAGACGATTATGGAATACCTCGACGACGTTGAGTTTTCACAGTTTCAATCGGAGAAAATGCGGATCGACGCAGTGGTTCGGGAACTAATGATTATCGGAGAAGCCGCCTCTCACATCAGTAAATCCTTCAAGGAAAAACACCCCCGCATTCAATGGCAAAAAATCCGCGGCATGCGCAATTTTCTGGTACATGAATATTTCGGCGTCAACACCAAAGTCGTGTGGGATACCTGTCAAAACAGCTTGCCCGAACTGTATCAGACGATAAAATCAGAGCTGCTGTTTTAATATCTATGATGAGTGAAAATTCGCCCGGCGTGCCGTCGCCCGTCGTGGCAGGTGTTAATTCGCCTGTCCCGTCATTTTATCTTGCCGTAGATTCCTGCGAAGGCAGAAGCTTTAGCGAAGACGGATGGCTAAATATTTACCAATTTGTCCGCAGGAGTTTAAAAGTCAATCGTGCATTTTAAAAAGCTCAGAAAGAGTCAATTCCTGGAAATAGAAAAATAGACGGTTGCGTTTATTGGCTAGCCGAAGTTGTCTTTTCAGAAGGCTCTTCTTTTGAGAATGCCCAGGCTTTCGCATTTTTGAAGTACTCCGAGTCATTTATCCAAATACTCCAGATTACATTATTTTCAATTTTCGGGAATAAGCGCTGTGCCGTTTTTTTGTCGCCATTCATGCATGCCAAAAGGCAAAACCGATTTAAATTGCTATAAGACTCAGGATATCGGGATAGTAAGTATTCAAAGCTTTCCTTAACTTTGTCATATGAGAATTCAAGCTCAATCAGATAGGATGGGCCTTGACAGCCAAGAATGCTGGCAACAATTCGAGCATAAATAATTTTACCGTTTTCTGTTTGTTGGGATGAATTTTCTGTGAATTGATGCAATAGTTCTTTACTTCCGTGCCATTTCGGTAATAAGTATTCCGCCATTTTTGTGTATAAATAATGATATTCTGGTTGAATAGCAATTCCTTTTTGCAGTTTATCATCCATCCACGCTCGAGGTTTTCCGAGACCGTTCCCAATATTCAGATAACAATGGTAAATTTCAGGATCGGCAGGTTTAAGCTTTTCAGCTTTCTCAAGAACGGAAAGTGCTTGATTTAAAAAGTAGTATAATCCGCTCCATTCTTCGTCTGTAACCGCATTGGCAAGTTTGGTTCCTCTTTCGTACCAGGCTCGACTGATCAAATGCTTTACCAATATAATTTGCGGTGTAATGGATTGCGGTTTTTCTTCGATCCACGCTTGCAAACGCTGTTGATATTTTTCCAGATTCTCTTTCTTGCGAGCAGCGGTGTATATAGATAGATTTTCGTAAAACCCTAAAGTATCCCATCCGCCGTTTTCATTTCTTCTCTCGTTATTTCGTATATCTACAATAATATTTTCCAGTTCGGCATACTGGCCCTTGAACAACATGTCGCGCACGCGACCGTATGATCCATTTTCAGTGTATTGGTCTGCGATTTTGTTTTCATGACAGGTATTGTCACTTAACATTGGTACGGAGTATAGGTCCTCGACTTTGATCCCGTAACAACCATTTTTGTTACAGTGATTTTTTTGTATTTGTGACATAGAACCGAGGGAGATGCATATTCCCGAGTAGTTATTTTCTTCGCATGTATTATCCTGAATGACGACATCTGAGTCTGAGCATAGGATCCCGTTTCTTGTATTTTTTGAGCATGTACTATCGGCAATTGTACCCAATATTCCTTCGCCAACAAAAATTCCCTCCAGACCGTTTCCAGTTGCGATATTATTGCTCATTGACACATTGGATGCTTTGCCGGTAATCCAAAAACCGCACCGTTTGTTATTCGCACAGTTGTTGCCGGTCATTGTAATGCTGATTCCCCTTGAAATTGAAATACCATGGTCCCCATTTTCATTACATCTGTTATCATGTAGTTGGCCTGCCGGCGTATCGGCGAGATAAATCCCCTGTTGCATGTTTTTTGTGAAAATATTATCCGATAAATTAACAGAGTTGGCCTCGTTTATGCCCACGCCGACATTGTTTGAATCAAACTTGCAATTATTGATGTCGGCAGAGGCCTTTTGATAGATAATGATTCCATGATCTCCATTTTGCGTAAAGATACTTTGTTTGACAACAACATATGTCGCCTCTCCCTGCACCGCAAGGCCATTTGAAAAGTTTTCCTTAAAAGTACTGTTGATTATATTCCCTTTGGCATTGTTATAAAAATAGACGGCCGGATTTTTACTTTTTTCAAAGTGACACTTTTTGATAGTAACATTTGTCTTCTCACCCAAAGCCCAAATAGCTGAATCCAATGCGTCCTTAAAAACACAGTTGTCAATAGTAGAGGTCGAATTATGTATTGATAATAAAGCGGAATGTCCTTCGGAGCGTTGAGAGTCATTTGGACAAAAGGTGATATTGCTAATGGAGCATTCTGTATTTTGAACAGAGCAAAGTATCTGGTTATTTGCTGCAACTGCTCCAACAACAAAGACCTCTTGAGGATTTTCTCCCTTGATCGTGACACGCTTATTAATCTGGATGGTTTCGGGGTAAGTTCCTTTATGGACTATAATATCATCACCTGGCTTGGCTGCCTTGACGGCTTGTTGAATGGAATGAAAGATTTCGTTTGGGGTGATATTTGAAGAATCCACATGAAGGGTTGATCCAAAAGAATGTGAAGCAATAAGGATGGTGATGGTGGTTATTACTGTTACATTAAAGTTTTTCATAAACTCGCACTCCTTAATATATTGTGAGATTCGTGAAAATTCGAGGCTAATACAGGGGCTTGATACAATGATTGAAAAAGAAAACTGTGTTCCTCATTCTGAATTCCTTCCTTATTTAAGTTTTTCCCGCATCTGTCACCCTGACCAATCAGGGCCAGAATCCCTAACTACGAACTCAAAACACCCCATAATTATACCAATTTCATCGCCTTTGTCAATCTGTAATTACCACGAAGCTTTGGTTTTTAGACAGGATTCTCAGGATTTACACAATGTTTTATAAAAAATCCGCGTCAATCCGCCCGCCGTGCCGTCGCCCGTCGCGGCAGGCGAAATCCGCGGTTAAATTAATACGTATCAGCGTCCATTCGTGTCCATTCGCCTGCCTTGACGAAGCTTTATGCGTAGTTAGGTGGTTCAAAATGCGTATTTTTTTCAATCAGGGCTTGACTTTTGCCGAAAAATAGGGTATAGTGCCGTTTAATCAGTCGCGGCGGGCGAACCAAGCACGCCGCGTGCCTGTAACACAAGTAAAGATTGTGGTTTGAGTTTCGCAGTATCGGGGCAGCGTATCCCGATGCGGTCGGCCCGGAAAGCTCGGTGCTTTCGGAGACGGCTGCTCGACAAACGCCCCAGAACCCTGCGGACGCTGGAATAACGAAATGTTTAACAGGAAAGGAAACATGCCATGTTTACGCACGCCTTTTGGCGGGTGCGGCACGCGCCGCCTGCCAACTTACCCAACACAAAATGGTCTCGGCCGAAAGCCGAATCCGCATATTTTCTATTTAATTTTTGATCTTTGATATGACTGAACATATCTGTTTAGGAGTGCCGCATAATGACTAAAAATCAAAACAACGAAACAATTTACAAGCCCGGCTCGGAAGTGATCGTCGATATGCTCGTCGAGCAGGGCGTCGAGATCATGTTCGGCTACCTCGGCGGCGTGGTGCTGCCGCTGTTTGATAAGCTGTACAACGCGCCGTTCAAATTCGTCATCCCGCGGCATGAGCAGGGCGGCTGCCACATGGCCGACGCCTACGCCCGCGCCACCGGCAAGGTCGGTGTTGTCATCGCCACCTCCGGCCCCGGCGCGACCAACCTCACGACGGGTCTGGCCACCGCGATGATGGACTCGGTCCCGCTGGTCGCCTTTACCGGCCAGGTCCGCACCTCGCTGATCGGCAACGATGCCTTCCAGGAGGCCGACACGACGGGCATCACCCGTCCGGTCACCAAGCACAACATCATCGTCAAGGACCCGAACGAACTGGCACAGACCATCCGCGAGGCGTTCTATATCGCCAGCACCGGCCGGCCCGGCCCCGTGCTGATCGATATCCCCGTCGATATACAATTGGCTCAGTGCCCGATCCCGCCCAAATGCGAAATCGAACTGCCGGGCTTCAGGGTTCGCAGCCGCGGCCACGGCCGTCAGATCGCGGCAGCGATTGCGGCCATTAACGAATCGAAAAAGCCGGTCCTCTACGTCGGCGGCGGATGCATCATCTCCGGCGCCTCGGACGCGCTCCGCGCGGTTGCTCAAAAAGCCAACATCCCCGTCACCACCACGCTGATGGCGATGGGTGCCTACGACCAAAGCCGCCCCGAATCGCTCGATATGCTCGGCATGCATGGTTCGGCCTATGCCAACTATGCGGTCCAGTATGCCGACGTGCTGATTTCCGTCGGGGCGCGGTTTGATGACCGTGTTACCGGAAAGCTCGACACCTTTGCCGCAAACGCCAAGATCATTCATATCGACCTGGACCCGGCCAATATCGGCAAGAATGTCCACGTCGATATCCCGGTCGTCGGCGATGCCAAAGAGGTTCTCGAGGAAATGATCGAGGGCCTGGAATACCGTCCGCGCAAGGAATGGTTCGAGCAGATCGCCGCCTGGAAGGCCAAGCATCCGTTTACGTATGATAAAAAGGCCGATGTCATTAAGCCGCAGTACGTGATCGAAGAAGTCTGCCGCCAGACCAAGGGCCAGGCGATTGTCACCACCGGTGTTGGCCAACACCAGATGTGGGCCGCCCAGTTCTACAAATGGAGTATCCCGCGGCAGTTTATTACCTCCGGCGGTCTTGGTACGATGGGCTATGGTCTGCCCGCCGCCATCGGAGCACAGTCCGCTTTTCCGGATAAGACCGTCATTAACTTTGACGGCGACAGCAGTTTCAATATGACCCTGACGGAATTGTCAACCGCTTCGATGTATCAATTGCCCGTCAAGACCGTGATACTCAATAACGGCTTTATGGGCATGGTTCGCCAGTGGCAGGAGTTGTTCTATGAAAAGCGGTATTCCCTGAGCTGGCTGAAGAATCCGGACTTCGCCAAAGTGGCCGAAGCGCTGGGCTGTGTGGGTATTACCGTGAAGAACAAGAGCGATGTTCCCGCGGCGGTCGAAAAGATGCTGGCCGAAACCAGACCGGTGGTCCTTGATTGTTATGTGGATACCGAAGAGAATGTCTGGCCGATGGTCGCGGCGGGCAAAAGCTTGCACGAAATGGACGGCCTCGGCATATTCGAAATGGCATAGAAACAGAAAACTCGAAATCCTAAACCCGAAATTCGAAACAAATACAAAATTCAAAATGGAAATGACAAAAACAACATTGTTTAGAGATTTTGGATTTTTTCATTCGGATTTGTTTCGGGTTTCGATATTCGAATTTCGGATTTTATGAAGAAAGGTAAATTATGAAACATATATTGAGTGCACTTGTCTTGAATCGGCCGGGCGTTCTGGCCCATGTCGCCGGGATGTTCGCGGCACGGGCGTTTAATATCGATTCGCTGGCGGTGGGCCGCACCGACGACCCCATCCTCAGCCGGATGACTATTGTCATCCTCGGCGATGACAAGGTGGTCGAGCAGGTCCGCAAACAGTTGATGAAAATCGTCGAGGTCGTCAAGGTTCAGGACTTCGTCGGTCAGGATGTGGTTGCCCGCGATCTGATGCTGCTCAGCGTGGCCTGCATCCCCGAAAAACGGCCCGAACTGCTGGCCCTCATCGAGATGTTTAACGGAAAAGTTGTGGACATCGGCGCCAAATTCGTTATGGTAGAGGTCGCCGGTCCGGAAAACAAGGTCGAGGCGTTCATCGAATCCTGCCGCCCATACGGCATTAAAAACATCGTCCGCACGGGAACCGTCGCCATGGCCCGCCAGGCAAGGACAAAATCGGAAGGATAACTGCCGAGCGCGGGCGTCTCGCCCGCTTTTCTGCTGAACCACGAATGAACACTAATGCACACAAATTACAGATTATCGTTGGAGTAATATGCGTTTCAATGGTTGATGAAACAGTTGTAAAAAGCGTACAAAATTATCTCCGTACACTCATCGCGAGAGGGATGGACATTCGCTTTGGCGTTATCTTCGGCTCCTATGCGCTGGGATGCGCAACTGAATGGAGCGATATCGACCTACCGGGCGTCTCGCCCGAACTCGACGGAACCATTGAACGCAAGAAAATCAACCAGCTTTGGCATGTCGCCGCCCGAACGGATTCGAGGATCGAACCAATCCCCTGCGGCGTCGAGGCATGGAAAAATGACGACGCAACCCCCATCTTCGAAGTAGCACGCCAGGAGGGCCAAACCGTAACTGCCTGACTACTGCCGAACGCGGACGTCCCGCCCGCAAGGTAACCCCGTCATCCAGCCGGCGTTTTTTATACCAATAATGAAAAAACCGGACAGGTTGGACAAAAGCGTATTCAACATCGCCCAGGATTAAAACGCATTATATTTCATATCCAACTGATTAGATTACCTTCAGTAAAAATAAAGAAAAAACGCTGAACGCATGATATTTGATAAATAATCTAAAGAGTTTTATGGGGATAAAAAGTGGGTTGTGTTGGTGTTGGGGCGGGAGTGTTGTGTTATTGCCTTAATCCCTCTGGTATAATTTTAGAGCAATTATAGACAGGGTGTAATCAGCCATTCGGTAGTGAATACATCAAGGTCGTTAGCGTCGATAATATCATCGACCGGATCACTGATGTCGCAGAGCGGATTATATGCATCGTCGACTCCATCCACGGTTTGCCACGCTGCAGCAAAGACATAAAAGTCGATAAAGTCCACATTGCCGTCGATGTTTATGTCTGCAACCGAAGTCGGCCACGATGCCGCTGGCAATCCACCAAAGATTGTTCCCCAACCCGTAGCCGTTGGCAGATAATAAACAGTTGCATTGGCATTGACATCAAAAAAAACATCTATACCCAGCGCAGGGGCGTTGCCTTTGAAATATAGACCGGTCAGCGAATAGCATCCCCAGAATGCAACATCTCCAATGGTCGTAACACTGTTGCCGATGGAGAGGCAGGTTAGACCACCGCAATTTCCGAATGCAAAATCACCAATAGTGATAACGCTGTCGGGAATCGTCACGTTGGTCAGAGCGGAACAGTATTCGAATGCAGAACTCTCGATGGTAGTAACATTGTCGGAGATCGTAACGCTGGTCAGAGCATGACAGCCTTGGAAAGTAGATGCATTTATGGAAGTTATATTATTGGGAATAACGATGTGACCGGTTAGAGAAGTGCATAGAGCAAATGCACCGGAGCCAATATAGTTAATGTTTTCAGAAAGAGTTAGCCCGGTTAAAGAATGGCACGTAGCAAAAGAAAGGTCACCAATGGAAGTAACACTGTCAGGTATGCTTAAGTCTCCGTTTAAGGACATGCAAGAATTAAATGCATTATCCCCTATAGTGGTTACGCTATCTGGAATAACTAACGGACCTGTCAATGAATCACAAACAGCAAATGCACCGGAGCCAATAGTAGTAATACTATCAGGGAGAGTCAGGCCTGTCAGCGACATGCAGCCACCAAATACATTATCATTGATAATGTTTAGGCTGTCTGGAATCGTTAGATGGCCGGACAGGGAGTCACAAGAGCCAAATGCACCCACGCCGATTTCAGTCACACTATTTGGGATGACGAGTTGTCCTGACAAAGAAAAGCAATATTCAAATGCCGAGTTGCCGATTGTTGTAACGCTATTGGGAATAATCAGTGGCCCGGTTAAAGAATGGCACTCAAAGAAAGCATGGTCACTGATAATTGAAATGTTATTACCAAGAGTCACGTTTGATAGAGATATACATTCAAAGAATGCAGATCCTTCAATGCAAGTCACACTATCTGGAATAATCAGATGACCGGTCAGAGAAGTACACTGGGAAAACGCAGATTCCCCAATAGTGCTAATGCTTTCAGGAAGGGTTAGTCCTGTCATGGTAGTACACCCAAAGAATGCTCCGCTACCGATAGCCGTAACCGTTAAGCCACCAAGTGTATTCGGGATTGTAACATCACCGCCAGAACCAGTATAATCAGTAATGGTGCAAGTACTATTACCATTATCCATCCACAAATAATCTTCAGCAAAGGCTTTGATGTTAAGAAATAGTGTCAGGATAACTAAAAATGACTTTACAACAAATTTGTTTATTCTCATCTTTCCCATTCTCCTGTAAAAACTCCACTACCAACAAAACAATCGAGATTGTAAACAGTGGGTTCAATTTACCTAACCAAATTGTTT
>Ga0272441_10011721_pt1 | contig 12947 bp, 8 predicted proteins | sample SSMProp6N_FD_193582 | JGI IMG/M metagenome (GOLD analysis project Ga0272441, IMG submission 193582) | Marine sediment archaeal communities from Little Sippewissett salt marsh, Falmouth, MA, United States - SSM-Prop-6N | ecosystem: Environmental > Aquatic > Marine > Wetlands > Sediment ...
GCTTGAGTCCACGATCGGCCTGCCCAAGGTCGAGGTGGCCCGAGAGCGCGTGCTGCAGATCAACCCGGCTTGTCAAGTCGAGGCGCTACGTGTGTTCGTGGATGCTGAGACGGTTGATGAAGTCCTCGCGGGCCCGCCGGACCTCGTCATCGACGCCATCGATGCCGTTGCCCCGAAGGTCGAGCTCCTCGCCTCTTTGGCAAGTCAGGGAATCCCCGCCATCTGTGCCATGGGCGCCGCCATGCGGACCGACCCTTCCGCCATCCGCGTCGGCTCATTGGCCGACACCAAGCACTGCCCCCTGGCGAAGCAGGTCCGCAAGCGCCTGCGTAAGCGCGGCGTCGACCTGGGGATCACCTGCGTCTACAGCGTCGAGCCCGCGAACCCCAGGTATACTGCCGAGAGCCCCGAAGCCGGCGAGGTGCACCAGTTGAGCACCAAGCCCAGGGCGTTGGGCAGCCTGCCCACGATGACCGGCATCTTCGGCCTGACGTGTGCAAATGTGGCTTTGCAGATGCTTCTGGGCGACCTGTTCCCGAGGATGTGACAGGCCGGCTACAAGGCCGGCTGCACCGCGGGCTCTGCCCGCCCCGCCGGGGGAGCCAGCTCCCCCGGACCCCCGATCGCGACGCCAACGACGCGTCGCGCTCCCCATCGCGACGCCAACGACGCGTCGCGCTCCTTCCCGATAGCGATATGAACCGTGCCAAGGCCTCGAGTACGAGCAGACGCTCGTTCGCCATGGTGCGCGAGCACGGTTCGTGCTCGGGGACTATATCCCCGGCGAGGTGTGGGGCAGACTCCCACGGCGTTGACTATTGCCGCCGCAGTCGCCTCATTCGAGGAGGATGGCCTTCAGCACCGTCGCGTCTCCCGCTGCGAGCTCAAGCTCCGCGACCACCGGGTCGATGCCTCCCTCTTCGTCCCCGACCTGCACCGCAGGGCACACGGTCAGCACATCGCCATCCAGCGCGTTGCTGATCTGAACCTTCCGTCCCGTTGGGAAGCCGGCCGCCGACAGGTCGAAGAACACCTTCCCCTTCACGGTCTCTTCCTGAGGGTTGCGCACCGACCAGTACACAGCGCCCCCTTCAGCCCTGCCGAACCTCTCCAGCCTGAAAAGCCCGTTCGCGTGAGTGATGGGCTCCCAGCCTGCCCGGCTCATCGCCTGCAGGACGGGCATGTAGGCCTCGATCAGCTTGCGGTAGGGGTGGTCGGCCTGCATGAGCTCACGCCGTCCGCCGTAGCCCCCGGGCAGCATCCCCGCGCTAAGGTGCAGCTTCACCCACTCCTCGGTGTAATGCTCCGGCTTCAGCGGAAGCGTCACGACAGGCCGCGTGCGGGCCAGGGACCGGTGGTAGAACTGGACGCCCTCGGTCTGGTAATTCCACTCCAGGCCGAAGATGTCCATGTAGTGGGCGAAAAAGGGCCATCCGGTCCGCGGGCCATTGGGGATCAGGTAGCAGTCGCGGGCCTCAAGGTGCTCCTTGAGCCACTTCACCCACTCGAGGAGCTGAAAGTCACCGCAGATCGCCAGGCGCCCCGCGCGGTCAAAGACCAACGGGGTATCCACATACTGGAAGTGCTCGCGGCGGTAGTTGAGGTTGTTCGCGTTGACGAAGTAGTTGTCCAGGCCGATGCCGTCGGGCTGTGCGCCGTGATCTTCCAGGTAACGCCATGCGGCCCCGATGACGTCATTGAGCAAGAAGCGGCCATAGCCGCCCGGGATGTCCGGGTCCGGATTGCACGATAGCCTGCCCGTCCACCAGTTGTCCGGCCCCCAGTCTTTGCGGTTGATGATGTACCCGGGGATCATCTCGCCATCGGCGTTTACGGAGTATGACTGGCGGACGGCCTGCTGACACCTGCGCGCCCGTGCGGCAACCGCCTGCTCGCTCATCAGCGACCCCAGACTCAGCCAGCGGCTGCGTCCCGTCGCCTTCTCCGGGGCGTCCAGGACGAAGGCCAGCGGGTCCGGCGCATCCACGAAGCCCTTGAAGCGCTCATTGGCCTGAGCCGCCGTGGGCCGCTCATCGAAGGCCCCCAGGTCCATGAAGAACCGCACCGAGTCGTTGTAGATGAGACTGAAGGTATCGATCTCGTCGTCATACCGCACCGCCTGGCCCTCACCGCTGGTGGTGACGCCCCAGTGGTACATCATCCCCGTCTTGTCCGGCTCCGGAATCCCCACCATGCTGTTCCAGCAGATCCATCCGCCGTCTTTGGGGATGCGCTTGGCGAAGGTCTCAGGGTAGATGCTGTAGTAACCCTCGAGGGCCGACCTGAAGCCCCAGCGGTCATCCACGGGCCGGAATACGGCAAAGTGGAACTCCGCCCGGGAGGGTATCTTGCTCGCGTCCGGACACAGGCCCATGTCGAACACGCAGAACATCCCCCTGATGCCGGCCTCGTAGCCCAGACGGAAGATGCGCGGCCGGCTCGGATCGACGACAATGGCCGCCGAGGTCTGTCCCGTGACACAGGCCAAGGGGTAAACGGAATGGTACCCATTGGCCCCGGCTGCGCAGCCGGTGTCATTGCTGTACAGACCATCCCCGGCGATCTTGCGCGGGCTGTTCACATCGTCAAACCACAGGCCCCCGGAGGCGTCCACAGGGAGCAGGAAGTACAGGCTGATGGCCCGATCCTCGCCCCGCGTGTCCATGATCTGTCCTTCGAACACAGCCGCCCCGTCCCGGCTGTGGACCTTCGCGCTCAAGGCCACATCCAGGTCCGGGAAGGCGCCGCTAATATCCAGCCCACCGTTGACCTGGCGCACGCGTCCCTGCAGCTTCACGAGACCGCTGCCGGCCGCCACATCCCGCGCCATGAAGCCTCCCGCGGGCAAGCCATCCTGCGCGCCGAGCGGTCGCTTGCCCCGCAGAAAGCCGAGCACACCGCCATCGCCGGAGAAGCCGAGCTCGTAGCCGCCGACGCGCGAAGCTCCCACGATCGCATCGACAGGCGCGGAGGTTTCGCGCTTGAAGACCGCCTCCGATAGCGGCCTGCGGTCAAAGCTCGACAGGGCTCCGCCATGCTGCAGGCGTCTGAAAGCCTCCTCACCAATGGGGTAGTCGGCCACCAGGCCCGGGAAGCTCCTGGGAAGCCTGATCGACAGGTCCTCGGACAGGTCGAGATTCAGCGTCCAGAAGCCATCCTGGTCCTGTGCTCTTGCGGCGAAGCGCCGACTGACTGTCTCGTACTGGGGCACATGCACGGTGTCCGCCGGGCTGCCATCCGGCCTGAGTACCTCGATGGTGGCTTCCTCGCCCGTGAAGGTGAGCTCGAATTCGTCCACCCCGGCAGGCACGCGGATGCGCAGCGGGCCTGCGGTGTTGATGACGTCGATGGCCTGGTCATCGCTGACATCCACGACCCAGTCGGCGCCCTCGACCTGCGCTGCGAAGGCGTTTCTCAACGGGTCAGCGGAAAGCACGCAGCAGCCGTCAAGCTTGGGGATCACGCTGAACTGCTCGCTCTTGCCCACGGTGATGACCCCTCGCGCCAGGGTCGCGCCGGAGGGCCCGATCAGTTCATAGGACGTGTCGTCAGAGTAGCCCCTGCTCGCGGAGACCGCGTGGAGCGTGATCTCGATGGGCTTGTCGGCCTGGCACAGAAGTCGCAGGTTGTGCCCATGCCGCAGTTGGGTGTACGCGGGCTCATCCGCCTGCCCGAACGCCATGCCCACCGTCGCCAGCATCATGAAACTGCTCAGCAGCAAGGCTCGCCTCATGGTCGTCACCTTCCGAGACCGTCGTCTGGTATGCGCGCATGCGCATGCTCTAGGGGCAGTGCGGGTTGTCCCGCGCCGACTGCAGCTTCGTGTTTTGCAGGCCCTGGGAAGCGTCGTTCGGCTCCCGTGCCGGCTGCGCCCCGCGCCGACGCGGACAGCTAGCCCGGGTCCCCGCTCCATCGGCGGGGCGGGCAGAGCCCGCGATGTCAGGACGTGGACTGGGCCCGCCGCGTACTACTGGCAGCGCAGTCGTCAGTGGCCTCAGGGCTTGTGCAGCACAAGAAGCCGTGTCTCGTGTCCGGCAAGGTCCAGGGCCAGGCCCTCGTCTGTGGTCTCGCAGGGATTCCCGGCGCGATCCTGGATCACGACGCCCTCCATACCCAGGGCCGGGCTGTCGATGGATAGGGTAGTCGAGACCGGGTCGTCCGTCGTGTTGTGGGCCACAAGGTACACCGTCTCGCCGGCGCCGAATCTCTCTACCCGGACGGCCTCGGAGGCCGCCTTCGCGTGGGTGATGGGCTCCCAGCCCGCCCCAGCCAGGCGACGAAGGGAATCTGCGTATTCCTTCATGGCCTCAAGGTCGTTCCCATGTCCCAGGAAGATGCCGTGGAGCATGTGCCAAGGCACCTCCCACGCCGGGCGCGGGTTGTAGGGAAGGTCGGTGCACGACTTCTGCCCGGCGATGGCCCGGATGAAATCGGGGTCGGCGAACTGTGTGGCCTCCGCGCCGAACACATCCAGATAGGGGGCCGCGAAGGTGAGCCAGCCGGGCGTCGTGCCCCATGAACAGTTGGTCATGGTGATCAGGCCACGGCCGTGGAGATACTCCGCCAGATCTTTGAGCCACTCCACCGAGGAGAAGGCCGCCACCAACACGGGCTGTCGGGTCGAGGCTGAGAAGGAAAGCGGCGTATCCGTGTACTGGAAGTGCTCTCGCCGGTAGTTGGCCTTCGACAGTTGGCCGTAGCCGCCGAAGGAGTCCAGGCCGACGCCATCGTAGTGCGCGCCGGCGGCTTCCACGGCCCGCAGGCCATAGTCGATATACACGTGCCGTGCAAACCAGCCCTTCCCCTCGGGCACATCGGGGTCAAGATTGCACGGGTAGAGCACGCCCCATTTGCTCTCAGTCATCCAGCTATACTGCCCGACGCCGGCCTGGATGCCTCCCGAGGGTCCGTGCTGAGCCGCCTGCAGGGCCGCGCGGGCGATGAGTTGTGACGCCTCGTCCCGGGAGTGCTCCACCACCCAGTTCGCGGGCACATAGCTGCTGGCGTACCCCAGCTCAGCAAACTTGGCCAACTCCTCCGCGTCGCCCGCGGCCAGCTTGGTCAGTCGCTCCAGGCCCTGGGCGATGGTTGGGGCCTTCTCGTGGTCGCCCATGGTCTGCTGATACAACTCAGGCTCGATGTACAGTACACTCAGCACGCCCCGGTCATTGTCCCACTTGACGGCCTCGGGGCCGACCGGGCCCCAGTGGAAGCCGAATCCGGCCTCAAGGGCGCCCTCGGTGTCCTTCATGTCACCCCATACGTACCAGCCACCCTCACGCGCCACGCGCTTGGTGAAGAACTCCGGGAAGAACTCGTAGTAGCGCTGCAACGCTGAACGAAAACCCCAGGCCGGGTCATGGGAGTACACCAGGAACCGAAATGGCGCTTCGTTGAGGGATCTATCGCGAATCGTCTGCATGTCGGTGAGCCCGAAGTCCAGCGCGATCACAAAAAGGCTCAGGTCAGGGCTGTACGAGATGCGGTGAACCACGGGCTCGTCCATCCGCACCCCAAGCGTCAGACCGGCCTTGTCCGGCAGCGAGACAACCCCGATGGGGTACTTCGAATGCACACCGTTGAGACCATAATCCATGCCGCGCTCAACATAGCTGAACTCGCCCAACTGTGGCCTGCCCGACCTGGCGCTTGCCACACTGTCCCACCATTGCCAGGGCTCCGGTGACAGGGGTAGTGCAAGAAGCACGGTGACGGCCCGGTCGCCGGCAGTCAGGTTTCGCACCACCCCGGATACCTCGATCTTGTCGCCCGCGGCCCGCCACGTGGCGTCCAGCGAGAGGCCCATCTCGTCAGAGCGCGCCTGCTGCCGGGCAACTCCGTTCTCGATGGCCATCGTCCCTCCCGCCATGGTGGGCGGGTCCAGGCGCGTGGCGTCACGCCACAGCAGGCCAGTGGGCCGCCCCTCGACCACGCCAATCTCATCGCCCCCAACATGGACGGACGCAACGCCTCACCCATCGTCCAGCGTAAGTCGAAGACCGCTCGCGGTCTGGACGGAGCCTACTGCCCGGCCGGCCGCGCCGGAAAGCTCGTCTTTGCCGTAGCCCTCCGTGTCCAGCACGGTCGCCTCGAGGCCGACACCCTCAAGACGCAGCCGAGAGACCTCCCACCTGTACTCATGGGGCGTCTCCAGTGGCCGTTCGTAGATGTACACCGCCATCTGCACGATGGTCTGCCGGTTGATATCGGCCAGCCAATCGCGGTATTCGACCCACTGGTTGACAGGCACGGAATGGGCGATGACCTGCTGAGTTATCGGTCGGTCCGGCAGGTCCTCACGCCGGGTGTCGCGATCATAGAGGACGAAGGCAATGCTTTTGTACGCCACCCCGGGGGCGTCGCAGGTAACCCGCAGACGCATGTTCATCCGCGTGAAGCGACGCCAGTCCTGGGGCTCGGGGAAGCCCAGGTTCATCTTCGGGTACTGCTCGGTCCCTCCGTCGCCTGAGATGGTGGCGGCAAGTAGCGCGTCCTGTGTCGTCACCTGTGTGAGGGTGGGGCCCGGTCCGTCCAGGTTGCACGACCAAGCAGTGCCATCGCCGATGAGATCAAGCTCCTCGGCCTGGGCGGCAAGCGGCAATGCCAGCGCCGCGGCGAGCACAAGCATATGGTGCATCATTGGACTGCCCTCCATTGTGGAATGCCGGGCCTGGCAGCCGGGTGCCTGACCTGCACAAGCCTCGCATGGACAACCGCGAGTGCGGCTAACCCTCGTCGGCCAGATTGTCTCTGATGATGGTGTTCTTCGCAGCGTCGGACCGGATCGCCTCTGCCGCATTGTGGCGGAAGATATTCCCCGTCACGATCCAGTCGCGGCAACCCGGCGCCAGCCACAGGCTATGCCGATGGCGGTACGTAGCGCTGTTCCAACTGAACACCTGATTACCGCAGAAGGTAGTGTCACAGGCGCTGTGCGCCTCGACGGCGGCGTACTCGCCGGACTTGCCCTGGGAGTTGGTGTGGAAGGTGTTGCCGGAGAGTATGTTCATCCACAGGGCCTCTTCCCCGGCCCCGCCCAGCACCACGCCCTGCTCATAGCTCATCTCGAAGCGGTTGTTCTCCAGGCGGTTGTAGTGGCACCCGCCGGTCATTCGTAGGGCGACCCGGTTGCTCCAGTGGTAGTTGGCCGTGTAGGTCCCCGCCGAGGAATGGTCCAGAAGAGCGCCGTGCTCAGGCGCTCGCTCGCCCATGTACCGATGGGCGCCGAACTGGTTCTGAACGAAGAAGAAATCATTGTTGTGGCGGCTGTGCAACTGCGCACCGCGGTTGTCGATGAAGTGGCACCGGCTGATGGTGTTGCTCGACTGCGGCCCGTCGGCCACGCCGTCGAACAGCACGCCGCTGTCGCCAAACTGACAGATGCGGCAGAAGTCCACGGTGTTCGAACTGCACCGGCCGCGGAACACGATCCCGGAACCTGTGTCGGGTTGGCTATCCGCGCAGATGAATACATCGCGCACGACGCAGAAGGCGCAGTCCTCGAACACAAGGGCGTCTATGGCCCCCCGCGTACGTATGCATGTGCTCCAGCCGCTTCCCTGGACCTGCAGCGAGTGGACCTGTCGGAACACGAGGGGCTTATCCACCACGTAGCTTCCCGGCCGCAGCGCGATGATGCCGCCGCCGGGGCCCACCCGGGCCACCGCCTGCACCAACTCCTCGGCGGTGCTCACCTGCACATGCACTGGTCCTGCCTGCTGTGGCGCACACCAAGCGATGCTGCCACCGACACTGGCCCAGAAACCCGATACCGCGCACCATAGACACACCAGGGCAAGCGCGCCATAGGCCGAGCGCGTTCGTCCAGACATCACATACCTCCAGGTCCCTCGTCGTCGCCACCCGGGGCTGTCACCCACATGCCGTAACACCCCGGCCCCGATGCGCAAGCGTCAATCGATCAGCACTGAGACCTTCTGGTAGTTGTAGCAGTAAAGCCCTTCGCGAAACTCGGTGAATACAAGCCAGAAACAGCTCCCGTCGGCCGCGATCCACTTGGGGATGATCTGCGGCTGGTAGGCCCTCCCCGCCGGGTCGCCCGTGGGCAGCCATTGTGTCTCCTCATGCACCTGCTCCCACGGCCCCCATGGGTGGGGCGCCGTCCAGAAGCCCAGATAGCTCGGCTTGCCGAACCACATCCCGTCATCGGCGCAGCCCATACCCCAGTTGGCCATCAGGTAGGTCTCGAGCGGCGCGTAGTAAACAACGCTGGGATGCCACGAGTACGGGTGTACCCCCGTGTTCACCCAGCCGGTTGGGAAGGTGTAGACGATCCCCCGGTCCTCGATCTGTGGGCTCCACCGGGCCTGCCCGTCGCCGCCGCGAGAGGCGAAGAACTCATAGGCAGCGCGGTCCAGGACGCGCCCGGTGGGCACCCGGGCCATGACGAGTTGGTTCATGGTGCCCTCGAGGTTGCCGTTGGGGCCGTAGATGTACACATAGCCGTCCCGGTTGAGCTCGTAGCCCTTCCCCATCTGTAAGGCGGTGATGAGGCAGAACGCGTCCCCCGGCTCCTCGAACAATAGCATGTTCTCCCGGCTCCGCTCGTCCCAGTGCTCCCAGGTCACAGGCGACGAGCCATCCTGATTCCGCCAGGTCTGGCCATTGTCCGGCGAGTAGATGAGCTTGATGCCCACGAAGCGGGGCTCCGGCTCAGCGAAGGGCCGGTTGGGGGTGCTCATGTAGTGGTAGATGTGGCCGTTCAGCGCGATGATCCCAAAGCCGTAGTAGCGGCTTGCGTTGGGCGGCTCCTCGGTGAGCAGGTCCGGGTACCCGGTCAGGTGTACGAAGCGCACCCTAGGTGGCTCTCCCTCGACCCCATACACTCTGGCATTGTACGGCTGTCCGGTGTAGCCCTCCACGTCGGGCCAGCCCTGGCCATCACACAGTGCCACGTACTGCCTGTCGTCATCCGCCCAGGTGGTGTGCCAGTTGTCACCGGTCCCACCCGTGCCGGCCGTGGTTTCTATCAGCCGCTTGAGGCCTACGATCTTTGCCATGTCTCTCCTCCTTGTGGCGGTTCAGGGCTTCGCGAACACGGCAAGCCAGTGCTCGCGCCTGCCCGGCTGTGTCATCCACCGACACCAATCTCATGAGACGACCCTCAGCCCTCCAGAGAGCCTCGAACTGCCCCGGGATAGACGCGAGCACAGTGCCTGTCAGTGCGTCGCGGGCTCCCCGAGCCGTTCACAGCATCCGACACATTCCTTCCGCGCTCGCGTACCACCTCGGAAGGACTTGACTTTGACGGCTTGACCCATTATTATGTAGCTACTCCGACTTGCGATAGCGAGTCAGAGGTTCTCATTCAAGGCTAGGATGCTGTTGACCTCCTGGATAGACGCACTTCCTCCAGCGTTGGCTGCAGGCACGTTAACTAGTCAAAACTGGCTCGGAGGTGTGTTTGTACATGGCTACAGGCACCGTCAAGTGGTTTAACGACGACAAAGGCTTCGGATTCATCGAGACCGAGGGTAGCGAGGATGTATTCGTGCATTTCTCGGCTATCGCCGGCGAGGGGTACCGCAGCCTCAACGAGGGCGCACAGGTGGAGTTCGACATCGTCTCGGACGCCAAGGGTCCTCGCGCCGAGAACGTAACGATCATCGGCTGATCTAACCTCGGCTTTCTGCTGTTGACCAAAGACACCCCCGCTACTTCCAGTGGCGGGGGTGTATCGTTTCTACAGGCAGTTGACTACGAGGGTATTCTGCCGGTCACACGTGCCGCGCCCCGGCCGATGATCGACTACACGCTGTCGGCCGATCAGCCCGCGGCCGTCGTGCCCCGCCAGGAGTTTCTCCGCCTGTTCGGCCCCAGGCCAGTCAAGGAGGAGTAGCGACGTCATGAGGCCGCCACTCAACGGGCCTGATGAAACACGTACAGCTTCGTCGTCATCACAAGGCGGATGCCCTTGGGGGTCGTGTTGTACCGTGCGTACAGCTCCAGCGGCGTCCGGTCGCGCTCCTTGTCGTATGCCCTGCCTGACAGGTGGTCGCCCGTGCAAAGGTAGGTTTCGAGGTGGTCGGCGTCGCGGAAGTACTCCTCCCAGTAGAAGGTCCGTACGCTGACGGGCAAGAGCCCCAACTCCGCGTAATTGCTGATGAGCGGCTCGGGGTTACCGGGGGAATGGGGCAGGAAGGCCGATGAGCTGCGGCCGAAGATGGTCGCGAGGCCCAGGTAGTGCCGGAACATCTCCTGCAGGAAGACGGCGTGCGGCTTCAGCTTGGTAAGCAGCCAGGGGGTCATATTGGGCCCTCGCAGGCTGTAGGCGAAGTCCAGGGACTCGTCGGGAAACGCGGCGAAGTCGGACGCCTCGGAGTTATTGCCCTCGATGAGGGTCACATTCGCCAGCTTGCACTTCTCCACCCGGCTCCGAGCCACATCGAGCAATGCAATGTCCTGCTCGAAGCCCCACATGCGCTTCACGCGGGGGGCCAGGTTGCACACATGAAAGCCCGCGCCGCACCCCAGGTCCAGCACCTCACTGTCCGGGCCGGCGTAGCGCTCAATGATCCTGCCCGCCTCGTCCCAGGCGGCATCACCGTGATGCTCCCGCAGGATCGGGTCGTGGTCCGTTGGGTAACTCGCGTAGGCTCCGTACTGGTCCGCTAAAGAGGCGTCGCCCTCGACAAACACGCGGTTGCCCGCAAACATATCGAGTGTCCTCCCGGTCGCTACGTGTGCGACGAATGCTCCCACCCGCCCGGGGCAAGTACGTGTTTAGCGCAGATGCGTGGGCCCGGCTCGCTTCCCGTCCAGCAAAGCCATGCGCGTGAATGTAACGGGTGCCACTGGTCCCAATCCAGGAGACTGAGCAGCGGCTCAGTCTCGGAGAGGACCAGTGCGCCGTTTGCCCTTTAGCCGGGCAGTGGACGCGCGACACGAAAGCCCACGACCACTGGTCCTCCCCCGCGATCCCGAGCTCACGCTCTGGATCATTGGCGGGGTTGGGACCAGTGCCACCCTTCTGGTCGCTGTCCTGCCGCCGTGCTGCACCGAAGCACAGACAATCCAACTGCCCCTGTGCAGTGCTGCGCACGCCAAACAGGCACCGAGACAAGCTCGGGCGAGTAGTGCGCAGAGCGCTGTCTCACGGGAATATCGTCTGTGCCCCACTGCGTGGTAAGGAGGCAGGGCACTGCTGTCGACTGGACGCCAGGTTGCGCGCCGCCGGGATGTCTACTTGGCTGGGGCATCAGCTATCAGCTACACCGCCTGCACATTGATGCGGGCCGGCAACAGGCCAGGAGCCGTGGCACGCAGACGAATCGTGCCCGCCTCAGGACCCGACTGAACGATCACCTGGCACAGCCCGCCGAACACCCGCCGCATGCTCGCCTTGTCGGGCTCGTGACTGCTCGGGTCACCATTCCCGACGCCGATGATCGCAGCATTGTCACAGTGGAACTGGATCAGGTCGTCGGCGAGAGGATCCAGTCGCCCCTGGTCGTCATGCACCGAAACTGTCACCACGCACACATCGCGGCCGTCTGCGCTGATCTGCTCACGGTCGGCGCGCAGTTGGAGGTTCGTTCCCGGTCCGGTAGTCTCGACGGTTGTGGTGAACTCCTGTCCGCCCTTGATGCCCCGCGCCAGCAGCGTACCGGGCTCGTAGGTTACGCTCCACTCCAGATGACCGTTCGTGGGCATCTGCTGCGTCCCGAGGCTGACCTCGTTGAGGAACAACTCCACACTGTCGCAGTTGCTGTGACACCACACGGGGATCGCTTCGCCCTGGCGTTCGGGCCAGTTCCAATGCGGAAGAATGCGCAACACGGTCTTATCGCTCCACCAGGCCTGATAGTAGTAGTAGTTGTCCTTGGGCAGGCCACAGGTGTCCATGATCCCGAAAGCGGAGCTGATGCAGGGCCATTCATAGGGTTGGGGCTCCCCACGGTAGTCAAAGCCGGTCCACACGAAAGTGCCCGCCATGAAAGGCCTGTCCGCGATGGCCCGCCACGCATCCTCCGCCGAGTCGCCCCAGTCGGGTGAGTGGACGTCGTAGGCGCTCAGATAGCCCTTCTTGGCGTCGGCCGCGTAGATCCCCCGGGTGGATACGGCGCTCGATGTCTCACTACCCACGAGCGCGTGCTCCGGGTGTTCGGAGTGATACTTGTCGTAGCCGCCAATGCTGTAGTTGCAGCCCTGGACGTCATGGGCCAGGGAGAAGGCCCCGCCCCAACCACCGTTCATCGCGGTGGTGGTCGGCCGGGTGGGGTCAAGACGGCGTGTGATGCGGTTGAGGGTGTTGACGATCCGCGCCCCGACATCAGTGCTCTGCAGAGGCTCCTCGTTGGCCATGCTCCACATGATCACACAGGGGTGGTTTCTGTCGCGCAGGATCATGCTCTCAAGGTCGGCAATGCCCTCCGGCGAGCTGCTCAGGTGTCGGTTCTCGGCCATCACCAGCATCCCCAGGCGGTCGCAGGCATCCAGTAGCTCCGGCGCCGGGGGGTTGTGGGCGGTGCGGTAGGCGTTGCAGCCCATCTCCTTGAGCCGCTCGATGCGGTACGCGTGCAGCCGATCCGGCAACGCCACGCCGACCCCCGCGTGGTCCTGATGGTTGCAGGTGCCTTTGAGCTTCAACGGCCGCCCGTTGAGAAAGAACCCCTCTTCAGCGTCAAACCGGATCGTGCGGATACCGAAGGGCGTGTTGCAGACATCCACGGCTTGCCCATCCACCGCGATCTCTGTCCTGAGGGTGTAAAGGTGCGGCGCGTCCACATCCCATAGGGCGGGGCTGTCAAGCCGGACCGTCTGGGCGATCTGCGCTTCCTCGCCGGCGGTCAGCAATTGCTCTGCCGTCGCCCGCCCCACCTCAGACCCCGACTCGTCCAGGATCGTCGAAGCGACAGTCGCCTCAACCGGGGCATCATCATCATTCTGCAGACTGGTCCGGATCAGCACCTCAGCCGCCTCAGGCC
>Ga0272441_10011722_pt1 | contig 12946 bp, 10 predicted proteins | sample SSMProp6N_FD_193582 | JGI IMG/M metagenome (GOLD analysis project Ga0272441, IMG submission 193582) | Marine sediment archaeal communities from Little Sippewissett salt marsh, Falmouth, MA, United States - SSM-Prop-6N | ecosystem: Environmental > Aquatic > Marine > Wetlands > Sediment ...
GTTCATCTCCTCGTTGTATTTCCAGGCAATCCCCATCCCGGAGCTGAAGCTCGGAGAAGAAGGTTGCAGGTGTCACTCCGCTTCTCCAAGGTGATTAGGGAGCATATATAAATTTCCCTCCTGGCCATTACCTTTCAATGAAATAGAAAAAGATCGGTCCCGTAGAGGGACCGATCACCGAGGTCAGCAACTCCATGGCTGCTGAAACGGATCATTCTTCGGACGACCGGGGATCAGGTCATCAATACCCGGTCTATGTGCTTGTCCTCATTCTTTGGTGGGGATCTTCTCGTGGATGAAGTCGATGCCATTTTCCGTGATCTTGTACCTGCCCTGCTTTTTTCCGTGGGCAAGGAGGCCCTTCTTATCCTCTGACATCTTCCTCAGGAAGTAGGTGATGTTCTTCGGAACATCGAGCTTCAGATCCTCGTAGAGCTTCTCCAGGTCTTTTCCCCTGAATTCCCTCTTTCCCTCGATCTTGTTCATGTAATATCCCATGAGAAGTATCCTCTGGTTCTCTCTCTTCGGAACCTTCTTTTCCAGGAGTCCCCTGAGATCGTACTGTTTCAGATCTATTCTCTCCTTTTTCGGGACCTTCTTTGCCTTTTTCGGCTTCCTTCCTCTCTTCCTGCCCCTTCTCTTGCCCTTGCCGGACCTCTTTATCTCCTTGGAGAGGACATCCTGGAGATTTTTGAAGACTTTGTTCACGAAACGTTTGTCCCCGGATACTTCCACCTGCATGGAGCCATCTTTCACCCTGATATGATAAATTTCGTCGGTCATGTCACCATCCCTGTTATGTATTGAAATCATCATATTGATATATAAATGTATCATAATATATTTGGTGAAATACCCATGGACCTGGAATAAATGTTTACATATTATGATACCGTAAAAACGGATCAACCCTTGAAAATACAGAGGTCCCTTCTTCGGGTAATGGTATGAAAGGTGATCGGAGTCCGGGATGAAGCGGATCAGCGGACCTGCGGGATATCATTCAGGGAGAATGACAGCTACGGGTAAATTCACAAAGGAAAGATATGCATGCGGATCGGGCCGGACATCCTAAATGTATCTTGTGCTCATACCCTTTTTCCTCGATGTTGCAGGGACGGAAAACCATTTAATAAGACGGACGTAGTTATATATTAAATCGAAATTGCGCCGGATTCTCATGAAAATTCTAATGGTGTACCCAAAATACCCGTTAACTTTCTGGAGCTTCAAATACGCGGTGAAGTTCATATCAAAGAAGGCTTCCTTTCCCCCTCTGGGTCTGCTAACCGTAGCCTCCCTTCTCCCTCCCGGATTCGAATGCAAACTCGTGGATATGAACGTCAGCAAGCTTCGAGACGAGGACATGGAATGGGCCGACATGGTCTTCATAAGTGCCATGGAGGTGCAGAAGGAAAGCGTGAAGGAGGTCGTTCGTAGATGTCACTCTTTCAAGAAGAAGATCGTCGCCGGAGGTCCTCTCTTCACCACTCAGCCCTACTCGATAAAGGGTATGGACCACCTGGTCCTGGACGAGGGTGAGACCACGCTTCCGATGTTCCTCAAGGACCTGTCGGAAGGTAATCTGAAAAGGATATACACATCCAAGATCAGACCAGACATAAGTAACATGCCACTTCCGAAGTGGTCACTCGTTGACAGAAAAAAATACGCCACTATGCTCCTTCAGTATTCCAGAGGTTGCCCCTTCAACTGCGAATTCTGCGATATCGCCTATCTCAACGGGAAGGTCCCAAGGACGAAATCTCCGGACCAGGTCATAAGGGAACTTCAGAACCTCCACGAAATGGGCTGGAGGGGCTCCATCTTCTTCGTCGATGACAATTTTATCGGGAACATCAGGGAAGTGAAGAAGATGCTTCCGCAGCTCATTGAATGGCAGAAGGAGCACAATTATCCCTTTTCATTTCTCACCGAGGCTAGCGTCAACATGTCCCAGGACATCGAACTTCTGGAGCTCATGTCCGGGGCGAACTTCAACAAGGTCTTCCTCGGTATAGAAACACCGAACATGGAAAGCCTCAAGGAATGCCACAAGTATCAGAACATCGGCATGGACATGGTCCATGCCGTGAGGACGATCCAGAAACACGGTATGGAAGTGATGGGCGGTTTCATAGTCGGGTTCGACAGCGATAACGAGAACATCTTCGAGAACCAGATCGAGTTCATACAGAGAACGGGGATAGTTACCGCGATGGTGGGGCTGCTGAACGCAATACCGGAAACACCGCTCTGGGAGAGACTTAAACGTGAAGGAAGGCTCCACGGAGAGGCGACCGGGTCAAATACCGACGGGACCATCAATTTCATCCCGAAAATGGACAAAGACGAGCTCATGATGGGATACAGAAGGATCATCACAACGATATACTCGTACAGGGAGTACTACAAAAGGATAGACACTTTCCTCAGGAATTACAGGCCCACATACAGATCGAAGCTGAAGATGGTGGATATCAAAGCATTCCTCAGAAGCCTCTGGAGGATCGGTGTCCTATCGGGGGCCCGTTTCCACTACTGGAAGCTCCTTGTGAAAACATTACTTTTGAGAAGAAAGGCAATACCGAAGGCCATAGAGATGGCGATCATTGGTTTGCATTTCCACAGGGTTGCCCGGACACTGGAAAAAAGCCACCCCTCCTGGTAAGGGGAATTTGAAGGATGATACCACTTACGCAATATTGCCGCTTAGGAAATGATCTCAATATCGGCATATGACTTGTGGGGTCCAGGCGCTTTTCATGAGATGATGATATTGTCGGATCATCACCTGAATATATCGGTATCCCGAAGGAAACCTGGTAGGTGAACGGTAACCGCCGGATATTTGTAGGATGGATCCATTATCCATGGTATAGAAAAGATATCTGATATCATTGGGTGAAGAAAATGGACGAACCCTTCAAGGCAGAAATAAAGGACCTTATAGATTATCAGGAAGGAGCGGTTGTCAGCAGGACGCTCATCGACAAGAAGGAGGGTACAGTGACCGTATTCTCATTCGACCGGGATCAGGGGCTCTCCGAGCATACCTCTCCCTACGATGCCATGGTGCAAATTATCGAGGGGGGGGCGATCGTGACCGTTGAGGGGGTGGAGAACGAGATGAAGGAAGGCGAGATCATCATAATGCCTGCAAACAAACCACACGCACTAAAGGCCGCGGGCCCGTTCAAGATGCTTCTTACGATGATCAGGAAATGATGTGAAAGGAGGTGATGAAAGATATCCGATGATGAAAAGCATCTTGATGTAATGGTGATCGGTGGCGGGCCAGCCGGGATAACTGCGGCAATAAGGTGCAGGAACCATCATCTGAAGGTTCTGCTTGTAGAGGGCAGGAAGCTCGGGGGTCAGCTGAACCAGCTATATCCAACCAAGTACATACTTGACTACACATCATATCCTGAGATCCGGGCGGGGTACCTTGCGGACCTAATGATCCATCATGCGAGATACGATGATGTAGCAATGATGGAAGACTCGATTGTCACATCCATTGACAGGGAGGATAGATACTTCCGGGTAACCACAGGCAATGGTAATTACAGGGTCAAGGCGGTGATCCTCGCAATAGGAATGGGATTGTTCGAGCCCATGAAGCTGAACATCCCGGGTGAGGACAGGTTCGAGGGAAGAGGTGTTGCTTATGCGGTCCCGAACATGGAACTGTATCGGGGGCAGAGCATACTTGTTGTCGGAGGCGGGGACACGGCTGTCGAGAACGCCATAGGTCTCAGCAGGGTCGCACGGGTGACGCTGATACACAGGAGGGGAAGCTTCCGGGCCATAGAATCCAATCTGGAAATGCTGGAGCGCTCCCTTGTGGAGGTCATCATGGATACGGAACTGAAGGAGATAAAGGGCGACAAAAACGTAAGAAAAGCGGTATTATTTGACAGTGGTACGAAGACCGTATCCGAGATGGAGATCGACGGAGTGGTGATAAATATCGGTTTCTCGCCGAACCTGTCACTCGTTGAGAATGCCGGGGTGGAGAACGATGGGGCCCATATTATCATCAACGGTCCCGATATGCATACCAATGTCCCGGGAATATTCGCATGCGGTGATATAGTGGAATACAGTGGTAAAGCGAGACAGGTACTTCCTGCCACCGGAGAGGGAGTGACGGCCGCGGAGGAAACCTACAAGTTCATAAGGTCCCCTTACTGGGTGGGAGAGAAACAGGGGGGTGTTGTCGTTGACAAGGAGAAATGCGTTGCATGCGGTGCATGTATGGCGATCTGTCCCGGGGTGTTCCGGGCGGATGAGAACAGAAGGTCAGAGGTGAAACCGGGGGTTGACCTGAACCTTCCCTGCGTTGATACTGCGATCGAAGCCTGTCCCAGAAACGCAATTGAACGCAACTGAATTTGAAAATATGTAAATCGTTCTCACACATGTTGAGGGATACATCTATGTCTACCGGGATAAAATTACACTTGGCGGTGATGGGCATACCATCATAGGAGATGAAGGTTATTGGCTTCCAAATGGTCAGATCATGCATAAAGATGTGGATCACTGCACAGTGAAGGAATTCATATTCAAGGATTTCTACTGTTTTGGTATCGTCATAAAGGGCGATCATGATACGGTCTTCAAGTGTGAGTTCTACCTGGAGGACTGGTGGGAGGAAACCAGTGGCGTAGAGGTCCATGGAAGTTACAATGTGGTTAAAAAACGTACCTTTGTCAGTCCTGGGAATGGATGGTCATGGATGGGTGTTGCCCTTGTGGGTGTTGAGCATAATACTGTATTGAACTGCGAATTCACGCACATTTCTGAGGCGATACTCTCGATAAATCCGCACAATTATATCATCGCAAAAAGGATATCTTATGGATATACCGGAATACACGGATATAGTGAATGTACCAGTTGTGTCATAAAAAGCAATAAGATTATGTACACCGGAGAGGCTATAATACTATGGAAGGGTGTAGGCAAGGACTATCCCCATGACAATATTATAAAAGAGAATATTATCTGTGATAATTATTATGGAATTTCCATCTCTGGATATGAAAACGAAGTATATAATAACAATATTTGCGATAATAATATTGCCTTCAGTTTGGGTGGAACATCCGGCAACATTTTGCATCACAACAATATAATCGATAACACCAAAGCTTTCTATTCCTCCAGTTCCGCGGGGGACAATACCTCAGACGACGGAGAAGGAGAAGGAGAAGGCAACTAATGGTCAGACTACAAAGGCGAGGATACCGACCATGACGGATCGGGGGACACGGACCTTCCACATAACGGAGTGGACTACTACCCGTTGATGGATGAAGTATGAAGTTCTCCATGTCCCCGGGTCCCCTGACCAAAATTGCAGGGGGCACACCATTCAATTTTAGGGTATGATGATCCCATTCTCCCCGAGGAAACTTACAAGCTCGTCATGACCTGCATAAGTGTGCCCGATCATCCCCATTGAGGTGGCTTTTTCCGCATATTTATCAATATCATCTATGTAGATGCATTCGGAAGCTTCCAGTCCCATCTTCTCGAGGCAGTCGAGGAATATCCTCGGGTCCGGCTTCTTTGCCCCCACAACGTAGGAAAGGGAAACGGCATCGAACAGCTGGAAGATATCCATTTCCGATATGCAGTGCTCGAAGTCCCATTCATTTGTATTGGAAAGGAGCCCCAGCTTGTGTTTTTCCTTGAGCTTCGGGATGAGTTCAAGGGTTTCCGGGATGGGGGTGAATATGTTCGTGAAGGCATGCCTGAACCTGGTGATGCCGATCTCGAGCCTCAGAAGCTTTCTTGCGGACCTGTAGAACTCCTCCGAGGAGATATTGCCTGTCTCGTAATCTTCTGTAAGAGAGCTCTCTCCGTAGAGCTTCCTGTGGATATCTTCCGGGGAATAGGGGGACCTTTTGGAGATCCTATCCACGAATCTCATGTTGTCGAAGGTGTAGAGCACGTTGCCGAAATCGAAGATGATGCCCTTGATCATCGTATGGTGTAATATTCATATGCAAATATTGATTGCGATGATGTATCAGATATCCTCGAGGAAGGATATCACTTCCTCTATGTCCGGGAGACTGGAGATCTCGTAGACCTTGAAGAATATTATTTTCCCTTCCTCATCAACGATGATGTTGGCCCTTTCCGAGGTTCCGCTTTTCTCTCTGAATATCCCCAATTTCCCTGCATATTCACCGTGCGGCCAGAAATCGCTTAGAAGCGATACGTTCTCGATCCCGAGGCTATCGGCCCAGGCCTTCTTCGAGGGGACCGTATCGACGCTGATACCAAATGGAACAGTGTTCAGTTCCTCGAACCTCTCGAAATTGTTCTCGAGTGATAACATCTGGTCCGCGCATACCCCCGTCCATGCCATGGGGTGAAATGAAAGCAGTACCTTCTTTCCCCTGAACTGGGATAGCTTCATTTTGTTCCCGTTGTGGTCCTCGAGCTCGAAGTCCGGGCCCCTGTCCTTGATCCTTGGTCTATCAGACATTATCATTCTCTCCTGTGGATTGTTTTATACCCTTTGCATCAAGGTATTATTATCTTTTCGCTGAAGTTTATGGCCCTTCACTCCTCCCATTCCATGGAGGTCCGTTTTCTGATGTATATCAGTACGGATGCGGATATCAAAAGCACGATCAAGAGTAACACCACCAGTATGATCCACCAGAGGTTGTTCTCCTCTTCCGAGGGCACGGGTTCGGGTTCAAGGATCTTCTGCAATCTGGGGGGCGGCTGGCTCAGGGTCCCATCGCTGTTGAGCATTGCGGTGTAGTGGGCTCCCGTGTAGCCTTCCTTCGAGAGCGTTATGTCGACAACCTTGCCGATATCTGTGGTATAGAGGGAGAATCCAGCATTTCCATTTGCATCCGTGAGACCAGTAACCGAGTATCCGGATACGACCACGACCACTGTGACGTTCTTCAGCAAATTGTCTTCGGTATCCATCACGGGCCCCACCAGAACTGTCAGCCGGTCCGGTACCTCCCTCGCCCTGACCTCGACATTAAGCTCGTCCGATCCCATGTTGCCCTGCTCATCGTAGACCTCCAGGGTTATGGTGTAAAAGCCCGGTTTCATGAAGAGGAATCCCTTGATCATACCCTCGAGGATCATCTCAGAACCCTGATAATCGAACCTCCAGACATACCTGACTATCCCGATATTGTCGGTGCTCGCGGAACCGTCGAATGTGAGCATATCCCCGGCATAGATCCATAGATCATCACCCGGGACGGCCTCCGGTGGGATCGTATCCCCGACATTGAAACTGTATATGGGTGTCAGGGCGCTGTTCCCTGAAGTATCAAGTGCCATGAACTGATAACTGATACTCTCCGTGGTGTCTTCGGGGATCGTCATCTCGATGAAGCTTCCCGTGGTGGAATCGAATTCGACCTCATTTTCCTGCAGGTATCCGGACCAGTATATCACGAGCAGGTTCGAGACCTCTATGTTGTCGAAGGCATCGATCCTGAATGTGAAGGAGCCTCCGGTGGTGCCGTTTTCATCCGACATATCCTCGGAAAAGGTGGGCTCATCAATGTCTTTTATCTCGACCTCCTTGAACCTTGAAATATTCTCGTTCCCCGCCCCGTCCCATACCTTGAGCCTGTAATAGAGGGGATCAAGCGAGTTGGGTATGGATATGGTTTCCTCCACCGGATCATTGCCCATGATCGAATTCTCAATGATCGTGTCATCCCCGTCCCCGAAATGGTATTCGATCCTGTAACCACCGGGAGCATCATCCTCCAGGGCAATGAATTTGAACGAGAGATCATGACCGGCATATCCTTCCCTTGGGGTGACATCGATCAGTTCCGGTGGAAGGATATCGACATAGAAGACAGGTCGAACCAGGGGATAGTTGTCCCTGGAATTGTTCTCTTCGGACCCGTTCAGGACCTGATAAGGAGTATTCCAGTAGAGACCGTTATTGGTCGCAGAGGGATATCTGCCCCTGTAGTCATCCCAGTAATTGCCAGCGGAGATATTGTCATCGAAACGGTTGTCATTACCATTGTCCCTGGCATGGACAACTGAGCTTTTTGTGAGATCATTATGGTGGAAGGTGTTGTTGTGAGAGTTCTTCGTGAGGTCGACAGCGATCTGGTTTGCCTCGAATTTACTGTATGTGAAATTGATCCGGCTTGAGGTATTGATCTCCGTCCCTATCCCGTTCGAGACCAGGGAGCAGTTCTCTATCTCCATGTGAGAAGAGGAAGAGAATCCCATCCCGATACCATTTCCGGTGGACCGGGAATCTTCCACAAGTCCCTGGTGGGAATCAACTATATCCAGTCCTCCGAAGGTGTTCAGGGAGAAGGAGCAGTTCACGACCTCGATCCTCGTGATTCCCGTCAAAGTGGTGCCGTTCCCATTACCCTCGAAACGGGAATTTCCCAGGGCAACACCTTCGCTTTCAGCGATATAAACCCCGCTCAGGTAATTATCCTGCAATGTGCAGTTTTCCAGGGAGACATTCCTGCAGTATCCGATCAGGGCCCCTACCGTGGCTCTCGAGATGTTCAGATCGATCAGGTTCAGGCCCCCGGTGTTGGCGGCTATCACCTGACCAGGACTTTTCAGCAGGAATATCTCTGTCGAGTTACTGATGTAAGCTACCTGTTTGCCGTTGACCGTATTGTTGGTGGGGATGTGATGACCGTACCAGTTCCTCTCTTCACCTTTGATGAACAAACCGCACCCTGTCATGTTGTTGCCGTATATCCTCATGTCCATGCAGCTTTCAAGGGAGATTCCTATCCCGGAATCCTGAACGATGGTGTTGTTCAGTGTACTAGCCCCGTCGCATTCCCCATGGTATATCCCGATGCTGTTATCCTGCAGATAATTGCCGTTTATGACCCCGTCATTTGCACGATACCAGCGTCCATTGGATTCGATACCTATCCCGTTCCTGACAAAGGTATTGTTCTCTATCCGGAAGTCGCGGGTGAGGTAACCTCTGATGCCTGCACTATTGTCATAGAAGTAGTTACTGGCGATCATTGAATTCATGGAACCGTCAAGCTTCAATCCTGTGTCGGTGCAGTTTGAAATGATATTCTGAGTTATATTCGAATGATAGGCAACAAGGTAGATCCCCACAATGAAGCCGTCGATCGTGTTGTTCGAATACTCGGAGTGATATCCCAAGGCATTTACTGCCCTGATCCCATCTCGCATTATGTTATCCCTGATCGTTGTGGCCCCCCAATAATTCGAGGTGTAGCAGTAGTCAACTTTATCGAAAGAGCAGTTATCCATCCCTATCTCCCATGAGTTGTCTGTGTATATTCCAGTTATGCCAGACCTGAAAACACATCTAGAGATGTTCACGAGATCTGAGAATATGACCTTTGCACCGTTGCATTCTGTGAATGCTACATTCCTGATATCTATCGCACTAGAATGGTGAACCTGAATACCTATTGAACACCTTTCAAGTTTCTGGCCTGATATGTTGAGGCCCGTGGAATTGGCGATAATGATCTGGCCGGCTTCATCGGTGATATCACCATTTGTCGCGTTCTTGATAAAGAAAACTTCCTTGCCATTGATCTTGTTGGACCTGTCGATATCGTTTAAAATAGCATTGGCTACACCCCCACCGGTCTCGATATTGATGCCGCAGTTCGTTAGATAATTGTCCCCGAGCCTCACTCCCTGGCAGTATCTAATGTCTATTCCCACTCCGCTGTCAGATATCCGGTTCCCGTAGATCCTGGCGGAAAAGGTATTCAATGACAGGGCGGAGCCCTCGTTCCTCTCGAATGTGTTGTTGATGATCTTCTTTGGTCTGGAATCCCTTCCCATCGATACACCTTCACCCTTGTTATCGCTCAGGTTGCAATCAACTATGTCCACATTAACATCGTATGTGACGATCCCGTTGTATTTGGAGTTCGAGACCGAAGCGTTCACTATATCGATATTATCCGAGGTATAGATATCCATACCCCTGAAGTTGGAATCGAAGGAGCAGTCGTATATGAAAGTATTCTCGCTGTATTCGATGAAGATCCCGTAATCGTTGTTTTCATCCATTTCGCAGTTTGAGAAGGTAACATTCCTCGATGATTTGACAATTGCACCATATCGTCCTCCGGAAGAGACAACACCTTCGGTCGTGAGGTTCTCCGAACCTATAAGGGTCAGACCACCCGTGCAGTTCACCAGTTCCTGGTCCCTGATGGTGATGTTCCTGCATCCAAGGAGGAAAATCTGTCCAGCATTCTCGGAGATCGTGTGATTATCGATATCCTCGATGAAGACGAGCGGTTTTCCGTTTACGTAATTATTTCCATCCAATCGATATTTCCTGTAGTCCTCCAATCGGGTGTCCTGGATGTGTATGCCGGTGGTTGAGAAACTGTTATTGTTGGATTTTTCTATAAGAGATTGCTCAAGTGCAAGACCCCCCAAACTTCCGGATCCAACGTAATTCATCGAGAAATTGAAGGAAGCACTGGATCTCATCATGATGCCGTAATCCGACGTATTCTCTATCCTGTTTTTGATCATCGAGGCACTGGAATAGTCTAATTTGATACCAGTGGGACCCCCCATGATGAGGTTTTGCTTCAGCTCTACGAAATGACCATTGTTTATTTCGATACCGCAATAGAACGAAGAAGAGATCGTGTTACCACGGATAGAATGCCAGTTATCTTCCACATTGATGCCATAAGCATTATCTTCAAGTATGTTCTCAAGGATCGAGGAGCTCTCACCGTAATGCTGCCTTATTCCACCCGCGCAATTTCGGATACTGTTCCCCTCAACGATAACTCCCGAACTCTCGATCTGGATGCCGAAGGTGCAGTTAGATATCGAGTTGTTCTTCAGAAGAATATCATTGGTCGATCCAGTAACCAGGATGCCCTCATCACCGTTATCCACCATCCTGTTGTATATCACCCTGATATCTGTTGATTCGGAAACGAGTATTCCGGTCCTGGTGTGGTCAGAGAAATTCCCCATCCTGATGAGAATATTGGTGCACTGGGTGATCTGGAGACCATAGGTCTTGCTCTTCAGAACGGACATATTCTCGAGTACCGCATTCTGAACATGTCCCATATATATTCCCCAACCGTCATTGTTCCACTGGGTGTTGTTGATATTCGCATTCCTGACAGTAATATTCCTAAGAATGAAATGATGAGAGGTGGAACGGATCTCAATCCCGTACTGGTCGTCACCAGCATCGATCTCCAGACCGTCGAGGATGTACGGGTCGCTTTCCGTACCCGCACCACTTCCCCCTTCCGAAATTATCCAGGTATTCAGTTCGGAGTTTCCCTCGACCTTCATGAATGATGTGTCCCTGGTGGGAATCGGATCGCTCCTCGCATCAGGATCCGCCGATCCCGGTGAAAGGGTCGTGAGACCACATGTTAATAAAAGCGATATGAAGCAAATTGCCAATGCTCTTCTCAACAGATCCGCCTCCTTGATGGATTTCATATTATTTACCTAAATATTAATTGGTATCACATGTGAAGAAGATCCGTATCAAACTGATTTCCAGGTGCTCTTCATCCTCTCGATCCGAACATATCCAGGATAATCACCTCGAAAAGGTAGAACTCGACCTTTTTCTGTTCCTTCCGGAAGTGTGACGACGATCCGCGTCCTATACGTTCACCTCGAAATCCCGGTCATTTTCCGGGGAATAGAAATCGTTCGCGATCTTCATCAAAGACGGTAGAGGTCTTCTCTTTATCCCCATGAGGAGCAGAGGTGAGATGATCACCGGAACGAGTGACCATAATAAATGATCGAGGGAACTGCCGTAGGTGGAGTTCTGGAGAAGCATCTCGGACCCGCCATCGGGCATGTTCTCCTCTGTGAACTTCGAGGCGGAATCCACATCGCTCTCCACAAGCCCCGGCAGCAGATCATGGAGCAGATATACGGGTACAATGATGAGTATGATCGCGACAAGTGAGGTAATGAACGGAATATACCAGCTCAGTTTCCTCTGGGACACAAGGACACCCATTATGAAGAGGATCACCATGATCCCACCCGCTCCGATGAAGGAAAGGAACGATCCGCTGAAGAGCGTCTCCGCCTCCCCTGTATGTGCGATCTCCGTGCTGTTCCAGTGCTCCACGTTGAACAGATTCTCGTTGTCCCCTGACTGGATGAGGGCTCCGGAAAAGCGGTAGTCAAGCTTTCCCTGCCACCAGTCGGATTCCGGATCTTCCCGATCCCCTGTCAGCACCTCCCCCGAATACCAGTCATCGGTGAGAAGCGAGGTACCGATGAAAGCAAGGGCAAGGAGCGGAAGAAATGCGGATATCAAAGCCCTTGTCTTGTTGAACCGGTCCATTTCATTCATCCAGAACCCGTTACAGAAGAGCAAGTATGCGGCTTAAAGATTTGTGGTGTGTCGAGCCCTGACTAGTATTGTTTCCAGGCGCTTTTCAATCTTTCTTCTATCTTCCTGTACAAATCCGGGTCGTCATCGTAGATCAGCGATTCCTTTGCCTCGTCGAAGGCCCGGATGGCGATGTCCATGTTCCTCCGGTGGTCCTTGATCCCGGCAAGTCTCTCGTAGGCCATCCCGAGTTCGTAATGCGCCCTGGCGGACCTCTCCTCATCCCTTATCCTGTTGAATAAGTTCACAGCCTCGGTCAGCGAACCGATGGCATAACCCAGAAGCTCCTCGGAGTTCTCGCTGATCATGGAGAGGTCCCTCAATGCCCGCCCCCTCGATAGCAAGAGATCCCCGTAGAACGTTCCCTCCTTCCTGTTTCCAAGCTTCTCGAGCTCCGATTCTATTGTCGATATGGTCTGCTCAAGCCCTTTGGCTACCTGGTCTATGTTCATCGAACCCATACGGACCCGTATGGGTATCTGATTACAATCCAATAATACTTACTGTGAACGAGGGATATCTGCCGCTCAG
>Ga0272441_10011723_pt1 | contig 12945 bp, 22 predicted proteins | sample SSMProp6N_FD_193582 | JGI IMG/M metagenome (GOLD analysis project Ga0272441, IMG submission 193582) | Marine sediment archaeal communities from Little Sippewissett salt marsh, Falmouth, MA, United States - SSM-Prop-6N | ecosystem: Environmental > Aquatic > Marine > Wetlands > Sediment ...
CTCCAAGTTCATCAACAGGCTGATGCTGAAGGGCAAGAAGTCGACCTCAGAGCGGATTGTCTACGGCGCAATGGAAATGGCTGCTGAGCAGTCCGAAGCCGAGCCGGTCGAACTCTTGGAGAAGGCGATTGAGAGCGCGACCCCTCTGATCAGGGTCAAGCCCCGACGTGTCGGCGGCGCGACGTACCAGGTTCCTATGGAAGTGGATAAGAGAGTCGGACGTGCCTTCGCTATGCGATGGCTGATTATCGCGGCTCGTGCCCGAAGCGGCAAGTCGATGCAAGAGAAGCTCTCCGCCGAGTTGGTTGACGCGATCAACGGTAGAGGCGCTGCAGTACGACGACGTGACGAGATTCACAGGATGGCGGAGGCCAATAGAGCGTTCGCCCACTATCGTTGGTAGTATGGCTTCACCCAAAGTTGTTCTCGAGAAAAAGGATGCAGGAGTGACAGAGTCGTTCCCTCTAGAGCGGGTCCGGAATATCGGCATAATCGCACATATCGATGCCGGTAAGACTACCGTCACGGAGCGCATTCTTCATCACACCGGCCGCACCTATAAGATAGGTGGGGTCGATGATGGAACAGCTGTCATGGACTGGATGGACCAGGAGCGTGAACGCGGTATTACCATCACGTCCGCAGCCACAACCTGCGAGTGGAAAGACCATCGATTCAATCTCATCGACACTCCAGGACACGTCGACTTCACAGCAGAAGTGGAACGCAGCCTGCGAGTACTCGACGGGGGCGTTGTTGTTCTCGATGCCGTTGCCGGTGTTGAGGCACAATCCGAAATGGTGTGGCGTCAGGCCGACCGCTATAAGGTAGCGCGAATCTGCTTCGTCAATAAGATGGACAGGGTCGGGGCGGATTTCTTCCGTACCGTGTCGTCGATTGAGACAAGACTCAGCGCGATAGCGTTGCCCGTACAGATCCCTCTGGGAGTTGAATCGTCCTACCGTGGAGTAATAGATCTGATTGACCGCAAGACAATCACGTTCGGCGACGATTCACTCGAGACGCCAGTTGTTGGCGATGTCCCGGAGAGCGAGTCCGAGTTGGTCGAGAAGTATCGACACTACCTCATTGAGAAGCTTGCTGACCATGACGATGAGGTGTTGCTACCGTATCTCGAGGGCGAGGAGATTTCCTCAGAACTGATCCGCCAGTCGCTTAGACGACTGACGGTCTCCAACACGCTGGTTCCTGTGCTGTGTGGCAGCGCATTGAAGGGCAAGGGCGTGCGCCCATTGCTCGACGCGATTGTTGAGTATCTGCCTTCTGCGAAGGACATGCCTGCTGTGGTGGCGCATGACCCCTCAGGTTCTGAGGAGATTGTGTGCAGCCCTGTTGTTGATGAGCCATTCGCGGGACTGGCGTTCAAGGTTGTGTCGGATCCGTTCATGGGCCGTCTGACGTACATCCGGATTTACTCCGGCGTGATGGAGTCAGGTGCCCAGGTAATGAACACTGGTAAGGGCAAGCGCGAGCGAATCGGCAGACTTTACCTCATGCATGCCAACCGTCGTGAGGAGATCACCGAGTCTGGTGCCGGCACTATCGTGGCCGCAGTCGGTCTCAGGGGAACCTCCACCGGCGATACGCTATGCAGTCCGGCGCGCCCGGTTGTATTTGAATCTATCAAGTTTGCCGAGCCAGTGTTGAACATGGCTGTCGAGGCGAAGGCGAAGGCCGACGCTGAGAAGATGGAAGACACGCTCATCAAGCTTACCGACGAGGACCCCAGTTTCAAGGTCCGGCAGGACCCGGAGACGGGCCAAGCCATCATCATGGGAATGGGTGAGTTGCACCTGGAAGTGATGGTTGAGCGCATGGCGAGGGAGTTCGGCGTCAAGGTTAATGTGGGCAAGCCCCGCGTTGCCTACCGCGAGGCCATCGGCCGCGTGGTGAAGACCGAGGGCCGGTTTGTTCGTCAGACTGGAGGTCGCGGTCAGTATGGACACGTGTGGCTACAGATTGAGCCCAACGAACGGGGTGGGGGTTTCAAGTTTGTGGATGCCGTCAAGGGCGGCGTTATTCCGAGAGAGTACCTGTCGGCCATTCAGGCTGGTGCCAGGGAGGCACTCGAGACGGGTGGCCCTGCCGGGTATCCAGTTGTTGATGTGCTGGTTACTGCCTACGACGGCAGCTACCATGATGTTGACTCGTCGGAGATGGCCTTCAAGATTGCCTCTTCAATGGCAGTGAAGGCTGGTCTCCCGAAGGCGAACCCGATGCTCCTTGAGCCGGTTATGAAGCTGGAAGTCACTATGCCTTCCCAGTTCACTGGCGACATCATCGGTGATCTGAACTCGCGACGCGCGAGGATTGAAAAGATTGATACGCAGAACGACACGACCGTTGCGGGATGCATGATCCCGCTGGGCGAGACGTTTGGAATAGCCACCGCGCTCAGGTCACTGAGCCAGGGACGCGTGACTCATACTATGGAGTTCTCCAAGTACGAGCAGGTGCCGGCGTCGGTGGCCGAGCAGTTACTAAAGAAGAACTAGTTAAGAACAGGGGCTGTGAGATGACCAGTCAAAAGGTACGTGTTAAGGTCAAGGGCTTCGACCATCGTCTGGTGGACCAGGCGGTGCGTCAGATTATCGAGGCGGTCGAGAGTTCGGGCGGCATCGTTGTAGGGCCCGTTCCGTTGCCGACGAGGATTGAGAAGTATTGTGTGACTCGTTCACCCAATATCGACAAGGACTCGCGGGAGCAATTTGAGATTCGTACACACAAGAGGCTGATTGATATTCAGCAGCCTACTTCCAAGGCGATCGATGCGCTGACGCAGATCAACGTGGCGTCCGGTGTGGAGATTGACATCAAGCTGTAGAGGGAGCATTCACGTGCGCGGCATCATCGGTAAGAAAATTGGAATGACCCAGCTGTTCCTCGAGAGCGGCGAATGTGTGCCGGCCACCGCTATCCTGGCTGGCCCCTGTGTGGTGACTCAGGTCAAGACGCAGGAAAAGGACGGGTATGAAGCGGTGCAGCTCGGATTCGGAGAGTCGAAGCGCCTGACTAAGGCGGAGAAGGGGCATGTCGGTGACAAGGGCTCTTTCCCGAAGCTTCACGAGTTCCGTGCCCCCGCTGGTACGGCCGAGCCTGGCGACCGCATTGATGTAAGCATCCTGGCCCCCGGTGACGTGCTTAAAGTGACCGGGCAGTCTAAGGGTCGCGGTTTCGCTGGCGGCGTAAAACGCTACCACTTCCGCGGTGGCCCGAAGACCCATGGTCAGTCAGACCGCCATCGTGCGCCCGGCTCTGTTGGAGCGGGAACTTTCCCTGGCCGCGTGCTCAAGGGAAAGAAGATGGCTGGACACATGGGGGCCGAGACTGTGACGCAGTTGAGCGTCAAGGTCGTCAGCATTGACGTTGAGAAGAATCTGCTGCTGGTACGCGGAGCGGTGCCCGGGGCAAACGGCGGCGTTGTCTTTATTGAGAAGGTTGGTGAGTAACGTGAAGATACCGGTCCATAACTTGCAGGGTGAAGTTGTAGAAGAGGTCGAACTGGACGACAGCGTCTTCGACGTGCCTTTCAAAGAGGCAGTCGTGCACCAGGCCGTCGTTCGTCAGCTCGCAAACAGGCGTCAGGGCAATGCCTCGACCAAGACGCGTGGTCAGGTCGTTGGAAGCACTCGCAAGCTCTTCGCTCAGAAGGGTACCGGGCGAGCGCGGCGCGGCAACATCAAATCGCCACTGCTTCGCGGAGGGGGTGTCGTCTTCGGCCCGAAGCCGCGGTCGTACCGCAAGGACATGCCGAAGAAGATGCGTCAGCTCGCATTTAAGTGTGCGCTGTCAGACAAGATTCGTGAAGGCGGGCTCTGGGCTATCGACGATATTCAGGTTGAACGTCCGAAGACCAGGGATGTGGCCGCGCTTGTTTCAAGCGCAGGAAGCGTCCGGTCCTCGGTGATAGTCACCGCCGATAGCATGCCTGCACTGGCTCTGTCAGTACGCAACCTGGAGGGGGCCTCGGTGGTTCCTTGCGCTGTTCTTAGCACGCTTGACGTGATGAACTGCGACAGACTGATAGTGACGGTCCCCGCACTCCGCAAGATGGAGTCGATTTGGGGTAGCAAGGGGAGTTCTGATGAATCTGCATGACGTGATTGTGCGGCCGCTCATCACTGAGAAGGGGACTGACCTGCAGGCGCAGGACAAGTACCTTTTCCAGATCGCTCGCACTGCCAATAAGTTGCAAGTGAAGGAAGCAGTCGAGAAGGCCTTCAACGTTCATGTAATGGACGTCAATGTGATTACCGTGCCCGGTCGCATGAAGCGGCGCGGCCGCAGGATGGTTGCCACGACAGCATGGAAGAAGGCAGTCGTGAGTATTAAACCGGGCGAGAACATCGCTTACTTCGAGGGCGTGTAAATGGGATCAGTACTGAAGTGGCGCAAGAAGAAGATTCGAAAGCATCAGCATAAGAAGTTGCTGAAGAAGACCCGTTGGCAGCGCAAGCACGGGTAGCCAGGGAGTTAGTCCCCTGAGTAGTTGTAGAGGAAGCAGGATACATGGCTCTCAAGACATATAAGCCTACATCCCCCGGCAGGAGAGGAAAGGTGTCGGTCGTAGCTGAGGAACTCAGCAAGGTCGCGCCTGAAAAGTCGCTGCTGCTGCCCCTGAAGAAGCATGCAGGGCGCAACAACTCCGGCAATGTTACGGTTCGCCATCGTGGCGGTGGCAGTCGGAGAAAGCTGCGCGTGATTGATTTCAAGCGCAACAAGCCCGATGTACCGGGGAAAGTTGCCAGCATCGAGTATGATCCGAACAGGACCGCGAATATCGCGCTGGTGAGCTACCTTGATGGTGACAAGCGGTATATACTCGCGCCGATTGGGCTCCAGGTTGGGGATCCGATAATGGCCGGACGCGAAGCTCCCATCAAGCCGGGCAACGCGCTGCCGCTGACTGCTATCCCTGTTGGTACGCAAGTACACAACATCGAGATGGTCCCCGGCAAGGGCGGCCAGGTAGTACGGGGGGCGGGCACTTCGGCCCAGCTGATGAGCAAGGAAGGCAAGTACGTTTTGTTGCGGCTGCCCTCCGAGGAGCTTAGACGTTTCCACTGCGAGTGTTGGGCGACTGTCGGACAGCTTGGGAATGTTGATCACAAGAACGAGAAGCTCGGCAAGGCGGGAGCCAGCCGTTGGCGCGGTCGGAGACCTGTTGTTAGAGGCTCGGCCATGACCCCGCGCGACCATCCGCATGGTGGTGGTGAGGGTCGTGCTCCCAGGGGCATGCCACCCAAGACTCCTTGGGGTAAGCCGGCTCTGGGCTTCAAGACGCGGAAACGGACCGTTGCTGATCGGTTCATCGTAAGGCGGAGAAAGTAACATGACGAGATCTCTGAAAAAGGGTCCATACTGTCACCCTAAACTGGTCAAGAAGATCGACAGGCTGAATGCCTCGGGGGAGAAAGCGATTATTCGCACGTGGGCGCGCGCCTCGACGATCTTGCCTTCGATGATCGGTCACACGCTCGCAGTACACAACGGGCGGAAGCACGTTCCCATATTTATCACAGAGAACATGGTTGGTCACAAGCTGGGCGAGTTCGTTCCGACGTACACGTTCCGTGGTCACGTGGCCAAGTCCAAGAAACGATAAGGTGTCGTAGATGAAGGTTAAGGTTGTTGCTAAAGATATCGGGATGCCGGCACGAAAGGTGCGGCTGGTGGTTGATACTGTCAGGGGCAAGCCAGTAGACGAGGCGCTGTCTGTGTTGGCCTTCATGCCAAGTCCTGCGGCCAAGGCTGTAGCCAAGGTGGTGAAGTCTGCCGCGGCCAACGCTGAGAACAACTATCAGATGCCGTCAACCGGCCTGCGGATTACAGAAATTTACGCAGATGAGGGGCGAACGCTGAAGCGATTTCGACCGAAGGCTCGCGGAAGAATCAGCCCGATTCTGAAGCGTTCGAGTCACGTCACTGTGCTCGTGGAGGAGGCCTAAACTTGGGTCAGAAAGTTCATCCGGTCGGATTTAGACTTGGGGTCACCAAGGAGTGGTCGGCCAAATGGTATGTCGGCAAAGGCTATGCCGCGACTCTCCAGCAGGACCTGAAGTTGCGCAAGGTTCTCCAGAGGCGTGCGCGCGAGTGCGGAATCGCTCGCGTGGACATCGAGCGAACCGGCAGTGAGATATACGTGACCGTTTTCTCTGCCCGCCCGGGCATCCTGATTGGACGCGGCGGTCAGAACGTAGAGGCACTCCGGCAGGAGCTTGAGGGCCTCGCGAAAGAGCGAGTGCGACTTACCATACGTGAAGTAGACCAGCCTGAGATGGTTGCGGCCCTGGTGGCGTTCAATATTGCTGAGCGCCTCGAGTCGCGAGTCCCCTACAGGCGAGTTATGAAGCAGGCGTCGTTCAGGACCCTGCAGGCCGGTGCGCAGGGCATCAAGATCCGTGTCGCCGGACGATTGGGCGGTGCCGAGATTGCACGCGAACAGACCGTGCATGAGGGCAGGATGCCGTTGCACACATTGAGGGCGGATATCGACTACGGAACCGCCGAGGCGCACACCATCATGGGGCGCATCGGTATCAAGGTTTGGGTCTACAGAGGCGATATCCTTCCTGAGGCTAGGAGGCGAAGTGCTACAACCGAAACGAGTGAAGTATCGTAAAGTCCACCGTGGCCGTAGATTGGGTTCAGCCCACAGCGGCAACACGGTTGCATTTGGTGACTATGGTCTCCAGGCTGATGCAAATGCCTGGATAAGTGCAAGGCAGATTGAGGCTACGCGCCGCGTCTTTGTTCGGTTCCTGCGCCAGGGCGGCAAGCTCTGGATACGCGTGTTCCCGGACAAGGTCATTACTAAGAAGCCGGCTGAAACCCGTCAGGGTGGGGGCAAGGGCGCGCCGGACCAGTGGGTCGCCGTGGTAAAACGCGGCAGAATCATGTTTGAGATGTCCGGTATCAGTGAGGATGTCGCGAAGCGCGCGGTTCGATTGGCTTCGTACAAGCTGCCTATCGGGACCAGATTTGTAAAGCGCGAGGTGAGCAACGTTGAAGGCTGAGGAGATTAGGATTCTCTCCGACGGAGAGATTAAGAAGAAGATTGACGAGGGGGACCTCAAGCTGGTCAACCTGAGCATCCGGGTTGCGAGCCGACAGCTCGTGAACCACAGCGAACTGAAGAAGACGAGACGCGATCTTGCGCGTCTGCAGACAATCCTCAAAGAGAGAGAACTGGGTATTAGGTGATGGCCATGGCGAAGAAGGATACTATCCGGGGTCGCGTCGTTAGCGACAAGATGGACAAGACGGTCGTTGTGGCCGTGGAGACGGTCAGGCGTCATCCGCTTTATAAGAAAGCGGTGCGCCGTGTGAAGAAGTACATGGTTCACGATGAGGCGAATGCGTGTCATGTTGGTGACTGGGTCTACATTATTGAGACCCGGCCTCTTTCGGCGCGCAAGCGCTGGTGTGTTGTGAGCACGACGTCAGACAACACGGTGGAGTCGCTCCCGTCGCAGGAAGGTGAGCAATGATTCAGACATACACGCGATTACGCGTGGCCGACAACACGGGTGCCAAGGAAGTGATGTGTATCAACATCCCTGGTGGCAGTGGCCGTCGATACGCGCACGTTGGTGACATTATCGTTGCTTCGGTGAAGCAGGCTATACCCCATGGTGCCGTCAAGGAAGGCGATGTGATTCGAGCGGTTGTCGTTCGCGAAACTCGACCTTTCCGGCGCCCGAATGGCGCGTACATCAGGTTCGACGAGAATGCTGTGGTGGTACTGGGCGACAAGAATAATCCCAAGGGGAGTCGCATATTCGGGCCTGTTGCGCGCGAACTGCGCGAGAAGGCGTTCACTAAGATTATCTCGCTGGCTCCGGAGGTGATCTAGTGAAGATCAAAAAGAACGATACGGTGATGGTTATCACCGGCAAAGACCGTGGTAAGAAGGGTAGGGTCCGACGGGCGCTTCCCAAGAAGGCGAAGGTCGTCGTCGAAGGACTGAACATGATCAAGCGGCATTCCCGCGCCAGGCGCGCTGCGCGCCAGGCCGGCATTGTGGAGCTTGAGGCACCCTTGAATGTGTCTAACGTCATACTCGTGTGTGACAAGTGCAAGAAGCCGGCCAGGGTTGGTATCAAGACCCTGGAGGATGGGCGTAGGGTGAGGTTCTGTCGGGTCTGCCAGGAAGTCATAGATTAGGAGAGCGACCATCATGCTGGCTGCAAGAGATAGGTATACGCAGGAAGTCCTCCCTGAGCTGAAGAACAAGCTCGGGTACGAAAACGTCATGGAACTTCCTCGCATGGAGAAGATAGTGGTTGGGATCGGTCTCGGAGAGGCCATCCAGAACTCCAAGGCTCTGGATTCCGCCGAGAGAGACCTGACCACCATCACGGGTCAGAAGCCCGTTGTAACCAAGGCGAAGAAGTCCATCGCTACATTCAAGCTGAGAGCCGGCATGCCCGTTGGGCTGGTGGTGACTCTCAGGGGCAAGCGGATGTATGACTTCTACGACAGACTCGTAGGAATCGTGCTTCCCCGGATTCGCGACTTTCGGGGGGTGTCTTCGGACTCGTTCGATGGTCGCGGCAACTACAGTCTTGGTATGAAGGAGCAGATCGTGTTCCCCGAGATTGACTACGACAAGATTGAGAAGATCAGGGGTCTGCAGGTGACTATCGTTACCAGCGCCAAGCGTGATGACGATGCACGGCTCCTGCTGAAGCTCATGGGAATGCCTTTCGCAGGAGACTAGCATGGCGAAAAAGTCGAAGATAGCTAAATCCAGTCGGCCGGCGAAGTTCGGTGTACAAGACCGTAATCGCTGCGCACTGTGTGGTAGACCACGGGCCTACATGCGCAGATTCGCGCTGTGCCGTATTTGCTTCAGGAAGCTTGCCTCTGAGGGGCATATCCCTGGAGTCAGGAAGTCGAGTTGGTGAGGAGTTCGCACGATGGTTAACGATCCCATTGCCGACATGCTTACGAGAATTCGTAACGCTGTCATGGTAGGTCACGACAGTGTTATGGTCCCGCACTCGCGGGTGAAGGTCTCGATTGCGAAGATTCTCAAGGATGAGAACTTCATCGGGGACTTCGAGATAACCAAGGGCAAACAAGAACAGATGATGAAGATACAGCTGAAGTACGTCGACAAGCAGCCGGCGGTTCTCGGGCTTGAGAGAGTGAGTCGGCCCGGACTCAGGGTGTATGCCGGTAAGACGGAGATACCCAGGGTGTACGGCGGGCTTGGCGTTGCTGTCATGTCGACGTCTCAGGGAATCATGACCGGAAAAGACGCTTGGCGGAAGAAGCTCGGTGGAGAGGTTCTCTGCTACGTCTGGTAGATTGACAGCGGGGTGACTGACGAATGTCTCGAATAGGACTTATGCCAATTACCGTACCTGGCGGTGTCCAGGTCGATATCTCCAGTGAAAATGTCGTGACCGTGAAGGGTTCGCGAGGTGAGCTCACCCGCGACTTCAACCGGGACATGCAGATTCAGTTGGAAGAGGGACGACTGACCGTTTCTCGTCCCACCGATGGGCGTATTCATCGCTCCATGCATGGACTGACCCGCACTCTTCTGGCCAACATGGTCAAAGGTGTCAGCGACGGATTCGAGCGTGTGCTCGAGGTCAGAGGCGTTGGCTACCGCGTGCAGAAGACAGGCGATGCGCTGACTTTCATGGTCGGCTACAGCAATCCCGTTGAGTTTCCCGTTCCTGCCGGCGTTGAGGCGGCTGTTGAGGGCAACAATAGGGTGAGGCTGTCCGGGTATGACAAGGAGCAGGTTGGGCAGGTGGCTGCCAACATCCGCCGGATTCGCCCGTGTGACCACTACAAGGGCAAGGGCATCAAGTACGAGGAAGAGAAGTTGCGGCTGAAGCCCGGTAAAGCTGGTAAGGTCACAAAAGGATAGTTGAAATGGCTAAGAAGAACCCGAGACTGATGAGGAAAGTCCGCCACCAGAGGGTGCGGAGTGGCTTACGTGGCACTGCCGATAGACCCAGGCTGGCTGTATTCAGAAGCCTGCAGCACATCTATGCGCAGGTAATCGATGACGACAAGGGTCACACCCTCGTCGCCTCAAGCTCCGCTGACACCGGAGTTGTGGGCGAGGAGAAGCTGACCAAGACCGCCGTCGCCGACAAGGTTGGCGCCGAGGTCGCCAGGAAGGCTGCGGAGGCCGGCATCAAGCAGGTCGTGTTTGATCGCGGTGGCTTCCGCTATCACGGTCGTGTTCGTGCGCTGGCTGATGGCGCTCGCAAGGCCGGTCTGGATTTCTAGGAAGTAGTGACGTAGCTCGAGTGAGCGCGAAAACATCGAAGGGTAGCTAGATTATGAAGGCAGTTAGGAAGGCACCGGCGGGAATGGAAAGGGTCGAGCCCTCTGAGCTCGAACTTGAGGAAAAGCTTCTGACAGTCGATCGCGTCACCAAGGTTGTTAAGGGTGGCCGCCGACTAAGGTTCAGGGCACTCATGGTCGTTGGTGATGGAAATGGTCACGTCGGGGTTGGGCTTGCAAAGGCCACCGGTGTGCCTGAGGCCATCCGAAAGGCAAGCGCGATGGGCAGAAAACAGCTCATCTCGGTGCCCGTGGTCAACGAGACGATACCGCACGAATCACTGGCGAAGTTCGGTGCTTCAATGGTTCTGCTCAAGCCGGCTGCGCAGGGTCGCGGCATGATTGCCAGTGGCACGGTGCGAACGGTTCTTGAGCTGGCAGGCATTCGCAATATAGTAAGCAAGTCCCTCGGAAGCCAGAACCGAACCAACGTTGCGCGTGCAACGATGCTTGCCCTGGCCTCTCTCCGGTCCGCAGAGCATATCGCTGAGGAACGCGAGGCCGAGGCTGTTGTTGTGACGGAGGCAGACGATGAAGCTGAATGAACTGAGTCCCGCGAAGGGCTCGACTCATAGTACGCGCCGTGTCGGGCGCGGTGACGGCAGCGGACGTGGTACGTACTGCGGCCGTGGAATGAAGGGCCAGAAGGCTCGTGGAAAGGGTGTTCGCCCCGGGTTTGAGGGCGGACAGCTGCCGCTTATCAAGCGACTTCCCCGCAAGCGCGGATTCACGAACATCTTCAGGACTGAGTACAACGTGGTGAACGTCAGTGCTCTCAATGCGTTTGAAGATGGGAGTGAGGTTACTCCGGCGGTCATGTTGAAGGCCGGGCTGATTCGCAGTCTTGCTCTGCCCACCAAGATTCTCGGTCACGGTGAACTCGAGAAGAATCTCACCGTGGAAGCGCAGCGCTTCTCGGCCGCAGCGGAAGAGAAGATTAAGGCTGCACAGGGAACCGTAAGAAAGGCTTAGTATGCAGCAGAAAGAGGGACAGCCACGTCTCATTCAGGCAATGCGGGACGCGTTCTCGCTTCCGGACCTCAGACAGAGGCTTCTATTCACGCTCGGCATCCTGGTTGCATTCCGCTTCCTCGTTCATGTTCCTCTGCCGGGAGTTGACCCCGAGGCGCTGAGCGAGTTCTTTGAGGGTAACGCGCTTCTGGGGATGCTCGATCTCTTCAGCGGTGGCGCGATGAAGAACTTCAGCATCGCTGCGATGGGCGTGTATCCCTACATCACTTCGTCGATTATCATGCAGCTGCTGGTCCCGGTCATACCAAGTCTCCAGGCGATTTCTCAGCAGGGAGAGGCAGGCCAGCGACGAATCAACCAGATCACTCATTTCCTTGCGGTACCGCTGGCGGCGCTGCAGGGGTATTCGCAGTTGGCGATTCTCACGAGCCAGAATGTGATTACCAGGCCGGACGGCATTACGACGGCCACAATCCTGATTTCGATGACGGCGGGAACGATGTTCCTGGTGTGGCTCGGCGAGCTTATCACTGAGCGCGGTATCGGCAACGGCATTTCCATCATCATTTTCGGTGGTATCGTCGCGTCGCTGGCCGAGAGCGTTGGGCGCATCAGTCTTGCTGTCCAGGAAAACATCTTCGGGACCATTGCGTTCGGCATCATAGGCGCTGCCACGCTGGTCGTTATCGTGATATTCATCGAGGCGCATAGACGGATTCCGGTACAGTACGCACGCAGCACCTTCCGTGGTGGCCGCATGTACAGACAGTCCGGCTCGACGTACATCCCGCTACGCGTGAACACTGCGGGCATGATTCCGTTGATCTTCGCAATTGCGATGATGCAGTTGCCTCGTATCATTTCCAGCTATTTCATGAATCCTCAGGATCCGAATTTCTGGGACTCGATGTACAGGGCCTTTGATCCGTCGGCTGCACTGCCGCTGGGTCTTCTGTACTGGGGGATATACTTCCTGCTGGTGTTCGGGTTCACGTTCTTCTATACGATGGTTATCTTCGAGCAGATGAGTCTGCCTAAGACGCTCCAGCAGCAGGGTGGTTTCATACCGGGCGTGAGGCCGGGCAAGTCCACTTCCGACTACCTGAACTCCGTGATTCGTCATCTGACGTTCGGCGGGGCGACATTCCTGGCGCTTGTGGCCATCATGCCGTTCTTTGCACGCCTTATTACCGGTGTGACCGTACTTACGATATCGAGCACCGCGATTCTGATTGCCGTCGGCGTTGCCCTTGACACGATGAAGCAGCTGGAATCGCAATTAACGATGCGTCGATACGACGGATTCCTCAAATAAGGAGGGGAACCTATGAACGTTGTGCTGCTTGGTGCTCCGGGAGCGGGAAAGGGAACGCAGGCCACGGTTCTGACAAAGGAACTTGGTGTGGTGCATGTCGCATCAGGTGACTTGTTCCGCCATGCGCTGGCGGAGAAGACAGAACTGGGTATGCTGGCCAAGTCCTACATGGACAAGGGTGAGCTGGTTCCTGATGAGGTAACGATCAACATGGTGCTCGAGCGTATCGTCCAGCCGGACTGCGCCGGGGGCGTGTTGTTTGATGGCTTCCCCCGCACACTGAGTCAGGCGGAGGCTCTGGACAAGAGGCTCGAGTCAGAGTC
>Ga0272441_10011726_pt1 | contig 12943 bp, 15 predicted proteins | sample SSMProp6N_FD_193582 | JGI IMG/M metagenome (GOLD analysis project Ga0272441, IMG submission 193582) | Marine sediment archaeal communities from Little Sippewissett salt marsh, Falmouth, MA, United States - SSM-Prop-6N | ecosystem: Environmental > Aquatic > Marine > Wetlands > Sediment ...
GTTTGGCCTTTTCTATGTAAGCGCGCCAATCCTCTTCCTTGTTGATGTCTCGCGTCAATCCCGGTTTCGTAGCAACTTCTCTGGCCACGTGAGTCAGGACAGCCTTGAAGCGGTCTGGATGGACAGCGCCACGGAAGCCATCTGATTCATCCAGTTCGATACCAAGGAATGTCCTTCCAAGTCTTGAGTCAAGGAATCGGTCAAGAGTCGTAAGAGGAAACCTCGGATCCTCGATCTTTGCGCGCACGGAGTCATCATATTCGAGTGTTAATGCAACGCGGTACAGCTTCTCGGCGCGCAGATAGCTCCTGACTTGCCCAAGCGTTACACCTACGTCCTCCGCAATTTCCTCCGGTGTCTGACCTTCGTCAACAAGTTCACGGTAGAAACGCGCTTGTTGAAGAGATGACCAGCGCTTCTTGGCGTCGCCAGTATGCAGAGCGGCTATGATCGGGGCAGCAGCAACTCGACTTGGCATCAGGACCACATCGAGCCTTGTGAGTGCGGCCAGATTGGCTCTTGCCGAGAGCTTTCTGTAGTACTTGACCAACGAGTCTCTGGGCGCGAGTTCAGGATTGAACAGCAGCCTGATGGCCGCAAGCCTACGGTTACCTTCCAGAACGATGAAGCGACGCCCTGACGCGATTACGACAATCCGCTCGTTTGGGAAGAGCCCAAGTTTGGCGATGGAAGAAGCCAACCCTTTTACGTCTTCGTGTTCGAGCAATGCGTGAAGTAGTTCACGCTGGTCCTCCGATCGACGATCCGGCGGCAGTCTGGCATTCTTCGGATCCAGAAGCAGACTGCCAACTTTTGGGGATTTGTTCGGGGAGCTTGCTGCCATTCAAAGACCTCCAAGATGGTGAGAAGATTCTATCCTGTTGCTATCGTCTGTACAATACAGCAAAAGGCGACTTCCTGCTGTGCTTCACCGCAAGTGACGTGCGAGACTATACGAAATGGTGCGGGATAACTGATGGCACAATCTGGCAGAATGCGACAGGAGATATCGTTCCCTTGTTTTGGGGTGTCGGCATCAGCCTGCACTTGTTACTCGGAGCACAAGAACAGACTGGGCAGTGTGTGTCTTCACGAATCTGCCGCGTCCATGTCCAAATCCTCCCCTTCTCTGGCACCTTCTCCGTACCCATCGACAACAAGCCTTTTATGGCCAGAGCTTCTTCTGTGACTATGGCAAAAGAAGAGATACCGAAAGCCGCAGCAGTTGACATCAAGAAGAGACTTGATCGTGTTCTTGCAGATAGAGAATTTCTATTGCTGAAATGCGACGAACTGAGAGCGGGAAATCAGACCGCAATAATCGGATGCATGAACGCTAGCAGAGATCTGTCAGCAGCGAAGCTGACACTCTATGCGAGCCTTCAAAAGGCATGGAGTCGACTCAGTACAAACTGCCGGCGTGACCCGAAGATAGTGTCTCTGTTCAGCACAATCCAATTGGCTGCGCAGCCAGGCTTTTGACTGGCTGAGATTCTGATTTCTGCTTTCTGCGAGGGGCCGCGTCATTTTCACGCTGTACTGAGGCCTTGTAGACGCTTCGTTTGCCAAACCTTGAGAGCCTGCTCTCTTTCAGCCCATTCTGAATTGAACTCTGATCCGAGGTCCAGCTCTGACAATCGCTGGATCATTGCAGCATAGGTCTTCTTTCCGATGCCCCGTATCTCATACGCCGGCATCCTTGCCCATAGGGTTTCGCAATGCCAGGGCTTGATTGGAATGAGCGCGTCCATCAGATCTCGGAGTGATGTCTGCTGTTTGCGACTGAGAAGGGCGTCAGCACGTTTTGCGAGTACACTCTCAGGAAATAATGTCTGACACAACACCTGACGGTCCCAGAGCGCGTCAATGTCATTCAGGTTCCGGACTCTGGCAAGGAAACTTCCTGCCAACTGTTCTCTCCTGCGCTCTGCGTGCAGCTTCGCCACGATTTGGTGCACCCGCCACGGTGACACGCCGAACTCGACAGCCACTTCTCGAGACGTGGCGCCTGCCTCTCGCATCTGCGCCATTCTCTCTGCCCGCTCTCTCTGAAATTCAGCCATTACTCAGTGTCCGGTTTCATTTCCCTGTCAGATGAAGTTGTTTGGATGTACGTCAACAACAAGATTCTACTCTGGCGACTGTCGGCCTTCCAGTGTAATTGCCTCTTCTGTCAGCGCGCGTGAGGACCTCGCCAAACGAAAGAAGGCCGGCAATCTAATGCAGTAGACGGCTCGGTGGGTTTCTGTTATGTTTCGTTCGTCCATGCCAGATGGTGTGCTTGGGTAGCCACCAGGGAGAAAGGGCTCCCGTGGCAAGGCTCAGAGTCTTCACAGACTGTGAGCGGGACGTGATTGTTCGTGCGTTGGCTGGCCCAAGGCACGGATCTGTCCTGCCCACACAAAAGGAACTGGACACTCTCGACTATCTTCTGGTCCAGGCCTTTCATGACGCCACGGCTCCTCTTCTGAAGCGCTGGTATGGCAGCTACTGCTTCCTTTGTCTTGCCTCGAACAGAGATCGAGAGGATTTCGCGCGCATCTTGAGAGCAAGACTGGATGAAATCGCCGGCAAGCTCGAGGTGTTTGTCACAGGTGTGTTGGCATTCGTTGACCCTATCCGAGAAGTAGCAGAGTCGCCGCTCCAGAGTCTCCTGTTGTCTGATACATCGGATTTCTGCTTCAGACTGTACGCAGCTCTCCTTGTGAATCATCTAGCTCCTCATGTGTCTTGGCCTTTCTATCCTGGCCTTGGCAGCCGCACGTGAGCCAAGCATATCCAATCTCACTTCACGTCACTGGCACGCGGACAAACGAGCAGAAAATAAGAAATAGGGAGACGAGATTGTACTGCCCGAATTCCCTGAAGGGCAGAATTGTAGAGAGCAGAGGCGACGATGACTTGCTGATTCCTACTCCACCTTGGCAGGTATCCAAACCTCTTGCGCCATCAAAATGAATCCATGTTGTCTGCCGATTTCCTCCAGGTCGTCCAAAGCTTTTCGTGAGGATACTTCGCCGCGCACAATTACGATATTCTCTCCTCTTCGAGGCTCTTGCAGTATGGCCTTGGGGAAACGGTCTGACCTGCTGACTTCGCCAACCAGCTCCCTGAAGGCTGCTCTGCGAGTTTTCATATCCACATTCTCACCGAGACTGATTTTCGTCCTCTTCATCCAAAGGCTCCGGCGCCTTTGGTTCTTCCACCTTCAGTTTCGGTCGTCGGTGAATATCATCTTCTGGGGTGAATTCAATACGCATACCCCAACCGGCATAGGTCGTGATCGTTCTCCCAAATTCCTCCCAGGACAGTTCCCGGTCATCCACCCAGACTGTTGGTTCCCCATCTGGACCGCCATCACTGACCACACAGCGCAGCACATTCCCACGTAGTACCCATTGGTTACCCCACTCCGAGTATTCGATTTGGGGGCTTCCTAACGGCACTTCCGTGGCAACGTACGGATTGTTTCTGATGAGTTCTGCAGTGCCTCTGATGACATCGTTGTGCAGCTCAAGGATTTGCTCTTCACTCATTTCCGTCACTTCCGGCCCAATGGACAGATGCACGCCCATGATCGATTCGTCTTTGTACTCGATCTCAGCATAATCCGGCCCCTTGGTGATGGTTACTTCATCGAGGGTCGCCAGTTGTGGCTTCTTCTTTCTCATCTTCTTTCTCTGGGCGCCTCTGTCTAAGAATTCATCGGGTTGGCCTGCGAGGGATTGTATGCTGAAGCGACGTTTGGAATCAAGGAGGCGAGATGGCTGGTTGCTTCCAGGAATACAATCTGAATCACGTGTTTCAGCTTCCGCCGTCGATGACGGATCGGCTGGCCTTCGCGAGATTCGCCAGCAGCTTGGCGGGAACGTTGCGCAAGTGCGGATCCATCTGACACGCCTCTGCCAATACCTTGCCGTGTGCCACGGAGGCCCTGGCACCGAAGAAGCTGCAGAGGCGCGTCCTTTCCTGCATCTGATTCCATTTGATTTCTCATTTCCCATTACTTTCAATACACACTCACAATCAATTCAAAATCCTTCTGATCCCTAAGAAAATCAATGATTCCCTTCCTGAAATCAATTCAAACCCAAAGCCCTGCCCCGGGGGGACAGGGGGGGTGGCAGTACGCACCAAACTCAGTCCGCAGTCGAAAACCGGGTCACGCCTGCGGACGTCTCAACACGTCCTATCTCGCTCTCAGATCAATTACACACGTCGTGTCTGACCCTCTGAGCCTCTCGCTCCTTGCCTTCCCACGAGCGTCACACTCGCTTCGTGGCGCAGCGCTCACGCGGAAATGCACTACAACTGCACGTGCGCGTGTTCCGGACCTCCTGTTGTCCCATACGTGCTCGTGGCACTCCACTCACGCGAGGATTTTCCTCGTGCTGACCAGCTCAAGCAAGGAATCTGGGCTGCGCAACCAGACCTTGCAGCCTCTGATTCTTTGCCAGGGCGGGCTCAGGGCAGTCTCCGCACTGCCTTGAGTTGGCTTCATCTCCATGAAGCCAAGTGGTGGCCGCTGGTGCGGATATTTATGATACATCAGCAACCACGCAGTCATCGTTTGTCTGAGAACAAGCCGGAGGCAGAATCTTGGCAGGAAAACCAGATTCTGCTGATTGCGCGCAGGGCTCAGGCAAGAGCATTGTTTGGCGTGGTCTTGGAAGGTCTGGAAACCTGAAAGGTGTCCAGGAGTCTGAGCTTCAGCGCTCCCTCGTGGAATAGCCTCAGCTCAGGGATTTCAGAGGCTATGGAACAGAGCTGGAGCGCATGACCGAAATCAGCCAAAAGCAATTGGCTTGAGGTTGAGCGGTCAGCGAAATCCTCGCCTTGGGTTTTGCGCTGATGAGGCAAATTTCTGCTTCATGAGCTCTGCTACCAAAGCCTGCCTGCTGGCAGGGCAGGGACATACTCTCCCGCTCTATCCCGAGCACAGGCGCCTACTGCCAATCCATTTTCTGGTCACATGTTTCGCAAATCCAGTATTCAGTATTCTGCTCGTCAAACACAGGAATCACGCCCCTGGCTTGCCGGCAGAACGCGCACTTGTTGTGTTCGCGGTTCGCAAGCGGTTTCACATCAGTCAGTTGTTTCATCTTCATCTTGCTTTTCAGTAGCTTGAAAAATCAAAGAGCCTGTGCTCATTGAACACAGGCATCTACATACAGAAATCAGGTTCTTGGCTGTTCACGCGCAAGGCGTTCAGTCAGCACCTGGAACAGGATCAGCTGCACCAGCATCTGCTGCTTGTTGAGCTGTCTCAACTGTTGAACTCTCGTTCATCCAGACAGCAATTCCCTCACCCTTAAAATCAGGCGCAGAGTTCTTGCCGTTTTTGTTTCTATTCTCAAAAGCTTTGAGATAGCCGTTCTTGTCATCAAGTTTGATTCTCAAGTATTTCATTTTCTATTTTCCTCCTTTCAGCTTTTTGAATATGAGAGCCAGGCGTCAGGCAGTCTTCTGGTCTGCACCTTTCAGAAATTCCAGAGCTTGCTTTGGCTTTGAAAAGAGAACAGCTTTGCACTTGGGACAGCTGTACGCAGATGTCTCGGACTGAGGCACTTCTTTGTACTCTCTGAGAAGCCTGCCCCAACTACCTGTTTCTTCATCAAAATACGCTTCAATCACTCCTTGCAGAGCCACACTCTCCTGCCACAAGAGCTGGTCAATCTTCTTCCCGCACTTTGGACATTTCACCATCTTGTTGTCGGCCTCCTTTCATCTTCTGAAGCTCGTGAAGAAAGTCTTCCAAGTACTCTGCGTCCTCGACATTGGCCAGGAAGTAGTCAACTGCTGAACTCAGACCTCCTGATGTCATCTCATTGTAGGCCATCAAAACCTCTGACTCAGACATTGCGTTGCAGAGCTCTTTGACGTCTTGCCTCAATCTCTCAATCTCATCTGTTCCATCCATCTTAACTCACCCCCTTAAAAGGGCCTTGGAGATTTCCAGAACCGGGAAGGGGTGGAGGAACTGTTTCTGTGCGTATCCGACTTCTTAATTCACAGAAACATCAGTGCGTGAGCGGCCTCGCACAAGCCAGGTGGAGCAGGGGAAGAGGCGGAAGCCTTAAGATAGGGAAGCGAAGACTGAGATTCAGTAAGCTGAACCTGAATAGGCTGCGAATGCAGTCTCAGTCAAGACCCTCTTCTTATGGGTTTCAGCGAACCCGGTTCCGCAGGCTGGAGCAGACGAGGACATCTGTGGGGGAGGCGGGGTTCCAAAGCCACCGAACATCATTGGGTTGCACCTTTTCAGGGAAAAGAGCAGAGCGTGTGCCCCTTGATTTTCGGGTGGCGATGTCCTCCTGCTCACTCCCTGCTGTGTCCCGTTGGCCGCATGAAGGTTATTCCAATTCCTGCCCAGGTCTGACTCAGCGGGGCGCAAGCCGAGTCGGATAATGTCGCCTCAATTGTACGCTCCCGCTGACAAACAGTGAGGCAAGAAGTACTTGCTCCTAAGAACGAATTGTCTTGACCGGACCTCGCGCAGGAGTTATTCTTGACACCTTCGAGAGACACGAGCGTGGGGTATGGGGTGTTGTCCCCTGAGCAGAAACCATGATACGATTAGGAGTATCCCCCAAGCGAGTAGGGCTCCTTCAAAGTGGAAGACGACGACGCAGATCCCCAGTCATCACTTGAGGCTCACATTTGGATACGGTCGGGTAACGTCGGGCAGGCAGGGGCGAAAGCTTTTTAAACCTTTTGACCCTTTGCTAGGAATGGTATCCTTATTGACAGAAAAGAGCAGTACTGACTTTGCTTGTGCTGGAGGCACGCCGTGAAGAACATGGAAGTATGTGATCGACTGATTTCGTTTCTGTTTGGACTGCCATTGATTGGGCCCGAGATAAGATGGACAGACAGAGGCACAGAGCAGCAGCGAGACCAATTTCTGTGTAGTCTCGATGCTTATAGGCAAACAGCAGAGCGGATCTATCAAGGAAATCACGGCGGAGGCATTCCCGTCGCCTCTGCTATGCTAGAACATGAGGGTGGTTGGTATCGGGAGATTGTAGCTCGACAAGCAGCTTCCGACTCACAGCGAAGTTGATTCAGCGACTCTGGGGTAGGATAACGATGTGTTTCTATGTCTTCTCCGAGCAGTTCCCCCTTCACATCAAATACGTATCTGAAATCGTCAGCTACAAGTACCTTGGACGTCCTCAGGTAAACGCCGAGATTCTCGTCTCTAATCCTGCTAGTAGCTCTCTAGACTCCTTTCACATCGTATACCCTAATCGTTTTCTGCGACGCATTCAGAAACAAACTGCGGGCGCTCGTCCGGCTCGTAGCTTCAGGATTCATGACAGTGAATTTCGCGATGAATCAGACTGTTGGATATCTGAGCAGCGCAAGGTGATCGATGCGCTCTGGAAAGCGACGTCAAACTACATAATCGAGTATTCCAGCGACAACGGTCGGCAGTTTCGCACCGTTCGGTTTCCTCGCCACGATGATCCTACACAACACTCAATGGAAGTCACGGGCTTGATCGGTGGGCGTTGTGATCTACGAGTCGAAAGGGACTTTGGTCTTCAGGCCATTTCGGATGAAGAAGGTTTCACACTTTTTAATCTCGTGCTCGACACCCCGCTCGACGCTGGCGAATCCCGATGGTTCCGTTTCTACTTCGAGCCGAGATACTTGTTTCTTCGAAAAGGAAGAACTCTTCTTCACTGTCTTTTGCTGTTCATGCTCAATCAGTGCTTTCACTCATACGAGATCTGTGGGCCACTTGAGATTCGAGGTCGATATCTCGAGCGTGTACGCATCTTGCTTCAAGGCGCAGAGAGCGATGCCGACGAGTTTGCGCCGCGCATTCGAGACTTCCTCGATCGTCTGGAGGCCAACGAGGCCCACTATGATAGACTGGACTTACATCTGTGGCCTCGGGACCTTCACGTCCTTTTTGAGTTCCTTGTCTTCGGCAACATCTTCATCAAGGGAGACTTTCCCAGGATTCTTGACTTGCGCGACAAGAGGGCCAAGCTGCGAAACAGGCGATTCTACTCTTTGGAATCGACGAACCACGGAGAGCCAAATCACATGCAGGGAGTTCGTGATTTCCGTATTCTGTTTTGTGGACGAACTCACTTTCGGATTCTGGAAGCGTTCCCCACGCTGGTTTTCATTGCTGCCGCCGTTTGGCTACTAGTCTCTGCCAATCAGAGAATCTTGCCGATTCTCACCCGCTACGCGAAGCAGCATAGCCAGGGGGTCACAGTGGCTTTCTACTTCCTTGAATTTTCGACTGTTGTTGGAATATTGAAGTGGCTGCTGCGTTCTGTCAGGAATAGACTCTTCTAGCAAGAACCTACTCACGGCAGACATTGTCAGAGTTGCACCTTTTCAGGGAAAAGAGCAGAGCGTGTGCCCCTTGATTTTGGGTTCGCTCGCGGCTACATGCAATCTGCTGACGATAGTTGTCATTCCAGGATCGAACGAAAGCGTTCAATTGCTGGACTCGGAAGACGCCGCCATAGTTGTAGACTTGGTCGTTCGTCTTTGCTGCCTGCTCTAGGGTAGCCAGCGTCACGTCATCTACGTGTGCTGCTCTCTCGAGTAGCCTGAGAATGTCGCGTGTATCGAAGAAGGACGGAGATTCCAGGAGAGACGAAGATAGGAAGAGGCGGCATTACCTTGACTTCTAAGATAGCGTGCTACATGAAGATACGTCTCCGATCCAAGCTGCTTTCGCAGCTCGTGAGCATTGGGAGGGCCGTTTGCTCCTGCTTCCATGAGGGCATCTACTCGATACCTGATGAAACACCTATGTCTAAAAAGGGTGTTCTTGAATCTGTCTGGCGATGAGCCAGGACGCGCGCGCTGGAGGGGGCATGAGAAAGCCGGAGCTGACTGACTTCTTCACACACGACCAACCTCTGGGGCCAATCAATTCCAGCACGATCAAGAGCAGGAATGTGATGAAGCATCTGTTCAGCACAGAAAACCTCATCTACCGCGAGATGGGACACCGGCCTTCGGCCATTATCGGGAGGCGCGGTGCCGGAAAGACGGCTGCCCTCCGCAGTGTCTACCTGTCCGACGACTACGACATCATTATCGAGTTGGAGGCCCATAAAGCATTCCGTGAGATAATTGACTCGATTGCTGAGATTGCCACGGGCGCTGTCTTTCCTGAAGAGGTCGCAGAATTGTGGAACACAATGTTTTGGCACACTGTCCTCCCTGCGATCGCCAAACAGGCCTCCGGCCCCAGTGGACGTGAAGTTGACGCAGTGAAGCGGTATGTCTCAGGAATGGGCATTGGGGCGATGCAGAGCCCTTACAGGGTAATGAGAAAGGTCGTGAGGATTCTGAAGGACAGGGGCGGAGACAAGCCAATCGGGATGCTTGGTGAGTTTCTTGAAGAGGAAGTGTTCGATGACGTCACGTTTATCGAAGCACGGAGCAGAGCAATCGAATTCATGGATCAGAATAACCTTCGGGCAATAATCCTGCTCGACACTCTAGACGACTTCCAGTTGGAAGACACAGCCATGCACCATGCGATTTCGGGGCTCCTCAAATGCCAAGGGGAGTTCCGCTTTCCTGGATCTCCATGCGAACTGCGGTGCTGCATACCCTCCGAAATCTTCCACCAGATCTCAGAAGTGTCATCAAATCCAATCAAGGACTTCCAGCAGCAGCTGATGGTCCATTGGCACGCCGGCGAATTGATCCAGATAGCTGCGAGGCGATACCTAGAATACCTGCAATTGTACTATCCAGATCTGCATGCTGAGTTTGACCATCTCGACAGCAGTAAGCGATCTGACGCCAGGACCTTTTGGCAGGCTATCCTTCCTGCGAGGGTGGAGAACAAGCTTGGCATTGTTGAGGGAACGATCGCATACATTCTCCGCCACACTCAGTTGCTCCCCCGCCACCTGCTCACCTACTTAAATAGCATAGCCCGAATAACTCGGAGAAACGGAGGACATCCTGGGCAATTCACGTACGACGCAGTTGTTGAGGGCATCCATCAGACTGAGAACACTATATGTGCAGGCATATTCTCAGCTTTTCGATACGCATATCCTGGTGCAAAGCAAGCCTGTGAAAGGTGCTTACCGTATCTTCCTCTCCATTTCGAGGACAGCGAGCTACATAAGGCCTACATCAGAAGGGGTAAGGGGATTCCGAACATCTTCGACTATGATGATTTCAAACGAATGTTGATCGAGATCGGCGCCATTGGCAGGGCCACAAAGACGACTCGTCGCTATGTTGAAGGAGTCTTCGAGTACATAGTGCCGCACAAACTAATAGTCAGTAGCGCGGATGCGCTGTGCATTCATCCTCTCTTCTGCGAGATCTTCTCTGTCGTGAAGCCAGAGAAGGAAGCTAACCCTCGAGTCATCTACCCGTACGGAACAGACACCGATGCTGAGGAATTCAGACAACTGAACTGACTGTCCAATCCCTCGGTCGTGTCGTGAGGCGTGCCCATCACAGCAACTCGAGACTGCGCGCTCCGTCGTGCTACTGAATGTCGTTCGGCTCGAGCCGGGAAACAGACCGGGACTACATCCCGCAATCCCGAAGTCTGGAGTCAATAGACGCAACGAGGAGACTCGTGCGTGAGCCCTCCCTTCCCTTTGCTGCCAAATAACGTCCTCTGAGTTGCCTGTATGTGTGATACGTTAGCCGAGCCGTCTCCTCCGGAGATCCGGGTGGCCCGCTTAGAATAATGAAAGGATAGTACTTCACGGATGCTTCCAACTCTTCGAGTCTCAGTACGGAAAAGCCATTCAACTCGTCAAGCGAATGGATTTGCTGGATCCTGCTGTGCCTTCCATCGTCTATCGTGATATACATTGTGTCATGTGCTGATCAATATGAGGGAAGCGCCTATATAAATCTTTCGGTTGGCAGCACGGATACGCCGGACGCGTGAAGGTCTGAGTTCGGAAATCTCAATAGACTGACTCGCAGTGGACCTCACTGCACCAAGCTCCAACGTTTGATCAGAAATCAGAAAACGCTCAGAAGCCATGAGCCCCTCCCCCAACTCTCTCTGCTTCTTGCACAACCACCAATCCAGTGCATTCTTCTTGACCTCAAATCCATCTCCGCGCCTAATGATGTCATGCGGCAGAAGCCAACATCCTATGGCATGATTCTCAAGGCAGGAGTCTGTGAGTGTCCTGAAACTGGCAAGTACAGGATTCTTGTGTATCAATGGCTGAACACCTCTGAGAAAGAAGAGCCAGTTCTGAAATTTGCCATGCCAGAATCCTTTGAGTCTCAAGAACAAGCTGAAGCTCATTTGAAAGCCAAGGTCTTGCCTGAGCTCAAAAGCAAGATGAAGGCAATGCGTGAGGATTTTCCAATGCTTTCCTTCAAGAGCGGCAGACTCAAACCAAAGCAGATAGATTCTCATGTTCTCAACTCTTGATACTTCATGAACCCAAGCCTTGCCAAATATCATCCTGTCAGATTTCAGAGATACATGAGCAGTTTCTTTGACCAGACTGTCTCAGAATTTCAGGCACGGTCTGAGGCAGATCGCGAAAGATACCGCGGGCTGCTGTTTTCCTCGATCATGGAAGACCGGCTTCAGGAGATGGTTGAAAGCAATGCATCAGCTCTTCCTGAAGATGTCACGACCAGCCCTGAAGGTTGGACAGAATTTGTGTCCTCTGTGGTTGATGCATATCGCGACTATGATTCTTCTGGTCAGAATGTCTTTGAGATACAACCCCAACTTCTTGAGATGCTGAAGCACACTGATGTTGATGACCTCACATTTTGCCAGATGCAGTTTCCGTTCACGTGTTTCTACATATATTGGGGTAAAGGATCTCAGATCAAGCTATGGACAAACGAGCATCGGGTGGATGGCTGCTACATTACAAATGCGACTTTTCCTGAGCATCCGAAAGAGCCTTTGCTTTGGATCACATTCACGTCTGTGAATCAGGGTTCTGACTTTACTCAAGACAAGCCAGTTGTCGGGTTTTTGGCTGACGAAAGGTTCTACACTCTTCGACTTGCGCTGCATGAGAACAAGACAGTGGGTCTTTCCCTGGAAGAAGCGATTCAAGAAGAGCACGAGAGTCCTGAGTACAGAAGGCTGGTGGCTGAGCAGTGGCTTGAGTACCTTCCTGATTTGACGCGCCTGGCCTTGAATTGCATGTGCTACCTGAACTATTCAAAGAGAGATGTAGAATTCAGATATCCAGATGAGACTCCTGGAAAACTAATTGCCAAACTTGAGCGCTCGAACAAGCCAAAGGACAAGGCCAGGAATCAGAGCAAGCTCGAGAGTATGGGGTTTCGGAAAGTCTTTGTGTGCGGCAGTAATGCACAGAAGCAAGGAGCAGTTGGAACTGGGCGTGAAGTTTCTCCTCATTGGCGTCGAGGTCACTGGCGCAACCAAGCCCATGGACCAGAACGAAAATCTCATCGACTGATTTGGATTCATCCCACTCTTGTGCGCAAAGACAAAGGAGAACCTGCTGTAGGGCATCTGTATTCTTTCGAAGAGGAACACAAGGCATGAGCCTCTGGAATCGCAGAATTCGAGAACGCAGATTCCAGAAATCCAAATCCTCAGTTTGAGTTTGATTTCAACAAGATCAGACGAGAGTTGGGGTTGGGCGTGGAGTAGGGAGCCAGCAGCACTCTTCTTTCCTGCCCCGTAGGCCATCTTGACCTGTGTCGCAGAACCCAACGAAAGAGAGAGTGACATTGGCTACACGGAAGACAGGAAGAAAACACCGGTGGCGTGCTGCCCCTCTTCTAGTCCTGAATGTGATTACGGCAGTTCTCATTTCGGGTTCTGTCCTCTTGGTGGGCGCCACTATCTTGCCAGCATGCATTCTGCCATCACTCTCTCCTGTGCTCATGTACGCGGCTCCATCTGTCTTGCTAGCAGCAATACTGTCCACGCGTCCTTTTAGCATGGCTCTCCGGTTGAGGTCTT
>Ga0272441_10011727_pt1 | contig 12943 bp, 9 predicted proteins | sample SSMProp6N_FD_193582 | JGI IMG/M metagenome (GOLD analysis project Ga0272441, IMG submission 193582) | Marine sediment archaeal communities from Little Sippewissett salt marsh, Falmouth, MA, United States - SSM-Prop-6N | ecosystem: Environmental > Aquatic > Marine > Wetlands > Sediment ...
TGGTGGGGGCGGGGGGGGCGATGGAGGTGCCCGACTGGACGGCGTGGGCCTATGTATATGGCGTGGGCGGTGTGGTGTTCGCCGTGGGGCTGGTGGTATGCGTCGCCACGCGGCAGATCGACCTGAGCGCCAAGCGTGGCCGGCGGGCGATGGCGCTGATGGTCGCTGGGTTCGTGGGCTATGCAATTCTCCAGGGCGTCATGCAGATGGCGCTGCCCCGTTGGTGAGGAGTGGCCAAGTGAACATGCTGCCAATGATGGTGCCGCTGGCCGCCACGGGTGGGGACCTGCAGGTTGGGCACTGGATCGACTATGCGATTATCATTGCTTACATTGTGGGTATCATGGGGTTCGGCGTGGTGTTTGGGCGATATGCGAAGACCACGAGCGACTTTTTCTTCGGAGGCCGCCGGTTCGCGTGGTGGCTGGTGGGGATGTCGTTTGTGGCGACCACGGTGGGCTCCTACTCGTTTATCAAGTACTCGCAGAAGGCATATCAGTATGGCTTCTCGTCGACGCAGACGTATCTGAACGACTGGTTTCTGATGCCGCTGTTCATGTTCGGGTGGCTGCCGATCATCTACTTCACGCGGGTGACGTCGGTGCCTGAGTATTTCGAGCGGCGGTTCGACCGCAAGTGTCGGGTGATGGCGACGTTCATCATCCTGCTCTACCTGGTGGGCTACATCGGCTACAACTTCTTCATGCTCGGGACGGCCCTCAACGCGATGCTGGGCTGGCCGGTGTTGTGGGGCGCGGCGGGTGTGGCGGCGGTGTGTGCGCTGTATGTGAACTTCGGCGGGCAGACGTCGGTGATCATGACCGACCTGGCGCAGGGGGTGTTGCTGCTCATTGCGGGGTTCGTGGTGCTGGTGCTCGGCGTGGTGTTGCTGGGCGAGCACGGGGGCTTCTGGGCCAACTTCCCACCGGCGTTCCGCACGGCATTCGCGGGGCTCAACAAGCCAGCGAAGTTCCCCGCGGTCGGGGTGTTCTGGCAGGACGGGATGGCGAACGGCGTGGCGTTCTACTTCATGAACCAGGGCATCCTGATGCGGTTCATGTGCGCGCGGAGCGTGCGCGAGGGACGCAAGGCCGGGGTGTTCATCGTGCTGCTGCTCATGCCACTGGCGGCCGTGGCGGTGTCGAATCCGGGGTGGATCGGGCGCGCGATGGTGAACGCGGGGATGCTGCCTGTGACGACGAGCGCCGACAAGATCTTCGTGCTCGTGGCCAACAAGGTCGGCGGCATCGGCTTCTTCGGCGTGCTTATGGCCGCGTTGCTCGCCGCATTGATGTCCACCACCGACTCGTTGATCAATGCGGTGTCGGCGATCGCGGTGAACGACATCTACCGCCCGTTCGTGCGCAAGGCAGCGGCCGACCGCCACTATCTGTTCGTCGCGCGCGTGGTGGGGATCGTGGCGGCGCTGGTGGGGATCGTGCTGGTGCCGACGTTCATGGCGTTCAAGGATATGTACGTGGCGCACGCGAATTTCGTGGCCACGGTCACGCCGCCGATGGTGGTGGCGATCATTCTGGGCGTGTGTTGGAAGCGGTTCACGCGCACCGCGGCGTTCGCCACGCTGGCTGGCGGGGCGGCGTGCATGGTGCTCACATATGTGAAGGTGCCCTTCGTGGGGCGGCCGTTGGGCGAGTGGCTGATCAGTTGGGTCAGCCACGGCATCGAGCCACGCGGCTACACCTACATGCGATCGCTCTACGGCATCGCCGTGTGTGCGGTGATCGGCATCGTGGTGACGCTGCTGACGAAGGCCGAGTCCGAGGAGAAGCTCGAAGGCCTGGTGATGGGCTCGATCGGCAAGGCCAAGTTGCGCTTCAAGGGCGGTATCCCGAATGAAGAGCCGGGCGAGAAGCTCGTGCTGAACGTCGTGGTCGTCGAGCGTCCCGAAGCGGAGGCCAATGTGGCGACGGTGCATGCCGACGACCTGGCGCGCCTGAAGGCGAATGCCGGCGACATGCTGTATGCGTGCGACACGCGATGGTGGTTTGGCGGCCTGCACAGTGTGCACCTGCGTGCGGGCGACCCTGGCGGCGAGCCAGGCACCATTGCCATCGACCGCTCGAATCTGGAGACCGGCCACCTGGGGCCGCGCGAGCGAGTGACTGTGGAGAAAATCATGTAGCCCGAGGCGGCAGGGCCGCGATGGGTGGACTGCAAGCAACATGAGGAGCAACACCGTGTTTCGTGTTTGCGTGCTGTGGGTCGTGGTGTGTTGCGTGGCCGTCGGCGGGTCGGTGTGTGCCGCGACGGCGGGGCAGGTGGTGCTGAGCGAGAGCTTCGACCAGGCCGATGGCAAGCTGCCTGCGGGCTGGCGCGCGGTGAAGGGCACGTGGCGCGTGGAGCAGGGCGCGCTGATGACCGACTCGCTACGTGGCGAGTCGTATGTTGTGGTGGGCGACGCGGCGTGGGAGAACTACGAGGTCGAGGTCACCGCCACGTTCCTCAAGGTAACGAACCCCAGCCGATGGCTGTCCATCGTGTTCCGCGCGGCGGCCGACGGCCAGCCGCCGTTCTCGCACTTCCCGATTCGCCAGGAGTCGACGGCCCGCAACGGCACGGAGTTTGCCGTCAAGGTGACGTGGAAGGATTGGAGTGTGCGCTCCACCGGCAAGGCCAAGCGCGATTGCGAGCTTGGCAAGCCAGTGCGGCTGCGTCTGGTGGTGCGAAACACGCGGGTGGAGTGTTTCGTGGATGGCGCGAAGGTCGTCGAAAGCCCCTTCTGCATCGAGCGGTCCGCAGGGCGCGTGGGGCTGGGCGCGAGCGGGTGTGTGGCACGGTTCGACGACCTGGTGGTGCGGCGGCTGCCGAAGTCGGCGGTCGCGAAGGTGAAGGAGGTCGAGCATCCCGAGCGGAGTTTGTGTGTGGCCCATCGCGGCTTCTCGCGTGTGTATCCCGAGAACACGACGTTGGCGATGCTGAAGGCGGCCGAGGCGGGCGCTGAGGGCGTGGAGTGCGACGTCTACAACTCCAAGGACGGCGTGACGGTGCTGCTGCACGACAGGAAGGTGGACCGCACGACAAATGGCACGGGGAAGGTGGACGAACTGACGCTGGCCGAACTGTCGAAGCTCGACGCGGGCTCGTGGAAGGGCAAGCAGTTTGCCGGTGAGCGGGTGCCCACGCTCGTGGGGATGCTCAAGGCACTACGCCCGACAGGCACGAAGGCGATGATCGAGGTCAAGCCCAATGGCATCGCCAAGCAGGTGGTCGCCGCCATCCGAGAAGCTGATATGGTGGAGCAAGTGGTCGCGATATCCTTCAGCGCCAAGGCGTGTGCGGACGTGCGTCGGATCGAGCCGCGCATCCCCGCCGCCCTGGTGGTGGGCGGCAAGCCGGGCAAGACACCTGCCGAACGCGCCGCGATCCTGGCCGGCCGCGCGAAAGCGTGTGGGGCGACGATCCTCGACCTCCAGTTCCAGATGATCACGCCCGAGTTGGTGGCCGACCTCAAGGCACGTGGCTTCGAGGTGTGGTGTTGGACGGTGAACGACGAGATGATCATCGACACGATGGCCCGCTGGGGCGTGTCGGCCATCACCACCGACCGTCCCGACCTCATGATGGCCTGGCGGCGGAAGGTCGCGGCGAAGTGACTTGGTGGCCTGCGGCTTCGGTTATTGACACCCGTGCACCGCACCGGTAGTGTAGCTGGCCCGATGGGGTTTGCCCGTTGGGCTGTCCCTTCCCGTTGGCCTAAAGACGTGGAGACCATCCGATGATCGAGAACGTGGAATACTTCGGCCAGCCAAATTGCCAGAAGCTCTCGAACGGCACCGTGGAGTTGATCGTCACCACCGACATCGGCCCACGCATCATCCGCTACGGATTCCCCGGCCAGGACAACATCCTGGGCGAATGCCCCGAGGCGGCGGTGCAGACCGATTTCGGCGAGTGGAAGCCCTGGGGCGGGCATCGCCTGTGGCACGCGCCCGAATCCATCCCACGCACCTACGTGCCCGACAACACGCCCATCGACTGGGAAGCCAATGGCGACCTCTCCGTCCGCCTCGTGCAGCCCGTCGAATCGCCCACGGGCATTGTCAAGGAACTCTCGGTGGCGCTCGACCCCGAAGGCACCGGCGTGACGGTGCACCACAAGCTCACCAACGACGGGCAATGGCCCGTGCAGCTCGCCCCCTGGGGCTTGAGCATAATGAACGGCGGCGGTCGTGTCATCATCCCCCAGGAACCGTTCATCTCCCACGACGACTGCCTGACGCCCGCCCGACCGCTTGTGCTGTGGCACTACACCAACCTGGCCGACCCCCGCTACACCATCGGCCCGAAGTTCATCCAGCTCCGCACCGACGCCGCCATCGAGGACTCCCAAAAGATCGGCGTTGCCGACAAGGAGGGTTGGGCGGCCTACTTCCGCCAAGGCACCCTCTTCATCAAGTTCTTCGATTACATCGCCGACGTCACCTACCCCGACGACGGCTGCAACTGCGAGGCATACACGGCCGCCAACTTCATGGAACTGGAGACCCTTGCCCCGATGCACGATCTCGTGCCCGGCGAGTCGGCAGAACACGTGGAGGTCTGGCACCTGTTCCAGGACATCGAGCTTGGCGAGGACGACGACGCCATCGAGGCCGTGCTCAATCCCATCCTCGGCGAGTTCGAGGCCGAGGACGACTAGCGGCGCGTGCCTCACGTGTGCGGGAGGACAGCCAGCGGGAGGATTCGTCGAGGAGATGTGTTCCGTGCCACGACGCAGAACAATGTGGATCGCCTGTGCCGCGATGGTCCTCGCCCTCGCACAAACGGGCTGCACCTTTTTCGCATGCTCCGGCGGCGGCCCGTTGCGGCGGGGCGAATTGGGCGACTGGGCCGGCATCGCGGCCGAGCCCATCCCCAGCGCACAAGACGTCACCACCCGCATGGCCGCGCTCAAAGGCCTATCGAGCAACACATTCGCCGGCCGCTACTCCATGGCCGGCGACTCTGGGGCACTTGCGTTCGGCTGGCTCGGCGTGGCCAGCGTGCCATTCACCCCCGCGCCGGGACTGATGATCAAAGGACGGATGAACCCCTGGCTGCGGCTCCTGCCCTGCACCCAGCGTGGCGACTGGCTTTACTACGACCGTGGCGACAAGGCCGCACGGCAGTTCTATGCGGTCGAGCGAAGCTGGAGCGTGCTGTTGGCCGGCGGCAACAGGGCCGATGCCTGGGACGCCGCGAGCCGCCAGCGCGTGGCCGCCGAGCGTACCGACGAGGTCATCGGCCTCGGCCTCGGCTGGACACGCACCCGCCACGTGCTGCCCGTCGATCGGGTTGGCGACGCCGGGCTGAACGTCGTCCGACGCACACGCATCGACCTCGACCAGGCACGCTACCAACTCAAGGACGGCAACATCCTGCTCCTCGGCATCGTAGGCTGGGGGCGGGTGAACCACCACCGCTACCTTCAACTCCTGTGGATCCCCATCGACCTCGGCACCGTACGGCCGTAGGACCGCCACAGGCAGCTTGCTGATTCAGGAGTTCGTTGTGGAATTGATGTTGTGGTTCAACATATCCATCCTCTGCCTCGCACTCGTCGCCGCCACCACGGTGTCGGCTGGCCTCGATGGCGCAAGCGAAGTCACGATCAAGAGCACCGTCGACGGCGCCGACCAGAAGGCCATCTTCTACATCCCACCCGTCGCCAAGCCCGATGGCGGCACCCCCACGCCTCTGCTCGTGGCACTCCATACCTGGAGCGGCGACTACAAGCAGGCCAACGACGGCATCTACTTCAAGCTCTGCGTCGAGCGGAAGTGGACGATGATCTTCCCCAACTTCCGCGGCCCCAACTGGACGCCCCAAGGCTGCGCCTCCGACCTCGCGGTGCAGGACGTGCTCGATGCCGTCGAGTATGCCAGGAAGCACGCCTGCGTGGACAACCAGCGCATCTACCTCGTCGGCGCATCGGGCGGTGGCTACATGTCGCTCGTTATGGCCCACCGCGCCCCGGCCGTGTGGGCCGGCGTGTCGGCGTGGGTGCCCATCAGCGACCTCACGGCCTGGCACACCGAGTGCAAGGCTGCCAACCGCGGCTACTACAAGCACATCGAAGCCTCATGCGGCGGGCCGCCCAGCCCCGCCACCCACGCCGAATACCACAAGCGCTCGCCCCTCTTCCACCTCGCCGCCGCCAAAGGCCTGCCCCTTGACATCAACGCCGGCATCCACGACGGCCACGCAGGCTCCGTGCCTGTGTCGCACACCCTGCGTGCCTTCAACGTCGTGGCCGACGCCAACGGCTGTCCTGAGGCCAAGGTCGCCGACGCCGACATCGCCTCGATCACCGCGAGCCAGAAGGTGCCCGCGTCGCTCACGTATACCGGCGACCAGCCCAAGAGCCGCCGGCACAAGGTGCTCCTCCAGCGCGCCGCCGGCCCCGCTCGCGTCACCATCTTCGAGGGCGGCCACGAGATCGACAACGCCGGTGCGATCGCCTGGCTCGCCGAACAGCGGCGCAAGTAGTACCGCCGACCCCTCCGAACAGGCAGGCTCAGTGTGAAAGTCGTCATCGCCCCCGACTCGTTCAAGGAATGCCTCGCGGCGGAGGCCGTGGCCGAGGCGATGGCGCGGGGCGTGCGTGCGGCAGCGGCCGACGCCGAGGTCGTGTGCGTGCCGATGGCCGACGGCGGCGAAGGCACCGTGCGCGCCCTCGTGGCCGCCACGGGGGGCGCTCTGCACCAAGTAACCGTCACCGGGCCGCTCGGCGAGCCCGTCGAGGCGGAGTTCGGCGTCCTTGGCGACGGGCAAACGGCCGTGCTCGAAATGGCCGCCGCATCGGGCCTCCCCCTCGTGTCGCCCGAGCAGCGCAATCCGATGCTCACCACCACCCGCGGCACCGGCGATCTGATCGGCGCAGCGCTCGATCTCGGTGTCAGCCACCTCGTCCTTGGCATCGGCGGCAGCGCCACGGTCGACGGCGGGGCGGGCATGGCACAGGCACTTGGCGCACGGCTGCTCGACGACGCGGGCGAGCCCATCGGCCCGGGTGGCGGTGAACTGGCGCGGCTGGCCCGCATCGACCCATCGGCGATGGACAAGAGGCTTGGCTCGCTACGGTGCGAGGTGGCGTGCGACGTTGACAACCCGCTCTGTGGCCCGCGCGGCGCCGCACACGTCTACGGCCCTCAGAAGGGCGCCACGCCCGCGATGGTGGACCAGCTCGACGCCAACCTTGCCCGCATGGCCGACCTCATCGAGCGCGACCTCGGGCGCAACGTCCGCGAAGCGGCAGGAGCCGGCGCGGCGGGCGGTCTGGGCGCGGGGCTCATGGCATTCCTCGACGGCAGGCTGCGACCCGGTATCGAGTTGGTGATCGACGCCGTGGGGCTCGAGGCGAAGCTGGCGGGCGCCGACCTCGTGCTCGTAGGCGAGGGGCAGATGGACGAGCAGTCGGCCTATGGCAAAGTGCCTGTAGGCGTCTCGCGGCTCGCAAGTCGCCTGGGCATCCCCGTCGTGGCCATCGTCGGCTCGCTTGGACGGGGTTTCGAGGCCGTTCACGCCGAAGGCATCGCCGCCTGTTTCAGCATCCTCGACCGGCCGATGTCGCTGAGCGAGGCGTTCGAGCGGGCCGATGGCCTGTTGGCAAGCACTGTAGAGGAAGTGACAAGGCTTTTCGTGTGAGAAGCCAATCGGCAATAAACAATTGGAAATCGCAAATGCCCATAGCCCTCTCTACTGCCTGGTACGTGCACGACGACCCGCGCTTGGTCACGACGCTCAACGCCATCGAACGCATGGGATTCAAAGCCGTCGAGATCGGTGTGTCGAGGCCACGTTTCAAACTCAAGAAGGTCCAGAAGTTCCTCAAGAAGTCGGAACTCAAAGTCACCAGCGTCCACAACCTGTGCGTCGAGGGGAAGGTCGAGCCCGCCAACGAGCGCGGCGACTGGCTCGCGTCGCCCGACCCCGAGCGACGGGCACAAGCGGTGGAACTTACGCTCGAGACCATCGAGAACGCCAAGGCCTTGGGCGCCGGCGCCGTGGTGCTGCACATGGGATCGGTACCTATCGAGGACCGTTGGGACAAGCAGGATATGCTCTACCGCCTGGGCGGTGGCAGCAAAGCAGTGGCCGAGGAGCTTGGCGTGACAGCCGCCGACGTGGTCGCCGAGCGCGCCCCCTTGGCACCCGCCTACTTCGACGCCGCGTGTGAGAGCATCGGCGAACTGCTCGAGCGCTCCGACGGCGTGCGGCTGGGCATCGAATGCCGCATGGGCTGGCATGAGGTGCCCGATCTCGCCGAACTGAACGAGATGCTGCGGCGATTCCCTGACCCACGTGTGGGCTATTGGCACGACGTGGGGCACGCGGTGCTTCGTAGCGCAATGGGGCTCGAAGGCCAACTCGAGTGGCTCGAGCGCCACGGGCAGCGCACCGTGGGCATCCACATCCACGACGTCAATGGCCGCCTGCGCGACCATTACCCGCCTGGCCTGGGCACCGTGGATTTCGAGCGGCTGCTCCAGTGGTTGCCGTCGGACGCGATTCGCGTGATCGAAATCGGCTCGCGCTACATCGCCGAGGAAGTGATGATGGCTCGGTCGTTGCTGGAGGACATGGGCTTTTGAGTTTCAAGCTGCGCAGGTGCAAGCTCGTGCTCGCCTCGGCCTCCCCGCGGCGGCGCGCACTGCTCGAACAGATGAGCTACCGCTTCGACGTGGTGCCCGCCGATGTCGACGAGACAGTGGACCCCGCCCTCGCGCCCGAGCGTGTGGCCGAGGTGCTGGCCGAGCGTAAGGCCGAGGCCGTCGCCGCCCAGGTCGGTCCCGCCCTCGTGCTCGGGGCCGACACTATCGTGGCCTGCGAAGGGCGGATCATCGGCAAGGCTGACGACGAGGTGCAGGCTCGCGAGTTCCTCCGCCTGCTCACCACCCACCGCCACGCCGTCATCACCGGCGTGTGCGTGATCGACACCGTTGGGGGCACCCGCCAAGTGGCCCACGACACCACCTGGATGCACATGCGGCCAATGACCGATTCCGAACTGGACAGCTATATCGCCGGCTGTGGCTGGCGCGACAAGGCTGGCGCCTACGCACTCCAGGAGGGCGGCGACGAGTTCGTCGAGTCGATGGAAGGCAGTGAATCCAACGTGGTGGGGCTGCCTGTCGAGTTGGTGGCCGAGATGGTGCCCTACACGTTCCCCGAATACCTCACCAAGCTGCACCGCGACACCATCGCCCGCCATCGCGACCTCATCGTGACTGCTGACGACTGCGCATCGCCCGCCGAGTTGGCCGCACGCTTCGCCGAGCCCGATGCACCGATGGAAGTGGAAATCGGCCCGGGCAAGGACATTTTCGTGATCCAAGCCGCCCAGGCCGAGCCTGATGTGAATTTCCTCGCCATCGAGCGGATGCGCGAACGCGCCGACAAGCTGTGCAGCAAGCTCAAACGAGCCTGTGTCGGCAACGTCCGTGTCTTCTTCGGCGACGCACGCTATGTGCTCGACCGCCTGCTGGCCCCTGGTTCGGTGGGGGCTTTCTACATCCATTTCCCCGACCCCTACCCCAAACGCCGCCACGCAAAGCATCGTCTGCTTCAGCCCGCATTCATCGCACAGCTCGCCGACAGACTCGTCCCGAACGGCTTGCTGAACATGGTGACCGATGTGCGCCCCTACGCCGAGCAGGTGCGCGACACCCTCGAAGCCACCCCTGGCCTGGCGAACCGCGTGGCGCCTGGTCAATGGCTCACCGAGCTACCCGGCTACCACAAGAGCGTCTTCGAGATCAAGCGCCGCGCCGCAGGTTGCACGATTCACTACCTTCTATATACTAGGATAGATGACTGGGAGGGCGAGGCTTCCGCCGAGCCGCACGCCGGCGGCACAACGGCCAGCAGAGAGGGCGAAGCACGCGACGATGAGTGACTCGACCCACCGAATCCTGGCGATCGGCATCGACGCCGACCACGAGCGGATCGAGCGCGTGGCGTTCGACCAGGACGTGGCGCTCGCGGACAGGGCACTCGTGTTGCTTGACGCCGCGGCGGTGCCTGCGTTGTGGAGTCATGTGCGGGCCAGCTCCGACCAGCGGCTGAGCACCAACGCCGAGACCGATGGCGGATTCGGCAGCGCCCTGGTGGAACTGGTGCGGCGCCGCCGACGCGAGGCATCCGACCTGTTGAGGCGCGGTGGCACGGTCGTGTGCACCCTTCGGCCCATCCGTCGGCCTCTGCACGTGCGACGACGGGCACGGGGCGGCATTGCCGAGACCGTGCTCCACGCCTACTCGTGGCTGCCCGAACACCCGTCGCTCGCCCAACTCGTCATCACCGCATCGCCCGGTCACGATTTCAACCCGGCCGACCGCGAGCACCCCGCCTGGCAGCTTATCCGCGCCCAAGGCGACGATGCCGTCCACGAGGCGGCCGTGGCCAACGAGCAGCTCGACGCGCACTGGCACGTCGTGGCCACCGACAAGCTCGGCCGCCCGGTCGCCTTCGAAGTGGCCGTGGGGCAGGGGAGGTTGGTCTTTGTCCCGCCAGTCGCCGCTGCCGGTGCGGCGGCGCGGGGGGAGATGCTCGTCTCGTGCTTGGCCCCTGAGCCCGAGGCCCCGCCGCCAGAGCCCACGCCCCCGCCCGTGTGGCTCGCCGACCATCTGTTGCCAGGCGAGGCCGAGTTGCGCGAGGAGATCGACGACCTGACGCAGCGGCTAGCCGCCATGCAGGCCGAACTGACCGATGTGCGCACCCGACACGAGGAGCTTGACCAGCTCAACAAGCTTCTCTACGCTTCGTCCGCACCCGAGCTGGCCGAGGCCTCTGCCGCGGCATTCGAGCGGTTGGGCTTCGACGTCGAGGCACTGGCCGACGCCGCCCTTGCGATCCGCTGCCCCGAGGGTGAGGCCATGGCCGCGTGCGCCGCAGGTACAGCCGCTATCGAATCCGACCCGTATTGGACACTCGTCCGCCGCTTCGAGGCCATCGAGGAGCCGCCGCACGGCATCATCGTGGGCAACGCCTTCTGCGACCTACCGCCTGACGAGCGTGGCGAGTCCTTCGCCGGGCTGCTCCGTCGGGGCGCCGACCACCGTGGACTATGTCTGTTGGCGAGTGGTGAACTGCACGCCGCGATCGCTGCCCTCATCGAAGAGCCTCGGAACGATGTTCTCCGCACCGCCCTCCGCCAGGCCATCCTCGACGCCACAGGCCCCTGCGACCTCGGGCGGCTGCTCCGCGCGGATCGCCACGACCCGTGATGAAAGGCCGCAAGCCAGGAAGGTTGCGAGCTGGCAGCCAGCATGCACCACACATCACCGGTTCTCGCGGCTCAGCGGAGGCGCTCGAAGACGATCGCGTCGGCGATGACCAGCCCCTTCGAGCCACCGGCCAGAAGCTCCACAAACCCGTCAGCCCCCTCGTGGAACTCGAACGTGCCGATCACGCGCGACTGGCTGGGTTGGACGCGCACGGTGGTGTCGCCGCCCTTGTGGCGCACCCGCACAGCGAACTGGGTGCGAGGGCGGAACGGTGCGTCGGGGCTGAAGGCCACGCGGTAGCGGCCCGCCGCCAGGTCGGGCGTGAACCGCGCCACCTCGCCGGCGGCGGGGCGTCCGCCGTTGGTGAGGTAGAAGCCTGCGTGCCCCTTCCTGCGGCATAGCACGGTGCGTTGGCCCACCCAGAACCACGGGGTGCAGGCGAAGCCAGGGTCGCGGTCGTCGATGGTCGCCTCCGAAGCTGGCGGCTCGCTGGGCACGCGCAGCAGCACGCGGAAGCCCTGTGGCGAGTTCGCCGCGCCGGGGCAGGCGACATCCACCACGGCCTCGTAGGTGCCAGGCGTCAGACCCGCTGCGTCCACGGCCACACGCAGTGTGTGCTTGCCCTTTGCGGTTCCGAGTGTGGCGGTGAGCCAACCGCGTGCCTTGAGATACCGCACGGTTGGCCGCAGGGGCTTGGGGAGCCCACCGCCGCCGACATTGACCAACTGGATGATGCGTGTGGGGGGCACGGGGTGGCTGGGGCGTGCGACGAATACCAATGTGTGTGGGAGGCGGGGGACTGGCCATCCGTAGACATCGAGTGCGTCGAGCGGCCTGGGGCGGAAGCCCAGCTCGTCGGGCGCGCGGAGCGCAATGGCCGGAGTGGGCAGGGGCTCGCCATCAACGGTGATGTGTTGTGTGCATTGTGCCCGGTCGGCCCCTTTCTCGGCGACGAGCGTGACAGGGTAGATGCCTGGGCGTGCGAAGACATGGGAGGCGCGAGCGCTGCGCACGGAGCCGCCGTCGCCGAATGTCCACGTGTAGGCAGGGCTCCCGCCGAGTCCTTTGGTCGGGCGAGTGGGCGCGAAGCGCACGAGCTGTCCTGTGCGGACCGGGGCGAGTGGGGCGATGGCGGGACGGAGGGCGGCGGCCTTGGCCTTGCGGGTCTCGAATATCTGCCAGAAGAGGATCCAGGGGTCGAGATGGATCTCGGGGCCGCCTTCGGCGGGAGTGACCTTGAAGACGAAATGGGTGTGGGTGTGGGAGCCGACGTGGACGCCTGCGGTGGCGGCGTAGTGTGTGCCTGCCTTGAGGGGTGTGTGCTCGGGCACGAGGAGCTTGATGAGGTGGTGCGACTGGAGCGCCCAAGTGTCGCCGTTGGGCCAGCGACGGATGCCGCGCCAGCGGTTGTTGTTGTGGCCGGCGGCGAGGCTGTTGAAGAACCAGTGGTCGTCGAAGTCGATGGGCGCCCACAGCGGGTCGCCCTTGGGCTGATTGATGTCGAGGCCCCCGTGACACGCGCGGCCGAGGTAGGCGCCGAGCCAGCAGTCGTCGCCGTTGTAGCAGTCCTTGATGTTGATGAAGTTGGTGGCATTGGGATACCAGGGACGCATCTCCTGGGGGCAGATGGGCATCGTGGCGTCGTGGAGCGCGAGGCGGACGTGTTTGTGGGGCACTCGCTGACGCTCGATCTGGCGCATAGGGATTTTGTCGAA
>Ga0272441_10011728_pt1 | contig 12942 bp, 8 predicted proteins | sample SSMProp6N_FD_193582 | JGI IMG/M metagenome (GOLD analysis project Ga0272441, IMG submission 193582) | Marine sediment archaeal communities from Little Sippewissett salt marsh, Falmouth, MA, United States - SSM-Prop-6N | ecosystem: Environmental > Aquatic > Marine > Wetlands > Sediment ...
TCGCACGGTTTCTGGAGGAGGAGCGGAAGGTCCTTCGGTACAGAGACCGGTACGTCTTTTCGGTCCTACAGGCTTTCAACGAAAAGCATCGGCAGGCGATCAGAAAGACCTACGGGCTCGATCTTCCTCTCCTCGATCGGAGTGAATTTGAGGCCTTTGTGGGTACGGGACAGGTCTCCATATTGCATCTCTCGGAATTTATTCATTCGAAGATGCTGCCGGCGATGCAGGTCCGCATGGAGGAATTGAGGGAACGCTACGCAAACGCAGATAGTGAGGAGCAGGGGAAAATACTCGATTTCGTAGAGGAATTGAACGCCATCGATTCCGAAGCAATCGTGGAAACATACCTTCGCCCGTCAAAAAATCCCGATATTCCCGATCCCAACATCCCCGGGGATGATGCGGACGCTCCCGATCTGCTCATGCGCGCACCCGGTGAAATCATCGATACGCTCGACCTTCTCCATTCGGGATACAGCGTCACGCTCGGACTGAGCGGCCTGAATGTCGAGGATGTCCTCGAGATCCTCTATGACTGCAGGGGGATGATAACCCACCTGGAAAATTTCAATTTGAAAGATTATGTGATGGGCAGAAATCCTCACTACAGCCGAATCAATGAACTGCAGCGGGCAATAAACGAAGGGAACGTGATCACGCTGAAGAGGATTATCCGGGATGTGATTGCGCGACTGGAACAATCGGGGTACCGGGACAGGGATGACAGGGGTGCCAAACTGACGGCGATCCTGCGCGATATCGATTCGTTCCAGTCATATTACAAGGGGACGCTCCTGAAGAGCCGGGTGGGGAGCGATTCCGCAGGTCGATCCCATCATCTCTACGGCATGGGGATGGTGATCAAAGACACCCTGCCCCTGCGAGCCCGGAAAGAGATAGAAAAATCTCCTCCCGCATCCCGCCTGACCGTTCCCGTCAACACGGAGGTCTACCTCCGCGTACATTATGTGCCCCGGCCTGCCAGGAATGCATTGATCGCTTCCCTCTACAACCGGATCGGCAGCCTGCCGGGATTACGGGCGATCGGTAAGAAGCGCCGTGAAGACTGGGAAATAATCCGGCATTCGACCCTGATAGGCGCTGAAGGTAATATAGTGACCCTGGGAGGAATGGATCAGGAAAGTTCGAATGAACTTTCTCTTGATGAGGCTGAGCGGCATCAGGAGGACCGGCCTTTTTCCTGGATGTATCTGAACAGCGGCCTGAAAAACTGGATCAAGGTCTTTATCGGATTCGTGCCCGCCTTTCTCACCTTCTTTCTTACCAAGGACTGGTGGCTCCTCGCCTATTTCGGTGCCTTCATATGGTTCGGAATCACGGGATTGCGGAATATTCTTCAATCGGTCCTGGGAGGGGGAGGCCTGCGCCGGTCCCCCCTGCTGAGCTGGAACGATTTTGTGAGCTGGGAACGCCTGACCGATTCCCTGCTCTTTACGGGATTTTCCGTACCGCTTCTCGATTACCTCGTGAAGACACTCCTTCTGGACCGCCTCTGCGGGGTCACCGTGGCGACGGCGCCGGTAACGCTCTATACGGTGATGGCCGTGACAAACGGCATCTATATATCGACGCACAACGCATTCAGGGGTTTGCCGAAAGGGGCCGTCCTGGGAAATTTTTTCCGTACCATTCTTTCCATTCCCCTTGCCGTTCTTTTCAATATTGTGATTGGCGGTATCCTGACCTCCCTCGGCGTCGCCGGCGTGAATCCGATCCTCCAGAAATGGGCGGCCATTATTTCGAAGGCGGCCTCCGACAGTGTCGCCGGCGTGATAGAGGGACTGACCGACCGGTCTGAAAACATCCGCATCCGTCTCCGCGATTATCGCAGCAAACTGGGACAGCTGCTCGATACCTATTCGCACATGGAGATGATATTTCCCGAAGAGGATGTCCTGGAGATGCTTGAATCACCGGGGCGATTCATTGGCACGCTCAGGGAAAAAGCCGGCGACCTGGAAAAGATTGTTATTATCAATGCCCTCGATCTCCTCTATTTCTGGATGTATCAGCCGCGAGCCCGGAGTGCGTTGACCATGATCATTAAAGAGATGTCCCCGGAGGAACGCCGGATATTTATCCGCACACAGTCGGTCCTCGATCGTGAGCGTGAGGTGACGCAGCTCTTCCTTGACGGCGTAGTCGGAAAAAACTTCTCCCAGGCGCTCTCCTTCTATCTCGACCGTTCAAAGGGGTATCTGGAAACAATGAAAAGAATGACCTGACAGGGGGTAATGCCGGACCGGCGACCGTTACTTCTCCCGTTCCACCAGCCCCTTCACAAACCAGCGCTGCATGAAGAGGACCACGAGAATCGGCGGCAGCATCACGATCAAGGCCCCCCCGAGCGCCACGTTCCAGTAGGGCAGATCGTCCGCGGCGGGGATAAGGTTCTGGAGACCGATGACGGCGGTCATCATCTTGGGGTTCGTAGTGATCAGGAGCGGCCAGAGATACTGATTCCAGCCGTAGACAAACTCGATAACCACAAGAGCGGCAATATTCGTTTTGGAGAGCGGAAGGAGGATCTTTCTGAAAAAGGTCATCGCCGATGCGCCGTCCATTTTTGCCGCCTCGCAGAGCTCTTCCGGTATGGTCAGGAAAAACTGGCGGAAGAGAAAGGTACAGGTCGCCGACGCGACGAGGGGCATGATCAGTCCCGTATAACTGTCGAGCAGGCTCCATTCGAGTGTCACTTCGATATCGTGTCCCGCGATCCAGCTTGCCACGCCGTCCAGGTGCAGCAGATCCCAGAGACCTTGAAAAGGACCCAGGAGGTTTGCCGCCATTTCGTAGGTGGGAAGGATTCTCACCTCGACGGGAAGCATGAGCGTGCAGAAAACCGATACAAAGGCCACCGTCCGAAGTCGATAATCGAAATAGACGATGGAGAAGGCGCCGAAAAGGGAGACGATAATCTTTCCCAGGGTTATTCCCGTGGCCATGATAAATGAATTGAGAAGGTGTATGCCGAGATCACCTTCTGTCCATGCCGTTTTCATGTTTACGAGAAACTGATCCCCCGGTATGAGGGGCATGGGAACCCTCGATACGTCTTCTATGGGAAGCGTGGTGGCAATAACGGCATAGATGATCGGGAATCCGACGATCAGGATTCCGACGATCAGGAATATGTAGGTGAGTGTATCTAAAATAGGTGTTTTTTCTACCACGTTATCTATCCCGTATATTGAACCTTTTTCTCCACGTACTTGAACTGGAGCACTGTGATTATAATAATGAGAGTCATCAGTACCACCGATTGTGACGATGAGGCACCGAGATTGAGTCCGATAAAGCCGTCCTGGTAGACTTTGTAGACAAGGATGTTTGTTGCGCCGCCCGGTCCCCCCTGGGTCATTGTGTGTATGACGCCGAAGGTCTCGAAGAATGAATAGATGATGTTCATGACCGTCACAAAGAAGAGTGTCGGGGAGAGGAGGGGGAGCGTTATCGTCCAGAATCGTCTGAAGGGGCTGGCACCGTCGATCGAGGCCGCCTCAATAAGGGATTTGGGAATTGCCTGCATCCCGGCAATGAAAAATACGAAATTATAGCTGATCTCCTTCCAGGCGCTTGCCATGATTACCATGAAGATGGCGTCGGATCCCCACAGAACGGGGTTCCAGTCGATATGGAGCCAGTTCCTGATCGCATAGGAAACGACACCGTATGACGGGTGGAGAAGGAAGAGCCAGAGGATGCCCGAGATTGCGGGGGCCACCGCGTAAGGCCAGATGAGCATCATTCTGACCACGGCCTTTGCCTTCAGTGCCCGGTTGGCCATGGTGGCGATGAAAAGTCCCAGCGAGATTGAGACGGCAGCCACGGAGGCACTGAACAGAAGCGTGATGCCGATGGATTTCATGTAGAGCGGGTCGGTGAAGAGCGTGATGAAATTATCGAACCAGATGAATTTGCTGTGTCCCCCGAAGGGATCACTGCGCATCACCGACTGCATCAGTCCCTGAACGGCGGGCCAGTAAAAAAACGTAAGCGTCACCACGATCTGCGGAAGTATCAACAGATAGGGGAGCGTTCGTGAGGTAAAAACAGATCTCTTTATCATTGCGGTATTACCGAGAGGAAAGGGCACTCCCCCGAAACGGGGGGAGCCGTTCCCTCTCGAATATTTTCAAGGTCCTCTCTATTGATAGGTCTTTTCAAATTCCCGGAGCTGCTTGTTGCTTCTTGCCGCGGCGCTGTCCATCGCCTCCTGCGGTGTCTTTTTACCATTCCAGACAAGTTCCAGCTCTTCGTTGATGATATTCCGTATCTGGATGAAATAGCCGAGACGGAGACCGCGGGAAATTATGGTCGGGTCTCGCCGCGTCAACTGTTTGACGCCCACTTCCTGGTAGGGCTGTTCATCGTAATAGCCTTCCTTTTTCAATTGCTCATAGGCGGCAAGGGTGATCGGGAAGTAGCCGGTCTGCTTGTGCCAGTAGATCTGCATCTCCGGTTTCGATAAATGCTTCAGGAATGCCGCCACTCCCTTGTAATCCTTCTTGTCGTGACCCTTGAACACCCAGAGTGACGCACCGCCGATGATGCTGTTCTGGGGATTTTTCATCCATGATTCCACCGGCAGGGGGGCCACGTCCCACTTGAAGTCCTTTACCCCGGCCTTGAGCTTCGCGATGGCGCTGAGGGAGTCGATATAGACGCCTACGTTCTGGGCGATAAACTCGGCCTTCGGTCCCTGGTACTTCTGCCCGCCGTAGACGAAACGCTTGTCATCGAACCAGTCCTTCAGCATGGCGATGTGATTCACCACCTTGGGATTATTGATGAGGAGTTCACAATCGAGGCCCTCGTAACCATTCGCCTTTGAAGCAAAGGGAATGTTGTGGATGGCGCTGTAGTTTTCGACCTGTGTCCAGGACTGCCAGCCCGTCACCATTCCTCCGGGAACGCCGGATTTCAGCAGCTTGGCCGTAATCTCGCCCAGTTCATCCCAGGTGATCGGTGTCTCCTTGTCGAGCATCGGAAGGCCGGCCTTCTTGAAGAGGTCGACATTGTAATACATGACGGGCGTCGAGGAATTGAAGGGCATGGACATCAGATCGCCGTTGGCATTCATGTAGTAGGAGAGGACCGGCTGGAGATAGCCCTTCCAGTCGATGTTGTATCCCTCGTCCTTCATCAGTTTGTAGACGGGATAGATGGCGCCGGAGAGCATCATCGTCTGGGTTCCCACCTCGAAGGACTGGAGGATATGGGGCTGCTTTCTCGCCCGGTAGGCCGCCACCCCGGCATTGACCGTTTCGTCATAGTTGCCCTTGTAGGTGCCGACTACCACATACTCGGACTGGGAATCGTTGAATGCCTTGATCATGGTATCAACGACTTTTCCCCTGGCGCCTTTCATGGCGTGCCACCAGTTTATGGTGACCGGTTCCGCCATTACCTGGCCTGACAGGAAGATAACTGCTACCGCTACTGCACATAAGACCACAATTTTACGCACCTTCATGTTTTCACCCTCCTCTGTGGAATAAAAAAACACCTTGGAATCTGTAGAATGATTACTTTCCCATCGTTGCCCAAATGATGACGCGTCATATGCAAGCAATTTTCGGGATTCATGATGAAATGTAACACCAACTCAAGACCTGTGGGCCGGGCTGAACATCGTCCGGTATGAACTCTTTTTAAGCTTCCGTAGAGTAGTGGCAAGAATAAATTCAGGCAACACCCGTCGGCTACAGAAGGAAAAATAACTCATGGCCCCGAAATTAGTCAAGCACTAATTCCCCGGAACTTTCATTTCTCTTTGCCTGCCGTGACATGAAGCGATTCCTGCGGCACACAGAAGCCCCGCATGTCCGGAAAGAGGAGACGGTGGCGGGATCATGGCATCGGGATATGACACTTCCACGCGAAAGGAGACGTGGCCGGTGGACGATGAAAACCAATGACTTGACGTGATGGTAACTTTATAATAAAAAAGCAGGCGCATGCGAGAGGCGGTTTTCCGCGCAGCATGAACGAATTACAACGTTGATGGTTCCGTGCGAAGTCAAGAACAGAGTCGCTTCCGCGAGGGCTGTGGTCCTGATACTGCCTGGAATTACTGGATTGTGTGTCAGGCATGGAGCGGCGGGACAGCGTGAAATCGATTTTTACGAATGCATCAAAAAAATACCGGATATGGTGAATAGAGATATATAATGGCTGATGTAATCCTGAAGAAAGTCGTCAAGAGATTCGGCAAAGTCGAAGTCGTCCATGGCGTGGATCTGGATTTCCACGACAATGAATTTATTGTGCTCGTCGGGCCGTCGGGATGCGGCAAGTCGACGATTCTCCGGATGATAGCCGGGCTTGAAAAGATAACCCTGGGCGAAATTTATATTGACGGTACACTCATAAACGATGTGGCGCCGAAGGACCGGGGCATCGCCATGGTTTTTCAGAACTATGCCCTCTATCCCCACATGAATGTCTATAATAACATGTCCTTCGGCCTCAAGTTGAGCAAGAAACCGAAGGGGGAGATCGAAAAAAGGGTTCAGGAAGTGGCGGAAATCCTCGAGCTGGAGGGCCTGCTGCAGAGAAAACCCCATGAACTTTCAGGTGGCCAGCGTCAGCGGGTCGCCATGGGAAGGGCCATGGTCCGCAACCCCTCGATCTTTCTCTTTGACGAACCGCTTTCGAACCTGGACGCGAAGCTGCGGACCCAGATGCGGACCGAGATCAAGCTGCTGCACCAGAAGGTCCAGTCCACCATCATCTATGTGACCCACGACCAGGTGGAGGCCATGACACTTGCCGACAGAATCGTGGTGATGAATGACGGTTTTATCGAGCAGGTGGGCCAGCCGATTGAGCTCTTCGAAAAGCCGGCCAATACCTTTGTGGCGGGCTTTATCGGAAGCCCTCCCATGAATCTTGTGCCGGCACGGATTTCACGCGGTGCTGCGGGCTTATACCTGGAGTTTAACGAACGATTGAAAATGCCCATTCCCGAGAAACCGGGAAGCGAAGTCAGGGAGAATCTGGATGTCATAATGGGTATCCGGACGGAGGATTTCACCATTGACAACGGTACGAACGGATTTCCGCCGGAGTGGAAAGTAGAGGGCGTTGTTCAGGTGGTGGAACCCCTCGGTGGTGAGACGAACATGCATATGGATATGCAGGGGGTCAGGTTCACCGCCCGGAGCGAGGGACGCCGTTTAATCCGCGTGGGGGAAAGGCTGACCCTGGCCCTGAATCTCAATCACCTGCACATCTTTGACGCGCAATCGACCCGTTCCATCTATTGAAGGCCGGTACGAAGAAAGGGCGACGCCGATCTCACGGCAGGTCACTCCGCGTTTCCCGGTAAAGGTCTCTTACCGGTGACGCAGCAGGGTGTCGACAATCTCGGCAAAGCCTTCTCCTCCTTCACGGTGCGCGATGAAGGAAGGGAAGGCGGTCATGTCGTCGGCAAAACGAAGGAGATTGTTCACGCCGGCGGAACAGGGAAAGTGTCTGAACATGGGTTCGTCGTTGGGTGAGTCGCCGCAGAAGAAAAAGCGGTATCTGTCCCTGTCGGGGTCCAGTCCCCAGTGTTCGCGGATAAAGATATTCGTCATGGAGAGCTTGTCGTAGTCGCCGAACCACCCGTTGACATGTATCGATGAGACCTTGCACTGCGCGCCGTGACTTCTGAAGATTGCGCAGATGGCGTCCACGTCTTTCCGGTCCAGGGGAGGCACATCCTCACGGTAGTCGATGGCGAGGTCCGCCTCGCGGTAGCGCTGGTCGCTTGCCAGAGCGGTGCCGGGAACGGACCGGAGGATCTTATCCCCGATGGCCCGGAGCCGCAGTCGCTTTTCCCGTCGTGCCTCATCGGCATCGAAAAAACGTTTTCTCAGTTTTGATTCGCCTTCGTCCATCCAGAAGTAAAAGGCGCCGTTTTCACCCACCACCCCGTCAACGGGCCACATCCGGGCGATATGGTCGCACCATCCCGCCGGTCGTCCCGTAATGGGCACCGTTCTGATGCCGTACTCCCGGAGTTTCCAGAGGGCCTGAAAGGCAACGGCGGGGATCCGCCCCTTCGTCGTGAAGGTGTCGTCAATATCGAAAAAGAATGCGGTGAGATCTTGTATCACGTCCGCCGTGAGCGTCTCGATTGAAGGAATCACGGTCCCCCCTCTTTCATGGAGTCATACACCGACGGTGGTGTTCCCCGTTTATGGCACATCAGCCATGATTTGCCAATCCGAAAGATATCATTCGGTGCCGGCCGTCTCCACCAGCCCGTCGATGGCCGCCTGGAGCGATTCGATACGTTGATCCGTCAGGAGAAAGGGGCCGTCCGCTGCCGAGGAAAGGGCGGGAACGCCCTCGTCGGTCTCCGTTTCTTTCCCGTAGATAGTGAGCTGATGTTCACGGGTGCCTTTGAGCGTGAGCGCGATGACCGGATCGGTGAAGTCCCCCTGTTTTCTGCCCTCGAGATAGGAATCACATTTCAGTGATGAAAGGTCCGACAGAAGGGCCTCCACCCGTGATCCGTCGATTTCGTCTCCCCGGGAATTTTTCCAGGCATGCTCTTCCTCGCCGCCGTGCGGTTCCGCGGTCCCTTCGGTGCGTGCTTCCCGGGTGATCGGAGCGCGTGCGAAACGTTCCGTGATGCCCTTCCGCGTGATCGATATCTCCTGAATGTTGCCGGTATCAAAGGTCATGACCGTCTTATCCCGAAGATCGTCCCGCGACAGGTCGAAGGTACGCCGGAAATCTCCCCGGGCATGGAATACATTGTCGTTGCCGGTGAGCCTTACAAAGGTGTGGTGGTACGTGGGGGCGGTCTTGCCGACGGAGAAGTCGCGCCGTACCGTTTCACCCGTCCAGGCCTTGACGGCGATCTTCCCGTCGTCGGTCAGATCGTAGCGCTCGTAGCTTCCGGATTCCGAAACCAGTGCCGTGACGGTCAGGGTTTCGAGCAGGTCGATCATGTCACGAATCCTGTTGCCGTCGGCAGGATGACCCGCGGGCTCGATATACCACCCATCGTCGCGTTTCTTCACGACGATGGTCTCGCCTCCCTTTGTAATCTCGAGTCTTGAAATATCCTGTGCGGCGATTGCAGGCAGTTCCGGCAGTTCATAGAGCGTACGGTCCGGTTTGTGAAGCGCCAGGTATGCCGCCAGGGCCGCAATTACGATAAGGAGAATGAGGTATTCGATCTTGACTTTCATGGCGATTCCTCTATCTGTGGAATATCTGTTCGATCCGTTTCTTCCGTGCCATCCTCCGCATCCAGACAACAAGTCCGAAGAGGACAACCAGGACGGGAAGTCCGGCGATGTTCACGGTTTTAATGGCCGTTTTTGTCAGGGTTTCCGTTTCATGGAGAGGGTTGAACTGCTGCTCCTTGCTCCGCATGACGGCGATATCGTTCCGGCCGTTCAGTGAATCGATCAGATTCATGACGAGCATGGCATTGGTGCTCTTTCCCTCTTCATCAAGGAGGTTGTCCCTGAGCGGTTCCGACGAGGCGACAAGGAGGATCTTCCCGGTCCGTCCCTTACCGATGAAGGTTCCCTCTTCGGTAATGGCGGTGGAGTCACTTCCCGGGTTTCCTGCCGGCGGCGCATCACCGGGTTGTTTGTTGCCCGGCGCTTCCTGCTCGGGGATGGGCTTTCCCGTGAAGTAACTGGAAAATCTCCCTTCCAGTACGTAGGCCAGGGGCATGGACCGCATTGCATCCGCTTCTTTGGGCGGCTGGATGAACAGGGGATTCAGGGTGATGTTGTCCTCCATCTCCCATGATTTTTCCGACGAGGTGAAGAGTTCCGTCGCCGTAATGTCCTGGTCGGTCAGGCGTTTCCGGTCCAGTTTCAGCGGTGACGTCTTCATTGTCACGAAACCCCTGATCTGTTCCAGGTAGTCCAGTGTGCCGTTGATATTGGTGTTTTTGATGATGGGGGCGAAATATATCCGCCGTTCTCCGCCGCCCAGCTGCTTCGGCATGCGCTGCGTGTATGAGTTCTCGTCCATCACATAGGATTGCCTGATGCCGATGCCGTAATGATTCAGCAGCTTCTCAAGTCCCGTTGAGAGCGGCTGGTAGGTCGGCTGCTGCGCATATCCGAACCCCTGGTTCTGGGGCCGTATCTCCCGGAAGGTGTCGAGAAAGAGAGCCAGGTTCTTTCCCCGCATGAGGTACTGATCGATCTGGTAAAGTTCATAGTCGGTGAATGGCTCCGTGGGACCGGCAATGACAAGGCAGTTGAAGGTGTCCGAAATCGGCCCCTCGCCGAGGTTCACCTCCTTTATGGAATAGGTGTTCGAGACCAGCTTCCCGAAATTTGAAAGCACATTGCCGTTCTGTGGTGCCATGCCCGGTATCGTGGGGGGGTATCCGGTGATACGGGGTGTCCCGTGGTCGGCGAGATATCCCAGGGTTTCGTTGATGTCGATGAGGGATTCGATATTGTGATTGATCATTTCTTCCAGGTCCTGCGGGGGTACCAGGTTATACTGGGTGCCCAGGAGCGGAATGCGCAGTACATTCAGAAGCGGTGTCTCAATTGCCCGGCCGCCGTATTCCATGACAATCCCGATACTTCCCTCTCCCGCTTCGATACCCGCCTCGGGAACGGCGTCCCATTTCAGTGTCATCACATGATAGTTCCGGAGCCGCTCTTCCAGCTCGGGATTGGCCGTCGGGTCCAGGTGCCGGTACTCCAGCCTGTTAAAATTCTTCTGGTTCAGGCGCTCGACGATCTCCTGTACCTGCAGGGGGATGTCGACGAGCCCTTCGAGTCTCATTTCCGGCGCCACGGCTTCGAGGGATGACGAGAGGTAGAGTGTCACCGAGATCCGGTCTTTGAGATTAAGGAGCGCGCTGATTTTGCTGTTCAGCTTCTGGATGGCCGTGGTCATCCTGTATTCCAGCCCTTCGGTGGTGGTAATCGTGGGGAGACGTTCGATCATGTCGCCGTGAATCAGGACCAGGCCCATATAGGCGTTCCTGAATTTAACTTCGTCGTTTTCGATATGCTGAATCTGAACGGGATAGATGCCGTAGTTCTTCGCCCTCTCGCGGTTTGTCCCGGCCTCGGCCGTCACGCCGCTTTCCTCGGTACTGACGTCGAAGAAACGGTAATTGAAGTGCCGGTTCGCGCTCAGGGCGTATTCTTCCAGCAGGTCGTGGAGGTAGCGTTCGATGGTGTTGTAGGGTGCCGGAAGATTACGGGTGAAAAAGACGTTGACCGTTAACGGTTCCGACAGCGTGGAAACCACCTTTTTGCTGGCGTCGGAGAGCGAATATATTTTGTTTGCCGTCAGGTCGAACCGTGCGAAGAGTGTCAGCCCCGCCAGGTTGACCAGGACAATAATCGCCAGATACATGATAAATTTGACATATGATCCGTAACCTTTTTTCATTGTTCCCTTGACTCCTTATGTTCGCTTCTGAATGGCCAGGTGGGTGCCGTAGAGGCCGATGAAACTCACGCTGAGGAAGTAGAGCACGTCCCGTGAGTCGATGATGCCTTTCGCGATGTTCGTGAAGTGAGCGTCGGCACCCAGATATGTCAGGATTCCCAGCAGCGACTGCGGGAAGAAAAAGAGCATCTTGTCGAGCAGTGTCAGGCTGAAGCAGATAATCAATGCCACGATAAAGGCGATGATCTGGTTGCGTGTCAGCGACGAGGCGAAGAGACCCACGGCGGTAAAGGCGCCGGCCAGGAGGACGGCTCCGAGATAGCCCCCGGCGACGGGGCCCCAGTCGAGCTGTCCAAGAAAGGAGACCGTGACAGGGTAGGCCAGCGTGGGGATCAGTGCCGCCACGATAAAGAGGACGCCGGCAAGAAATTTGCCGGCGATGACGTCACGGACCGTGACGGGCATGGTGAGCAGGATTTCGTAGGAGCCCACGTTGAATTCTTCGGCGAAGAGACGCATCGTGACGGCGGGGATGACGAAGGCGAGTATCACCGGCAGGAGGTTGAAAAAATCCCTCATGCTTGCCTGGTTATAGAGGAAAAAGGGTGTAAAAAAGAACCATCCCGTCACGAGGAGAAAGATGGCGATGACGATATAGGCAATGGGAGAAAGAAAATAGTGGCGCATCTCCTTTTTGAGTATCTGCAGTGCCTGCATATCAGTTCTCCTTTGTAAGTTCGCGGAATATGGTTTCCAGGGTTTTGGTTTCCCGGCGAAATTCCAGAAGTTCCCAGTCCGTCTCCCTGATGGCCCGGTAGATATCCCTCCGGGCGTCCGTGCCGGGCTCGCAGATGAGCCTGAGGTGGAGCGCCCCGTCGTCCTGTTCACCACAGGACTCGACGGCGAGCACTGCCGGGATGTCGCTCAGGTGGGCCTTTGCGGATTGCAGGTCGGCCTTTTCCAGGGACAGCATGACAAAATGCTTTCCTCCCGCCGATTGTTTCAGGGCCCTCGTGCGGTCGTCGGCGACGATCTTGCCCTGGTGAATGATGATGATCCGGTCGCAGGTTGCCTCCGCCTCACTGAGGATGTGAGTTGAGACGATGACAGTCTTTTCCTTTCCGATACGCCGGATGATCTCACGGATTTCAACGATCTGATTCGGGTCCAGTCCCGATGTCGGTTCGTCCAGGATAAGGATCTCCGGGTCACTCATCATGGCATGGGCCAGCCCCACACGCTGCTTCAGCCCCCGGGAGAGTTCGCCGATCGGTTTGTGCATGATCTGTCTCAGCCCGCAGAGTTCGCCCAGTTCTTCTATACGCGATTGCCTGCTGCTGCCGTCGATTTTCCTGATGCGTGCCACGTATTCCAGATAATCGTAGACCAGCATGTCGTGGTAGAGCGGGGCCGATTCGGGGAGATAGCCCAGCATCTGTTTGATGGGCAGTGAATCTTCATCTATGGAATAGTCTTTGATCCGGATTGATCCTTCCGTGGGCGACAGATACCCCGTCAGCATCCGCTGGGTGG
>Ga0272441_10011729_pt1 | contig 12942 bp, 13 predicted proteins | sample SSMProp6N_FD_193582 | JGI IMG/M metagenome (GOLD analysis project Ga0272441, IMG submission 193582) | Marine sediment archaeal communities from Little Sippewissett salt marsh, Falmouth, MA, United States - SSM-Prop-6N | ecosystem: Environmental > Aquatic > Marine > Wetlands > Sediment ...
CGCTCGTGGTGCTGTGGATTCTGGGCGAGTACGTCGGTCGGCTGTACGAAGAGGTGAAACATCGCCCCATCTACATTGTTCGCTCGTCGCCCGTCTCGCACACGCCGGAGGGCGAGCGTCGCACCGCCGTCGACGATGATGCATCGCCGAATGCAGCGGACGCTCCCGGCGGTTCGTCAATCCACGCGAAACAAGGCTGACTTCGCGTAGTCTGCGTCGCCACGGAAGTCGGGTGGCAGAGGGGCATGAGGAAGCAGCCGACACCGACGACCACGCGCCCGAGCTACCGACGTGGTGACTTGCCGCAGCCGGTCGGTCGAGGTGCCGCGATGGTTGACGGATAGATGCAGATGGCCGCCGGGCTCCAGCAGGTCGACGGCGCCCATCACGAGCTCTTCGAGGTTCTGGGCCAGCGAGAATGTTCGGTGTGGGCGACGCTGGCGCGCGAAGGTCGGAGGGTCGAGGATGATCAGGTCGAAGCGATGGTTCTGCCGTTGTGCGCGGCGGTAGTAGTCGAAGATATCCGAGCCGATGAAGCGGTGATCGGAGAGGGGCTGCCCGTTGGCGATGAGGTTTCGTTTCCCCCATTCCAGATGCTTGGTGGATGAATCCACGCTGGTCGTGGACGCGGCACCGCCGACGGCAGCGGCGACCGTGAAACCGCACGTGTAGGCGAAGGCGTTCAGAACGCGATGCCCCGGTGCCAGGTCGCGGATCAGCGCGCGGCTGGCACGGTGATCCATATACAGCCCCGTGGCATACCCGTCATGGGCGCGGATCAGAAAGGTAAGGCCGTTCTCGATGACCGCGAATTCCTCCGGAGCGGGCTCGCCGATCCAGGGCACGGGGTCCGTGTGCAGGCGTTCCAGGTCGCGGGAGGTTCCGGCACGGTCTTTGGGGAACACTTTCCGGTACACGGCCGTGGCGTTTAGGCGGGTGGCCATGTGCTCGCACAGGTTTCGCGCCACGTCTTCGGCGATTGTCAGCCGCCCCTCGTGAAGCTGAGCGATGAGGACTTTCCCCAGCCGCTCGATGACCAGGCCGTCAATCCCATCCGCCTGGCCGTTGAGCAGACGCGCGACGTTGGTGCGCGCGTCCGACAGCAGGTCGGCGCGGGCATCCAGCGCGGCATCTATCCGGAGAATCAGATCAGGTCGGCACATGATGACATCAGGGCTCTTCCCTTGGCTCGGGATAACCTGCGTCTGCCACGACCCCCGCCAGGTTCGCCGAGCGGTTGCGTCAGGCGGTGTCCACGCGGAGCACGTGGTAGTGCTTCTTGCCTTTGCGGAGAATGATGAAGCCGCCCGGCAGCAGGTCTGTGTCGGACAAGACGTACTCCGCATCGCGAACCGGCACGTTGTTCACGGAGACGGCTCCGGCCGGCAGGTCTTTTCGCGCACGGCCGCGCGAAGGGTACAGGCCGGCTTCGACGACGACCGGGATGAGGCCGGCCGCCGGTGTACCGAGGGCGGAGGCGACAAGCAGCGTGGTCGGCGCGCCGTGAAACGCCTCACGCAACTCCTGTTCAGTCAATTGCCGATAGTCCGCGTCCTTGCTGAACAGGGTTTCCGTGGCCCGCTCGGCCCGGCGGAGGGCTTCCTCGCCGTGCACCATGCGCGTGACTTCCTGTGCCAGCAGGTGCTGCGCAGCTCGTTTCTCGGGGGCTGTTTTCACTTCCGCGGCCACGTCAGCGATTTGCTGGACCGGCAGGAGCGTGAACGTATTCAGGTACTGGACGACATCTTTGTCATCGGTGTTGAGCCAGAACTGGTAGAACTGGTAAGGGCTCGTGCGCTGCGCGTCGAGCCAGACGTTTCCCTCCTGGGACTTCCCGAATTTCTTGCCGTCGGCGCGCGTGATCAGGGGGGTCGTCAATCCATAGGTTTCAGCGCCGCGCAGACGCCGGATGAGATCACTTCCCGAGACGATGTTGCCCCATTGATCGCTGCCGCCCATTTGTAAGATGCAGCCGTAGCGGTCATGGAGGGCCAGGTAATCGTACGCCTGGAGGAGCATGTAGGAGAACTCGGTGTACGAAAGGCCGTACTCGCGCTTCTCCAGGCGCATCCGCACGGAATCCCGGACGATCATCGCGTTCACCGAGAAATGCTTGCCGACATCCCGCAAAAACTCGAGGTAATTGAGTTCGCAGAGCCAGTCGGCGTTGTTGACGAGCAGTGCCGCGTCATCGGTGAAGTCGAGGAAGCGCTCGACCTGCTTTCGGATCCCGGCCAGATTGGTTTCGAGATCTTCGCGCGAGAGCAACGTACGTTCGTCGTCCCGTCCGCTCGGATCGCCGATCAAGCCCGTGCCCCCTCCGACCAGCCCGATGGGGCGGTGTCCGGCGCGTTGAAAGCGCATCAGGTTGACGAGGTGCACGAGATTGCCGACGTGCAGGCTGTCGGCGGTGGGGTCGAAGCCGGCGTAGGCACACACTGGCTGGCTTCGGAGGGCCGTCGCCAGTTCAGGCGATGACACCTGGTGAATGAGGTTTCGCTGCTCGAGGTCTGTGAGGAAGTCGTTCGTCATCATGTTCTACATCGTAACGGGCGGGTGTTGCAGACGCACCGTGCGCGCCGCAAACCGCGCCGGCGGTTGCGGCGCACTGCCCGGTGGACAGGGGCCCCCGGGGGCGCTTTGAGCACAAAGATTGGGGTGGCACCGGGAGCGGTCAGGTCCGGCAGGACCGGTGACCGCGACCCCGGTGACACCCGCGCCGCGTACGAAACGGCTTGTGTCAGCCGGGAGGCCGTGCCGGCGCTACTTCGCCTTGAAGCGGCCGCGCCCGACCTTCGTGACGTTCTTCATCTCGGTGAGCGCAATCCCGACACTCTTGGCCAGTGTCTTGTTCTTCGTCTTGTAGCCGGCCTTCAGGACACCATCCGTGATATCCCGGACGGCCATCACACCGCCGCCGGACAGCACATCCGCGATGCAGTCTTTCAGCGAGCCCGCGCGATAGCCACCGGCTGTGGCGCGGCGTGGCCGACCAGCGGCGCGTCGGGGGGCCGGGCCGGCTGCGGTGCCCATGGCGCTCAAGGCCTGCTCAACCGCCTGGATTTGCGCGTCCAATCCGGCACGCTGATTGACGAGCTCGTCGCGGTATTTCTGAAGACCGGCGACAACGCTGTCAATCCCAGCGGCCCGAGGCCGCGTCGTCGTCTTCCTGACGCGTTTGACGCGGGGGACGCGCTTCTTGCTTTTCTTTGCAGCCGCTTTGCGGCGTTTGCCCTTGGCCATGGCGACTTCTCCGTTGGATTATTGTGAGAACGTGAGTTGACGGTAGTCATGGCAGACTGCCGACAACACAAGTCAAGTCGCGTGTTTACGCTCTATTGCTGGTCTAGTCAAGAGGCTTCTGCCGCTTCCCCAGAGAAAGTGTGGTGCTGCGGGTTCACCCTTGATGCGGTCCGCAAGTGCGCTGAGAGGCCGCGGGCCGCGGAGAAGGGGGTGGGGAATGCGTCCGTGTCAGAATGCCTGGTCGTCGTCCGGGCTTGCGGGAGAGGCTGCACAATCCGACTCTCCAACAAAAGGGGCCAGCACATCGCGCAGTTGCTCAGGTCGGAAGGGTTTGCGGACGTAGCCGCTGGCGCCACAGTCCATCAACTCATGCACGCGCTGCTCACTTCCCTCAGTGGAAGCAATGATGACGGGGACGCCATGAAGCCGGTGATCGTCGCGCAAGCGTTTCAGCATCTGCATGCCGTTCATCACGGGCATGTTGATGTCCAGGAGGACCACATTGATGGCATGCTTGTGCATCTGCGCCAGCGCTTCGATGCCATTGGCGGCCTCGAAGACATCGCCGATATCCAGACCGCTGATGGAGAGCGTGCGTTTGATCATCCCCCGCATGGTACCGGAGTCATCTACGATCAAGACATTGGCAGCCATCGCCCACCTCTTTTACTGCTTGGCAAACAGCTCTTGCACGGCCCTAAGTTCCCCGATTACGTCAACGCCGATGGTTTGCAGGTCAGTCTCGCTCAAGCCGTGACGCTCCATGACGGCCGGGTCGGCGCGATAAGCCAGTCCATCGTCACCGAGGCCGATGCCGAGCAGGAGGCTGATGGTGTCGGCCAGGTGTACGGCATCGACTAATGGGTCCGGGACCGCCGGCTCGTCCGGGGCGTGGTGGTAGCGGATGCAGTTGACGATGGACTCGGGCAGGTTCCAACTCTCCGCCAGCCGCGCTCCCACCTCTGGGTGTGTGAACCCGAGGATCTCCTGTTCCGCTTCACAGAACGATGTGTGGTCCTCCACCACGCGTCGCACGACCTCGGTATACGCTTCGCTCACGAACTCGCTGAGGACGGTCTTGCCCACATCGTGGAGCAGTCCGGCTGTGAACAGCAGGCCCAACTGGGTCAGTTGCATGGGGCGTGCCAGGAGCTGCGCGCCTACAGCCACACCGGCTGAGTGGATCCACAGCGCGCCAGCCGGGAGGCCGTAGCCCTCGAGCGGAGAGGCCAGCATCGCGCGTGCGTGCACAGACATGGCCAGCTGGAAGATCTTGACCGTACCCAGCAGCCGAACGGCGCCATCGATCGACTCGACGGTGCGGGGCAGGCCAAAGTAGGCCGAGTTGCAGACGCGCAGGACCTCGGTGGTGAGGACTTGGTCATACCGGATGACTTCAACCACCTGCTGCAGGGAACTCTCTGGATCGCTGACAACGTTCACAAGTCGGAAAACGGTATCGGGTAACGGAGGCATGGCACCGACCCGCGCGACAATCTGGTCGAGCGTACCCGTGGTCATAGTGGAACCTCCTGACTGCGGGACCTGATCACAACCTCCCCCGTGGTGATATTCAGGCGCATGGTGCGACTGACCGAGCCCCCAACGCTCTCGGCGTCGATCATGACACCGTTTTTCCAGAAGATCTTGCGCAGTGCCAGGTAATTGCGTTTTCCGATATTGAAGGTCCCGTTGTCGTCGAGCAACTGCGATCCGCCGGCGACCTTCACAACAAGTCGATTCTTGACCGCTCCCAGCTCGTACATCGCGCGGAAGAGCTTCGGGACCCCCGTGTCACAGAACATGCCTGGGTTGTTGCGCGCCTTGTCGGGACAAAGCTGTGACTCGGGCAACATGTAATGCAGCAGCCCACCGGCGTGGGTCACCGGGTCCCACAGAGTCAGCCCGATGCAGCTTCCCAGGGAGTAGGTCACGAGAACCGTATCAGGTTCGGCGGAGACGGCCAGATCGGCAATGTCAACGACCTTGCTCGTCATGAACGTCCTCGATCACTCCGTCGGTTGCACCGGCCATCGTCCTGGCCCCCGCCAACCAGGGCGGAAGCTGTGTCGGAGGACGGGCGTCGGGCCGCCACGTCCAACCGGCGCCTTCGGGCACGCTTGCCTGTCAGATCTCATCCCCTACACACTCGGCTGCATCGATGGCCGCTGACAGCTCGTCGGTCGCCAGCACCTTATCGATGTCGAGCAGGATCTTGACGTCGTCCTTGATCTTGCCCATGCCCATCACGAAACTGGTGTCGACTGATGCTCCGAGCGGTGGCGGCGGGTCGATCTGGCTCTCACTGATGTCCAGCACCTCCTGAACGGTGTCGACGATGACGCCCACGAGTGATCCGACGTCGACGACCACGATGCACGTCTGCTCGGTGTACGGCGCCGGCTCAAGACCGAATTTCAGCCGCAGGTCTATAACCGGGATCACCTTACCGCGGAGGTTGACAACACCCTTGACGTAGCTGGGAACCTGCGGCATCGAGGTGATGTCCATGATGCCGATGATTTCCCGGACTTTCAGGATCTCGACGCCGTAGTCTTCGGAGTCCAGGCTGAAGGTCAGGTATTTTCCACCTTCGGCGGACGCGTGAGTGCGGACGTCAGCTACTGCTTCTGCTGTTTCTGTCATCGTCTATCGCTCCTACACTGGTGCCATGACCGGCTCTTCCGATTCGGCGATGGCTTCGCTGGGGGATGCTGGGTCCGCCGTGTCCTGACCCGATTCGCTCTCCGGCGTTGCAGGAGGGGACGTGGCCGGATCAACTGCCGGGACCCGCGGAATGTACAGGCTGCTCCCAAGCCGGTTGTGAAGAGCAACCAGGCCCGTAGGCTCGAGGATGAGTCCCACGCGACCGTCGCCCAGTACGGCAGCCCCCGACACCCCCTCGAGGCTCTTAAACCGCTCGCCAAGTGTCTTGATGACCACTTGCTGCTGACCGATCAGCTCCTCGACGACGAGCGCGATCTTCTGGCCCTCGCACTGCACGATGACCACGAGGTTCTCGCAGGGGTCGACGGCCTCAGTACAGCCGAAAACTGCTCCCAGTTGAATCAGTGGGCAGAGCTCGCCGCGCACCTGAAGCATCGCACCGCGTCGTTGCACGGTTGTGATTTGTCTGGCTTCGGGCCTCAACGACTGCTCGATCAGAATCGTCGGGATGATCAGCCGATCGTCGCCGATGCGCACGAGCATTCCGTCGATGATGGCCAGCGTCAGCGGAAGGCGAATCGCGAAGCAACTGCCGCGGCCCTTCTCGGATTCGATTTCGATCTTGCCGCGCAACTGCTCAACGTTGCGTTTGACAACGTCCATCCCCACCCCACGCCCAGAGATGTCGGTGATTCTTTCTGCGGTCGAGAACCCGGGCTGCAAGGTTAGCGCGTAGGCCTGCGCATCGGTGAGCTGCTCGCCCGGTGCGATGAGCCCCCGTTCGGTAGCCTTGGCGATCAGCTTGTCTCGATCGAGTCCCCGTCCATCGTCACGAATTTCGATGACGATGCTGTCACCCTGGTGGTAGGCATTGAGCGTGACCTGCCCGTCCTCGGGTTTTCCGGCGGCGCGGCGTTCCTCGGCAGGCTCGACCCCGTGATCCACGGCATTTCGAACCATGTGCACGAGCGGGTCGGAGATTTCCTGAATGACGTTTTTGTCAAGCTCGGTCTCTTCACCGTTGATGGTCAGCTCGACGTTCTTGCCGGCCTTGCGCGACACGTCGCGTACGAGACGCCGCATCTTCTGGAACGTGTGCCCGATGGGCACCATGCGCATCGCCATCGCCGTTTCCTGGACGTCACGCACGATCTTGGTGACTTGGGCGACGTTGCGGCTCAGCTTGGCATTACCACGTTCGGCCTCCGCTAGAACGACCATGGACTGCGCGATCACGAGCTCGCCGACCGCATCGACGAGCGCGTCGAGCTTCTGCGTATCGACGCGGATAGACTGATCGCGCACGTGCTTGCCCGTGGACTGTCGGGACAGCGCGCGGTCGAGTTCCTTCTGAGTCGTAGCGCCCTGCTGGATCAGAATCTCGCCCAACTTGCGCGGCGGGCCAGAGTCAGTGGACTGAAGACTGAGAGCATGCTCGATCTGGTTCTCGGAAGCGATGCCCTGGGCCACGAGGATGTCGCCCAGCGTCTGTTTGGGTGGTTGATCCTGCGCTGCCTGCTTCTCTTGGCTTCCTGGGTTTTCTTGCTGTGCCGCCGGCCCGGACTGCATGGCGCAGCGCAACTGAGCCATGATCTCCGTGATGTCCGGCTGTGGGCAGACGGTGCCGCTGGGTTCGGCGAGGTACTCGCGAATGGCATCGAGCTGGGCCTTTAGCGCGTCGACGCCACTGAAAACCAGGTCGATGATCGCCGTTGTGATTTGCAGCTCGGATTTGCGACCGAGATCAAGAATGGTCTCGATCTCGTGCGTGAGGCGGTTGATGTCACGCAGATTCAGAAAGCCCGCAATGCCCTTGATCGTGTGAAACGGGCGGAACAGCTCGTTGACTTTGTCCGTGTTGGTGGGGGCCGATTCCACCTCGAGCAGTCCGCCCTCGATGTTGTCCATGTGCTCGGCGGCCTCGTCGAGAAACCCATCAAGATGCTCGCGCTCGCTGAGATCGATGGTCAGCGGCTCGCTGAGATACGGCTCGATTTTCGCGGCGGAAGGCCGCTGTTCCGGGGGCGTTGCAGCGGGCGCTTCCTTCACGGGGCTGGGAGTGGTGGGCGCGGCGGGTTCCGGCGTGCCCGAAGCAGCCGGCTGTTCTGCCGATCCATCGATGGCTGCCTGCATGCGCGACGTCGCGGCCGTGGCATCAACGGGCTTACCCTCACAGGCTTGCTCGAGCAACGCGGTGATCCCCGGCACGGCAGCAAGGGCAGCGTCGGGCTCGGCAACTTCGTCGAGAATCACACGCTCGAGTAGCGCCGCCAGCCCCGCGGCAATGCTCTCAATCGCCTGCGCTGCATCCCCGTTGTCAGCCGACGATGCTTCGCCGAGGTTCTGACAGCAAGAGTGCATCTGGGCCAGTCGCCCCAGATCGTTGCGCTCCAACGGCGTTGATGTGGCCTCGCGCAGGCTGGTAATCGCGTCTCGCAGGGCTGTCATATGTGCACCATGGAATGCTGGTTTTCCAACAGGCGTCTCCCGCAATGAACGGACGTGGCCTCAGCTCCGCCACCGGGCCGCGAATCCGCCGACCCGAACATCGCGTTGTCCGCGAGCCGCATTGTCCTGTGCTCGCCACCTCGTCGTGGCCCAGCCACAGCCGGCAACCTTGCCGTGTTCTGCAACACACTGTGCGGGGCGACCTCTCTGAGGCCGCGCATCTGCGCTACTTCGCCACGTCGTGACGGCCGCCGGGTGCGGTCACGCCAGCGTGGTCGATACGCGCACGCTTTACACGGTTGATTATCGAACGACAGGGGACACTGATTCAGTAGTGCGGCGCAAGGATGTGGAACGGTGGTCTCGACGACGCGCCGGGCGCGGCACGACGGGCTTGTGCCTGGACGGGTCGGAGGGGGCTGCGGTGACTGTCACACCGGCTTCCGCTTGATCGTGTTGTTGCGGGAGCGAATCCTGGTCCCGGATGAACAATCGGTTCATGGCGGTCTCGGATCGCGTCGTCGTGTCCGATAAGCTGTAAGATCGGGCGTCGAGCCGAGCATGATGTAGGGTCTGAACACGCTGATGCTACTCAGGCCACTTCCGCAGGATCCAGCGGTGCGTGATGGGCGAGCCATGCCCTGTTTCATCAACGGCTGTCGGTGGTAGGATGGTTGCGCGATGAAGGATACAGAGAGCCCATCGCCACCTTCGTCCGCGGGCACCAGGACTCCTGGGGCGGACCTGACGTCTGGCGCCGCCAAGCCGGTTGCTGCGGGGCCGTACAGTCCCTCATCTTGCCGAAGATCGTTTGCGCGGCTTCCCATTGTAGGGCCGGTAATACGGTTCTCGATGTGGTGGTTGGGGCTGAGTGGTTTCCTGGCGGCCTTCTCGGTCTGTCCATTCTGCGGCCAGCCAGGTTGTGCGGGCGGAGCCACTGGACTCGGGCTAGCCGGCGCGTTGGCCGCAATAGTGATGCAGAAGCTCGGCATTCGTCGTTCACGGTGCAGATGGCCGGCCGACCGCGAACACGCCAGTGGACATCAGGGCTCCGCGTCATCGCATCGGCCTGGCCGTGGCTGAGTGATAGTCGTTCACGCCGGAGCCTTTTCGGTGTAATCGCGCCCACGGATCCCTCTCCTGAACACGGTAGCAGGCGGGGTCCGATATGTTGCATGTTCGGTAAAGGTGCGCTTGATTCTGCCGCGCGCGGGGGCCTACTATCGAGTGAGGGTGCAGGTAAGCCCGTCGTTTCGCAGGTGCGGTGGGCCTCTCCCGCGTTTTCGGGTCATTTTTGCAGGCTTGCTTTATAGGCGGAGAATGTATGCGCGCATTTAGCACCAACACACCGAAACTGGCGGGTTTGGTCGCGTCGATGTTCGTGATCGCGGCGTGTGCGAGCGCCGACACCATCGCCACGTTCGCTGATCCGGCCCCGAGCGGTGACACGCCTTTATTCCTGCTTTCTGACGACACGCTGAACGGCGGTTGGGCGGGCACAGGGCTGGATCTGCTCACGCCGATCACGGCCGATGTGTACCCGAATGCGACGTTCACGATGAGCGAGCTCACGGTCGACGGGACCGGATTGACGAACGCCGGTAACATCGAGTTTCACGACGCCGGCGGTGCTTTGATCCTCCGGATCGACTTCGACAGTGCTCATTTTTGGGACCCGTTTGGCTTCGGTGCCAGCGATCTCGTCACGGAGAACGTTATGTTCTCGGGTCCTCTCGTCACGACTCCACTTGTTGATGAAGCTTTCGCCTTTAGCTTTGCAAACCGTACGGTGACTCCGGAGGGTGTAACGTGGACGGCGGCGTTCACGTCTTCGGCGATTCCGGAGCCGAGCACTGCGGTTCTGCTCGGCGTTGGGTTGGTAATCCTGCTTCGTCGCCGATAAGCGCGTTCACAGTGTCTTGCATGCTGAGCAAGCCCGTGGCAAACATGCTGCGGGCTTGTCGCATTGGGTGACCGCCGCGCCGCTGCCAGCGACCCTTCGTTCCCTCCACGCATTTCGCCAAGGCGTTTTCACCCGTCCGGTACATACCCACGGCGCGCCGAACTCCGCGCGTGATTCACGGTCCTTTCGCCTGCCACGGCTGACGCATTGGCAGGGTGTCGGGGCGCGCGGCCACAATGAGGGCACATCTATAAGTAGCTATTCGGTAAGCGCTTAGGGTTGTCGTCGCGCGAAAGACGTGTTTGGCACGGGGAATGCATCTGTACCTGGCGACGGAAGGCGGCCGCGACGGCCCACCATTCGGTACGAACGAAAGGAGTGCTGACATGATGTTGTTGAGAAACCCATATGCCGTTTCGCCCTTCGGACAGGTACAGCGTGAACTGGGCCGGATGCTGGAGGAGTTCGCCGGCTGCGCTTGCTCGCCTGCTGCCCGAGCCCACGGTTTCCCCGCGTTCAACGCGTGGGAGGATGACGGTCGCTTCCTCATCGAGGCCGAGGTTCCGGGGCTGACGCTGGAGGACCTCGATATCCAGATCGAGGGTAACAAGCTGAGTGTGCGAGGGCAGCGGAAGCTCGCCGACGACGAGAACGTCGTTTACCACCGCCGCGAGCGCGGTGCGGGTGAGTTCACACGGGACGTTCGGTTGCCGTTTGAGGTCGACCCGGAAGGCGTCGAGGCCACGCTGAAGGACGGCGTGCTGACGATCGTTCTGCCGAAGTCTGGTCGAGAAAAGACGCGGAAGATCGTGGTGAAGGCGGCCTGACGAGTGCGTCGTGTGCGGCGCGACACGGCTTCGCCATGATGAAGACTGGAGGATCTGCGATGAGTAAGACGGCTACCCTTGAACGGCAAGCGAACAACGTCGATCAGCCGGAATGCAGCCCGAGTGCATGCACGTATACGCCGGCCGTCGACATTCTTGAAACCGATGACGAGTTGTTGCTGTTGGTGGATGTGCCGGGTGCCAGCCCTGAGGCCATCGATATCGAGTACGACCGTGGCCGGCTGACGATCGCGGTAGGTGTTGCCGAGCGGCAGGGTCCGCAGACGCAATACACGCACCGCGAGTACGGTGTCGGCGAGTTCCGGCGGACGTTCCAGGTCGGAAAAGAGATCGACGCTTCGCGGATGGAGGCGGAAGTGCGCGACGGCGTACTGACACTTCACCTGCCCAAGGCGGAAGCCGCGAAGGCGCGTAAGGTGGCGGTCAAGGTTGTTTGATCCCTCGCGGAGGACAGTCCCCAAACAGGCAAGGCTTGCGTGATCGGCGGTCGGGATGCGACCGCCGGTCCGCCGGCCAGTATCGGCAGGGCCCGACAGCGAGGCGAATTCTCGCGAGTGCCGAACCGGGATGGTTGTCGCGAGGTACAATAGATGTCCTGCCGTGGGCTTGTGTCTGGCGCGCAATGGACTGGCCGCGACAGGTAACAGGCAGGTGATGCACTATGCCGACGTATGAGTATGAGGCTGAGGACATCGTAGCGGCGTGTGACCACTGTCGTCAGCGCTTCGAAGTTCGACAGTCCATGACCGATGCTCCGTTGACGCACTGCCCGAAGTGCGGGGGTAAGATCAAGCGAGTGGTCTCGCTGTTCGGTATCAACACGCAGCCGTCTGAGAAGGCGATGCTCAGCGACAAGAACCTCAAGGCGAAGGGGTTTACCAAGCTGGTCAATGAGGGAGAAGGTAAGTTTCGCAAAGTGACATAGCGGTCCTCCGGCAAGCAGCCCCCTGCACAATCCCCCTTTTTCAACGGACGGCTAATAGGCACTGAGCTCCTTGGCCAACTCGACGACTCGCCGGAAATCCTGCAGGCTGACGCTCGATGGTACGGAATGATCCGACGAGAAGACGTAGCCGCCGCCTTCCTTCAACACGGGGACCACACGCCGCATCTCGGCCTCGATCGCTGCGGGATTATCCCAGAGGACGGCGTTGATACCGCCGTGCAGAACGAGCCGATCTCCGAACTCGCGTTTGAGCTGCACGGGGTCCATTCCAGCCTTGACTTCGAGCGGGTTGAGCGCGTCCAGGCCCATCTCGAGCAACTCGGGGACAAGGGGCCGCACGTCGCCACAGGAGTGCAGGTGTGCCTTGATCCCTTTGGCGTGCGCCCACTCGATGGCTCGGCGGTGAAAAGGCTTGAGCACGTCGCGGTAGGTCTTCAGGCTGAAGAACTGGTTCTGCTTGTAGCCCATGTCGTCGGGCCAGGTGATGCAATCGAAGGTGTAGCCGGCGTCCCACACCATGTCGAGCAAGGCCAGGTTGACCTCGAGCAGGTGCTCGAACATGTCCTGGCACCATGACGGGTTTCGCAGCATGGCTCGCAGAATCCGCGCCGTGCCGACAATCCACGAGTGTGTGACGTCAAACCCGAACCACAGGCCGGCCTCAATCCAGTCCCCGCGCTGACGCCACATGGCGTAATCCCGTTCCAGACCGCGCCAGTCGATTCGATCCCGATCGGGCCGAATGCGCTCCTTGGCTTCCGTCCAACTGTCCGGGTCCTTGATGGTGAAGTCGAGGAATTCCGGCGTCGACGCCGCGTGCTTCCATTGCTTCAGGGTTACGCCCCAGCGCGTCGTGTAGACCTTGTGTTCCTCGGCATCCTCGATCA